>Ga0335077_10012414_pt1 | contig 10655 bp, 8 predicted proteins | sample Lox_Sample_31_FD_207151 | JGI IMG/M metagenome (GOLD analysis project Ga0335077, IMG submission 207151) | Soil microbial communities from Loxahatchee National Wildlife Refuge, Florida, United States - Lox_Sample_3.1 | ecosystem: Environmental > Terrestrial > Soil > Wetlands | place: USA: Florida...
GAGCGTAATACTCGCCGGCGCGAATCTTCTGTACTGCCATGTATTCGAACGAACTCAGAATCACAACACCGGCAATGGCGATCACCAGAAACGTGAAGAAGAGGCTGAAGCTGTCGACGCGAATCGCGTTGGAGAAAGCGAGACCCGGAAATTGCGCCATGTACCAGGTCGAGAGCAGAGCGGCAAGGGTGCCGGCAAATGCGATCACGCCCAGCGTCTTTTGGCTCTTTTCTTCGTCGACCAGCGGATCCAGCATCATGACCGCAATGCCGAAAATCGACAGCATGAGCTCCGGCAGAATGCGGACGTAGTCCCCAGTCAGCGGAATGGCCTGCGGAGCCGTCTGCAGCAAAGTGGCGGCCAGAGGCATCATTGTCCCACCACCTGAGTGACGATTTGCGGAACGGAAGCGAGCGCGGCATGCACGGCGGGATCAATCGCGCCGAGCCACAGAATCGGGCCAATGCCCATCACGAGCGCTGCGATTACGCACGGCCAGATTGCAGCTTTTTCGAAGCCCAGCAGGTCGGCAAGCGTGTTGTTGACGGGATGCGTCACCTTTCCGAAGAAGACGCGCTGATACATCCACAGCAAATAACAAGCGCTCCAGATCACACCGGTAGCGCCGAGAATGCCGTAAATCGGGCGCGCCTGAAACGCGCCGCTCAGCACCAGAAATTCGCCAACGAAGCCATTCATCAAGGGCAAGCCCACCGAGGCCAACACGATAAAGAGGTAAGTCGTGGCATAGACGGGCATGGTGGAAGCCAGGCCGCCGAATTCTGAAATCTCGTAGGTATGACGCCGTTCATGCAGCAATCCCGCAAGCATGAACAACCCGCCGGTCGAGACGCCGTGTGCGAGCATGACGAACATGGCGCCGTTCAGGCCCAGTTGCGTGAAGCTGAAGATTCCGAGCACGACGAAGCCCAGATGGCTGACTGAAGAGTAAGCGATCAGCTTCTTCATATTCGGCTGCACCATGGCAACGAGCGCACCGTAAATGATGCCGATCAGCGCCAGGATCATGATCCAGGGCGCGTTGTGGCGTGATTGCTCGGGAAAGAGGCCGAGGTTGAAGCGCAACATTCCGTACGTGCCCATCTTCAGCAGAACGCCCGCCAGTAGCACCGAGCCGGCCGTCGGCGCTTCTACGTGCGCGTCGGGAAGCCAGGTGTGGAACGGAAACAGCGGAACCTTTACAGCGAATGCGATAAAGAATCCGAGGAATAGCCATTGCGCCGCGGCAGGGAAGGCGGGTATGGCGCCCTTGGCGATTAAATCGCGAATCACTGTGAAATCGAAGCTGTGCGTCTGCACGTAGAGCCAGATGATCGCCGCCAGCATGAACACAGACGCGATCATCGTGTACATGAAAAATTTCACTGCCGCGTACACCCGGCGCTCGTGACCGAAGACGCCGATCAGCAGCGCCATCGGAATCAGCGTCGCTTCCCAGAAGAAATAGAAAAGGAAGAGATCGAGCGACGTGAACACGCCAATCAGCGCGGTTTCGAGAATCAGCAGCAGAATGAAAAACTCTTTGACCCGGTCGTGAACTGACTTCCACGAAATCAGCACACACAAAGGTGTAAGGAACGTAGTCAGCACCACGAGCCACAGGGAGATGCCATCGATCCCCATGTGGTAGTGAATGTTCGGGCTGGTGATCCACTGGTAATCGACCTCGTAGTGAAATTGCCCGCCAGCATAGAGAGGCCTCTTGAAATAAACCGGCAAATGCAATGACAGAACGAAGGTAAGCAGCGATATAACCAAGGAAAAAATGCGGATGTCACGGTCGCGTCTCGGCACGAGCACGAGCAACAGGGCGCCCACGAGCGGAGCGAAGGTCACCAGCGTCAAAATGTGATGGTTGAGGGTGATCATCGTCCCAACCCCAGCCAGATCATGTATGCAATCACAACCGCAGCGCCTGCCGAAATCCATCCCGCGTATGACCGCAGGTTGCCGGACTGCATGTGGCGAACCTCATCCGATACATGCCGCGCGCCCTCAGCCGCGTTGTTTACACTGTCGTCGATCACCTTGCGGTCGACTCCCTGCCACAGGATGCTGGTCGAGCCATCCACCAGCGGCTTGACGAAAATCTTGGCGTACAGTTCGTCGACGTAGTACTTATTCAGGACGGTTTCATAGAAGCCGTTGAGAGAGTCGGCGATCTTCTGCGGCAGATACGGCTTGCTGACATAGAGCACATACGCCACGATGAGGCCTGTAATCGAAAACAGAACGGATATGCCCATCAGCAGCCATTCGGTATTGCCGGGCTCCGCGATGGCCTTGGGAAACTCCGCGCCGAAGACCGGCTCGAGGAAATGCTGGAAGCCGTTGTGGATGCCGACCAGCCCGCCGACCAGCGATAGAAACGCCAGGATCATGAGAGGAACCAGCATCACCATCGGACTTTCATGCGGCTCGCCGTGCCCATGATCCCCGTGTCCGTGCGTGGCGTGGGCCTGTCCATGATCGTCCACCTTGATGCCCTTGTAGTCACCCCAGAACGTCATGAAGAGCAGGCGGAACATGTAGAAGGAGGTGATGAAGGCCGTGATCGCGCCGATGACCCAGTAGATTGGGTTCGCCTCCCAAGCCTTCCAGAGAATTTCGTCTTTGCTCCAAAAGCCCGCCAGGGGCGGAATTCCAGCGATTGCACAGGTGGCGATCAACATGACGATGAAGGTCATGGGAATGTAAGTCTTCAGCCCGCCCATCTTCCGCATGTCCTGCTCGCCACCAACCGCATGAATCACCGACCCCGCGCCGAGGAACAGCAGCCCCTTGAAGAACGCATGCGTCATCAGGTGAAAGATGCCGGCCGAAAACGCTCCCACGCCGCAGGCCATGAACATGTAACCAAGCTGCGAGACGGTGGAGTACGCGAGGACTTTCTTGATGTCAGTCTGCGTGATGCCAATCGTTGCCGCGAACAAAGCCGTAAGCGTTCCGATGATCGCGACTACCGTGAGCGCGATCGGCGCCCGCTCAAAGATCGCATGCGAACGCGCCACCATGTACACACCCGCGGTCACCATGGTCGCAGCGTGGATCAGCGCGGAAACTGGCGTGGGGCCTTCCATCGCATCCGGCAGCCAGACATAGAGCGGAATCTGCGCCGACTTGCCGCAGGCCCCAACCATGAGCAGAATGCCGATCGCGGTGAGTAGGCCGGCGGTGGTTTCGATGCCCAGCGGCTGCACCTTCCCAAAAACTTGATCGAAATTGAGCGATCCGAAGTGCTGGATGAGCAGGAACAGCCCGATCAGGAATCCAAAATCTCCAATGCGGTTGACGATGAATGCTTTTTTCCCGGCTGATGCCGCAGAATCTTTTGTGAACCAGAACCCGATCAGCAGATACGACGCCAGGCCCACGCCTTCCCACCCGATGAACATCAGAAGGTAGTTGTTCGCCAGCACCAGCGTGAGCATGAAAAACATGAACAGGTTGAGATAGGAGAAAAACCGGTAGTAGCCGGGGTCGTCCCACATGTAGCCGACCGAATAAATGTGGATGAGGAATCCCACGCCAGTGACGACCAACAGCATCACGAGCGAAAGCTGGTCGAGATAAAACGCGAAATCGGCGGAGAAGTTACCCGAGCGAATCCAATGCGTGAGATATTCCTGGTAAGGAAGCTGTAGCGAGGAGAAGTGCAGCGCGACCCATAATGCCCAGGCGAAAGCGGCTCCGGAGAAGAACAATGCCACGGTGCTCACCGCCGACCGCGATGACTTCTTTCCCCAAAAGCCGTTGATCGCGGCGCCCGCGAGCGGAAGAATCGGAATCATCCATAGATTGAGATTCGCGGTCATAGTTTGAGCAGATTCACCTGATCCACGTTGAGAGTTTCACGGGTGCGATAAACCGCGATGATGATCGCGAGTCCGACGGCTGCCTCCGCGGCGGCGACCACCATCACGAAAAAAACGAAGACCTGACCGGCCAACACGTGCCAGTGAGCCGCGAAAGCGACGAACGAGAGGTTCACACCGTTGAGCATGAGCTCAATCGACATGAAGATGGTGATGATGTTGCGCTTGATCAGAAATCCGGCGACGCCGCACGCGAACAGGATTCCGCTGAGCACGAGATAGTAAGAGAGCGGGACCATCAGTCTTTCATCCTCTAATCTTGCACTTTCTGCGGCGGTCCGCCGCTTTGTCCGGCCGGCTTGCTGGCCAGCACCACCGCGCCCATGATCGCGATCAAAATCAGGATCGAAGTGATTTCAAACGGCAACAAGAATTCATGAAACAGCAGATCGCCGATGATCCGCGGACTCCCCGGCAAGGCGCCTACAGGCACGGCTTCGGTCCCCGAATGCCTTAGCAGAGCCCACGCGATCAGCAGGCTGCCGATCAGCATTCCCGGAATGCCGAACAGAATTGCGACCCGGCTGCCCTTGGTTTCCTCTTCGACTCCGGCATTCAATAGCATGATCACAAAGACGAAAAGCACCATGATGGCGCCGGCATAAACGATTACCTGCACGGCGGCTACAAACTCCGCCCCCAGCAGCAGATATTCTCCCGCCAGCGCGGCCATCACCGCGATCAACGACAGTGCGCTGTTAATCGGATGCCGCTGCACCAGCAGGTTGATCGCGCCCGCCAGGGCGATCGCTCCGAAAGCGAGAAACAGAATGAGATGAATGCTCACCATTGAAATGTTTTGGATTACTGCACATCCTCAGGGGCTAAAGCCCCTCTTCACCCTTGCCGCGGACGGCAAGGCTAAAGCCGTGCCCTTCCCAAAACCTCTGCTCAGCAGAGTTCTCCTACCACACAACTGCGATCGCGGTGGCGATCACATTCACCAGCGCGAGCGGCAGCAGGAACTTCCATCCAAATGCCATCAGTTGGTCGTAACGGAAGCGCGGCAGCGTGCCGCGCACCCATATATACAGAAAGAGAAAACAGAACACTTTGAGCGCAAACCAGAACACGGGTTGGATCGCGGTCACAACCTGCGAATGACCAAAGACCGGCCCGTTCCAGCCGCCAAAAAATAAGAGCGTCGCCAGGCAGGCCACCGTGATCATATTCGCGTACTCGGCCATGAAGAACATGGCGAACTTCATCGCGCTGTATTCGGTGTGATAGCCCGCGACCAGCTCCGTTTCGGCCTCCGGCAGATCGAAGGGGATGCGGTTGGTCTCCGCATAGGCCGCCATCAGATAACAGAAGAAGCCAATGATCTGTCCGCTGAAAATGTTCCAGCGCGGAATGAATCCCCAGAAGTGGCCTTGCTGCGCGTGGACAATGTCGGTGAGGTTGAAACTTCCGGCCATGATCAGCACCCCAACCAGCGACAGCCCAAGCGAAATCTCGTAGCTCACCATCTGGGCACTGGCGCGCAGTCCACCGAGCAAAGAATATTTGTTGTTGGAAGACCATCCTGCGAGCGCGACGCCGTACACGCCAATCGAGGTCACGCCAAGGATCAGCAGCAGGCCGGTGTTGACGTTGGTCGTGATCTGCAGCGGGATCTCATATTTGTCGATGTAGATCGGATTGCCGAATGGGATCACCGAGATCGACGTCAGCGCGAAAATGACCGCGATCAATGGTGCCGCCAAAAAGAGCGGCTTGTAGACGTGCGGCGGAGTGAGGTCTTCTTTAAAGAGAAATTTCAAGCCGTCGGCGAGAGGCTGCAGCAATCCGAACGGGCCGACCCGCGTGGGACCCCAGCGATTCTGCATGTGGCCGACGACCTTGCGCTCGAGCCACACGGTGTAGGCGACGGCCGTCAGCAGCGCAAGTAGCACGATCGCCGACTTGATCACCGACGCCAGAATGTAAATCCAGATTGGCAACGCCCGTTTCCTCTCTTACGAGCTACGAGCTGTGAGCCGCGAGCTCGGCCGGTTTGGCTCACAGCTCGTCGCTCGAAGCTCGCAGCTACAGATCAATCTGCCGCTACTTCCGAATGCTTTACTTCGTGACTCTCGATGACCGAATTCAGCGCGCGCGAATAACGTCCCAGCGTGCCAGACGTAAATAATGAGTCACTGGCCGGAACGACTTCAGCGGCCTTCGGCACGGCACCGCCGTTGTTTTCGAGCGACGTGTGTTCGCTGTTTCCGGCCAGCAGATTCGCACGCGAGACGTCGTATCCCGGTGCCAGCCGCTGAATCTCATCCAGAATCGCCATGGGATCGAACGGGCTAAGCCTGGGTTCGAGTCCCTGATTCTGCAGCCAGACTGCGTGACGATCGGCTTCGCCCGATTGCGCGCCGCGTGACTGGCCCATATCGGCGCGCTCGCCGCCGCCGAATGGAACGAGCTTGTGCACGTCATAGCCCATGGCGTCGGCGATGCGGACGATGATTTCGAAATCTCCTTTAACACCGGCAACATCGCCGGCTTTCTTGACCAGTTGCACATCGCCGCAAGTATTCGTCATCGTGCCGGCTTTTTCGTACGCATTGGCGGCTGGCAAGACGACATCGGCGATGGTCGCAGTTTCGGTCAGGAACATGTCCTGCACAACCACGAAACTTTTCGAGAACCCGAACGGATCGATATTTGAACGACCGATGGGATTCGACCCGACCACGTAGACAGCTTTCAGCTTTCCAGCTTTCGCTGTCTCAACCATTTCGGAAGTTGAGAGTCCGGCGGTTTGCGGGACTTCCCACTCCTCGTGGAAAGGAGTCCCTCCGGAGATCGGGTGGTAGCCGGGCAGCAGATCGGGATAGAGGCCCATGTCAGCAGCGCCGCGGGAGTTGGCGTAGTCGCCGAGGCACACGAATTTCGCGTTGGGGAGAGCCGAGACGAGCTGTGCGATGGCAGAGCCTTGAACTTCTGATCCAAAGATCACGACGAGGCCTTGCTCGCTTTTCAACGCTTGGCGTAATTCATCGAGCGATGCGGGAGTCGTGCTGCTCGCCCCGAGCGATTCCGGTGCGTTTCCATTTCCAGCAAGAAATTGGACGAATCCTGTTTCCTTCACCTGGGCAAAGACGCCTGCCTGCCGCCGCAATTTGATCGGCTGCGAATTCACAACATATAGCTTGGCCCGATGCAGCCGCACGTTGTTGCGAATCTGCCATGCCAGCAACGGATGCTGCTCTGTAGGATCGTTGCCGATCAGCAGGATCGCAGGCGCGGTGAAGACGTCAGCCATGCTCGCGGTCGCGTTCGGCTTACCACGCAAGGCAGCCGCGAAGGCCGGGAAGTCCGCGGTACGGTGATGATCCACGTTGTTCGTCTTCAGCACCGTACGCGCAAATTTAGAGAGCAGATAATTTTCTTCGTTCGTGGTTCGGTTCGAGCCGATCACTCCGATCGCCGAACCGCCTTCAAGATCACGAATCTCGGCAAACTTTTTTCCAACCAGTTCAAACGCTTCTTCCCAGGTCACAGGCGTCAGCTTGCCATTCTTACGGATGAGCGGTTGCTTGATGCGGTCTTCGTGACCGGCGAAGTCGAACCCGTAACGCCCCTTAATGCACAGGAAGTCGCCATTGGTGCCGCTCTTGTCGCGGTTATCCCCGCGGACGATTTCCATGCCCGTGTCGGATCGCCGCACGCCCAGGGTCGTCTTGCAGCCGTCGCCGCAATGCGTGCAGACGGTGCCGACGTGCTTCATCTCCCAGGGGCGGGTCTTGTAGCGATACGCGCCCGAGGTAAGTGCGCCGACGGGGCAGATGTCGATGCACATGCCGCACTCTTCGCACTCCAGATGGTCTTCTTTATTGGGCGCGATTAGAGATCCCACTCCGCGGTTCTGTACGCCCAGAGCCCAGACGTCCATACCCTCGCCGCAGACGCGTACGCAGCGGTAGCAGAGGATGCAGCGTGGTCGATCGAAGTAAACGATGGGGGACCACTGCTGCTCATCTTTATGGTTTTTCGCGTCGATGAACTTCGATTCCGCGGCGCCGTAGGAGAAGGTCATGTCCTGCAGTTCGCATTCGCCGCCCGCATCACACACTGGACAATCCAGTGGATGGTTGGCTAACACCATTTCAAGCATCGATTTGCGCGCCTGCTTGACCTCGGGGCTGTCGGTGGTCACGATCATGCCTTCGCCGACCACAGTCGTGCAGGCGGTTTGCAGCTTGGGCATCTTCTCGATCTTCACCAGGCACATGCGGCATGCGCCTTGTAACGAGAGGTTGGGGTAATAGCAGAAAGACGGCACCTCGATGCCCACCGACTTGCAGGCTTCAATGAGAAGCGTGCCCGCAGGAGCAGTGACTTTCTTGCCGTCGACAGTCAGACTTACGAGTTTTGGAGCTTCAGCCATTCGAATTGAGTAATTGAGAAATTTGGTAATTGAGTAATTGCAAATCCTACGCTGATCTCTTAGCCGTATGCCTCGATGCCGTTAAGATTGCTGCCAGTTCCCGTGCTTCTTTGAGCAACGCCACCGTCATCTCGGATTTTATGATTCCCGACTCAATCAATAGTTCCAGCCACAAAACCGCCTCGTCCGCTTCCTCAGCCACGATCGCAATCCGCGCGATGAATTCTGCCTTCGATCGCGCACGACAGGCCGCTCGATAATTGGCGGCTACCGAGGTCCCGCATCGCAGCAGTTGCTTACCTAAAACCTGTGTATCAGTCATATACGGCAACGATCGAAACAAGCGAATCACACGAAGAGCAAAAGCCTTAGTTCGATCACGAAGTTGTTCAGGTCGCGAAAGCATACAGGGACTTTCAATTACTCAATTACCAAATTTCCCAATTACTCAATTCCCCTCACTGCGCGAGTGCCAATTCCTTCTCTCCGGCCTTTTCAAACGGGCACGGTCTGCCTTCCAAATGGTCTTCGAACTCTTTACGAAATTTTTTCACGAATGCGATCGTCGGCATCGCCGCGGCGTCGCCCAGCGGACAGAAAGTGCGGCCGAGCATGTTTTCCGCCAGGTACTGCATGTTGTCGATGTCCTTCTTCAGGCCGCCGCCGTTGTGAAAACGAATGAGGGTCTTCTTCAGCCAGTCCGTGCCTTCGCGGCACGGGATGCACCATCCGCAGCTTTCGTGCTGATAGAACTTCATCGTGCGCAACGCGAATTTTACGATGCACTGCGCGTCGTCCACGATCACAACGCCGCCGGAACCGAGCATCGATCCCGCCTTCGCCACCGAATCGAAATCCATGGCGACATCGATCTCATCGGCGGTCAGGCACGGGCATGACGATCCGCCGGGAACGACCGCCTTCAGCTTGCGTCCATTCGGAATGCCGCCACCCACGTCCTAGATCATCTTCTTGAGGTTGTAGCCCATGGGTAGCTCATAAACGCCAGGCTTTGCGATGTTGCCGCTCAGACAGAACAGGCGCGTGCCGCCGTTTTTCGGAGTGCCCAGCTTCGCGTACCACTCCCCGCCGCCAAGAATAATGTGCGGGACATTGGCCAGCGTCTCCGCATTATTAATGACTGTTGGCCCACCCCAGAGTCCAACGACAGCAGGGAAGGGAGGCCGGATGCGCGGAATACCGCGCTTGCCCTCGAGCGATTCCATCAGCGCGGATTCTTCGCCGACTTCGTAGGCGCCAGCGCCGCCGTGCCAGTAAATGTCAAGGTCGCGTCCGCTGCCGAAAATATTCTTGCCGATAAATCCCTTGGCGTAGGCGTCTTTGATCGCCTTCTGCATGATGTTCGACAGGTAGCGGTACTCGCCGCGGATGTAGATGTATCCACTCTTCGCGCCCACAGCCAGCGCGGCGATCATGACGCCTTCGATCACCGAGTGCGGGTCGTGCTCGAAAATCAGGCGGTCTTTGCAAGTTCCCGGCTCGCTCTCGTCGCCGTTGCAGAGAACATATTTCGGCTTGGCCGACTGTTTCGGAACGAACGACCATTTCATGCCAGTCGAGAACCCCGCGCCGCCGCGCCCGCGCAGCCCGGAGTTCTTAACCTCGTTGATAATGGCGTCCGGCTCCATGGCGAGCGCCTTCTGGACGGCCTTGTAGCCGTCGAGCTCGAGGTAGCGGTCAATGTTGGTCGCACCCTGGCCAAATCGCCGGGAGACGACCTTTACCTCGTCGGGATGGGAAACCAAATCAGCCATTTGTAATTTGGTAATTTTGTAATTTGTAATTTGAAAACCATGCGAGCCTGATTCGTTCTTAAATTACAAAATTACCCGATTACAAAATTACAAATTCCTCTATTGCGTTCCCTTCTTCCTGTACTCTTCAAGCACCCCGTCCATCTTTTCTGGTGTGAGGTTCTCGTGAAAGTCGTAGTTGACCTGCGCCGCCGGGGCCCAGCTGCAGGCGCCGATGCACTCCACTTCTTCCAACGAAAACAATCCGTCCAGTGTCGTGCCCTTGTGTCCGATGCCCAGCTTCTTGGCGCAGTGATGCAGAATGTCTTCTCCGCCGCGCACCATGCAGCTGATATTCGTGCAGACCTGCACAACATATTTGCCGCGCGGCTTGGTGGTCAGCATGGAGTAGTAGCTGATCACGTTGCGGACTTCGAGTTCGGTCAGGTCGAGGCGGCCGGCAATCTCCGCGATGACCTCGTCCGACAGAAAGCCCATCTCGTCCTGCGCATAAAGCAGAGTCGGCACCAGCGCCGAACGCTTGGTCGGATAGTGCGGCACCATCTCGGCGAAACGCGCCTCGAATTCGTCAGAGAAACGCATTTGTAACTTTGTAAACGGGTA
>Ga0335077_10012415_pt1 | contig 10654 bp, 9 predicted proteins | sample Lox_Sample_31_FD_207151 | JGI IMG/M metagenome (GOLD analysis project Ga0335077, IMG submission 207151) | Soil microbial communities from Loxahatchee National Wildlife Refuge, Florida, United States - Lox_Sample_3.1 | ecosystem: Environmental > Terrestrial > Soil > Wetlands | place: USA: Florida...
CAGGTCGGGGTCCTGTACGACTTCAATGCGCGTGCCCCACGGATCTTCGACGAAAGCGATCTTGAACAGCCCGGGGATGTCGCGCGGCGGGGTCACGATCTTGACACCGGCGGCTGCGAATTCCTTCATCTTTGCATCCAGATCGGAGACGGAAAATCCCACGTGGTCGATGGCGCTTCCGCTGCTTGGCTTGGCATCGGCCTTGCGCAGGAACATGAAACGGGTGCTGCCGAACATTAAACGGTCGGGTGCTTCGGTGATCCGGCGTCCACCGAAATTTTTCTCGTACCAGTTGGCCGCCGCAGCCGGATCGGGAACGTTCAGATGAACGTGGTCGTAGGGAAACGTCTGCGCAGCCGCGTGAGTCGAAAGCGCTCCCGCGGCGAAACACATCAAAGCTGGTGCACACAGGAACCGTTGCATCTCGTTCTCCTTCTGAGTGTTTCAGTCTACCGCAGCCGCTGGCGCCATTCACCTGGCGGATGAACGTGAGCGGTTCACGACGCCGGGGCGGCTTCATCATTCCCGATGTCCCACATCGCATCCAGGTCGCGGCGGCTGTAAGCGCGAAACGCGATGAGTGTGTTGGTGGTTTCGATCCCCGCGATTTTTTGAATTCGGCCGGTAACCAGATCCGCCAGCGCCTCATGATGGCGTACGCGGACAATCGCGACCAGATCATAGGGCCCGGCCACCGAGTAGGCTTCGCTGACGCCCACCAGCTCGATGAGCGCCTGCGCGACATCCTGCGTGTGTCCCTGGGCCGTCTTGATCAGCACAATCGCCGTAACCATGATGGAATCATATTACAGCCCTCGTCCCGTCACGCGCGATCGGGTCGGCCATAATTGAGGTGCTATGAACCACGGTTTTTTTCTGCTAGCTGCCGCGGCGACGCTCTTAAGGGCCCAGGCGGTCGCTATCGACACGACGCGCAGCCTGATTTCCATTCATGTCGGCAGAGCGGGCCTCCTCTCCAAAGCCGGACACGAGCATTGGGTGAACGCGCCGATTTCGTCGGGGACCATCACGGAATCGGGCGCATTGGCAGTCGAGTTCAAGGTCGAAACCGCGAAAATGACGGTGAAACCCGATGTCGCCATCGATGCGAAAACGCAGGCGCAGATCCAGAGAGACATGGAGGAGATGACACTCGACACCAAACAATATCCCGAAATTTCGTTTCATTCGACGCGCATCGAAGCGGCCGGCCCGGGCCAATGGATGGTGCAGGGCGAACTATCGCTACACGGCGTGACCAGGCCGGTCAAGATGATCGTCGCCCGCACCGGCGACGGTTACGCCGGCGACGTAATGCTGCGGCAGACCGATTTCGGGATCAAGCCGATCAGCATGGCGGGAGGAGCCATCAAGATCAAGAACGAGATCGACGTCGCCGTTCAGATGTATTCCGCCAAGTGAAGGAGCCGCCGATTTAGAACAAGCGCAGGATCAGCGCGGCTGCGAGGAACGCTGGCGAACGCGGCACGGCAGTGGGCGGCTATCCCGTCATCTTCGTGTAAAGAGCGCCTCGAACAAGACGTCGTTGGGAGTCCGTCGGGCGCCGCCGAGGCCGCGTCCCCGCCTGGTGAAATTCGGAGCCGCGTCGCACTGATCCGCGCTTGCTGGCGCCCCGCTCCCGCACTCCGCACAATAGAAGTACCGCAAGAATGATTTCGCTTTCGAACATCAGCAAACAATATAGCCGTCAGCTCATATTCGTGGACGCGTCGTTCCAGCTGAATCCCGGCGAGAAGGTTGGATTGGTGGGTCCCAACGGCTCCGGCAAAACCACGCTGTTTCGCATGATTGTCGGCGAAGAGGCGCCCGATGACGGCGAACTCACCGTGCCGAAGCGGCTCACCATCGGCTACTTCCGCCAGGATGTCGAAGAGATGTCGGGCCGCTCCGTGCTCGACGAGGCCATCGCGGGCAGCGGACGCGTCGGCGATCTCCATCACGAGCTTGAACACTTGAACCGGAAAATGGCGGATCCCGTGCACGCCGGTGCGCTCGATCAAATCCTGGCGCGCTTCGGCGAGGTGCAGGAGGAGTACGAGCACCTGGACGGCTACGCTCTTGAAGCGCAGGCTCGCGAGGTACTCGCCGGACTCGGGTTTCGCGCGGAGCAGATCGACGGCGACGCCGGCAACCTGTCCGGCGGTTGGAAGATGCGGGTGGCGATGGCGCGCGTGCTGCTGGGCCGGCCAGACGTTCTGCTCATGGATGAGCCGACCAATCACCTGGACATCGAATCGATCATCTGGCTCGAGCGGTTCTTGAAGACGCAACCGGCCGCGCTGCTGATGACCTCGCATGACCGCGAATTCATGAATCGCGTGGTGACCAAGATTGCCGAAATCGATTCGGGCGAAATCGTCGTCTATTCCGGCAACTACGATTTCTACGAGCGCGAACGGCGAGTCCGCGAGGCGAACCAGCAGGCGGCCTATGCACGTCAGCAGGCGATGCTCGCCAAGGAGCAGCGCTTCATCGATCGCTTCCGCACGCACGCGGCGAAAGCGGCGCAAGTGCAGAGCCGCATCAAGGCACTCGACAAGATCGAAAAGGTAGAGCTTCCGCGCAGGCGCCAGGCAGTCAAATTCGAATTCCGCGAGCCGCCCCGTTCAGGCGACCAGGTAGCAGTGATCGAGGACGTGCACAAACAATATGGCTCGCAGGTGATTTATGACGGATTCAGCCTGATCCTGCGGCGCGGCGAGCGCTGGGCCGTGATGGGGCGCAACGGCGCGGGCAAGACGACGCTGCTGAAGCTGATCGCGGGCGACGCCCAACCGGATCGCGGGAGCATCCGCCTGGGCGCGAGCCTCAAGATGGGATACTTCGCGCAGCAGTCGCTCGACGTGCTGGACGCGGAGCTGACGGTGATCGAACAGCTCGAAAAGGATTTCCCGCAGGACACGCTGGGATCACTGCGAACGCTCGCCGGCGCGTTCCAGTTTTCCGGCGAGGATGTGGATAAACCCATCCGCGCGCTGTCGGGGGGCGAACGGTCGCGGTTGGCGATGGCGCGGATGCTCTACAACCCGCCGAATTTCCTGGTGCTCGACGAGCCTACCAATCACCTCGACCTGGCGACGAAGGACATGCTGGTCGAAGCGCTTACGCAATTCGAAGGCACGATGATTTTCGTCTCGCACGACCGCGCGTTCCTACGCGGCCTAAGCACGCGGGTTCTGGAACTCGGCGGAAACGACGGCGACCGGACACCACGTGTCTACCCCGGTTCGTATGTCGAGTACGTCGAGCGTTCGGGCCATGAGGCCCCGGGTGTTCACGCCTAAGTGATGAGACCGCCGGTCAGATCATTGCAACGCTAAGCCCCCGCGAAATTGGCGCTCGCGAGGGGACCGCGGGAACTGTGCGAGGAGGGAAGTCGTGGCCGTGATAGATCCGCGCTTTATCGCGACGCCCTTGGCAGCGCGAAAGCGACGATGCTCGAGCCCGACGGCGCGTCGTTCTTGCCGCCGCCGCAGACGATCGCCACGTATTCACGGCCATTGATCTCGTATACCGAAGGAGTTGCATTGCCCGCGGCAGGCAGCACCGTCTCCCAAAGAAGCTTCCCGGTCAGTTTGTCGAAAGCGCGAAATTTTTTGTCGAAATTCGTGGCGCCGATAAATAGCAGGCCATTGGAGGTCACCACCGGACCGCCATAATTGTCGCTGCCTGTGTCTTTGATCCCCTTGGCGACCAGCTCCGGATATTCTCCAAGAGCAATACGCCAGCGGATTTCGCCTTTATTCAGATCGATAGCGTTCAGCGTGCCCCACGGCGGAGTCAGCGGCGGGTAGCCGTCCGGATCGCGGAACAGAATATAACCCTCATTGCGGTACTTTTGCCAGTTTGGATCTTTCTGCGCCGCTACCGGGTCAGGCACGCCGCTGTCTTTGCCAGTAAACAGAAACTCAACGATCTCATTGACGCCCCGGCCGAGGTAACTGAAACTCGGCATGCGGCCCGTGCCTTGTCGAATCATCGTGGCGACCTGCTGGCGCGAATAGCGCTGGCTGACGTCGATCAACGACGGAAACGAGGGCGATCCTCTGCGGTCGGCGCCGTGGCAACCTGCACAGTTGTTGTTATAGAGCGACGTCGTATCGTGCGTCACCATGCGGATGATCCACGGCTGCTCGTTCTCATTGACGTACAATAGACCGGTTTCCGGATCGAAGGCCGCGCCGCCCCATTCGCCGCCGCCGTCCGTGCCGGGCATGAGCACCGTTCCGCGTGTGCTCGGAGGAGTGAACATGCCGTCATGATCGAGTTCCCGCAGCCGAGCAAGAACAGCGGCGTGCGCTTCCGGTGTCCGATTCGTCACCATGTCGTCGGTGAAGGCCTGCCGCGTGAAAGGCGGAGGCTTTAGCGGATAAGGTTGTGTTTCCGAGAGTTTTTCGCCATCGAGCTTCGACGCCGGAACTTTACGCTCAGCGATGGGAAACAGTGGCTCACCCGTTCGGCGATTGAAGACGTAGACGTAGCCGGTTTTCGTGATCTGCGCGACGGCGTCGATCTTCTGCCCATTTCGAGTGACCGTGACCAGGCTGGGAGCAGCGGGAAAATCGAGATCCCAGACATCGTGATGGACGTCCTGAAAATGCCAGATTCGCTTGCCGGTGCGGGCGTTCAGCGCGAGAACGCAATCGGCAAACAGATCGTTGCCGACGCGATTCGATCCGTAAAAATCGAACGACGCCGAACCAGTCGCGGCAAACACAATGCCGAGTTTGGGATCGATGCTGAGGCCGGACCACGGGTTTGCTCCGCCTGAAATTTTCCAGGCGTCGGGCGGCCATGTGTCGTAGCCGAATTCGCCGGGCCAGGGAATGGTGTGGAAGATCCAGCGCTGCTTTCCGGTGTGGACGTCGAAAGCGCGGATGTGACCGGGCGAGCCAGGCAGCGTCTCCGGCACCGTGCTCGGCATGATAATCATGTCCTCAAAAATTACACCGGGACTCGATGCGCTGATCGTCACCGACTCGGGCGGCCGGCCGAGGCCATTGCGCAGGTCGATCCGGCCATTGTCGCCGAAGGATTGAATCGGCTTGCCGGTCAACCGGTCCAACGCGTAAAGAAAATTGCGATAAGTGACAAAGACCCGGTCTTGATAGAGAGTGACTCCGCGATGGCGATAGCGCCGCTGCGGCTCCGAAGATTGAGCCGGATTGAAGCTCCACACTTCGCGCCCGGTTTGGGCATCGAGCGCGATGACTCGCATCTTAGGAGTGGTGGCGTAGAGCAGACCGCCGACAATGATCGGGTTGCTTTGCATTTCCGAGTCTTTGAAGGCGTCGTGTGCATCGTAGGTCCAGGCAACTTGAAGCTGCGAGACGTTGACCGGACTGATCTGGGAAAGCGTCGTGTACCGGATATTGTAAGGTCCCCCATTCACCGGCCATTCAACGTCGGCGGCATGAATAAAGATCGCGAGGAGGAAAAAAAGCGATCGCATGGGACCGGATTATATCCGAATCCCATGGCGACGTGTGGCGCCTCGCTATCCCCGAATTGTGTGCCAGGTACGCCTCCGGCGGTCGGGTCAGCCCGATATTTGCTGCTTCCGCGCCGCGACCGCTTCGAGTGGTGTGAAGCCTGCAGGTCCGTGCCGTCGCCCGCCGTGTTGTCGAAATAGACATGCTTGTGCATGTCCCATAAGCCCGGAATCAGATACTGACCGCTCGCATCCTCGGATTCGATGACGGCGGTTAATCGGCGCGCTCAGGGGCAGGCGCTATACTGGTGGCGTTAACCGAAAACTCTGATGTCGTACGCCCCTGAAGCGACTCCGCTTCGCAAACTGCCGCAGATCTGGACCCTGGCTGGCGTCACTTATGGATTAGTGCTGGCGGTAACCATCGCGACGGTGGTTGTATACAAGCACTACGGACCCAGCGCAGATGCCCGGGAGCTGGACCTTGCGCAGAGGTCGGCGAGGATCAGCGTTGGCGATGTCTGGATTCCGGTTTATCCCGGCGCCATCCATGACGGCATGACTTCATCCACTCGCGACGGCCTCATTGAAGGCGATTTGCGCTTCACCAGCTCCGACGCACCAGCGAAACTTGCCGCTTTCTATCGCGCACGGCTGGAGCCTGACTTCACGGTTGTGTATACATCTACAGCAGGGGGCGGCCGAATTGAGGCGGTTGGGAAACGCGTTAGATCTGTCGCGACGCTGACATTTACAGCATCGGCCTCGGGATGCGACGCCCGAGTCCATACGCAAGCTTTCCAGACGAAGCGCTGACGACGAGGCCATTCGCCCTGAACTCGATGGTGCCCTGGCGTCCCGCCGTTGCGGGCGCGAGTGAGGCAGCGTGAATGCCGTGCGCGCGTCGGGCGCGAGCGCCATCGTGGTCGACTCGATAATATTTCCCTGCTCGTCGCGAATGTTCACGGGAACGGCGATTGCGTCGCTCTTGTCGGCGTTGGCGACGGCAATCCCCATCGCTGCGTTGCCCGAGTCGGCCGATGACACCGCTTATTTGCAGTTCGCGAACATTCTGTTCACTCGCTGAGGTCAAAGTCACGGTCTGCACGAAGTCGGCCGGGCTTTCATTTGGAATCAGGCATGCTGATAATACTCCTGGAGGCCTGAATGAAAAAGCGACGTATCGGTTTCATCGCGCTTTCGTCGATGTGTCTGTTCGCGTATCTCGGTCAAGATTTATCTGCCCAGGAGAGAGGTGCTCAACCGAAGCCTGGACAGGAGCGCGGCGGGCAGGCCGGCAAGCAACACTTTCCTCAGCGTGGTCCGGGGCGTGGCACGGCGCAACCGAGGACCGAGGCCCGGGGCGCGGCGCCACAAACGGCAAAGCCGGAGGCCCGAGGCAGCGCGGCGCCACAAGCCGCAACGCCGGAGTCCCGAGGCGCAGCGCCCGAAGCCGGACGACCGGAGGCTCGCGGGGTCCAGCCGCAAGGCGGCCGGCCAGAGGAGCACGGCGGAGTCCCTGCCGCCCGGCCGCACGTACAAGGGGAACAATGGGTCCAGCACGAGCACGTTGCCCGCATGGACCACCCATTCCCTCATGGTCAGTTCAGGCTCGGGTTCGGACCAGGTCATGTCTTCTATATTCAGGGCGGCAACCGTGAGCGGTTCTGGTTCAACGGCAATTACTTTGAGGTTGCACCCGAAGATTGGCCATACGTCGTGGATTGGAACTGGAGTGGTGATCCCATCGCCATTTACCAGGATCCCGATGACCCCGGCTACTATCTCGCTTATAACGGACGTCTGGGAACTTACGTTCACGTCATCTTTCTCGGAACGTAGCCTGAAATCGCGCGCCTGCTGAATCCCGCGTAGTATAGCGGAACTTTTTCCCCGCGCGTCGAACATTTCCATGGTGCAATGTTTATGGAACCACGGCAGTTCAGACCGGCGCCGGAAGCGGTGCGCATGATGCTCCCTTATCTTCGGGCGAGTGTTTCAAAACTGATACGATGAGACGCGGAGGAGGACGATATGCGCTGCTCCAGACGCGACTTCCTCAAGACCAGCGTCGCCGCCGGCATCCTCGCGGGAACCCGACCGCTCGGCGCCGCGGCACCGTCGGCGATCGACTGGGTGACCCTTGGAAAATCCCGCGTGAAAGTCACGCGGCTGGCGTTCGGAACCGGAACCTTTAGCGGCTCCGTGCAGCGCGAGCTCGGCCAGAGCGCGTTCACGCGCCTGGTGCGCTACGCCTACGATCGCGGCATCCGCTTTTTCGAGACCTCGGAAACTTACGGCGATATGCACCGGATGCTGGGCATCGCGCTCGCGGGAATCCCGCGCGATTCCTACCGGCTTATGTCGAAAGTGACCACGCGCCAGGGCGCGGACCCGCGCCAGAAAATCGATGAGCTGCGCCGGCTCGCCCGTACCGATTATTTCGACATCATGCTGATGCATTATCAGCATTCGGCGACCTGGCCGGACGACACCCGGCGCTGGCAGGACGCAATCGAGCAAGCCAAATCCGACAAGATCGTGATGGGTTACGGCGCGTCCGTGCACGGGCTTCCCGCGCTGCGCAAATTCCCCGGCAATCAATGGCTGGAGATCGCCATGATCCGCATGAATCACAAGGGCGCGCACATGGACGCCGAAACCTACGATTCAGGCGATCCGGGGAATGTCGCCGAGGTGGTCAACCACGTCAAGCAGGTGCAGGCGCAGGATATGGGCGTGATCAGCATGAAGCTGGTGGGCGAAGGCTCGTTCCGCCGGCGTGAGGATCGGCAAGCGGCCATGCGCTTTGCTTTCCGGAACGCTGGTGTGGACTCGGTGACCGTGGGCTATAAGAACACGGCCGAGATCGACGAGGCCATCGAGAACCTGAATCTCGCGCTGGCCTGATTCAGTGCAGTTGCGAGATTGAGCTGACCGTTACGGTCTCATTCGACTTTTCACCGGTCACCTGGACTTCGACGCCGCCTTTCTTCGCGGGCATCGCCGCGACCAGGTGCGCGGCTTTCGCATCGCCGCCGGTGTCGAGTTTGAACGACTGCCCATCTTCCTGGACCACGGAGAACGTTTTGGTCCTGGCATTGGGCGCGCACTGATGGATTTCGAACGTCCGGTCGTGATTCACCTCGACGGATCGCAAGGTCACGTTCCTCTCCTCGCGCGCGTAACAGCTCGCGTCAACCAGGGCGCCCGACCAGGTTCCGGCCAAACCCAGCGAAGACGCGATCGACAGCAATATCAACAGCTTCATAGGGCCTGCTCCTTAACGTATAAGACCGGAGATATTACACTTGCGTTACTACCGTCGCGCCGGAGCGAGTTTCTACCAACTGTGGCCTTCTAACCTCGCGGCGACGGCAGCGACACTTCCAACCGTGCGCCGCCTTCAGCCCGATTGCTCGCGGTGATGGTCCCGTTGTGCTGGGTCACGATTCCCGCCGCGACCGTCAATCCCAGCCCTGTGCCGCGAGCATCCAGACGCGTGGTCACGAAGGCATCGAAAATATCCGGCAGAATGTCCGGCTGAATCCCCTTCCCGTTGTCTTCCACCGTGATCGATACGCGGCGCCCCTGTTTGCGCGAATGCACCTCAATGCGCCCGGAGCTCGACTCGATCGCGTTCAGCGCGTTGCGCAGCAGGTTCACGAAAACCTGCACCAGCCGGTCCGCGTTGCCCACCACGCGATCCTCTGCGCTCACACGGTTTGAAAATTCCACGCTCGACGATTTTTCGTCGATCGCCACCAGGCTCCACGCCTCGTCGATCAGCGGCCGTACCGCGACCGGCTCCATCTGCTGCGTCCGTGTCTTTGAAAATCCCACCAGCGATTCGCTGATGCGCTGCAAGCGCTGCGCGACGCGCTGCATGCGTTCGAGGCGCTCCAGCGTGTGCGCGTCGCTGGTGGTTTCGATCAGCTTTTCGATGGACCCGTTCAATACCGCGAGAGGCGTGTTCAGCTCGTGCGCCACGCTCGCCGAAAGCAGACCGAGGCTGACGAGACGGTCTTGGTCTTCCAGGCGCCGCAGTGCCGAGGCGAGCTCGTCTTCCTGGCGCCGAAGCTCCGCCACCGTCGCGTTGCGCGAACGCATGATCTGCCCGATCTCGTCGCCGAAAATTTCTTCACCCGGAATCAGCTCGCGCTCGCGGTCCCCTGCCTGCGTCGCTGTGTCCGCATCGAGCATCTTGCGCAGCGGCCGGTACACGTAGAGCGGCATGATCATCGATTCCAGCATCAGCACCGCCAGCACGTAAATGCTTCCCAGCACCAGAAACAGCGTGACCTTCGCGCGCACGATCGCGGTCCTGTAGCTTGCCTGCGACAGCTTGATCTCGCCCGCGCTGCGCGGCATCTGCCGCTCGATGGTCACCTCGCGCGAGCGCGCGTCGGTCACCAGCTTTTCGAACAACGGAATGAGGGAAAAGTAGGCCGCGCAGGTCAGTACCAGGAAGAACAGATTATGAAGAACCATTAATTTCGGCCGCACCTTGAGGTTGCCGAAAATCCTTGCTAGACTGTACCTTTTCTGGTCAGACAAGAATCATTGCTCCGGTTGCGTAGCACTTATGGCTATGGTAGAAAACATGAAAGGTTACAAACGAGCAAGACTCACCCAAGATGGCTGCGATCTTTCCTAAATCATCCGACCTCATTGTAAAAATCCTGGGCGCCGTGGTCACGGTTGGCTCGCTTGCCGGCGTTGCCGCTTACGCCTACTACACCTACCCGACCGTGATCGACACCGGCTATCAACCCGTCCAGCCGGTGCCCTACAGCCACAAGCTGCACGCCGGACAACTCGGACTGGACTGCTTCTATTGTCACTCGACCGTCTACAAGGCTGCCTACGCCGCGATCCCCGCGACGCAAACCTGCATGAACTGCCACGTCAAGGTCAAGCCCGACAGTCCGCGCCTGGAGCCGGTTCGCGAAAGTTTCAAAACCGGCGAGCCGATTCCGTGGATCAAGATCCACCGGCTTCCCGACTTCGTTTATTTTAACCATGAGGTGCACGTCACGGCCGGCGTGAGCTGCGTCACCTGCCACGGCCGCATCGACCAGGAGATCGAAGTTCATCAGGAAAAGCCGCTGAACATGGGTTTTTGTCTCGCCTGCCATAAAGATCCCGCGCCAAACATACGGCCGGCCGAACTGGTGACCAAGCTCGACTGGGTTCCCGATC
>Ga0335077_10012416_pt1 | contig 10654 bp, 10 predicted proteins | sample Lox_Sample_31_FD_207151 | JGI IMG/M metagenome (GOLD analysis project Ga0335077, IMG submission 207151) | Soil microbial communities from Loxahatchee National Wildlife Refuge, Florida, United States - Lox_Sample_3.1 | ecosystem: Environmental > Terrestrial > Soil > Wetlands | place: USA...
CAGAACGGTATAGAAGGCCGTGATTGAACCACGGCGAAACTGTCCTGCTCTTTCCAAAAGGCGCGCGAGCCGGGTGAAGACCGATGGAGTGTATCCCTTTGCAGTGGGTGGCTCACCAGCGGCCAAGCCGATCTCGCGGGCAGCCATCGCATAGCGCGTGAGGGAGTCAAGCACCAGCAGCACGTGCTTCCCTTCCCCTGCAAATTGCTCTGCCACGGTGGTCGCCGCAAGCGCGGCTCGCATTCTCATCAAAGGCGACTGATCGGATGTAGAAACGATGACCACAGAACGCATGCGACCCTCTGGCCCGAGCGACTCCTCAAGGAACTCGTTTACCTCCCGTCCCCGCTCTCCGATCAGCCCGACGACGGTAACGTCGGCCTGGGTGTTGCGGGTCAACATGCCGATCAGCGTGCTTTTTCCCACGCCCGACCCTCCGAAGATGCCCATGCGCTGGCCCCTGCCCACGGTCAGGAGCCCATCGATCACGCGCACCCCGGTCCCAAGAGGAGAACGGATCGGTTCTCTTTCGAGAGGCGATCGCACGATGCCATCCAGCGGCAGCGATTGGGCAGTTCTGAGCCACGGACCCTGGTCGATCGGCAAACCCATTCCATTCAGAACCCTTCCGGCGAGTGCCGGGCTGACCTCAAGCTCAGGACGAATGCCGCATGCGCGGACTGTGTCTCCAAACCGGATTCCTTCGGTGGATTCGAGCGGCATGGAGAGAACATTCGAACCGCGAAATCCGATGACCTCCGCCGGGTGAGTGGTGCCGGACTGATCGGAGATCACGCAACATTCTCCAACGGACGCAAGAGGCCCGGCCGACTCGACGGTCTGTCCCACCGATTCAACCACCTGTCCGCACCATTGCCACGGGTGCCCGCGGCGCAATCGTGCGAAGTAACGATCGAGAGGCCCAGTCATGGATTCTCCCTCTGACCATCCCTTTGCAGCTCCTCGGCAAAGATGCCGGGTGCGACCGCCATTGCGTGGTCGAAAAAGCTCCGCTCGATCTCATCCAGTTGGGCGCGGATCCCGAGGTCAACGGATCCTACCTCAGCCTCGACCACGCAGTCGCCGGATTGCATTCTGTCAAGAGCAAGCACCTCAGGCCGCACGGCAAGGTTCGGCATGTGAGCCATTGCCTCCGACCAGAGCGCCAGGTCGGCGGGAGGCACACGCAAACGCACCCTGGTCGCATTGGAAAGCTGCCCGAGCGCAACGCGAACGGCGCCCGTGAGCATCAGAGGATCCAACTGGACTTCACGCCGCAGAATGCGCTCCGCAATCGCAAGAGCCAATTTGACCACTTCAGGCTCCACTCGAAGAGAATACGCATGCCTTTCCCGCGCAAACTCCTCTGCTAGAGCCGCAGCCTGCTTGAAGAGTTGCCTGTCGGCGGCAGCCCGCGCGTCTCTTTGGGCTTCCTGCTCAAGGATACGGCCCTCTCGGATGCCCTGCATGCGTCCTTTTTCAAACGCCGAGTGCTCCGCCTCACGCGGAGAAGGCTCACGGGCTGGCACGGGAATCTCGCCGTCTGCGCACCAGATCGGAGATTGCGGCGAAGGCACAACGTCTTCGCCTGACTTGGAAAAGGCGAAACCAATGCCCTCCCATGCCGGCAAGGGATTGGCGGGAATCGGCGGATATTCAAATCTCTCAACCGTTGCCATTGTCTGCGCATTCTCCGCGCCACCGCATTGCTCATTGTTCTTTTCAGAGCGCGGTCGGTTCGAGGCGGCGCTCGGTATAGTCTGCGTCATGCGAGCATTTCGTCTCCCGTCTCAAGTTTCAGAACGACCTTGCCCTCTGCCTCCAGCCGTCGGGCAAGATTGAGAATCTCCTGCTGCGCCTGGGCCACCTCGCGCGAACGCACCGGCCCGAGCACCTCCATGTCTTCCTTCAGCATCTCCGCGGCACGCGAGCTCATGGCCTTGAAGATCAGCGCACGCAGCTTTTCATCGGCTCCACGAAGCGCCAGGGCAAGCTGGCGCTTGTCCACTCCAGCCACGATCTCTCGAATCGTTGCAGGGGGTACCGTCAACAGGTCTTCAAACGTGAACATCAGATTGCGAATACCCAACGCCAGCTCGGGCTGCATTTCTTCAATAGATTCCAGGATCTTTTTGGATTCCTCGGCATTCAACCTGTTCATCAGGTCAGCCACTGCCTTGAATCCGGAATAACTTTTGCGCGCCGCGTCGCCTACGGTCTCAAGCCGGCGATGAAGGATCTGGGCGACCTTTTGCGCCATTTCAGGGGAGAACTGCCGCATCTCGGCCAGCCTCTGGATGACCACGACCTTATGGCTGTCACTGAGGTTCTCGAGTACCTGGGAAGCACGTTTCGGATCAAGGTGCGCCAGAACCAGCGCAATCGTCTGAGGATGCTCTGCATCAAGTAGCTTGCCCAGTTGCTGCGGGTCGGTGCGCTGCAGCTTTGCGAGGTTGCCCTGGGATGCCTCCTGTGACCGCCTTACCAGCGTCATCAGATCTTCGGCGCGCTGCTTTCCAAACGTCTCGATCAGGAGCCTGCGGGCGTAGTCCTGCCCGCCGTGCACCATGAAGTTGTGGGTCTCGAGCATCTCCCAGAACTCTTCGAGAACGTGCGCCGAAAGTTCCGGTGTTATGCCGCGCAGGTCGGTCAACTCTTCGGTAATCCGCTGAACGTCGGCATCGGGCAACGCGCGCAGGATCTCCTTGGCTAGTGTTTCACCGACCGCGACCAGGAGGACTGCTGCCTTGCGGGCACCGCTCATCTGCGTCGTCAGCCTCGGCCGCGTTTCGGCGAGTTCGCTTGTGTTGTCCATCAAGTCTCGGGCTCCGGTGATGCTTCAAATCACTCCGAATGAATCCAGCTCTGCAAGAGCCGCGAACTCTGTGCCGGTTCGCGCTTCAACTCGCTGCTGACCTGTTCCAGAATCTCCTGTGCCCTCTTTCGTTCAGGATCGGGCGGCGCGGGCTCTGGCGCATTCAGCGACGCGTGGGAAGACACGCGGGCCGGGAGCTCCTGTGGCACTCCATGGCCATTCCGGTCCGCCCGGGCGGGCGTTGCAGTTCGCCGCAGAGCCGGACGCACGCCAAACGCGAGGATCATCAGGAAACATACAAGCAGCACAAGGTACTTAACGAGAGCGGGTGATCGTTCCAGAGAGGACAACATTTGCCCCGGGATCGAAGCTGGCGCCTGCGCGTGATTGTCTTCGAAGGCGAAGTCCTGCACCGTGAGGGCATCGCCTCGCGCGGCGTCGAATCCAACCGCGGCCTGGGCGAGCGCGGTCAGGTTGCGCAATTCGTCGGCGGATCGCGGTTGCCATTGTGCGGGTGCCTTTCCGGTGGCGAGTTTGATCAGCCTGTCGTTGACGACAATCGCTGCTGTGAGCCTGCGCACTTTGTCGGGGTTCTCGACCACGCGCCGCACTGTCTTCGAGACCCCGTAGGTTCCCGATTCTGTCTTTGCGGTCTGTGGCAGTGTCATCTGCCGCGGATACACGGGAAGAGACTGCGCGTTGGGGGCATTCGAAGCGACACCCGGCACGCCTGCCGCAACGGGCTCCGGCCCCGTCGTCTGCTCTGTTCTCTGCATCGATAGCGTCACCGACTGAGTCGGGTCGTAGATTTCCCTGGTTTCTTCGGCCGATGAAGAGTCGTAGTCGAGCGTTACGGAGGCGCGCACGTTGCCCGGACCCGTCACCGGCTCGAGTGTGGAGATGAGCTTTTCTTCAAGGGCCTGCTCAGCGCTCAGTTGCAGGGAAGCAGCAGTTTTTGGCCCAAGCGGAAGACGCCCTGCGGCGTCCACGAGGACCACGCGGTCAGGAGCAAGGCCGTCCACCGCAGAGGCTACGAGATTTCGAATTGCGTCCGCTTCGCCGTCGTTGAGCGTTCCACGGCGAAGCTTGAGCACCACCGATGCCTTGGCGGCGCGTTCTTCTTCGCGAAACAGGGAGTCGTGCGCGAGAACCAGATGGACACGCGCCGATTCAATGTCGGAAAGAGAGCCAACCGTGTGTTCCAGTTCGCCCTCCAGAGCGCGCTGGTAATTTACTCGTTCGTCAAACTCCGAGCCGACCCAATTGGGCTTGTCAAAGAGCTCAAACCCCATGCGGCCGCTCTTCAAGGCGCCGTGCGCCGCTGCGGCCAGACGCGCCTTGTCAAGTTGCGGCGCAGGAACTCGGATCGCGGTGCCATGGTCGGCCACGTCAAACGGGATCTGCGCCTGGGTCAGGATCAGCCCCGTCTGTCGTGCTTCGTCGGGATCAAGCCCCGCGTACAATGTGCGCCATTCGGTACGCAGCCCGTACCACAGTATCAGTCCGAAAAGAGCGCCGAGCATCAGGGCGGTCGCCGCGGACCACTTCCGCTGCGCAGCGGTCATCGAGGCCCACTGGATGCGCGCGCGGGACCAGAACGCGGAGGTGCCGGAAGCAATCTGGGCGCTCGTGCCCGCCGTTGTCCTTTGGTCCAGTTGTGTTTCAGGCGATGTCATTCCTGATGATTCCCGCCGTCCCCGTTGCAACTACTTCTCTGAATCAACAACCGCCGAATCTTGTTTTGAATACGAACCTAGAACTGCGTTGCCATTACGCTCTGATAGGCCTGCACGGCTTTGTTGCGCACCGCCAATGCAAGCTCAAAGGCCATGCTTGCTTTCTCGGTGGCAATTATTGCCTGATGCACGTCCACACCCGCGCCTGTGATCAGACCATCCACAGCGACGCGCGCCTGACTCTCTAATTGGCCGATCTGTCCAACGGCTTCCGTCAGGAGATCGCTGAAGGGCGTCTTCGCTGTCGCGGAATCCTTTCTCCCTGGAGCGGATGCATCGGACCCTTTGACAACCGAACCAATCCCGGCCGCCGCGCCGGGAGCAGCGTTTCCTGCGACCTCTGCAATTGCGCTCAATGCCGATAACATGGATCCTCCTTTATCACCTCTATTCCCTGTCCGCTCCCGGATGCTGAGGCCAAGCTTTCGTGCCTAGAACTTCGCAATTTCCAGAGCTGATGCGATCATGGTCTTCTCAGCTTGCACAGCGGAGCTGTTCAATCCGTAAGCACGCGTCGCGCCCATCAGGTCCACCATCTCTGTAAGTGGATTAATGTCCGGATAGGCGACATAGCCATCCGGTCCAGCGTCGGGATGGCCGGGATCGTACCGCTTCAGCGGGGGCGCAGTGTCCTCCACGACCTGCTCGATGTGTACGCCCAGGGACGCTGGGCTTCCGGTGAGCGAGACCGCGCGAGGCAACGGGCTGCCCTCCGCTTCGCCCGCAAGGGTGTCCATGAAATCGGCATACCCCTCGTTTGCCGCGAAGACGACATGCTGACGCCGATAGGGGCCGCCCGATTCAGTGCGCGTCGTCTCTGCGTTTGCCATATTGGCGGCCACCACCTCGGCGCGCACCCTTTCGGCCTGCATCGCCGAGCCCGAGGTTTCCATCAATCCAAAGAGGTTCATCGCCACTAACTCCCTTGTATTCCGTTTTGGAGCGCGCTACTTGTCGGCATGGATCGCATCGAGGACGCGCTGGTTTTCGAGACGCATCAGCGCCACGCCCGTCTTGAACTTCAATTGCTCTTCCGCAAGTTGCAGTCCTTCGCGATCCATCGAAACATTGTTGCCGTCTGGCCTCGCGATCAGTCCGTCAACGGCGCCGACATGGGCGGGACGTGCGGGTGCTCGAGCGTCCATCTGCTCCATCGCATCGCGCATCTCTGCGCCGAAATCCAGGCCAAGCGTCTGGTAGCCCGGCGTATCGATGTTCGCCACATTCGCTGCGGTAAGCTTCGTGGCGCTCGCCGTCAGATCCAGGAATCGCTCAAGCTGACTGCTGAGTCTGGTTTCAACTTGGAGATCCATCGAGCTCGCTCCTTCTTCGTTTTCTCGCTGGTCATCAGTGCGTCGTCATGCCGAAGTCAATTTCGTCGACAGTCACAACCGGATTCTCGCCTGCAAGGATCACCGCTCTTTCGAGCACATGCTCAAGCTCGCGGACATTTCCCGGCCAGGCGTGTGCACCCAGTTTTGACTGTGCGAAAGCGTTGATCCGTTTGGCCGGCTGCTCGCTCCCCATTCTTTCGAGGAAATGGTCGACCAGCAGCGGGAGATCCTCGATGTGATCCGCAAGCGCCGGCGTGCGAATCAGAAATACTGCAAGGCGGTAGTAGAGATCGGCTCGAAACTGGCCGCTCTGTGCGTGGCTTGATAGCGGCTGGTGTGTCGCCGCCAGGATGCGTACATTCACCTTTACAGGCTCGTTGTCGCCGATCCTCTGCAGCTCTCCGCACTCCACAAAACGAAGGAGTTTGGATTGCAGCGCCAGCGGCATTTCGCCGATCTCATCAAGAAAGAGGGTTCCGCCATCAGCGGCCTCGATGCGCCCTGTGCGCCCCTGGACCGCGCCGGTGAAAGCGCCGCGCGTGTGGCCAAAGAGCTCGGCCTCCAGCAGCGCTTCGGGAATGGCGGCGCAGTTGATGGCCACGAAGGGCTTGCGATTGCGCGAGGAGAGACGATGAAGCGCTCTTGCAACGAGTTCTTTTCCCGAGCCGGTGGGCCCTTCGATCAGGACCGGCGTGGAACGAGGCGCAACCAGTCGAATGCGGCGACTGAGTTCGAGAATGCAACCGGCACCTCCGATCAGCTCGGGAAGGCGCTCACCGGGATTCGTGTGAGAGCCTGACCTGCCGGTGCGCTGCTGCGGGCTGGACAAGGATCCGACAGGCAGGGGCATCTGGGGGGAATGCCAGGACAACGTGCCCCGCTCGATGAGCTCCGGCGCACTGTTCCAGGCCGCGGTATCCGTTTCTTCATCGGCTTTGCGCAACGCGAGCAGCAACTCCTGCCGGTGAGGACCCCGCGGGCTTGCGTGGCTTGATGAGCCGTCGGCGGTCACTACATCCGCGGCGGGAAACGCGGCGCGGAAATCTTTGAGAAATTCTTCAAGATCGAGATCAGGCAGCCATGAGTCGACAATCACCGCCTCGGGAACGGCAAAGCCAGCCTCGGCCCATGCCTGGGCTCCGCCCTCTGCCTCGCGCACCCGCCAGCGAAGGCTCGTGAGAACCTCGCTCACGCGCTGGCGAAAGGCCGCATCTGCGCTTGTGACCAGAGCCGTTCGCGAACGGGCACGCGCGGGACCTGGAAGAACCTGGACCGGACTGGCTTGGATCATGTGTCTCCTCTCAGCGGAATTGCAACTCATCCTTCTCAATTCACCCGGATCAGACCCTTGCTTCCTTCGAGGCATGAGCCGGGCTGCGATCGGCAGGCAATCCCTTCGTCAAAGGGGATCATGTAGCCCTGACCGCGGACCGTCCGGATCAGCGTGCCTGGTGGGGTGTCACGGAGTTTGCGGCGGAGGTAATTCACGTAGACGTCCACGATGTTCGTCGTCTGGGCTGAATCCAAACTCCAGACCGAGTCAAGCAGCTCCGTGCGGGAAACGGCCTGGCCCCGCTTGAGCATCAGATGCTCAAGCAGCAAAAACTCCTTGTTGGTTAGCACAACGGGATTCCCGCCACGCCGGGCAACATGGTCAATCCTGTTGAGTTCGAGGTCTCCTGCGCGGAGCAAAAGCCGGACTTCCCGTTTCCGCCGAAGCAATGCGCGGACGCGCGCGCGAAGCTCGTGGAGGCTGAAGGGCTTCAGCACGAAGTCGTCGGCCCCGCGATCGAGGCAGCGAACGCGGACCTCGACGTCATCGCGCGCCGTGAGCACCAGTACCGGAAGATCGGCGTCCGCCGTCCGCAGCTCGTCTATTACCTGCTCCCCGTCCTTGACCGGGAGACTGAGATCGAGAATGGTCAGATCGGGCAACCTTTCCCGAAACGTTTCCACCGCAGATGCTCCGTCGCCGACCACGTACAGGGTGTGACCATCGGCTTCGAAGGCTCGCTTGAGAAGCAGCGCCAGTGCGCTTTCGTCTTCGGCGATCAACAGCCTCATCTCTCCCCTTCTCCCTGGTCCCGATAGGGACTTCACTGACTGCGGTACGGTGTTGCGGGCGGAAAGTTTGAGGATCTCCGGCCCGTGCACTCTCCACGTTCACCTGAGGTGGCGAGGAACTCAAGGCTGGAATGGGGCGAAGTTGTCGCCTAAGGACCAAAGAGGGGCGGGCATTCGGTCAGTCCCGGAACGGGACGAGCGAACATGGATCTGTGACGGCGGTTACGTTGCGGGCCGAAACGGACAGGGAGCGAGTAACGCGATCAAGCCAAGTCTGGCCGAAGCAAATTCTCTGAGGTCCGGCGATCCTGAAGGCGGTCGACCGGAGGTCTTGGGTCCCAAATAGATTCATCGGCCCGAAAATGCGTGGTGTTTAGATTTGGGGCTCCTCCGGAGAAAATCAGGCAAAAATCTCTTGCCATGATTCGCTTTTTGTTCGCTATAATCCGCGCATGGCTGTCACGCGAAGGCAAAAAGAGATTCTCGATTTCCTCGAGTCGTTCGTCGCCCGCAATGGCTACTCCCCTTCGTTTGAGGAGATTGCCAGGGGCATGGGTTTGAAGAGTCTGGCCACCGTTCACAAGCACATCACCAATCTCGAGAAGAAGGGCATGCTGGACCGCGTTCATAACCGGAGCCGGTCGATTGACGTTGTGGCGCCGGGCACGCGAACTCGCACGAGCGACAAGCTCCCCCTTGTCGGTCGAATTGCAGCGGGCTTGCCAGTGGAGACCTCAGAGAACCCGGAGAGCATCTCCCTGCACGACGTAGTGGGAAATCGCGATGTATTTGCCCTCGAAGTGCGAGGTGACTCCATGCGGGACGAACACATCATCAACGGGGACTACGTACTGGTGGAACGGACTCGTACGGCCCGACAGGGGGAGATTGTCGTCGCCCTTGTACATGGGTCTGAGACAACGCTCAAGCGGTTCTATTCGGAAGGCCAATTGGTCCGACTGCAGCCAGCCAACATCGAGATGGAGCCCATCTATGTGCCAGCCTCCCAGGTCGCCATCCAGGGGAGGGTGCTCGGGGTGCTGCGAAAGTACAGATAGGCGCAGTCATCGAACGCAGAAAAGGCCCGGCGATCACGCCAGGCCTTACGATTGAGCAGCTTTTCAGCTGAGTTTATGCGAGCAAACGCTCAACCTTCTCTTCGATGACGTTCTGCGGCACATAGCCGACAACCTGATCTGCCACCTTGCCTCCCTTAAAGAAGAGCAGGGCAGGAATGCCACGGATCCCATAGCGCGACGGCGTCGCTGCATTCTGATCCACGTCCACTTTTGCCACCTTCAGCTTTCCAGCGTAGTTTTTGGCCACCCCATCGACGATCGGTGCGATCGCTTTGCAGGGCCCGCACCAAACTGCCCAAAAATCGACCAGAACCGGCTGCTCGCTCTTCAGCACTTCCTGCTCAAATGTTGCATCGTTCACTTCAAGAATTCCCAATCCCGCCATGTCTCTCCTTGCGGCGCCTCCCTTTTCAGGCGACCGTGCCACTATAGGATGCTTCAAGAGGGGTCATGGTCGCAATTCACGAGCCGCTGCGGGAGCCCTAAGCGACAACCCGCACTTTTAGGGTGGATGGAGTTCAAACGGTTTAATAGGGGCAAAGAGAAGCGCCCGGATCCGAGATGGGATCACGGGCGCTAGAGCAGCCCTCCCCCAGAACTGCCCACGCAGCGAATTTAGGGGCTCTTTTCCTTAAAGGCAAGGAAACTTAGGTAATCCACCGGGTAATCGACAAAAAGTGATTAATTATTTAGCAATAGACGTAATTATGTATTCACTTTATAGTAAACATCTTAACGCCGACCTCTTCAATTGGGTCCGCGATTTATCGATTGGAAATCTCGCTGACCTTCGGACAGAATGTCCGCATTGCCCCGGCTCTTTCGAACCGGCAAATGAGGAATTCCGGCTCCGGTAAACCGTTCAATTCCAATCGTATTGCAGCCGATGCCTTTTCCAGGTCCCCCTCTCCACCCACGATCACAAGCACTGCTGGACCGGCACCGCTCAACGCGACTCCGAGAATCCCCTGGGTGCCGGCGAGCGGCAGCAGCCTAGGCAGCATGGGACATATTGGGATGCGATAAGGCTGGTGTATTCGGTCCCTCATGGCCGCCTGCAAAAGGTCTCCCCGACCCTGGGAAAATGCCAGGCCGAGGAGAGAAACGGCCTGGATATTCACAACCGCATCGGTTCTTGAATAGCTGTCGGGGAGGACCGCCCGCGCCTTGCACGTAGCGAGCGAATCGGGAGGAAGGACGAGGATCGCGCGCCACTCGGCCGGTGGTTCAACCTGTGCCAGGTGCACCTTGCGGCCTTCACTTGCCGCAGCGACGAATCCACCTAGCCAGCAAGCCGCTGCATTGTCGGGATGGCCTTCCAACATGCAGGCTTCTTCAAAGATCTGGTCTGAACTCCATCCAAGCTGACCAAAGTGCACAGCCAGGGCAATCCCCGCCAGCCTTCCTGCGGCTGATGAACCGCATCCCATGCCCAACGGAATTTCGTTGTGCATGCGAATGGCCAGTGGGATCACAGGCTTGCCGCTTTCAGTTAGAAATTTGTTGTAGACGCCGAGGATCAGGTTGTCATCGAGTTCCCTGCACAGGTATGCGTCGCGCCCGCTCGCGTTAATCGAGAACTCGGCGGCTGATTCAGCCTCAACCTCGAGGAAAAAATTAAGCGCG
>Ga0335077_10012419_pt1 | contig 10653 bp, 9 predicted proteins | sample Lox_Sample_31_FD_207151 | JGI IMG/M metagenome (GOLD analysis project Ga0335077, IMG submission 207151) | Soil microbial communities from Loxahatchee National Wildlife Refuge, Florida, United States - Lox_Sample_3.1 | ecosystem: Environmental > Terrestrial > Soil > Wetlands | place: USA: Florida...
AGGACGCTGCGGGAAAGGTTGTCCTTCCATCGAATCCTGAGGCAGCAGGTGGTGCCTAACCTCGCGGTCAACCGGACGCGCCGATTAGTGGCTTCTACTTGGCGCACGTCGGCGCGGCGCGCCGGTTACCTTACTCGTTAGGCCGCAGGAGGTGCCCCATGAGGCGCACGTGGACGATCATTGGCGTTGACGATGTGCCTGGCAGCTTCAAGTGGTACCAGTCGTTACTTGGCCTGTCGGAGACGGCTCCCGCCCATGATGACTTCGGTCAAATCCTTGACTCGGATGGAACGGTCTTGCTGTGCCTTCACGAGTGGGGTGCCCATGAGCATCCCTCACTGATGAGCCCCGATCACGGGACACCCGGTAACGGCCTCCTCTTGTTCTTCCGTGTCGATGATTTCGACCTGGCGCTCCAAAGGGCACGCGCTCTCGTGAACCGGTTCGAAGAAGATCCCCACGTCAATCCGAACACTCGAACGAAGGAGTTCTCACTTCGAGATCCGGACGGATACTATGTCACGATCAGTGCGCTATCTGCGGCCTAACCTCTCGCTCAAGCGGACCGCTCGCCGGCGGCGCTTACGCGCCGTCCGCTCGCGGCCGCTTAGCTTAGTTCGTTAGGCATCACCAGGAGAATTGCTATGTCTCAGTCTGTGGTTGATGTGTTTCAAGAGCACGGCGTGGTCGCCTCGCTGCAACCTGGCCCGAAGGGCACGGTTCGCCTCAGTTACGAGTCCCCGCACCAAGATCTCGTGCGCCACTTCTTGGAAGGGCTCGTGCCGCCGGCCCAAGTGCGGCAAACCTACGTGGCCTCGTCGGTCATTGAGATCGATCGCGCCAAATTGCTGCAACTCAAATTCTCGCAGGAGGAGCTCGCCGAAATCGGGTTTAGCCTCGTGCTCAGGCTATCCGGCTTGCTTCGGTATGGCGATGCCTAACCACTCGCTCAAGCGGACCGCTCGCCGGCGGCGCAAACTGCGCGCCGTCCGCTCGCGTCCGCTTAGCTCTGTTCGTTAGGCGCCAGAATCGGATGCCATGAGCGGATTTGCCAGCTTCAGACTGCTGCGCTCCTTCGTCATCGTGAGCCTCATCGCGACGCTCCTCGCGGCATTAGCGGGTTGTGCAACAACCTCACGACCGCCTTCAAACGCACCAACGTATCCCGACGTCGGTATCTCAATCGTCTCGCCACCGCCGGCCGCTTTGCTTGTCTCCTTTGGAGGGACCGGCAAGTCGGCGACCGAGAGTTCAGGCTCTTCCATGGCTTTTTTCAAGGGCTGGGGGTCTTTCGGACCCGGAGCACTACTAGTGATCCCGTTCGCGCTCGCGTATGACGCATTACGCTCGCCCGCCGATTCCCAATCGGACCTTTTTCCTCAGTGCGAAGCCAAGCTGAGCTCCGCTTATCCCCGAGCAACATCGATGTTCCGTGCCGCTGTGCAGCGCGAATTCGTACCCGACGACGTCCTCCAAGGGTTCATGGACGCGCCTAAGCATTCGAGTTGGAGGTTCGTCGTTGTCACGAGAACCGTTGAACCGCATGATCCTCCGGCCATTCAAGAACTTCTCGATGCTGCTGAGCACCGTGGCCTGGTCCGTCTGTTGGTCGTAGAGGTTCTGAGCGCGGAGCTGGCCCCATTGAATGCCGCCTGCGAGCAATGGGCAGTCCGCGTTGGTCTGCGGGTATCGCTTTGGAACATTGCCGATGGGAAGCGTATCGGGGGGCCAGCGCTCATCTATCCCTATGTCAATACGGACCTGAGCAATCTGCAATCCATTATGGAGGAACCCGGCGCCATCAGGTCGAGTCTCGCCTTGAATTTCAGGTATGCGGCCGGCGACCTCTTTAATCAGGGATTGCTGTTTCGCTAAATATGTTCACCCCGCCGCCTAACCGCTCGGTCAACACGGACGCCCCGCCGGCGGCGCTTCGCGCCCGCCGCGGGTCGCCGGTTACCTTAGTTCGTTAGCCGTCACGCTACTAACTTAGCCCAGGGCAAAAAGCGCCATGCGCCGTCTCTTCACTGTGATATTGCTCGTTGCGTCGATTTCCCAAGCTAGGGCCGCATCAACTGCAGCGGTAATCGAAACTCCAATGCTCAAATTCGCGTTGCCCGGTCAGTGGGAGCCGCGGTCCGAATTAACGAAGGGAGTCCCAAATAGGTACCCATTCTATGAGACATCGACCGGTAGTCTCATGTACATCCAACAACCTGGAGGCACCCAACCCCCGAAGGAATCACCGAGCCCGGAAGCGCTATCCGAAACCGTCAAGCGCATGGCCGCTCCTGAAACATTTTGGGGCGAAAATCCTCACCCGTACTTGGCACGCTTTATTGCCGTAGCATTCTTTCCGCTTCCCCAGTCTTATCACAAAGCAACTGCCGGTTACTTCAGCGAGATCAAGAGCGGCGGAAAAGCAGAGCCAGTGGATATATGGGACGCAGAAGGAATCGAGCGCGATGCCCAGGTCTTTTACACGTCACAACTTACACCGCGCATTATTGCCACAAACCGCAACAATGTGGTGAAAGTTGGGGAGGAGTATGCCCCACTGCGCGTAACTCGCGCCGAACAGCTCACGGTGGCCAAAGGAGACGCGCTCGTATACGAGATGGAGACAGAGAAGGCGGCTATTGATCGCGCGGTCGAAAGATTCGGAATGCCGGAGAGCCTGAAGAATCAGCGCATCCGGTACAGTTTAGTGCTCTATGCTCCAACCGGCTTTGCCGCCGGAACGCCCGTTGCCATCGTCGTGGCGGCACCTGTTTCATCTTCGTTAGATTGCAACTTACTGGTCGAGGCATTGCGACAAGCGGACGGGCAGCGGTAGATCGGAAGTCAGACTTCCCGCGCTGAGCACGAAAGACGACGATATTTGCACCCCTAAAGTCAGGGGGCGCTGCGAATGGCCACAGGTTGCACGCTAGTAATTCGAGATGGTGACGCCTAACCCCTCGCTCAACCGGACCGCTCGTCGGCGGTGCTGGCGCGCCGTCCGCTCGCGGCCGCTTAGCTTGGTTCGTTAGGCGCCAAAGCAGAGTGGCCCTGCAATCTACTTCGAAACGTGAGTGAACGCTTCGAACCTGGATACGTGGCGATGACTAAACACATGTACGCCATTGCGTCGCCAGTTTTACTTTCCCTTGTCATTGCGAGCTGCGCAGTCTCTACGTCCACAAGTTACAGCGGGTCTGCCTCTTCTGATGAACAAGTAGCCACCATATCGAAGGATTGGGGTTGCAGTCTTTGCGTCGAACAAATCTTGGCTGCTGACGGCCAATTGCTTTATGACGTTCGAAGAGATGGTCGGAAAGACCCGTTCAAACTTAATCCGGGGATATATTTAATCCGCATTGCATTCCAGGCGCCCAAGATTCCACGTGTGTCCTTCCAAGGTACGGTCGATTTGAAGGCAAGTCACGTTTATCGTGTCCAGAATGAAACGTGCTTTGCCTGGGGGGTTTTGACAGGCGCACTTTTTGGCGGAACTTGTCGTGGACGGCACGGCTACACTGGAACTGTGTGGATAGAGGACGCGGCAACCGGCGAGGTAGTGGTTGGCGAGAAGTGGAGTTGACGCGCCCCAAAACGCCAGAATCGGACGGTAGTCGCGAGCCCGACCGAGCCGCGCGATGGCGGGAGCAGAAGCTTCATGGAGTAGATTCGAGGCAACAGGCTACCGCTTCGATATCTACAGTGGTCTACCTGTGCCTGATCGCGGAACCTTATAGAGAGCGAATGATGAGTCAGTTGAGGGTCTTCCTACTGGCGGGTTTCCTCGGGGTTTTAGGCTTGCCTCAAGTGTGGGCGCAATCTCGTGCCGAGTATTGGGTGAATCAAGGCAACGCGGACGCAAACCGTGGGAATCTCGACGCTGCGATCGTGAATTACGACAAAGCTATTGGAATTGATGATCGGTCTACGCTCCCGTGCCAGCTGCGCCTTGGGTTTCTCGCTCAATGCGACCTGACGAACCGCTTCAAGCTTGAACTCCCCTGTCAATTTCCTGCGCGGCTTGTATTCCATCGAACACCTCCCTCGAGCTAGTATTGCCCGAATTAAGGTGTCCATCAAACGTGGGTACTTTCATGTCGACCCAAACCAGACCATGGGGCGATTGAAAGCGGACGTACACGAAGAAGCTGCTCTCCAATGTCAGGTGATTGCCGAGAAACGGGATGAACTGCGTGGGGGCGAGTCTACTTTCCAATCGGGATCCTTTTTAAGAATCCTATGACTTGGGTGCGCACCCCTTCCGGCCACCTAACCGATCGCTCAAGTGAGCAGACGAAGGATCCACTGTAAGTGCCAGTACTATCAATAATTGAGATCGCATCTCGTATGGATTGATCGGAAAACAAGAAGCCATGTGATCCGCCCCACGAATCCTCGATACCGGTTGACCCAAAAGAGATAGCCTGACCGTCCGACCCGATGACGCAGACATAGTCCAGCGTCTGATATAGGAACGGCGCGCTGCCTGCGGGACTAGTCGGCGCGAGCGACGCCGTGAATTCCCCCGGTGTATGGGATCTAATTGCACTCACAACGGCGCTTGCGTCGTCGGACGCCATTAAATTTGGCACGATGACCGTGCGGCCCTGCGCAGAATTCATGACTGCCAGTACAAGGACGCCCGCAGGCGCCGCATCGCTGACCGCACGCGACGATGTATCGGCGCTTGCGGCGGCTAGGTCGCGAGTGGGTGCAGGCATTGCCTCTCGGTCCCAGCGAACGAACCCTTGTCCCTGAATGGTGCCGGTTCCAAGTATCTCCTGAGTGATGAAGTGTTTGTTCGTGACCTCCATCAGGAGGGATTCGTCGCTCAATGGGCGGAAGCTACGTGAACTCGACGCCACCCCCACATGGAGGACCAGCAGGCTGAGGACCGCACCACCAGCGCTCATATCGCTGCCGATCAACGACATCGTGATACCCAACGAGCCGCATTCAAAATCACCATGGCCGCGTGTGAGTATTCGCGGCTGAATCGAGGGGTTATCCGGCACCGATATCGAGAGAGTGTTCGAATCGGGCTGTTTGATTTCGATGACTCGAGCCGAAAGGAAAGCGGGATCGTCAACAAGATCTGTAGCAAGTCCCGTATTGCAAATCCAATTCGTGCGACGAAAGCTCGACTTCACGCAGAAGTAGTCCATGTTCGCGTACCAATCTGGACTCTGCGTGCCGGCGTTGAGATACCGCCCGGCAATTTCGGGACAGGCTGCGGACGCAACCGCTTTTTCTTGCGGCCAATCCGCCGGATAGACCGCTAGATGAATTGCCGAGCAACCGGACAACACTGAGGTGGCAAGTAGAAGGCGGCGGAACATGACCAGGTCAGGCATCATTTCCCCTCCCGGTTGGTGTTTCGTGGGTGCGGATTACTTGGCACGCCATCTTAATTGGCGTTCATGGAATACGCCACGGTTCCGATCGCATACCCGTGCTGCTACGTATGTTGGCGGCGAAGGCTCAATTGCCGCTCCCTCCTGCTGGGGCGGACGAGGTGATTCAATCGTCACCCCTGACTGAGCGACAGCCGTTCACGAAAGTCCGACATCGGCAAGGAGCAGCCATCCGACGAACCCGCTGAGAGCGGACGTTCGATGGCTTCATGGACGTTTCTCGGATAGTCCGCTGAAACGCAGGACAGCAAGCCCTCGGTGGCAGGAAGCGGCCGTGTTTTCACAGCAAGGTCAGCTGCCGAATCAGTCTCGGCCGTCACTTACGTATCTCGCCGCGCGTTGGGAGCGGCGTGCCCGGCTTCCACATCTTGCCGAGTTCGTTTGCCTTGTTGATTTGCTGCGGTGATAGTCTCTGCAAGATATTGGCTCGATTGCTCGGGGCGGTCTTGTCTCCGGACGCGGCCGCCAAATTGAAAAGCATAAGTGCCAGCACATCATCTTGTGGCACACCACGACCATGTTGGTACATGAAGCCAAGGCTATTTAGCGCGTTGGCCACGCCTTGCTCGGCCGCCTTGCGAAACCATGTAGCTGCTTCCGCGTCGTCCTGCCGCACGCCTCGGCCACCAACGTACATCAGACCTAGGTTTTCTTGAGCAGGCGCGAAGCCTTGCTCCGCCGACTTTCGATACCACTCAACTGCCAGCTTGTAGTCCTGCGGCGCCCCGCGGCCGTTTTCGTACATGTAGCCGAGGTTGTGTTGGGCGCTTGAACTACCCTGCGCGGCTGCCTTCCGATACCACTGAACCGCTTGCACATCATCATGCAGCACGCCTCGGCCATTGAGATACATGTTGCCGAGGTCGAATTGGGCGATGGCAAGCCCTTGCACGGCGGCCTTGCTGTACCACTCGACAGCTTGCGTCTCATCATGCACCACGCCTCGGCCATTGAGGTACATGTTGCCGAGGTTGTATTGAGCAAGGGTATTGCCCTGGTCGGCCGCCTTGCGATACCACGCAGCTGCTTGTTGATCGTCGCGCGGGAGTCCACCAAACCCGGATTGATAAGCCGCGCCGACGTTGAATTGCGCCGTCGCCAAACCTTGATCCGCGGCGGCGCGATACCACTCGGCGGCTTGCTTCTCGTCTTTTGACACGCCTCGGCCATTGAGGTACATGTTGCCAAGATTATTTTGTGCCATCGCGTTGCCCCATTCCGCCGCTCTGTGGTACCAGCGCACGGCCTGCTTATCGTCCAATGACACGCTGCGGCCCTCAACGTACAAGGTGCCCAGATTGAATTGGGCCTCGCCAAAGTTGTGTTCGGCTGCGCGGCGAAGCCACGTGACCGCCTCAACAATGTTCTTGGGGACGCCTAGCCCTTGAAGATACATGACACCCATTCGATTTTCGGCGGCGCCACATCCTTGGTCCGCTGCCAGCCGAAACAGACGTAATGCCTCCGCCCCGTCCTTGGCGACCCCGCGTCCATCGGCATACATGGAGCCCAGATAGAACTGCGCCGCCGGGAACTCCTGATCAACTGATTTCCGTAGCCAGCGTAGTGCCTCGGCATAGTCGCGCCCCACGCCGCGGCCTTCGGCATACGACACTGCCAGACCGAATTGGGCGCGAGCATCGCCGCCTTCCGCGGCTTGGCGGAGCCACACGAATGCTTCGGCGGGATCGCTTGGGAGTTCGGCAAACCGTACCAGCGACTCGTTCGTCAGACCGGTTTTCTCGCGGATTGCCAGGGAGCGGCGTGATAAAGGCCCAGCATCGGCTTGCCGGCCCATCGCGCGGTTTACTTCCGCTATGCCGCTGAGAACATCGGCCACCGCTCCGCTTTCGGGACCAAAGGTTTTTTCCGTAATATCGAGCGCCCGTTGATATGTCGCCAGGGCTTCGTCGTATCGGCCCATCGAAAGATAGAGGTCCGCCAAACCGGGCAGAACCAACGGCACGAGCGTGGACGATGTTCCCTGATATGTAAACCCCGACATATGCTCGAGGGTCGGCAACATACGTTGATACTGTCGTAGAGCCTCCGCGTAATTTCCAATCGCTTGGTAGGATCGCGCCCGGGGGAGAAGTGCCCACGCTTGAACTTGTGGGTCTGGCTGCTCCATCGTCTCCACCTTCGATAGCGCCCGCTGCGAGAGCGACAATGCCTGGTCGTATTTCGCCTCCTCATAGTAGAGTCCCGAAACATTGGCAAGGATCAGCGCCGATTCAATGGCGTCGCGAGGTTCTTGACGTTTCTCTGAAATCGCAAGGGCGCGCTCGTAGAGCGGTAGAGCCTTCGCCATCCAGCCCAAGTTTTGGTAAGCGAGCCCAAGCGTGTTGAGCGTCGCCGCAACTCGGAAATCGTCCGGCTCAAACGTTTTTTCGCTGGCGTTCACTGCCCGTTTAGCGAACGGCAATGCCTGTTCGAACTGTCCTATGCTCATGTACAAGATCGCCGCGTCATTGAGTGTCGCTGCGAGGTGGCGATACAGGGGCGTGGCCGCTTTGTCCAAGAGCGATATCGCGCGACTGGAAGCCAACAGTGCCGGCGCATACTGTCCGGTCGCTTGGTACGCCTTCGCCATTCCATATTGGTAGTACGCCACGTCCGCCTGGTCAGGACCAAGCGCCTTTTCAGCAATCGTCAATGCTCGTTGAGCAAGCGGTAATGCTTGAGCAGGCTGATTTGTTCGTATGTAAAGCTCCGCTAGGATGGCAAGGCTGTCCGCTACACCGATGTGTTCCGACCCGAGTACTTTTTCTTGTATCGCCAATGCGCGCTGCGCGAGCGGCAGCCCTTGCTCTGGCCTACCGGTCTCGCCATAGAACTGCCCCATGTCGTCAAGACTGACCGCCAGGTCGGGATGCTGGGGTTCGAGCAGCTTCTCGCGAATAGCTAACGAACGCTCGGCCAAGGGAAGGCCTTTTTCGTATTGGCTCGCGCTAAACAACAAGCTGGCTTGAGTGTTGAGGCTGGTTGCCACGTCAATGTGTTCGGGGCCAAACGCGTTCTCCTGAATGGAGAGTGCACGACCGGAAAGAGCCAAGCCCGTGTCGTACTTCTCAAGTCTTCCGTAGATGCGCGCTTGCGTATCGAGGCTCGCCGCAACATCGGGGTGGTCGGGCCCTAGCACTTTCTCACGGATTGACAGCGCGCGCTGTGCCAACGCGAGGGCCACTTCATACTGGCCGAGCCGCGCATAGATCTGTGCCTGGGTGCCCAGACTGGCTGCAACATCCGGGTGATCAGCTCCAAGAGCCTTCTCCCGGATCGACAATGCACGTTGAGACAACGTCAGGCCTTCGGCGTATTTGCCTTGTGCGCTATATAGCTTCGCGAGGCGATCAAGAGTTGTGGCGAGCCGCGGGTCATCCGGAGCAAAGGCCTCCGCCAACTGCATCGCTGCCGCGTATTGCCCCGCGGCCTCCGTATACTGGCCGCGCTGGAACGCTTCTTCTCCATTCTCGATTGCTAATTTCCAAGGGTCATCCGAACCCGCAACTGCCAGGACCGAAAATTGAAGAAGAACCGCGCCGAAGTACAGCCGCCAAGAGCGGATCGATTGTTTCATGCCCCCCCGTCTAGCTCGTGATTTCAGCTTGATGGAATATCGCGTTCCACACTAGTTCCCCCTGCTGGCGCAGCATCAGGAGCTCACCAAGGTCTACTCCACTGAGCGCGGCGCAAGCTCCAATCTACGGGTCATGCTAGCCGGGGCTGAATTACAGATGACTTACAATGGTAGCGGACGCTGGTCAACTTCGCCTTTGGGTCGGGCACGGCCGCTCGGTCCTCAGCGATGAGCGGAAGTTCGACGATCTACACCGGCCGTTCACGCCTCGGTGGCCGGTGTGAGTTGGGCAGCGGCCGTTCGTAGCGGAAAGGTGGACGTCTCTGCCCGGCCACGAGCGGTCCTCGAGACGATCGGGTTGAGCGTCTGCAACAGGCGGGTAGCGAACATCGGGCGGGCGCGAATTTGGCTGGAATTGAGCGCGTGGGCCGATTCGCGTCTAGTAAAATTGCTGGCGCCGCGCGCATCGCCGATTTTCTAGCTGGGAGCCGGTATGAAATCGCTTCACCTTGCGCTTGCCGCGCTGATTCTCGCATTGTTGTTAGGGACCACGGCTGTTTCCGCCGAGTCATATTCAACCGATCAGAGCGACTTGTGGTGGGCCGATCCACCTGGCTCGGAGAACGGCTGGGGTTTTCAGATCGTTCAGCGCGGCTCGATAATTTTTCTGACGATGTTCGTGTACGGGCCGATGGAGACTCCGACGTGGTACGTGGCGACTATGGAGCCAAATCCTCCCGGAAGTCTCGTTTGGACAGGAGACCTTTACGCGACGACCGGGTCATGGTTCGGCACAGTGCCTTACAACCCGGCGCTGTTTACCTTCCGCAAAGTTGGAACGATAACGTGGGCACCCGCCACGGTCACGAGCGGTACGCTCAATTACGTCGTTGACGGAGTCCCGGTGACTAAGAAAGTTGTGCGGCAAACCCTCGTCTTGGATGACTTCAGCGGTACATACTTGGGGGCCTTTCACAATGCCACGATCGACTGTAGCAACCCGGCGAACAACGTTCCACCTTCTAATGACCCTTCGGTAATCATTTCGGTAACGCAGAGCGGCCAGGCCATTAGCATCGTCCTTTCGCATCCCAGCCCCGGTTGGTCCATTACGATTTCTGGAACGCTTACGCAAGACGGACAATTTGGCGCCGTGAGCGGTACCTATACCTCTAGTGCGGGCGAGATCGGCAACGCCGACGTCTCCGTCATGGACGTTCAAACGAACTCGCTAACAGCGAACTTCTCCCTCATGAGCACTAATAATGGTTGCCAAAATATCGGCTACCTGTCGGGTATGCGCGCCCGCTGACCGGCCAAACAAGACAACGCAGCCCCGCCCAGCGAATGCGTCTTCCGAGTTCTGCGACGTTTCAAACATCGACTCTTGGCCGATAGCGCCAGTTGACGGGCGTCGGCTGAATGGCTGCAACCGCGGGCATTGCTGCCATTGGCAGGGCGACGGCTCAACGGCCGCAGGGGGTCGGCTCCCGACCGTCGCTGACCGGCCACAAGTTGTCGTTCGCCTTAGAAAGCTGTCATCCGAAAAGCGGCCGTCAGCAGATGGCGAGCTTCGAATTAGGAGCCATTCGTGGGCTCGTCGCGTCGTAAGAGCTAACGCGTCAGAGTTTTATCCAGCCTCTGCGAAGCGCTTGCACG
>Ga0335077_10012423_pt1 | contig 10651 bp, 6 predicted proteins | sample Lox_Sample_31_FD_207151 | JGI IMG/M metagenome (GOLD analysis project Ga0335077, IMG submission 207151) | Soil microbial communities from Loxahatchee National Wildlife Refuge, Florida, United States - Lox_Sample_3.1 | ecosystem: Environmental > Terrestrial > Soil > Wetlands | place: USA: Florida...
TTTTGGAAGACTCTACCATGCCACCGGCTGGCCGGCCTCAAGGATTCGGTGCCAGGCCGCTCGTTTTGAAGTGCGAAACCCCTGGACGCAAGCTGCGGTAGCGTTAACGACAACGCAACCGCTCGTACACTGGCGTGCGCGGTTGGGTAGCTTCGCCGGGTATCGCGCCGGAACGGAGTTCCTTACTACGGAACGGCGGAAGCCGTCAGTTCAGCCCGCACATCCCGGGATTGCTGCACCGCCCGCTCGGGCAGACTGGAGCGTTCGCGCTCTTCGGCGAGCCGTTGGCGTGCGCGGCGAATGTCGAGAGCTCCTGCTGGAGGTCGTGTTTGCCGCATGACGGGCATTCCAGCTCGGCGGTGTCCGTCGAGCGGCGCACGAGCTTCTCGAACTTGGTTCCACAGTCCTGGCAGCGGTATTCGTAGATGGGCATGGCTGAAACGGTCCTATTCCAATATTAGATTACAGATGCGGTCCATGATGCCACGGACCTCCGCGGTGCGCGAGTTAAAATTGTTCACCAGAATGGAGAAAGCCAGCCACCCCCCGTCGGGACGCTGGAGATAGCCGGACAGCGCACTGACGTGGGAAAGCGAGCCGGTCTTGGCGTGCACGCGGCCGGCGGTGGCGGTCTCACCGAAGCGGCCGCTCAGCGTCCCGTCGAGCCCGCCCACCGGCAGCAGGGACAGGAAAGCCTCCCGCGCATTCGATTCGTACATGAAGCGCAGCAGTTTCACAACCGCGGCCGGCGTCACCAGGTTGAGCCGGCTGAGACCGGAGCCGTCCATCAGGTGCCATTCCGCGGGATCGATACCCGCCTCGCCCAGGAACGCTTTCATCTCCTCCATCCCGGCTTCGAAACTGGCTATGTTGCGGCGCACGCGCGCGGCCGCCCGCAGCGCCAGCTCTGCATGCAGGTTCTGGCTGGCCTTGGCCGTGATCCTCAGGTCTTCCAGTAGCGGCGCGGACGTGCGGCCGGCGAGTTCCACGCCCGCCGGCTCGGAAAGCGAATCGGCGGGCGCTTGTGTAAGATCCGCGATCTCGTCGGGGTAGAGATGCTGTGCCGCCGGCCGGCCCTGCACGATTACCCCTCGCGCTTCGAGCGCCAGCTTCAGAGCCAGCGCGGCATATTCGGCCGGGTCCTCGACGCTGACCGGCATCTCGATCCCGCGATCGCGCAGCGGAATCGAGCCCCAGAGCTGGGCATCCCGGCTTCCCGGAACGCGCTTGAAATGGATGATGCGGGTGCCGCCCAGGTCAACTGTGCGCACTCGATTCTCGATGCGGTAGAACTCGATCGGCGGATTCAGCGTCAGCGCGGCCACATCGCCCACGGACGCTCCGGGCTGAATCGCCAGCGTCTGCGCGTTGTCGGTCAGCGTGAGCGCCGAAATCGGCGGCCCGTCGTCCGATTGCGGATCGTCGATGGCCCACCCCACCGCGTAAGGCTGCCAGACGTACCAGGTGTCGTCGCCCACGATCGGTCCATCGACGCGCTTCACTCCGCGCCTCACGAGCTGGCCGGCAAGATCCTCCATCGCGGCGAGCGCGTTTCCCGTTATGGGACCCGTGCGGTAGGGAATGGCGCGCGCGGAAAGGTTCGGATCCCCTCCGCCAATGATGCGCAACCCCTTCACACACCCCGCGTCATCCGGCGGCGCGTCCGCAAACACGCGCGTCCGGAACGTGAAATCGGGGCCCAGCCGGTTCAACGCCAGGGCGGTGCTGAAGAGCTTGGTATTCGAAGCCGGGACGAAATAATGGTCCGGGTTCAGTTGATAGAGGGTCTTGCCTGTGGCGAGATCGACGATCTGGATCCCCCAGAACGCGGTGCGGGCGGCCGGGTTGGAATCGATGAGCTTCTGAATGTTCTCCGAAAGCCCCGCGGCGAACAGCGGGCAGGCAGCCAGCGCGAGAACGGGCAGCACCGCGGACGGAAATCTCATCGGCCTGTCACCTTGGATTCTAACCAGATCAGAATCAGCAGCGCCATCACCATGAACGTGCCGATCAACGGAATCCCGACGACCACGCCGACGCCCCAGAATGCCGCGAGGTATCCCAGGGTGGCCGGCGCGAGCAATCCGCCCAGGAGTGCCAGCGAGAAGATGCCGTTGAAAAATCCGGGATGGTAGTAGGGGAACCGCCGGCCGATGGCTTCCGAAACCAGCGGATAAATGCTGGCATAACCCGCACCTAGGAAAAACACTCCGGTCCCGGCGCCGAAGCCGTTGTTGGTGAAATAGAGAACCAGGCAGCCGAAGATCGCGGTGAGGACGCTCCCCATCAGGAGACGCGCGTGGCGCGCGCGCGGCAGGATAGCAACCGCAACCAGCCGCCCGGTCATGAGAAAGAACCAGTAGAGCGCCAGGATGAACAGCGCTGCTTTAGGGCTCAGCCCGACGCGGCGCACGAGGAAGATGGGTAGCCATCCGGCAAACGACCACTCGTTGCCGAACTGAAAAAACAGCAGCAGGGCGAAGAGGATCGCGCCTACGCTGCGGAAATCCCGGAGCGCCTGCCGCAGCGTGGGTTGCGTGCCTTCCGGCGGCGCGATGAAACTGCCGCGCGCGTAGTGGCCGGCGAACAGGCCGGGAATCACTGCCATGAACACCAGGATGCTGGGGACGGTGTACGCATAGAAGGTCCCCCAAACAAGCAGAGTGGCTGCCATGCATCCCAGGCCGTACCAGATGCCGCCCCGGTTGATGGTGCCGGCGGCGTCGGCCTGGTACCTCGGAGAGATGGCGTAGAACAACGCGAGATTGAGGAAGCCGGCGCCCAGACCGAGAAAAGCAAGCCCGATCGCGCGCAGCCACGGCGTAGCGGGCGGCGAGACCAGGGCCAGGTAACAGAGCGAGACACAGCAGAGGCTGCATCCGCAAACCAGCAGGAAGCCGAGCCCGCGCCGGCGCATCAGCGGACGCGCGCTGCGCGTTGCCACCACGATTCCCGCCGCCAGGCTGAGAAAGAAGGTCCCCACCCAGGCAAACTGCTCGGGGTCGCGGTGGTAGCCCCAGGCAGGCAGTACCGCGCCCAGCAACGCCAGCACGAAGCCGGAGAGCAGAAATCCGGAAAGGGCTCGTCCGCGTTCACGAACAGGTGTGAACGGAATTGTGCTGCCCGCGGTGGTCACGTGTAGTTTGATTGTAGCCGCAGAAGGACGGTTAGGTCCCGATCCGCGCCATCACGGCGTTACCCCGGCCTTTTTGAAATCTCCTGCCTTGACAAATGTCAGCGCCGACGGATCGATGTGCCGGCGGAATGCCGCGGAGATCTGTTCGGGGGTCAGCGCCGCGACCTTTTGCTCCAGCGTCTCGTCCCATTTCATGGTGCGATCCCAAAACTCGCGTGCCCCCAGCGTGGCCATCAGCGACTGGTCCTGCGAACGCTGAACCATGCGCTCATCCAGCCACGTCTTCTTGGCCGCCGCAATCTCTTCCGCCGTGAACCCGTCTTTCACGGTGCGCGCCAGCTCATCCTTGAAGCTGGCCTCGACCTTCGGGGCGTTCTGCGGGTTGCTGATGGCGTTTGCGGTAAATGATGCGCCATCGTCCTTCGTAGGCACCCCGAACGACGAGCCGACGCCGTAGCTCAGACCTTCCTTATCGCGGATTCGTTTGAACAGCCTTGAAGCGCCCGATCCACCCAGCATGAAGTTGCCCAAAACCATCGCCGGGTAATCCGGATCTTCGTCGTTCATCTTGACCTTGAATCCGGCCAGAAACATCGCATTCGCTTTGTCGGGTGTTTCAAAGTTCCGGGCCATGGGCTCGATCTTCTGATAGCTGGTGACCAGGCGCTCATACCGGCTGGGACTCTTCCAGGACCCGAACAGTTCCGTGGCCAGCTTTTCGGCCTGTGCCGGATCGAACTGCCCGACCACCACGAACTCACCATTGGATGCGCCGTAGAACTGCCGGTGGAAGTCCTGGACCTCCTTCAGCGTCACCTTCTTTGTGTCCGCCACTTGCTCCTCGAATGTGCCGATATAGCGCACATCGTCGCGCGGATGGGGATTCAGGTGCCGGTTGAACTCCACGGAAGCAATGCTTTGCGGCTCGCTCTTCCCGCTCTCGATCGCCGCGATACGCAGTTGCCGCAACTGTTCGAGCTCGGCTTCCGGGAAAGAGGGTTCGCGCAGAATCTCGGCGGCCAGCCGCAGTGAGCCGGCGAGATTCGCCTCCACAGTTTCGATGTTGGCGTTGGCGTTGGTGGCGCCCCCGCCCACATTGATCCGCGCCTTCAGCCGGTCCATTTCGTCCTGGATCTGCTGCCGTGACTTCGATTTCGTGCCGCGGATGAGAATTTGCCCGGTGAACTGCGCGATCGTTCCCTTGCCGGCCAGCGAAGCCTGATCGCCGAATCGCAGGTTGATTTGCGCGTACACCACGCCGCCGCGCGTTTTCTTGGGAAGCATCACCAGCCTTAAGCCGCTGGGCAGCTTCTTGCGGATGACACGGCTTTCGATGTTAGCCGGGGTGGACGGGAAATTCTCGCCCTGCGAGAGCGCCGCGCCGCCCGCATAGTTCTTGAGCAATTCGGCCGCCTCGGGAGCGGCCCCGATTTCGGCGCGATCCGGATTCTTGGTGGGGATGAACTCGCCGAATGTGCGGTTGGACCCCTTAAAATAAGCCTTGGCCACCCGAACCACGTCTTCCGGCGCGACTTTCTTCACTTCATCGCGCGAATGGAAGAAAAGTCGCCAGTCACCCGCGGCCGAATACTCGGTCAAGAACAGGCCGATCCGTTCCGAATTCGTCATGTTCAGGTCGAATTGTTTCAGGATCTTGGTCTTCGCGCGGTCCACCTCCTCTTTCGAAGGGGGCTCGCTGGCCAGGCCTTCCACGGTTTGCAGCACAATCTTGCCCGCCTCGTCCACGTTCTGATCCACTTGGAGAATGGCGCCCGCCATCGTGAAGCCGGGATCGTGAAGCTGCGCGTGCTGGGTGAAAGACGCCACGGCCTTCTTGTTATCGACGAGGGCTTTATAGAGGCGTCCCGAAGGCTGATCGCCGAGAATGGTCGAGGTCACCTCCAGCGCCGCGTCGTCCGGGTGAGTCGCAGCCGGTGTGTGGTACACCACCATCACTGCCTTGTTGTCGCCCACCCGGCGAAGCGTAACCGAGCGCTCGCCGTCCTGGACAGGCTCGATCGTGTAGGTCTTTTCCAGCTTCCGCTGCGGTCGCGGAATCACGCCAAGCAACTGGCCCGTCCACGCCAGCGCCTTCGATTCTTCGAACTGCCCGGCAACCACGAGAACCACATTGTCGGGCTGGTAGTACTTCTGGTAAAAAGCCGCCAGACGCTCGATCGGCACGTTCTCGATGTCCGATTTGTTGCCGATCGTCATCTTGCCGTAGTTGTGAAAGGTGTAAGCCGATTCGAGCGTGCGCTGAAACAGCATGTTGAACGGGTTGTTCTGCTGCAACTCGAACTCGTTGCGGACCACGGTCATTTCCGTATCGAGCAGCGCTTTCTCCATGCGCGTGTTGACCATGCGTTCGGCTTCCAGCCCCAGTGCCCAGCGCAGGTTGTCGTCGCTTGCGCTAATCGTCTCGAAGTAGTTCGTGCGGTCCCACGAGGTGGTTCCGTTCCAGGACGCGCCGTGATCGACCAGGTCTTTCTTTATGTCCCGCCCGTCTTTCAAGCGAAGGAAGAGCATATGTTCCAGCAGGTGCGCCATCCCGGTTTCGCCATAGCCTTCGTGGCGCGAGCCGACCAGGTACGCGATATTGACTGTGACCTTGGGCTTGGAAGGATCCGGGAATAAGAGGAGATGGAGCCCGTTCGGATAAGCGTATTCCGTAATACCCTCCACCGAGGTGACCTTCTGAACGCCCGGTGGCAGTGTCTGGGAAAAACCCGCGATGGCGACGGCAATCGCGGTGAGGAACAAGCGGACGCGAGAGTTGACCATAAGCTCACCTTTCAGAGTGTTTGGTCGGATTATAGCTCCGGATAAAAGCGAGCGAAAGGTAAACCGGCACTACCGGATCGCAGGAGCATTACGGCGGCCGGTCCAGTATCTCCCGCACCTTGGCCGCAAGCCCGTCCGGTGTGAGCGGCTTCGACAGAAAATCGGCGCCCGCGCCCCGATCGCCCTGCGGCGCGATCACGTTCTCGTTGTAGCCCGACATGTACAGTACCCGCATGGGGCAGCCCGCCGCGATCAGCCGCTCACAAAGCTCCCGGCCCGTCATGCCGGGCATCACCACGTCCGTCAACAGCAGGTGAATCGCCCCCTCCTGCGCAGCGGCCAATTCCAATGCCGCTGCTCCGGTGGCCGCCTCCAGAACCCGGTAGCCGTGCGATCGCAGCACCTCTCTCACGTAACCCCGCACATCCTCCTGGTCCTCAACCAGCAGGATCGTCTCGCTTCCCAAAAGCGTTGCCGCCGCTTGGATGGCGGCGCCATTCCTGGATCCTGCGTCGTACAGGCGCGGCAGATAGATTTGGAATGCGCTCCCCTTGCCCGGCTCGCTGAGCACCGAGATCCAGCCTTTGCTCTGCCGGATGATGCCGTATGCCGAAGCCAGCCCCAGCCCGGTCCCCGCTCCCGGCCCTTTTGTGGTGAAGAACGGCTCGAACATGTGCATTCTCACGGATTCGTCCATGCCGATTCCGGTGTCGGTTACCGCCAGCAGCACGCAGGGGCCTGGCCCTGCGTCCGGATGGGTGGAGCAATAGTAGGCGTCCACGTCGACGTTGGCGGTTTCCATGGTCAGGCGCCCGCCCCACGGCATCGCGTCCCGCGCGTTCAGCGCCAGGTTCAGAAGCACCTGGTGCATCTGGCCCGGATCCGCGGTCACCAGGCCCAGCGCGGGATCCAGCCTGATCACCACGTCGATTGTCTCGGGCAGGAGACGGCGCAGCATCGTCTCAGTCTCTCTTACCAGGCCGTTCAGGTCGAGCGATTGCGGGCGGATCGCCTGTTTCCGGCCGAACGCCAGCAATTGCTGTGTGAGGTCCCTGGCGCGCTCGCCCGCTTGACGGATCAGTTTCACGCGCTCCTTGCTCAGTTCGCTCAATTCCGCATGCGTCAGCAGCAGCAGCTCGCTGTAGCCGTTGATTACCGTCAAAAGGTTGTTGAAGTCGTGTGCCACCCCGCCGGCAAGACGGCCGATGCTCTCCAGCTTCTGCGCCTGGCCCAGTTGCTCTTCGAGGAGTTTACGGTCCGTGATGTCGTTGGACACCGCCAGCAGATGTCGCACTCCGCCCAGTTCGATCACATCCGTCGAAACGATCAGGTGGTGCAGCCGCCCGCTTCGGTCGTGCATCCGGACATCCGCTCCATGCACCCGCGCACCGCTGTCCAGCGCCGCCCGCAATTCCCCCGGCAGCGAGGCTTCGTCCCAAACGCCAACCTCGGCGCGCGTGCGGCCGATCACCTCCTCACGCCTCAGTCCCGTGGCCTCCAGGAAGCTGGCGTTGACTTCCACGAACCGCCCGTCGCCCATGGTCGAAATGCTGAGCGGGTTCGGGGTCGCGTTGAACGCCTTGGCAAAGCGTTCCTCCGAAACCTTCAGAACCGATTGCAGCCTCTCGACGTCCCGCCGCAATTCCTGCTCCTTACGTAATTGTTCGATTCCGCGCAGCAGCTTCTTCTGCTGTGTGGTGTATACCGCCGCGGCACTGATCGCCGCCAGGCAGACCAGGCCGCACACCCTGAACCACCACGTTTCCCACACGTAGTAAGCCACGCGGACCTTCATCTCGGCCGGAACCGCGGTCCACACGCCATCGCTGTTCGCCGCCTTCACCCGGAACACGTAGTCGCCGGGCCTGACCCCCGCAAACCCGGCCGACCGCTCGTCCGCTTCCCGCCAGTTCGCATCCAGCCCCTCTAGCTGATACTGAAACCGGACTTTCTCCGGCGCGATGAAGCTCGGCGCCGTGTAGAAGAACTGGAGCCTCCGGCTTCCCGCAGGAAGGTCTGTCACGCCGGTCCGGCTCCCATCCGCTGCCACCCTTCTGCCGTTGACTTCGACGGCCTCGATCAGCACCGGCGGGAGCACGGGATTTCGTCGAACTCGTTGGGGGTCGGCCATCGCCAGCCCCTTTAGCGTGGCAAACCAGAGGCGTCCGTCTTTGCCTTTCCAGGCGACGGGCTGATAGCCGGCGCGAAACTGATTCGTCCCCAAACCGTCTTCCTTGCGCAGCCAGATCAGGTCGAGTCGCGCGGTCCTGTGCGCATCCACGGCATCGAAAGAATCGATGGAGACGCAGAACAGTCCGTGCTGAAAAGTCGGGATCCATAGCCGGCCCAGGTCGTCTTCTACGATCCCTGTGATCCTCGCAATCGGTAGTCCATGGGCCGGCCCGTAGCTGGTCAGTCTGGAGTTGCGCAGCCGGTCCAGGCCAAGTTCCGTCCCGATCCACAAGCCGCCATCCCTGCCCCCGTACAGCGACGTGATGGGACTGTACTCGCGCGCGCCCTCCGGCAGGAATTTCTCGAACCGGCCTCCCGCAAAGCGGAACAAACCTCCCTGGCCGCCCACCCAGATTCCGCCGTGCGCGTCCTCCGCGATCGCGCCTACCGGCCCCGATGGCAAGCCGGATTCCGGGAGGTAATGTTCGTAATGGCCCGGCCGGTAGCTGGTCAGGCCGTTGTCCGCCCCGATCCATAACGTTCCGCGCGAATCGCGGAACAGCGCCTTTGGGCCGATCTTCGCCAACGCATCGGGAGCCGCAGGTTCCACCCTGTCGCCACGAATCCGCAGCATCCCCTTCCCGATTACCCCCACCACGACGCTCCCGTCCCCGTCTTCCAGGGCGGACGTGATGACAGACCGCTCGCCTAGCAGCCGCAGGCCGCGATGAATCGTGGGCACGCGGAAGCGCGAGCCCGCCTCGTCGAATTCGACGGCTCCTCCGCCATAGGTCGCCACCAGAAGCCCGCCCGCGGCCATCTCCACCACGGTATCCAGCATCGTCTCGCCGAGACCTGCGTCCTCGTCGAAGAGTCGCGCGACCCGCGGCCTCATGCGGACCATGCCGCCTCCGTGCGTCCCAACCCACATGTTCTTCTCACGGTCTTCGAAAAGTGCGCGGATAGCCGCGTTTGGCAGGCCGTCCTCCCGCGAAAAGCGCAGCACATGTCCGTCCCGCCGGAACTGAAGCAGTCCTGCCGAGAAATCGCCCGCCCACAGGTTGCCGTCCGAATCTTCCCGCAGGCTTGTCACGCGGGTGAATCGGAATCCGCCAGGCGCCGGAATCGGCTTGCTCCACTCGCCGTCGTGGAACTGCCGCACCGTGGCGGCGCCGGCGACCCAGAGCCCGCCGGCGCCCGGCCCGGCGCCCTGTATACCTCCGGCGGCAAGATCGGGGGGAATGGGTACCGCTTGAATACCGCCCGTCTGGACCTTCGCCAGATACTTTGGGTCGTGCACCCACACGCCACCATCGAAGTCCCGGAAGACGATGGGAGCTTCTGTCCCGGCCGGAAGCGCGACTTCTTCGAAGTGGTCGTGTGCCAGGCGAAACAGCCGTTTTCCGCTAGTCGCCACGATACCCCCGTCACGGTCTTCAGCCATGCTGGCCGCGAACTTGACGGGCGCTCCTCCGGCCCCGTTGTACGTTTGCCACCGTCCCGCGCACAGGCACGCCACACCATTGTCCGAAGCCACCCAGATCTGGTTTTTCCGGTCTAGCAAAACGGCGGACGTCGCCTTGCCCGGAAAGTCTGGCCTGGTCAGGTTGTTGATGACCTCAAAGCGCGCGCCATCGAATCGGACCAGGCCTTCGAACGTCGCCACCCACAAGAATCCGTCCGGCGTCTGTGCAAAGCCCTTTGCCGCATAGTCGGGAAGGCCGCGGTCTGTATCCCAAACCTGCGCCACGTACTCCGATCGCGCGGGCTCCGTTGGAATCAGGCCCTGCGCCGGCTGCACCACAGCCGGAACGAGCAGACTGCCAAGAAGCAAGCCGTACCTCACCCTCGAGGTCCTTTCCGCCGGCCTTTACGGACCGGCTGCAAGAGTGCATAGCGAGAATTGTACGTCACGTCCCATGCGGAATTCGGTGCACGGTCCCGTCTCCGTTTTGTTGAAGCGCTATAGTAGCAGGCGACTATGTTGCGCGACCCCAGTCTGATTCCGCTTTCGCACCAGCACCACAACGGCCTGGCGCTCTGCGTTCTGATGCGGCGCTCGCTGGCGGCCGACAATACCCCGGACAACGTGGCCCGGCTCGCGCGCCGCGCAGTCGACCGCTTCGAAATCGAACTCGTAAACCACTTCGAAATCGAGGAACAGGTGCTGTTTCCAGCATGCGGTCCGTTGCCCATCGTCGCCGAGCTGCTCCGCGAGCACCGCGCCATCGAGGGACTGGCGGCGCAGCTGCGGACGGCGCCGTCGGAGGAACTGCTCGAGAAATTCTGCGGTCTGCTCACCACCCACATCCGTCGCGAGGAGAACGAGCTTTTCGAGCAACTCCAACGCTCGCTGCCGCGCGCCACCCTGGACCGTCTCGGCGCGGAGATCGACCGGCGTGCCGTGCGAGTCTGCCTGAACCCTGACTAGCCCTAGCGCGGCAGATCCATTGCGGGATTGCTGGCGAAAAACCCCCACGGCACCAGCTTGAACCCGGCCGCGTGCACGGGCATCACTGGCCAGTCCTCAGGACGCGGATTGTGGGTGATGCCCATCGT
>Ga0335077_10012424_pt1 | contig 10651 bp, 9 predicted proteins | sample Lox_Sample_31_FD_207151 | JGI IMG/M metagenome (GOLD analysis project Ga0335077, IMG submission 207151) | Soil microbial communities from Loxahatchee National Wildlife Refuge, Florida, United States - Lox_Sample_3.1 | ecosystem: Environmental > Terrestrial > Soil > Wetlands | place: USA: Florida...
CGGCTTCGTCAACCGCTACGTCCGCCGGATCTTCGGCATGCGCCCCAAGCCGCCGCCCAAGTACCGGATCCTCGTGATGATGGCGAGCAACATGCCGGAGGCGCTGGACGAGGCGCTGCTGCGGCCGGGCCGGATCGACCGGATCTACAAGGTCGGCTACCCGTCCAAGGCGGGCCGGGTGAAGACCTACGAGGGCTACCTGGCCAAGGTGCGGCACGAGCTGACCCCCGAGCAGGTCGACAAGCTGGCCATCATCACCCCGTACGCGACCGGCGCCACCATCAAGGACATGGTCAACGAGGCACTGATCCACGCGATCCGCGACGGCCGGGACGTCATCACCTGGCAGGACGTCATCCGCGCCAAGCAGCTCAAGGAGCTCGGCCCGCCGGAGGACGTGGAGTACATCGAGCGCGAGCGGCATGCGGTGGCGGTCCACGAAGCCTGCCACGCGCTGGTCGCCTACCGCACCCGCCAGCACATGGAGATCGACATCGCCACCATCGAGAAGGGCAGCGACTACCTCGGCATGGTGGCGAGCATCCCGCCCGAGGACCAGTTCACCCGGTGGCGCAGCGAGTACGAGACCGACATCCTGGTGTCGCTCGCCTCCCTCGCCGGGGAGCGGATGTTCTTCGACAACGACAGCTCCTCCGGCGTGTCCGGCGACCTGGAGTCGGCCACCACGGTGGCGTCGTTCATGGAGGGCTTCTGGGGCATGGGCTCCACCGTGTCGTCGTACTCCACCGCCAAGCGGCTCGAGGTCGGCTCGCCCGGCGGCGGGGTCGGCGGGCGGAAGAAGAAGGGCCAGGACCCCGAGCAGGAGCTGCGGCGGGCGCTGGCGGACCGGATCGAGGACAGCCTCGGCGGCCTGCTGGCGCGGGTCGAGGATCTGCTGGCCGAGAACCGGGCCCAGGTCCTGTGCCTGGCGCATGCGCTGGAGACGAACAAGACCCTCACCGGTGACGACGTGCTCGCCGTGCTGGAGCACCGGCAGGGCCCGCTGATCGACGGCAGGCCGTACGGGGACGCGGGCTTCGTGCAGCGGCTCGAGGAGTATCACCGGGGCGCGGCGGTCGCGCACCGCGAGCACAGCCAGGTGCCGCTGAGCCTGCCGGCCGCCCCGAAGCCCATCTGGGATTCGGTGGGGGTGGCGGCCACGCCGGCTTCGCCGATCACGCCGAACGGGCCGGTGCCGAACGGCCCGGCGCCGAACGGCCCGGCGCCGAACGGGCCGTCGCCGAACGGGCCGAACCCAGACCCGCTGGGCTCCTGACCCGGGCCATCCGGGCGTAGCGATGCGCGCCGCCTACCGGGTGCGGCTGGTGGCCAACCTGGTCAACGGGTCGACCCTGGCCGGCCTGGTGGTGGCGGCCGCCGGCCGGGCCCGGCTGGGCCCCGGCCATGACGGCCTGCTGATCGGGGAGCGGTACCGGCTGCCCGTGCCGCCGGCGCCCGCGTTCACGCTCGGCAACGTCATCATGACGCGCGTGGCGCGGGACGCCCTGCTCGGGCACGAGGCGCTGCTCGCGCACGAGGCCCGCCACGCGACCCAGTTCGCCTGGTGCGCCGGCCTGGTGATGCTGCCGCTGTACTTCACGGCGGCCGGGGTGTCCTGGGTGCTGACGGGCGACTTCGGCTCCCGGAACGTGTTCGAGCGGCGGGCCGGGCTCGCCGACGGCGGGTACACCGACCGGCCGCTGCGGCCGGCCCTGGCCCGCTGGGCGGCCGCGGCCCGCCCCCGGCGGCGCAGCCAGGCATGAGGTTTCACCGGCTGAAGGTGCTGCGCCGCCTGCCTCACCCGGGCCGCGGCTTCACGCAGGGCCTGCTCACCGACGGCAGCACCGTGTGGGAGAGCACCGGGCTGTACGGCGACTCGTCGCTGCGCCGGTACCGGCTCGAGGCCGGGCGGTGGGAGGCCTGCGCGCCGCTGCCGCCGGAGCTGTTCGCGGAGGGCATCTGCCTGGCGGGTGAGGCCATCTGGCAGCTCACCTGGCGGGAGCGGACCGCGCTGCGCTGGGACCCGGGCACCCTGGCGCTGCTGGAGACCGTCCCCTACAACCGGGAGGGCTGGGGCATCTGCAACACCGGTGATCACATCCTGACCAGCGACGGCAGCGCCGAGCTGGTCCGGCGGGAGCCGCGGACCCTGGCGCCGCTCGAGGTCATCCGGGTCCGCTGCGAGGGTGAGCGGGTCGGCGGGCTGAACGACCTGGAATGGTCCGGCGGCCGGGTCTGGGCCAACGTCATCGGCCGGCCCTACCTGGCTGGTATCGACCCGGCCAGCGGCGACGTCACCGACGTCGTCGACGCCCACCTGGCCGGCGAGCATCACTGGGGCGATCCGCAGGCGGTGCTGAACGGGATCGCCGCGATGCCCGGCGCAGGCGGTGCGGGGGGCGCGGGCGAGTCCATGGAGTTTCTGCTCACCGGCAAGACCTGGCGCTTCCTCCATCACGTCCGCCTGGTCGGGGGCCGTCACCACAGGCAGCCGGCCCGGCTGCTGGCGCCGGCCGACTGACCCGCGGGCCCCGGGGCATGCCCTAGCCGCGCACCGCCTGCTCGAGCACCGCCCCGGCGGCCAGCAGGCGCTCCTCGCCGCCGGGCGGCCCGATCAGCTGGACGCTGGCCGGCAGCGGCGCGCCGGCCGGCACCGGCAGCGCCAGCGCGGGCAGCCCCGCCAGGTTCACCGGCGAGGTGAGCCCGCGGATGCGGAGCAGCGCCCGGGCGTCGCCGAGCGCGGGCGGGAAGCCCAGCAGCGTGGGCAGGGCGAGCAGCTCGACCCGGTCCCACAGCCCGGACAGCGCCGCCCGCCAGCGCGGCGCCTGCTCCCGGGCCCGGCCGAGCGCGGCGGGGGTGGTCTGGCTGGCCGCGCGCAGGCGCTGCAGCACATCGCGGCCGATCTTCTCCGGCGCGGACCGGGCCAGCGCCGCGTTGCTCTCCCACGCCTCGGCGTCGAGCACGGTCATGGCGGCGTTCATCGCGGCGTCCAGCCCGGGCAGCACCACCGGCGAGATCCGCCACCCGGCGGACGCGAGCGCCGCGTCGACCGCCGCGGAGATCACCGGGTCGGCCGCCATCGCCACCCGCCCGACCACCGCGGGCGGGCCGGCGGACACGGTGAATCCCGGCTCGAGCAGCGCCATCCCGGCGGCCAGGCCGGCCACGTCGCGCGCCATCGGCCCGACCGTGTCCAGGCTGGGCGCGAGCGGCCGCACCCCGGCCAGCGGGACGCGGCCCCACGTGGTCTTCAGGCCCGCCACTCCGCAGCACGCGGCGGGGATGCGGATCGACCCGCCGGTATCCGAGCCGTAGGCGACGTCGGCCTCCCCGGTGGCCACGGCGACCGCCGATCCGCTGGACGAGCCGCCCGGCACGAGAGCGGGATCGAGCGGGTTGACCGGCGTCCCGAACGCCCGGTTGATCCCGCTGATGCCGTAGGCCAGCTCATGCAGGTTGACCTTGCCGGCCAGGCACGCCTCGCCGCGGGCGATCGCGGCGCGCAGGCCCGCCAGGCAGGCGGCGTCGGCGGCGGCCGGCCCGGCCTGGTCGGCGACGGCCCGGCTCCCCGCCGTGGTGGGCAGGCCGGCCACGTCGATGAGGTCCTTGACCGCGACCCGCAGCCCCGGGCCGGGCGCTGCTTCCTTCAAGATCCACGTGGACATAACGGCTCAGTTTGGCAGGGCACATCCATCATTTCATCGCGAACCGCCACGGGGGTCCCGGCGCGACCCGTGCAAAGGATTGCCGGCAGCGCGGCGATAGCGGGATGAGCGCGGCGCGAATGGCGTTGCCACGGTCATAACCGCTGGCCCAATTGGGACCGGCCCGCCGCGGCCGCTGGTGGCGGGCGGGGCAGGCGGCGGATCGCTATTCCCCGCGTTTGTCGCCGGTTTTGCCCGGCAAATATTCGCAAACGCGGCTCTATTGCACTTCTGGCCCCATGCGGGCACGTTCCGGCGTGATCGCCATTCAGGGACCACGCGTATCACGCTCCCCGGCCAGGTGATCAGCACCGGGGGTGAGCGCGCGGAGTTCCCGCGCGCGCACGCAGTGTTTCCGGGCGGGGTGCCGGCGTCCGCACCGCCTCCGCGGCACCGGCCCGGCTCGTGCGCCCGAGCAGCGCAAAGGGCGATTCCCCGGCGGTTAGTGGCGCGATAGCCGTAGACTCCAGATTCAAACAGCAACTGCTGGGAGCGGAGATAACGGAACCCCTGGCAGCGATGGTAGCGATGCATACGCGCGTCACGGTACGGGTGGCAGTGCAGTCGCCGAGACGGTTGCTTCGCGACGCCCTGGCCGCCTGTCTTGCCGTCCGGCCGGATGTGGCCGTGGTGGGGCGGGTGGCGGAACCGGATGCCATCCTCGCGCTGTGTGAATTGCGGCGGCCCGATGTCGTGATCCTCGACGCCGGGCAGCGGCTGGGTGACATGGCCGGGCGGGTGAGTGCGCTGGTGCACCGCTTCCCCGACCTGAATGTCATCGTGACCTATCGCGATGCGTCGGAACAGGACGTTGCCGCCGCCTGCCGGGCCGGCGTTTCCTCTCTCGTGCCCGAATCGCGCGGCCTCACCGCCGTGCTTGCGCTGCTCCGCCGGAAAAAGGCCGACCACGCGCGGGAGGCCCGGCGTGAGCGCGGCGGGCTGACCGACCGGGAGCACGAGATCGTCGTCCTGACCGGCTCCGGTCACAGCGTCACCGAGATCGCGGCGCTGCTGGGGATCAGCCCGCTCACGGTGGAGAACCTCAAGCGCCGCGTCTACGCCAAGCTGGACGTGAGCAGCGGGGCGCACGCCGTGGCCCGGGCCGCCTCGCTCGGCATGCTGGAACGGGAGACCGCCGCCACGCCGCGGCGCCACCAGGCCGGGAGCGGCGCGGGCGTCCTCGCCGTGGTGGCCGGGCGGCCCGGCCCCGACCTGGACCGGGTCGTGGTCGTCCTGCTCGAGAGCAAGCTGCCGTTCGTGCTCATCCGGCGGCCGGGGCCGGTGGCCGATACCCACTGGGCCCGGTGGCACCGCGGCCCGATCGTGGCCGCGCTGGTCGACCCGGCGCCGTCCGACTGGGACCTGGTCGCGGAAATGGGCATCCCGGCCGTCCTGGTGCACAGCCAGCCCCTCGATTCTTCCGACCTCGCCGAGGCGCTGGCCAACGGCGCCAGCGCGCTGGTCGCGGCCGACCGGGTGGACGATCACTTCCTGCCCGTGCTCCGGATGGTGGACCAGGGGTACCTGGTGGTCGACTCGATGCCGATGCGCCCGCTGATCGGCGTGGTGCAGGCCAGGTGGGACGAACCGGGTACCGGGACCGGCGGCCTGCCCGAGCTGACCTCGCGCGAGAGCGACATCCTGCAGTCGCTGGCCAGCGGCCACTCGATCCGGCAGACGGCACGGGCGCTCGGCATCGCCCCGAAGACCGTCGAGAACGTCCAGACGCGGCTGTTCCGCAAGCTCGGCGTGCGCAACAGATCGGGTGCGCTCACCGTCGCCGACGCGTTCGGCCTGCTGCCCGCGCCCACGTCGGAGGAGACCCCTAGGGGTCTCCCGTCCCCTTCAGGGAACTCCGTCTCTATCCAGGAGTGACGGGCGCTCCTAATGTGCCAGCAGGGTATCTAGCATCACCCGCTCCTCCTCGCGCCCGGGCCTGAGTCCTGGCCCCGAATGGCGCCCCCCGCTACAGGAGGCTCAACTCATGGACGAGTCCATCGATCCCGAACTCAGTGCTGGCGTAAGCAGCCACGCCGGAGGGAAGCACCAGGCCGGAGGCACCAGCCAGGCCGGGAAGCACCAGGCCAGCGGGCGGCCCGCCCGGAAGGGGTTCTCCCGGCGCAAGCTGCTGATTTCCGGCGGCGCGCTGGCGGCAGGCTTCGCCGGCCTGGAGGCGCTGCGGAGCCTGGCGGTCACCCCGGTCCGCGTCGCCAGCCCGGCCACGGCGTCACTCGCGAACGTGAAGAGCGGCAGGCCGGACCTGCCGGAGACGCAGTTCAACATCGGCGCGTTCACCGCCCCCGCGACGACGATCAACGGCGTCCTGGTGGCGTTGCCGCCGGTCTTCACGCTGTTCGTGACGGCCACGCTGATGTCGGCGCCCAGCCGGGAGGATCAGGACGAGCTCGCCCGCGCGCTGGACCGGATCGAGGAGGCGTACCAGTTCTCGCCGGCCGGCGTGTTCACGTTCGTGTCGTACGGGCTGCCGTACTTCGCCCGGTTCCCCAGCAAGCTGTTCGACGCCAAGGTGCCGCGGCTGCTGTCCGACGAGACCCGGTTCGCCCTGGAGGAGGCCGTGCCGGCGCCGACCGACGTCAGCGCGGCCAATCCCGGCATCACGAAGGAGAGGTTCAACGTCCCGGTCGTGATCGAGGCGAACGACCTGCTGTTCACGATCCGCAGCGACAACACGGCCAACGTGTGGGACGTGCTGGCCTTCCTGGGCGGCAGCGACATGCTGGCCGGCCAGAAGACGCCATCGCCCCGCCTGAAGTGCGGGCTGACCTTCACCGGCACGCGGCTGATGTTCGTCCAGCAGGGCCTGCCGCGCAAGGTCGCGGAGCAGAACAACCTGCCCTTCGCCCCGCTCATCAACCCGAGTTCCCCGATGTGGCTGGGCTTCGCCGACCAGCAGGTCAACGCGACCGCCCCGGCGGACGACGTCACGTTCGCCGGCGCCGACGGGATCCTGTTCACCACGGCCCAGCTCGGTGACTACCTCGACCGCGGGGCGCTGCAGCACCTGTCCCACGACATCCTGGACATGCACCAGTGGTTCGACCTCAACGCGGCGAACGTGCCGGGTGACGACGGGACGTTCCTCGAGCACGTCCAGTACATGTTCCGCTCGGACCCGCCGCCGTCCTTTGGCCGCGCCGACCAGTTCACCAACGGTGGCGGCCCCGCCTTCCTCCCCAACGTCTTCCAGGGCGCGGGCGACGCGGCGAGGAGCGCGGCGGGCATCGGCGTACCGGCCGCCGCGGAACCCGAAGGGGAGTCGCCGCACCGGATGGGCCACATCTCCTGCCTGCAGCGGTCGTCCCGGACGGCCGACGGGCGGCCGATCCACGTGCGGAACGACGGGCCCGGCTTCGACAGCATGGACGTTCCCAACGGGACCAAGCAGCCGAAGCTGGAGTTCATGGCCTTCGTGCCGACGGCCGACTTCTTCGCCACCATGCGGCGCAACCAGGCGTCGCTGGACCTGCAGGCGGAGTTCCACGTGGACCCGGACGACAACGGGCTGGAGCGGTTCATCACCGCCACCCGGCGGCAGAACTACCTGATCCCGCCGCGGCGTCACCGGGCCTTCCCGTTCGCCGAGCTGGTCGGTGACCCGGCCCGGAAGAGCAGCGCGGCCAAGAGCAGCGCGGCCAAGAGCAGCCCGGCCAGCGCAGGCCCGGCCGCCAGCGGCAGCTCCAGCGGCGGCGGGTCCGGTAGCGGCGGTTCCGGCAGCGGTGGCTCGGGCGGCGGCTCCGGCGGCTCGGGCGGCAGCGGCGGCGGTGGCGGCCACGGCGGCGGCGGCGGCGGTGGCGGCGGCCACGGCGGCGGCGGCCACGGTGGCGGTGGCGGCGGCCACTAGGACCACGGGTCACCAAGGCACTGGCCCCGCGGCTTGCGGCGGTTCAGCCTGGCCCGCGACGGGGGCCCATACCCGGCCACAGGTATGGGCCCCTGGCCGGCGCCGCGGAAGGGTCCGGCTTACGGTGCCGCAGCCGGACGCCGGCTCGCTGCTGGTTGAACTGCTCTACGAGCACAAGGCCGGCCTCGATGAGGCCGGCCTGCTGGCTGAGGTAAACAACACCCTGCCCGACAGCGTGCTCGCCGGTGACGACAGGCAGCCAACGCTGCTCGTCCACGAGGATTACGGCGACGTGGGCACCGTCGACGGGCCGACGGTGCCCATCATGTCGGTCCTCATGACGGTGGATGACGATGGTCAGCTGAAGGACCCGGACCGGATCGACCTCAGCCAGACGTGGGAGTTCCCGCAGGCGCAGGCGGTGCTGGACCGGTGCCGGTCGGCCCTGACCATCGGTGAGATGTTCGGCCGGCCGTACCCTGCCGCGCAGCGGCTCGAGGCCTTCCGCGCCACCGTCCTGGCGGTCTGCCGGCTCACCGGGCCGGCGGCGGCCTGGTGGCCCACCGCCGGCCAGCTCCTGCCGCCGCCGTCACCGGCCAGCCCGCCGCTGATGGGGCTGGTGAACGTGCGGCTGTTCCGGGTGGAAGACAGCCCCCGCGATGTGGTGATGGACACCCTGGGCCTCCGGGTGTTCGGCCTGCCCGATCTCCAGTGCCACTGCCACGACATAGAGCTGCCGCGCCTGGCCACCTACCTGCGCAACGCCGCGAACTACGTCTTCGAGCGCGGTGATGTCATCCGCGACGGCGACACGATCGAAGGCATCGAGCCGGGGGAGAAGTGGCGGTGCCTGCAGGAGGAGGCGCTGATCCCGCCCGACCGGCTGGTGATCGACCTCGACCCCGGCGACGGCTACGCGGCCGGCGAGCGGTTCCGCTGACGGGAGGCCACCATGCATCCTTTACCCGCCGGGCTCACCCCGGCTCCGGCCGCGAACTTCCCCGCGCGACCGAGGCCACCCGCACCGCGGTGACAAGCCCGCTGCTGGCTGGGCCCGGAACCGGGCGCCGGTAGGAACTGCCGAGCGCCGCGAGCCGGTGGAACTCCGGCCGCCAGCCGTGGCCGGCGAGCCAGCCGGGCGCGTCGCCGAGCCCGCCCTTCCACAGCGAGGTGTACCGGCGCATGGCCGGGATCTGCCGCGCCGTGGTGGTCAGCCTGTCCCGGCCGGCCGGATTGTGCTCGAACGCGAGCCGGCTGCCCGGTGCCGACAGCTCGCCCACCACGGCGAACAGCCGCTCGGCCTCACCGGCCGTGAGGTAGATGATCAGCCCTTCCGCCAGCCACGTGGAAGGCCGGGCGGGGCCGAACCCGGCCGCGGTCAGCCGGGCCGGCCAGTCCCCACGCCCTGGGGCGGCTCAGGCGGCGGAACCCTCACCTCCCTGCCGGTTCTCCGGCTCGTGCCGCCGACGATAGACCCGGCAGCAGCGCACTTCGCTGGCCCCCTGGCCACGAGTCGGCTAACGTAAAGCAACTTGCGCATATTTGCCATGGAGCTTGCGTATGCGGCCGGTACTGCCCGACGATCCGGCCGGGCTGCGGGCCTGGCGTGACGCGACGCTGTACCGGCTCGTGACGCGCGCGTCGGAGGCCGAGATGCGGGAGACCCTGAGCCGGCTGCGGGAGCGCGGCTATCAGGACGTGACCAGCACCGACACGGCGCTGCTCGCCAACCTCGATACCGCCGAAACCACCATCTCCGCGCTGGCGCGGCGCTGCGGCGTGACCCGTCAGGCCGCCAGCCAGCAGCTCGCGCTGCTGTCCCAGAAGGGCTACGTCAGCCGGAAGCCCGACCCGGCCGACAGCCGGGCCATCCTGGTCAGGCGGACGGCCAAGGGGCATGCCCTCATGCGCGACGCGCTGGAGATAGTCGCCGAGATCGAGGCGGAGTACGCCGCGTCCGTCGGCGCCGGCCGGCTGGCCGCGGCCAAGGAGCTGCTCACCGACCTGGTCGGCCTCGCCGACCCCGGGGGCGCGCTGGGCGATGACTGACCGGCGGCTACCGGGCCGTGGCTGACTGGCTACCCGGCGGTGACTGACCGGCGGCTACCCGGCGGTGACTGACCGGCGGCTACCCGGCGGCCGGCCCGGGTGCGGTCATCGGCTGGCCCGGCCGGTACATCTGCGGCGGCTTGTTCCCGGCCGCCTGGCCGCCGTCGACCGGGATGACGGCCCCGGTGATGAACGAGGACTGCTCCGAGCAGAGCCACAGCACCGTCTTCGCCACCTCCGCGGCCGAGCCGGTCCTGCGCATGGGGGTGGAGAGCCCGGCCAGCCGCTGCGCCTCCGGCCCGGCGGCCTCCAGGTGGTAGGTCAGGATCGGGCCCGGCGCCACCACGTTGACCCGGATGCCCTGGTCGGCGTAGTCGAGGGCGGCGACCTTGGTCAGGCCGATGATCCCGGCCTTGCCGGCCACGTACGCGGCCAGGTTGGCGGTGCCGTTGAGCCCGGCGATCGACGCCATGTTCACGATCGCGCCGCCGCCCGATGCCAGCATCGCCGGGATCTGGAACTTCATGCCGAGGAAGGTGCCGCGGATGTTGGTGGCGATGCCGCGGTCGAACTCGGCCGGATCGATGTCGGCCAGCGGGGCCGGCAGCGGCCCGTCGGCGGCGTTGTTGAACGCCACGTCCAGCCGGCCGAACGCCGTGACCGCCGCCTCGGCCAGCCCGCGAGCCGAGTCGACGTCGGCCACGTCGGAGCGCACCACCACCGCCCGGCCCCCGCTCACCTCGATGCGCTTGGCGACGGATTCCAGCGCCGCCACGTCACGGGCGCCGAGGACGACGGCGGCACCGGCGGCGGCGAACGCCTCGGCGGTGGCCGCCCCGATGCCCCGGCTCGCGCCCGCGACCAGGGCCACCCGGCCCTGGAACGGCAGATCAGTCATGGCCGCCTCCTGCTCTCTTGCCTCCTGTGCTCGCCCTTCGAAAGTTAGCTATCAAATCATACGATGTCAAATAGTTTTCATATGAGACGATCGGGCGGGCGAGGCAGCTCAGGGCAAGGACGGCTGCGGGCGAGGACA
>Ga0335077_10012425_pt1 | contig 10650 bp, 8 predicted proteins | sample Lox_Sample_31_FD_207151 | JGI IMG/M metagenome (GOLD analysis project Ga0335077, IMG submission 207151) | Soil microbial communities from Loxahatchee National Wildlife Refuge, Florida, United States - Lox_Sample_3.1 | ecosystem: Environmental > Terrestrial > Soil > Wetlands | place: USA: Florida...
AGCTCCAAGCGGCGTCTACGAAGGGACCGAATCGTTTTCTGGCGAGAGTCGTATCGAAAGCCCGGCTAGCCACACCTAGCTCAACCCGCCGAACCGCCGTAGCGGACCCGCATGTACGGTGGTGTGGGAGGGGAGGACGAGTGATCGTCCCCCCTATCCCGATTTCCGTTCATTTCTCCGCAACTGCCCACGCTGGTTGTCTGCTGAGAGTGCGCTATACTCCTTTACCGCTTTTAGCCGAGCGGATCTGATTGGCTGCCCCTCCTATTCACGCATCCGTCGAGATTAATCAGGCGCACATCCGGCATGTGGTCGGCCTCCGCCTTCTTCCTTTTCTCTTCGTGCTCTACGTTTTCAACTACATCGACCGGACCAACTTGGCGTACGCCGCGGTGGGCATGACCCGCACGCTTGGCTTCAGCGATCGCGTCTTCGGGTTAGGCGCCGGCATTTTCTTCATCAGTTATCTTGCACTCCAGATCCCCGGGGCTCTCATGGTGGAGTTCTTCGGCGCCCGGCGCGTGGTCTCCGCCTGCATGATCTCGTGGGGAGCGCTCACCGTCCTGACTTCGCTCGTTCACACGCCTATCCAACTCTACATTGCGCGCTTTGCCCTCGGTGCGGCTGAGGCCAGCTTCTTTCCCGGCGTTGTCGTTTATCTCGGCTACTGGTTCATTCGCGAGGACCGTGCCAAAGCCGCCAGCAATTTCATGGGTGCCATACCACTGTCTTCGATGTTGGGATCGCCGCTGGCCGGATGGATTCTCGGCCGAGCCTGGTTCGGGGTCGACGGTTGGCGCTGGCTGTTCGTAGTCGAGGGCGCGCCGGCGGTTATTCTCGGCACTGTCGCTTATTTCTTCCTCACTGACCGCCCTGCCGATGCTACGTGGTTGCATCCTGCGCAACGTGATTGGTTGTTGCAAACGCTTGAGGAGGAAAGTCCGGCTGGTTCCGCGAAAGGGGGATTTCGCGATGCGCTGCGGTCGCCGCTCGTCCGCTATCTGGCTGGCCTGACCTTCCTCGCCTATATGGCGCAATATACGTTTGTGTTTTGGTTTCCTCTGATGTTCAAGCGACTGTCGGGCATGACCGATCTGCATGTCGGACTCCTGGGTGCATCGCCATTTCTCTGGACGTTTCTCGTGATGCAGATCAACGCTTGGCATTCAGACCGGACAGCAGAGCGGCGCAGGCACGCTGCCATCCCTCTTTTTTTTGCTGCTGCTGGACTTCTCCTGCTCACGACCGGGCCTCAGGCCGTTCCGGTACTGCTCGTCTTCTTCATCATGGCGGCAACAACTACCGCTTACCTGCCGACCTTCTGGGCCATCCCTTCAGAAGTTCTCAGTCCAACAATTGTGGCTCCTGCTGTCGGCCTGATCAACGCGGTCGGCAGTATCGCAGGTTTCGCCGGCCCCTACGCTTTCGGGTATCTCCTGTCCGCCACAGGATCCTTTAACGCCAGCCTCATCCTGACTGCACTGTGTGCGCTCACTGCTGGCCTCCTCATTTTGCGGATTCCAATGCTCCCAAGGACTGAGGTATGAACCGGACCTGCCGCGTTCGAACCACCCAATCTCCAACCTGGCGGGAGCAACACTTCTGCTTAGTGGTTTTAGAAAATTAACTTCAGTCCGTACTGAATTTCGCGTGGTCCGCGGGTCGCGGCCGCTTGCCCGAAAGTTCCACTCGGACTGGAGCTGATGATGCGAGTTGCGCTGCTCGCATTGCCCAGTGCATCGAGTGTGGGATTGTCGAGGCCCACCGTGCTCGGGTTGTACCCAGTGTCAACGGACTTGAACTGGGTGTGATTGAATGCGTTGAAGAGTTCGATACGAAATTGCAGCTTCAGCCCATCCGAGAAGCGAGAACGACTGACCGGCAGGTCGAAGTTCTTGTAGAAAGACAGATCCACCTGATTGTTGCCGGGCCCCTGACACATTCCTCGGCTGGCGGTCCCGATCGATCCAAGTTGGAAACCCGTGAGCGTAACCACGTTGGGGTTGACCCATTGATAAGGAACACCTCCCCGGCCGCGACACGGTTCGCCCACCGCCCGGTTTGGGCGCTGGGTGTCGAACCGACCCGTCCCCGAAGGCAGACCGATGCCTGCAGACAAAGGAAGGCCGCCAGTCGAAAAAGTCAGGGCCGTACCAATAGCCTCCTGGACAATCGCTCCCGCCTCCCATCCACCCGCCGCATGGCGCAACAGCGCATTTTGCCCGGCCAGCGCGGGCAGGTTGTAGACCATGCTCGCACTGAAGACATGAGGCCGGTGGAAGGGAGAGAGCCCACGATCCAGCCCCGGCCGTGCGTTGTCCGAAAACTCCTGGTCGGATGGGTTAAATTCGGTCAACGCGGTCGTCGTTATGAGCCTCGAAAACGTGTACGACAACTGCACTATCGAATCTCTCTGAGGGCGGCTCGTCAGTTGCGTCTGCAACGAGTGATAGATCGAGTCACCGTGATGCCCAATGATCGGTAGGTTTTGGTTGCCGAAGGCGCTACCAAAGGGCCGTAGGCTGGCCTGCAGGGAATTGTCATTTGGGTGGCGGGCAAACTCCAAACGGCCGGCCTCCGGCACCTGCATGACATTCGTAAAAGAAAGCAGGTGAATTCCGCGGCTGCCGACGTAGCCGACCTCCAGTTTCGCATCGCGCCACAGCTCGCGCTCAACAATCAGGTTCCACTGCCACGTGTTCGGAAGCAAACCGGACGGGTCCAATCCCGACGAGGGTGCACCGAATCCAGGAGTCGGGCAGTTTGAGTCTGTGTTGGCATCGCAGTTCGCATCCAGTGGGCGGACAACAAAACTTACAGATGAGCTAAACGGTGGATTAAGGGCACCGCCCGTTTGTAGATGCTCGCGGTTGAAGAATTCACCGACACCGCCGCGGATGGCCGTCTTGCCTGAGCCGCTCACATCCCAGGCAATACCCAGGCGCGGAGCGATCAGATTATTGTGGTTGCGCTGGAGTGAGCGGTTAATTCCCTTGCTGCCTCCCGCCAGGCCCAGGGAAGGGCACGGATTGGCCGCAGGGAACTCCAGTCCATTGCAGGCTGCGCGTCCCAGTCCAGAATCAAATTTCGCCGGATTGAAGCTGGCGAACTGATCCTCGGCATCGAACGGCCAGCGCAAGAAAGACCACCGCATTCCGTAGTCCAGCGTGAGATTGCTCGAAACCCTCCAGGTATCACCCGCGTAAAACTCGTAGTCGCGCCACCGCATCCGGGTCTGTACTTCGCGCTGCCCCTCGAAGTAAAGAAACCTCGATCCCTTCCAAACAAAGTCGGCGATGGCGTTTCCTGTGCCGATCAGAGCGCCGGGAGTCGCTCCGAACTCAGAATTGACAGGCAACGTCAGCTCGTCCTTGGCGTTTCGCGAATACAGAACGCCCATTTTCCACGTGTGTTTGCCAGCTACCCTGGAGAAATCATCCTTCCACACGTATAGATCCTGGCGGTTGTTCCAGGGCGCAATGTGCCCGAGAAATCCGTATCCCTGGCTCGGAAAGAAAAGCAGATGCGGGTGGAATTCGCCACCCTGCTTGTCTGCCAGAGGGAAAAAAGTGGGGATAGCGGCATTGATCTGCGGGATGAGTTCGGGATGCGTCCCTCCATTCGTGATCTGAATGCGGTTCGCCGACCATGCGAATTGAAAGTTGTTTATCGTGCTGGCCCCAAGCGCCTTTGTTAGTTTGGCAACCAGCATCCTGCTGGGCTGGTCCCAATTCGAGTCGACTACCGGAAACTGGTCGTCGCCAATAAGCTGTTCCACATAGCTTGGCGTCCCGTTCTGCCAGGCATCCTGCGTATAACGCACCATCAGCGTCAGGCTCGGGCTCAGGTTGTAGTCGCCGCGAATATTTTCTTCTCGCCAATTGATCGGCGTGTCGATGGTGGCGATCCAATTCAGGCAGGCATTAGGATCGGGCACGTTGGGATCAGAATAGAGCTGCAAATAAAGCAGTCCGGCAGGGCTGAGCTGATCTGAAGGAATGATATTCGGCCCTGGGAACCCGAACGCCTGGCCCGTTGTGGGATCAATGGGTGCAGGCACGTGACCGCAGCCGCTCGGCGGGCCGCTGAAGTTCCCCTGTTTCTCCAATGCTGTAGGCACTTGCGCTGTTCGCACCACGCCCCGCACTTCTTTGTTCCACTCCTGCTCCCAGAAGAAGAACAACTTGTCCTTGAGGATGGGGCCGCCGACCGTGTAACCAAAGTCGTTGCGTCGAAGGGCTTGTTTCTTTGCATCCGACAGGCCAAGAAAATAGTCGCGGGCGTTGAGCGCGTCATTGCGCCCAAAATAGAAAGCGCTGCCGTGGAAGGTATTGCCTCCGCTACGGGTGACGATGTTGATCTGCCCGCCCCCGGATTGTCCGTACTCCGGGCCGTAGGCGTTGCGGTGAATCTTGAACTCTTCGATGGCGTCGATTGAAGGAGAGATCAGGATCGTGTGATTTGAACCCACGTCATTGTTGTTCGCGCCATCGACGGTCCAGAGATTTGCCCCGGACGAACCCCCACTCACCGACATGAGGTTGTTGCCTGCGAACAGGCCTTTGTTCTTGGCGTCGAACCCGTCGCTGGCAGCCACTCCAGGCATCAGTTGGGTCAATTGCACGAAGCTGCGTCCGTTCAATGGCAGCTCCCGGACCTGCGCGCCTTGAATCAGGCCCGCCACTTCCCCGCTTTCTGAGTCCACCTGTACAGGAGAGACCTCCACATGTGCTTGTTCGTGGATTGTCCCCACCACCATCTTTACTCTGATCACAACGATTGAAGCCACGTGCAGTTCGATTCCCGGCGCTGAAGCCTCCTTGAACCCTGGCGATCGTACTGCCATGCTGTAGACCCCCAATGGCAATTCCGGAAAGTCAAATTCCCCTGCATCACTAGTTCTGCCACGCCGGCTCATGTTGGTCTGCTCGTTTCGGACCGACACTTCAGCTCCAACGACGACGGCATTCGAAGGATCGACTACTGTGCCCCGGATCGTGCCGGTGATCGTCTGAGCGTGCAGCGGGATGGCACAGATCAGAAGGCAAGCAGCGCAGAATGGCAGAAACCGATAGCGGGGGCAGGTCGAGATATGCTCTTGACGCGACACAAAATCAGGTCGAGCAGCACCCCGCATTACACCCCTCCGCCGACGGCGCAACCAGAATTGCCGCCGCTCCGGGAACCCAAACTTGAACCCTAGCGAAATCCGTCGACCAGGACGATGTCGGCCGCGGGTTGCTCGATTGCAGTAAAGAGAAAGGTGCGGCCGTCGGATGAAATTTCGGGCTTCCCAACCATGGGCAAGCTAGACAGGTCGGCGACTCTGCGAGCACGTCCGCTGGCCAAGTCCAAGTAGTTGAGGGAAGAGTGTCCCGGCGGCCCATCAATGTAGTAGATGCCCGCACGTCCAAGTGTCCAGCCCACATCGGCGGGCATTCCCGTGACCGGGCGTTCATCACTGCCATCTGGGGAAGCAGACCACACCTGATGTTGGCCACCCACATCCCGGTAAAAGAAGATTCGGCTCCCGTCCGCTGATTCCTGCGGCACGAATCGGCCTTCCCCAGTCAGGCGCACCGCAGTGCCACCATCGACCGGCACTTTCCAAACGACGTCCGGGCGCTCTGTGCTGAAATAGATCCAGCGACCGTCCACCGACCAAAATGGATTGGCAGCGTTTGGTGTCCCGGTGAAAAGCTGCTTCGGGGGTCCTCCCTCAAGGTTCGCAATGTAGAGTTGGGCATTACCGGAAGCGCGCACTTCAAAGACAACCCTGCGGCTGTCGGGCGACCAACTGGGCGATCCCACTTGAGGTCCTCCGAACGAACTCAATTGCGCGGGATTCGAAGCATCGCGGTCACATACCCAGATCTCCCCTTCTCCGGAGCGCCAGGATACGAAGGCAAGATGCCTGCCGTCTGGCGAAATGCGTTGACCCCAATCGCCGCGGCTGGAAGAGATAATCTTGGTGGCGGGTCCATTCGGCTTAAGCGGGCTGGCCATTTCGATTTGCCAGATGCTGCCGGGATGCCGCACTTGGCCATAAACGAGCCGATTCCCGGTACGCGCAACCGATAAGCTCTCCGCATCCCCCGCGAAGAGAAGTTTCTCAGGCTTTCCCCCGCCGAGCGGAACGCGCCAGAGATGTTGGTCGGCGCTGTAGACGAGAGACCTGCTGTCTGCCGTCCAGTCTATGCCTGCAAAACCTCCAGAGGACCTCGCCCCGGCCACTTCGCGGGCCCGCTTTCCATCAGGGGTTTGCACATAGATCTTGCCGACCCCTGCCCAATTGAGCACACACACTGAGGCGAGATACTTGCCGTCCGGTGAGAATGCCGGTTGCCACGCATGCACACACTCTGGGGAAGGTGCAGGCAAAACACGCTGCTCGTTGGTTGTTACATTCACCAGGTGAATGCGAAAGTGTTCGTTCCCGGGATCCGACTTGTTATCGGGAGAGTCCGCTTTGGCGAATGCCACCCACTTGGCATCCGGTGACCAGCTCAAACCGACCGGGTCATAATTAAGGTAAGAAGTGATAATTGCCAGCTTGCGCTCGGTTCCGCCCAGAGGAGAAATGAGATAGATTCCGCTCGCGTCAGGCTCGGCCTGGCGCATGAATGCGATGAATCGGCCATCGGGAGACCAGGCAGACGCTAAAAACGTAGCGCGGTGGTGGGTGAGTTGCACCGTCTGCTCCTGGCCAACCTGCTTGATGTAAAGATCGAATTCCATCGCCTTTTCGTGACCTGTCCAGGAGAAAACGATCTGATTTCCATCCGGTGAAAAGCTGGGCGCGATTTCAAATCCCGGAAAGGTTGTGAAGGGTGTGATGTTCAGATTCTCGACCTGTTTTGGCGGCCGCAGCCAAAGTAAGTAGCCGCCGACCCCGATCAATACAAGTAGTCCCAGCGCTCCAGCCACGAAGCGCCATCGCCGACCCGATCGCGGAGCTTCCTTGCTGGGTGTGGCGAGAACCGGGATCGGCCCTTCCCGATCAATGGCTACAACTCTCGCGGGAGGACGCCTGCCTTCCGCCTCGGCCACCCATTCCACAGTGGTGATGAGGCGGTAACCGATCCGCGGCAGGGTTTCAATGTATCTAGGACGCTCCGCCGAATCTTCCAGCGCCTGCCGCAGCTTCTTGACCGCCGTGTTGACTCCGTGCTCGAAGTCCACGAACGTGTCTTCAGGCCACAAAGCGGACTGAAGTTGTTCGCGCGTCACGACCCGACCCTCGGCCTCCAGGAGCAGCCGGAGCACCCGCAACGGCATGTCCTGTACGGGCACACGTACGCCCGAACGCAGCAATTCGTTACTGCTCAGATCGACTTGAAAGCAGTCAAAGCGCGCGCACGTCCGCCTGATTGACCCGTAGGTAGCCAAGCCCACACACCCCAAGTTGGTAGGAAGTGTACCGCAATTCCCTCGTCGCAAGAAGAAACTAAATCTTCCCTTGCACGACTAAGTACTGCGCTAACAGGTGGTTGCAGAGTTCACCACGAGTTCACCTCGGAATTCACCCGCGGTTCATTGACCCATTCGACGCGCCGTGCGAACGTGCGCGGCAGACGGGACGGGGATCGACCGAAAAGCGGTCCTCAAATATCACACCCGCAACATTCGAGGAAAAAATGAAACGCTTTCTGTGCTTAGCAGTTACCGTGCTTGCGCTTGCCCTGATCATCAGCCCCATCCAGGCGGCTGCGAGTTCTTGCAGCAATGCGACCATCCGAGGAACCTACGCCTTCACCCTGCGCGGTCAGATCCTTCTGCCCGACGGGTCCAGCATTGTTCTGGATGGTTTGGCCAAGCAGACCTTTGACGGCAAAGGAAACTTCACGCAGGTCGACGCCGTGGCCGAAAATGGCGTCCTCACTCCGGGCTGGAGGCCGGGCTCTGGTACCTACTCCGTGAATGCGGATTGCACTGGTTCCCAGACGATATCCGTAGCAGGTCTACCCGATGTGCATCTGCAGTTCATCATCTCGCAATCGGGGAACAAGATCCGCCAAGTCGTCACCGATCCAGGGCTGGCGACTACAGCCGAAGGAGAACGTGTAGTAGACATTTCCGTGAAGTAGCGGCGAACTTCTCGAAACAAGGGATGGGCACCCGATGGAATTCCCTGCTCTTCCCAGGTGGCGCAGAGTCTAACTGCACTGGCAATGACCGAAAAATGTGAACCATCACTCAGACCTGAAGGAGGTCTCAAATGAGTAACAGATCAATTTCAAGAATTCTAACGATGGCGCTTCCGGTGATGACCATCGCTGGCGTACTGGCTTCAGCCGTTTCGGCCATGGGCCAGGCTGCCACGCCTAAGTCGCTGGCGCGGCAGTGCTCGAATCGGACGCTCTCCGGCGAATACGGATGTTCGGTCCAAGGTTCCTTGCTCAACGTTCCTGGTCTTCCTCCCGCAGCAACATTCGTGGGAGTGGCCACGTCCACTTTCGATGGCAAAGGCAACGTCAAGGGAACTGAGCACGTAGTCGTAAACGGTTCGTCGTTTAACCCCGGGTTCGACGAAAACAGCGGGACCTATTCTGTCAACCCGGATTGTACGGGCACAGCCGTCGTCAACACTCCGAACAGCCCTGTTCCTCTCAATCTCTATTTCGTGATTCTGGACGATGGAAAGGAATTCCGGCAGGTGCTGAACTCGGATGCGCTGCTTACGGTGTGCAAGAAAATCCGATGATGTAGGCTGGCCCGGATGTTTGCTCCTCTTGGGGCAGATCTCCGACCGTTCAGCTTGCGTAAACCGGGAAGTCAGGGCGAGCTTCTCGGAAAAAGGAAGGGCACCCGCGGAGCCAACGGGTGCCCGCCCTTCGCAAAGTTGGCAAAGAGTAACTAGTAGAATTTCGCTTCTCGACAATGCGTTGCCGATGCTATGCGGCGGCGTGCTTCTTGACGCTCGCCACAGGGTGAGGCTCCGGGCGGCTGCTCGCGGCTCTCTCTTCGAACAGCAGCCGGCGCAGGGTCCGGAGGTCGTTGAGGATTCGGCTGCTGCGGTTCAGGTGGACTTCGAGTCTGTCCATATTGTAGAGGGCGACGCGCAGCGCATCCACGCGGCGGGAAAGATCTGCGCGGCCAGACTCCCGATCCACATCCGTCTGAAGCTCTGCTTTTGCCTGGGAAACGGCTGCGGTCAGTAGCGTGACAAAATCGTGGGCACTCTCGAGGGTTCCGAACGGATCATCCGTTTGCGGCTTCATTGGGGGAATTTTCTCCAGTTTTTTGAAGTTCGTTGGCCAGTCCTGCTTTGCCGGAAAGCGAAGCGCTAGTGTACGGCATCTCTGGCCACTTGGGTAGCCTCGAGTACTTCTGGATTGGAGAGAAAGTATTAGTGACTGAAATCACGCTTTGCCCGTGCGAACGCGTTGCCGGAGCACTCCCCGGTGGTAGTTCCCTGCCGGCGACCTCCGGTCGGCACATTCCCCGAAAACTCCTAAGGTGTGAAGCAGATTCTTCTAACTGTTGAACTGCCTGCTGAGACCGGACGCAAAATGAAGGTTAGAAGGTATCCTCTGAGGTTCTGGCAGCACGGCATCACTGACCGGCGCCCACTTGCTGTTGATACCAGCTTCGCCAAGCCGCTGAATCCCTGGGCAGGCGCTGCTGCGTGATGTCTCCCAAGGCTTGAAACGCCCAGCCCTGGGTCCGGCCATCCAAAGACGGATCATCGGTGTAAGCCAGCAATTGCGGAACGGCCCTCATTCGCTGTTCCGAGGTGAACATGCCCGACTCTGCCAGACTGCATGCTGCTCGCTCTCGCGCAACGGGAGAGGCATCGTCGTGCATAGTCGCTAGCAGCGCAGGAATGGCCCCGTCCGCTCCCGTCAGCGCCAGCCCTTCCACGGCCCAGCGCCGCGAATCCTCATCGGGGTCCCTCAGATGACTCATGAGCACATTCGCGACGCGGCTGGTTTCGACTCCACGATTCGCCATCAATCCCAGCGCCCATAGTGCCCAGATCTTCTGCGCATGATCGGGTGAATTGACAGCATTCAACAGATATTTCAGGCTGGCAGAATTCTTGGCCAGCCCGTACGCCGCCAGTTCCACCTCCACGCCCGACTCGCGCACCCGCATGTCGTTCGAATTCAGCGCGGCGGTTGTGAGGGAAGCGATCTGCGGATTCCACTCCACTTTTCCGCTCCAACGATCCACCCGCGCCGAAATCTGCTCCACCGCTCCGTCGGAGTGTGCGACCGCCCGTTCCAGCAGGATCTCGGCTTGCTTCTGCGGCTTCATGCCATCAAGTTGGCCTGAGTCGTGACCGCCAACGCGGGCCGATCGCGCAGGAACCGAACCGGGCCAAGTCGGATGTGCCTTGCTCAGCGTTCCCACAATCAGCGCGGCGACCATTCCCACCACCGCCGCAATCAGCTGTGCGAACCGCAACGTTGACTTCGCGGGCCCCTGCGGCGGATCCAGTCCGGCAATATCCGAGCCCGGTCCCAGGGTCCCGTAGTCTGGCGTGGGCTGCAGGCGCGGATCCGTTACGAGCCTGGGTCCCTCCTCAGAAACTTCATGCAGTAGCAGGGGTGAAAGTAAGGGTGAAGCCCAGATCCTTGGCGGTTCTTTCAATGCTGCGGATCTGGTGCTGTCGATATTTGTCTTCGTAAAACTTCATCCCCTTGT
>Ga0335077_10012426_pt1 | contig 10650 bp, 8 predicted proteins | sample Lox_Sample_31_FD_207151 | JGI IMG/M metagenome (GOLD analysis project Ga0335077, IMG submission 207151) | Soil microbial communities from Loxahatchee National Wildlife Refuge, Florida, United States - Lox_Sample_3.1 | ecosystem: Environmental > Terrestrial > Soil > Wetlands | place: USA: Florida...
GAATTCGGAATTCGGAGTTTTAGCCGCGTAGCTTGCTGCTACCACGATGATGCTTTTTGCGCCGGGCAAAACTTTCTGCGGATCAATGCGCCGTGGCGCGGTGCGTTCCAGCCAGGCCATTTCCCCATGCTGATTTGCGGCCAGCCAGTTTTGAAATTGGCCCGCATTGGCGGGCGCAGCGGCGGTCGTGAACCGGCAATCGTCAAATCCCAATTCGAGCGCCCGTTGCCGGATGGCTGCTTTCATGCGCCGGCTTTGGAGTGCGGTGACATGTCACCGCTGTTAAAAGCGCCGACATGTCGGCGCACTCCCAAATTTCCAGAGCATGCCACAACCTTCTTCATCACCGTTTGGATTGCGCAAGCCGGAACTGATGCACGACCTGTTGCGCGACTTCGCGGATGGACCGGATGTCCGTGTTGATAAGGACGTCGGCCTGCCGGTAGAATTGTTCGCGCGCGGCCAGCAGGTCGCGGATTTTTTTCTGCGGTTCGGGTCCGTGGAGCAGGGGACGGTGTGTTTGATTTTTCACGCGTTCCCAGATTTTCTCCGGGGACGCCCAGAGGCAGACGACCAGGGCGTGTTTTTTGAGGCTGGCAAGGTTGGCCGGCCGGGTCGGCAGGCCGCCGCCGGTGGCGATGAGCGTGCGTTCGCGCGTGGAGAGTTCCTCGGTGACCTGCTGTTCGAGCGCGCGAAAGGCCGGTTCACCGTCTTTGGCAAAAATGTCATTGATGCTGCGGCCGGTCCGCGACTGAATCAGTTCGTCGGTGTCGAGGTAATCCAGGCGCAATTGTTCGGCGACCAACCGGCCGACGGAAGTTTTGCCGGCGCCCATGAACCCGATGAGGGCGAGGTTGACGATGCGGCGGTCGCTGTGCATGGTTAAGAACTAAAGGATTTTTGAAAGCGGCGCACGCGGATAATTGAAGCGGCGCTTCATGAGGATCGCCAATCGGGCGGGCCACAGGGGCGGTCACAGACTGCCGGGCGGCAGTGTCCTGATTGGGTGTAGAGTGCGCTGTCTCCAGCGCACGTCGGCTGAGACCGCCGAGGCTACAAGTCAAATGGGGACACTGTCCGCCAGGAGCGCATCTCGACAGGTTGGCGCAACCGGTTTAGATTTTGACATGAATTTGCCGCCGTTGATTCTGGCTTCGGCGTCACCGCGCCGGGCGGAATTGCTGCGGCCGTTGAGCCTGGATTTCCGGATCGTTCCGGGCGACGCCGCGGAGATTTTCGACGAGCAATTGTCGCCGTGGGAATTGTGCCAGCTCAACGCGCACCGCAAAGCGCGCGTCGTGGCCAAAAAGCATCCCGACGCGCTCGTTTTGGGCGCGGACACGCTGGTTTTTCTGGACGCTGAGGTCATGGGCAAACCGGCCAACCTCGCCGACGCGAAACGCATGTTGACACGGCTGCAAGGGCGGACGCACCAGGTGGTGACCGGCGTGAGCCTGATTCATTTGCGCGCGCATCGGGAACGGACTTTTGCCGCGAGCACGGACGTGACGTTCCGCTTGCTCACGTCTCGACAGATCCGGGATTACCTCGCGCAAGTGAATCCGCTGGACAAGGCGGGCGCCTACGCGATTCAGGAACATGGCGAAATGATTGTGTCGGAAATTTCCGGGTCGTACAGCAACGTGGTCGGTCTGCCCATCGAAAAGGTGGAAGAGGAACTGAAGGCGTGGGATCGTTGAATGATGAAATCGTGATTCGACTTGAGATTATATCTGTTTATCAGCGCCACCTCACCCCGGCGCTCTCCCCCGCTTCGTGGCGGAGAGGGAGGAGCTTCGGACCTCCTCTGTCCTTTGTTTGTCAAAGGTACAATTCCGGTCCGTTTTAACGAACCAACTCCTGCCACAACAGGGCGCTCATCCGCTGGCCGTTTTCAAAACAGTCCAGGTCAAATTTTTCGTTGGGCGAATGGGCGTTGTCCTGCGGCAGGCCGAGGCCGAGCAACAACGTGTCCACGCCCAGGACCCTTTTGAAATCGTTCACAATCGGGATGGAACCGCCTTCGCGCAACAACACCGGGTCGCGGTTGAAGGCTTCGCGCAATGCGCGCAACGCCGCCCGGGCTTGTGGACTTTTGGGCGAAACGAGATACGCCTCCGTCCCATGGCCGTCGGCGATTTCCAGCCGCACCGTGGGGGGACAGATTTTCCGGAGATGGTCGCAGACGATTTGGCGGATGCGCGCCGGCTTTTGGTCCGGCACGAGGCGGCAGGTAACCTTGGCGCGCGCCCAGGCGGGCACGATGGTTTTGCCGCCCGTGCCCTGGTAACCGCTCGTCAGGCCGTTGATTTCAAACGTCGGTCTGGCGCTGCGCTGTTCGAACGGCGTAAAGCCACGTTCGCCGAACAGTTTTTTGACGCCGATCAATTGTTGGAGTTTGCGGTCGGTGATGGGCAGGCGCTTGAATTGTTTCCGTTCGTAAGCCGAAAGCGGCGCAACGTCGTCGTAGAAATCGGGAACGGCGACGCGTCCATTCGGGTCGCGCAGTTGTCCGAGCAACTGGCAAAGGGCCATCGCCGGATTATCGAGCGCGCCGCCGAAAATGCCGGAATGCAAATCGCGCGACGGGCCATGCACCGTGATTTCAAAGGTGATGATGCCGCGCAACGCATAAGTCAGGGCCGGATGATTTTTGTCCGGCATCCCGGTATCGGAAACGACCACGGCGTCACAAGCCAGCTCGCGCCGATGTGATTTCAGAAATTTCGCGAGGTTCGCGCTGCCGACTTCCTCTTCGCCTTCGATGACGAAGGTGAGGTCGCAGGGCAGGGGAGTGCCGGTTTTAAGGTAGGCTTCGACGGCCTTGAGATGGGCGAAGTGCTGGCCTTTGTTGTCGGTCGTACCGCGGGCGAAAATCGAGCGGTCCTGGATACGCGGCGTGAACGGCGGCGATTTCCATAAGTCGAGCGGCTCCGGCGGCTGCACGTCGTAATGGCCATAGACCATGAAGTGCGGTCTTCTGTTTGGCGTTCCGCGTTTACGCGGCCTCTTCAAGTCTGGCCGCCTGAAGGCGGAACCCCCAACAGGCGTTTTAGCGAGCACGATGGGGTGGCCGCGGGTCGGGCAGACGCGCGCGTTGAGGCCGATGTGGCGGCAATGTTCCGCGAGCCATTCGGCGCACGCGAGCATGTCCCTTTTGTATTGGGGCTGGGCGGAGACGCTGGGAAAGCGCAGGAACGCGCACAACTCAGCCACAAAGCGGTTCTGGTGGCGCTTCAAATAATCGAGCACGATTTGCATGGCGCCCAGCTAACCTGCGAAACGCGCTTTTGCCAAGCAGAACCGTATGGGAAAATGACCCCGGAACTCGCGGCTTTGGTTTTTTGAGGGGTCCGGGTGCGGGATACTGCGCGTTTGTTATCGCTTACGGTCGCGTGACCTCCAGTCGCATGAAACCGTTCGTCAACACAGCAACCGGAGTGTTATAGTGAGCCTGCAGAAGGGTTGGCGTGTTTTGATCCATGGTAATGCCATTGGTGGTAAACGGCGTTGCCAGATCGCCGGTCGCTTCAACCAGAAAGGTCACATCGGTGGCGCTCGGGTTTCTCGGCGCGGTCAACCGGAGATAACCAGTGCTGATGTCGCCGGTAACGGGATTGGTCGCGGGAAGCAATGGATTCAAACCGAGGGCATACTTCAGCAAGTTGGGCATACCGTCGCTGGTGGAGACGGCATTGTCGGCGGCGACGCCGCTGTCGCCCGTGATGCCGAACCATTGCAACCGCCAGAATTGAATGGGCGTAAGGGCGACAATGGTCGTTGGATCAGCGGCGGTGTCATTGGCAGTGTTGAGTTCTCCGCCGCCGGAGACATAAACGCTGTTGGTAAGACCGGGCGGGGCATTGGTGGCCACATCTACGATAACGGTTATGGGCGGGTAAGCGGCGCCGGCAGCCAGACTTTCGGAGCGCGTGCAGGTGAGTGAACCGAGATCCGTTGTCCAGCCGTCGCCGCTGATGGCCGTAGCGGTGAGTCCGGAGGGAAGCGCGTCAATGATATCTACCGCGCCGACCGTGGCTGCGGTCCCAATATTCGTAACGGTGATGGTATAGGCGTCGCCGGTATCGGCCTGTGTGAAATTGCCCGCATGGGCCAATGATACGGCAAGGTCGGGAGCATTGGTCGGCAACACGGCGCCCTGGACTACCAGGTCGGGAGCCGGGCTGTTCGCGACATCGAAGACATACCAGGTACCGGACGAACCGCCACCGTCATTGACGATGCGAAAAGTAACATTGGTGCCGGGGCCGACGTTTTGCAGGGCGGAGATTCCGGTAAGATTGATCGGGCTTAACGAGCCTCCGCTACTGGTATTTGACGGGTAGGACAACGCAGTGATGTCGTTAAACGCGCCCGACCCGATTTGATACTGCAACACACCGCTGGCCGGTCCGGTGGCGGAGCGCCGGTAATCGAACCGGCTGATGGAAGCAAGGGACATTCGATAACCGGCCTGAGGCGTAATCGTAAAAGTGGCGTACTCGTTGGCGGCAACAGCCGCCCCCTCGTTGGTGCCCGCAAAGTCGTTACCGCCCCAGGCCCGGCCTGCGCCGGTGCCACTGGTACCCACACCCGATCCCCGTGTCAGACCAATAGCCGTGAGGTGGGAGACATTGGTCGTAGGTGAGAAGGGAGAAGGACCATAATTGCCTGACCCGCCCGGAAGCCCGCTTACATCCCAGCCGACGAGCGTGACGGCGTTGCTGTTGCCGGCAGACGGGTTGATGCCGGTGATATCGCTGACGCCGTTGTTGCCCGGGTTCGCATCGTCCCCACCGGACACACCGGCAACATTGGTGACGCTGGCCGGAGCGTCGGACGCAACGTTTACGGAGACGACAATGGGCGGATAACTCGCGCCAGGAAACAAGCTATTCGAGCGGGTGCAGGTCAGCGTGTTCAAATCCACATTCCAGCCGACGCCGCTGATGGCCGTAGCGGCCAGGCCAGCGGGCAGCGCATCGGTGACGATAACCGTGCCGGTCGAGGCCAGGTTCCCGAGGTTGGCGACGGTGATCGTGTAGGAATCACCCGTATCGCCTTGTGAAAAGTTGCCGAAATGAGTTTTGGTGATGGCCAGGTCAACGACTGATCCCATCACGGTGAAACTGTTGGAACTGAGCGCGGTGCCGGTCGGGGTCGTGACGCTGATTGGACCGGGGGTGGCGTTGGCAGGCACGGTGGCAGTGAGCTGGCCGGCGGAATCAATCGTGAAGGCCGCGCCGACGCCATTAAAAGTCACCTCCGAGGCGGAACCGAAACCGGTCCCGGTGACGACCACCGGGTCGTTGACCGCGCCGTTATCCGGCGAAAACCCAGTGATGGCCGGGAGTGGATTGGCCTGGCCATCCACCTTGTCGCGGAGGACTGACGCGACCTCCGCGGGCAGAGCGGTGAAGAACGTCAACCCGGTATCCACTTCGATTTGACGCGCAGACGTGACGTAATCCTGCCAGGTGCTGCTCACGGCATTGTTGTTGGGAATTTTAATGGCGATTACCCGCGTTGCGGTAGTAATCCGGCTCAGAGCAGTGCCGTCACCCGGAGGGACCACCACAACGATCTTCCAGGTGAAGGCCGGGAGAAAGGCCCGTTGGCTGGGCTGGATCAGCGAGCCGTTGAAACCGCCCGGACCGCAAATGATCAGCAATTCATCGCCGGATTGCGCGAGTGAACGGCAATAGTCCTCGAAATTTCCCCACACCCCCTCGTTATTATCCGGCGCCTGGGGGATAATGTTCGACATGAAGAACACCAGCTTGTTGTCGTCGGTATTGTCGGTCCGGTCCGCCGAGGGACACATGTGGCCGCGATCGTAGCCGGAGCCGCTGTAATCGTCCGTGGTCACGTGGTAGAAATTCGCCGGCAGATTCGTGTCGGTATAGAACGAACCGGACCGGCCGCTGGAGCCGAGGTCGCTGGCCGTCAAATCCCAACTCGCCCAATTCGGTTCGCCGAAATTATCGCTGTAATCAATCGCTTCCACGGTCCGTTGAATCAAATAGTGGTCATGGTTATTGGTGTCGGCGTCGGCGTTGCCGGGGTTGCCCAGTTGCATCTGAAGGGAGGCATCAATAATTGCCCCGGCCTGGAAAGCGGTGAAGAAGAACATGAGTAAGCTGGAGAAAAACGCAGACGGAGCGTGCGCGCCCATTAATCTATGTCCCCAATTTGAATTAGGATTACTGACAGAGTTCATTAACGATACTCCAACATAACGTATTCTTCGCCGTTGCGCTACTGCGAATGCCGGCGGGCGGCAGATCCCGTCGCGGCTGGGCGTAACCGGACGATCCACCCGCTTCGACGGCTGCGGCCTGGACTGGAACTCTGATTTGGCGTGACAATCAGGCGGCGCGCCTGGAATCCTTTTGGGAGACGCCGCAGTTGTGAACAAATGAGGTTTTTCTCACATTCACGCGCCCGATACGAACGACTCGCGGCGCGGCTCGTGATTGCGGCTTCACTTTGGGGTCTGGCGGGCGCGGGCTGCGCGTCCCCCCACACCATCGCCCGCCGCGCGCTCGAAGCGCCCAATCAACAATTCAAACCATCCAGGGCGTACCGACAGTTCTCCGTCATGGCGACCAATTTTCCGGTCCGGCGGATTGAGGTCGGACCGCCGCCAGCAACCCTGGAATTGATGGTGATTGAACCGGGCGATTATGGCGCAAAAATAATTTCGGGTTTCAGCAAACATCGTTCATTGCTGACGGCCATGCGGGCGCATTACCGCTTCAAGTTCGGTATCGAATTCTCGCAGTTTCCGCCGCGACCGAAACTCGAGACGAACAATATTCGCGGCACGATTTTTCTCCTGCACGGATATGCCGGGGACAAAAATTTCATGCTGGGCTGGGGGCTGGCGCTGGCGCAGGCGGGTTACCGGACGGTATTGGTAGATCTGCGGGGACATGGCCATTCCACCGGTGATCGAATTTATTTTGGCGGCATCGAACGGACGGATTTAACCCAATGCGTGGATTCATTGGTTCAGCGCCGGGCCTGCGATGGACGCGTCGCGGTGTTGGGGATTTCATACGGAGCAGTGCTGGCGCTGCAATGGGCGGCGATTGATCCACGTTTGGAGAGCGTGGTCGCCATTTCGCCCTATTCCGACGCGGGCACGGCGGTGAAGGCCTTTCTGAAGTTCAAGGCCCCCCTGATGCCCGGGTGGATGCAGCGGAAGATGGCCGGAACCATCGTGAGTGATCTAACGGCACGCTGGCCGGATTTGACCACGGAAACAGCCGTTCGCGGGATAACCCGGCCGATTTTATTCGTGCGGGGCGAGCGTGACAAACTTTGCAGTAAAGCATTTTTGAGCAATCTGCGAAGTGCGGCGCCGCACGGTTCGGAAGCGATGGTGGTTCAGAACGCGAACCATCTTGATGCCGGGCTGTGTGTCAATCAGTTGGAAGGCCCGGTGACAAATTGGTTTCGGTTGCACCTGAACCGCTGACGTGGCGGCGCAAGGACACGACTTGCTGGCGACACGGTGTGAAAACCACGTCCTCCAGATGTAAACAGACATTGCAAAATGTCCGACGGGCGTATTTGTTGGCTTTTGCAGACAGGGCGTCTGCGCTAGGCTTCAAGCCGTCAAATGAAAATCACGCCAAAACAGTTCCGCGTTCGCGAGGGTGACGCGGTCAAGCTCAAACAATGGCCGACGAAAGTGAATCCTTTCTACCATTCGGATGAACATTATAAAAAGCTGCTGGCGGCGCACACCAGGGAACTCAGCCGGCTCCAGGGTTTGCTTTACGCCGGCAACCGTTACGCGGTGCTGTTGATTTTTCAGGCGATGGACGCCGCCGGCAAGGACGGCGCCATTAAACACGTCATGTCCGGCATCAATCCGCAAGGCTGCGAGGTCTTCAGCTTCAAGCATCCCAGCGCCGCGGAACTGGAGCACGATTTTCTCTGGCGCACGACGGTTTGCCTGCCGGAGCGCGGGCGCATCGGCATTTTCAACCGTTCCTATTACGAAGAGGTGTTGATTGTGCGGGTGCACCCGGAACTGCTCCGCGTGGAAAACCTTCCGGAAAACCTGATTAACCGGGAGGAGATTTGGGGAAAGCGTTATCGTTCCATCCTGGATTTCGAAAAGCATTTGCACCGCAACGGCACGCGCATCATCAAATTCTTCCTGCATCTTTCCAAAGAGGAACAGCGCCAGCGATTCCTCGCCCGGATTGACGACCCGGCAAAGAACTGGAAATTCAGCCGGTCGGACGTTGAAGAGCGGCAATTCTGGAAGGATTATGTGAAGGCGTACGAAGCTTGCCTGGGCGCGACCAGCACCGAACATGCGCCGTGGTATATTGTTCCGGCGGACGATAAAGAGAACGCCCGGCTGATCATTTCCCAAATCGTTCTCGACACGCTCCAGGAACTGAAGATGAGCTATCCGCAGCCGGATCGGGAACGGCGGCGGGAATTGCAATCGCTCCGCAAGCTGCTGGCGAAATAGAACCGACCCTTTGCCATGCCTGTCCTGATTGCCACTGCCAACCCCCGGGAGCCGGTTATTCTGGCGATTTTTGCCATCACCTATATCGCGATGGCGATGGGGCACGTTCCCGGATTAAAGCTTAATCGGGCCGGCATTGCCCTTCTGGGCGCCATCGCGCTGATGATTTTTGGCGATGTCACCACCGCCGATGCTGTTTCCTATGTCAACTGGCCGACCATTTTCCTGTTGTTCGGATTTTTTGTCATCTCGGCACAGCTCCGACTGTCGGGATTCTATGACAAGGTTGCCAGCGGGATTTCCGCGCAGCTCGGGCATCCCGCGCGATTTTTACTCGTCCTGATGGCGGTGACCGGCGGTCTTTCCGCGTTTCTCAATCACGACATCGTTTGCTATGCTTTCACGCCCATCGTCGGCATGGCGTTGTTGCGCAATCGCATCAATCCAGTTCCTTTTTTGATTGCGCTGGCGATTGCGAGCAACATCGGCGCGGCGGCGACGTTGATCGGCAATCCCCAGGACATGATGATCGGCCAGGTTGCGCATCTGAATTTCGGTCATTACCTGCTTTGGTGCAGCGTGCCGGTCCTTACGGCGATGGGCGCTGCTTACGGCATCATCTGGCTGATGTCACACAAACACCTTCAGCCGCTGTCGCCTGCCCCAAATGGATTGGATTGCCCAAACATTCCTTTTAATCGGCCGCACACGGTCAAAGGGCTGCTCATACTGGTGGTGGTGGTCGGCCTGTTTTTCTCGCGCGTGCCCAAGGAAATCATCGCGCTGGCCGCTGCCGGCATTCATCTGGCCAGCCGCAAGTTCCGCACCGAGGATTTGCTGGGCCTGGTGGAGTGGCCCATTTTGATCCTTTTCATGGGATTGTTTGTCGTGGCCGAGGCTTTTCAATCCACGGGCTGCGGGGACCGGGCGGTTCAATGGCTGGCGGGCAGCGGATTCGACTTCAACGCGCCGCACAATCTGGCTTTGACGACGGCCGTGCTGTCCAACCTCATCAGCAACGCGGCGGCGGTGATGCTGTTACTCAAGGTTGTCCCGCTTTCTCAACCGGTCCTGGCTTACATCCTGGCCCTGGCTAACAGCTTTGGGGGCAGTTTAATCGTCATCGGCAGCCTATCCAATATCATCGTGGTTCAGCAAGCGCGCGAAATGGGCATCAGCATCTCGTTTTGGGACTTTTCCCGTTTGGGCATACCGGTAACGCTGGCCGCCCTGGCAGGGCTGATTGCATGGGTGACATTGATGGCCGGTTGAGTGCGCGGAATTCAACGGTGGGGTTGCCTCGCCCCAGCGGTCGGATGGATTTCTGGATGCGGCCGGCCCGGGCGACTGTTCCCGTCTTTCGCGGGCATCATCGCCAATACCCGGACGACCAGTGCCAGCCGTGGTAGTCTCGCCACCAATAGCCGCGTACCCAGACGGCGCGTGGCTGTGGGGGATAAGCCCAATGACCACCCACCCAGACCCACCCGCCGTTCCACACCCATTCGCCGCCTATCCACACGTAACCGGGCCCGGGCGCGACCACCATCGTTTCCGCCTGCGGCGCCGGCGGTGGCGGAGTTGATTCCACGACGGTGGTCTGCGGCGGTGGCGCTGCCGTCGCCGTGCTCGGCGTGTTGATCATGTAATTCACCACCCGATCGCTCACGCCGGAGTTGTGCAAATCAATTATGTCCGCCGCGCTCAAATGGAAGACCGTATGTGAACTTATGATCTGGCTGATGATAACATCGTCGCTCACGCCGGCCTTGACCATCGCCTTGACGTCGGCGATGCCCAATGGTTGGCCTTGTTCGACACGCACGTAAGTTTGCGGCGCCTGCGCGCGCAACCGCACCTGCTGGTCCTCGTCCATCTGGTGCCCGATCAGGCCGCCGGCAATCACACCCGCCGCCGCGCCAATCAAGGCGCCCTCGCCGCCATGCCGCGGCCCGCCGATCGCCGCGCCTGAAATCGCGCCGATGGCGCCGCCCATCAATGCACCGGTGCCGGTGTTGTCCGGTGTGCCTTCCGGCGTTTCACAACCGGTTACCAACACAGCCGCCGCCGCCGACAGAGTTAAAAAGTGCCATTTCATATTAGTCGTCTCAACTTACTGACATCAAACCATCCTTGCAAATTCAAAGAAAATC
>Ga0335077_10012430_pt1 | contig 10648 bp, 8 predicted proteins | sample Lox_Sample_31_FD_207151 | JGI IMG/M metagenome (GOLD analysis project Ga0335077, IMG submission 207151) | Soil microbial communities from Loxahatchee National Wildlife Refuge, Florida, United States - Lox_Sample_3.1 | ecosystem: Environmental > Terrestrial > Soil > Wetlands | place: USA: Florida...
CTTATCGTTGGATGTTAGCGTTCCAGCGGCGCCCTACAATTGGGATGCGAACCAATCGGATATCGGGGCAACCGCCACTTACATGTAGGCGCCAACAACGTGAGCGTCTTCTTTCCCGAGTTGGTTTTGTGGTCCGCAGGCGGTTTGAGCGGTATCGTCTACGACAACTCCGGGGATGCTCTTCGCCTCAACTACGCTGGGCCGGTGCTCTTCAGCGGCCCCACCTCTGGGCCGGATCTGATCACGCCGGTTTCCTATCCGGCTGATCCGGGAAGTTGGGAGTATTACAATGCAGCTGGTGCGATCGCAGGGGCTGGTTCCATCGTCAATGGGTACGTTAATCCCGATCCAGTGCCAGAGCCCGCCTCAGGGCTGTTTGCGCTGGTGGTTGTCGCCGCCATCGGTTTTGGCGCCCATCGGCGCAAACGGTCCGCCGCCTAGGTTGATCGACGAGAGCGTGCGCGGTTAGCTGTAGTATTTGGCATGGCGCAGAAGCCGCACTAACAAGGTCAAGACAAACCCCACCGCCAGCATCGCGGCCAAGACCTCGAGCGGGGTGTCGTAAATGTGGATCTTGCTTGCGCCGGGAGCGAGACCGGCCTTGGCCTGCTTCGATAGCTCGGTAATGATTACCGGACCAACGACAGCCGCGGCGCTCCAGGCCGTCAGGAGAGCGCCATGAATGGCACCTACATTGTCCAGGCCGAAGATATCCGCAAGAAATGCTGGGATCGTGGCGAACCCGCCGCCGTACATCGTAAAGATTACAAACAGAGCCGCTTCAAAAATCAGCCAACTGCCCGGGCCGCAAAGCCAGGGATCAGAAGGAACAAGATCACGTGCACGACAAAGAAAATCAGATAGGTATTCCGGCGACCCAGATAGTCGGAGGAAGACGCCCAGAAGAGCGTATACCGAGCCGATGCAGATATGCACGGCTACAACGCCAACAGGAATGAACCACCGATTGAACTGCGGGGCCACTGGGACGGCGTGTTCCTGAATTCTTGGCGAACTCATAGGTGGCGGCTATTTTGTCGCAAATCCAAACCCCGATTGTTACAGAGGGGTGGATATAGAGGGGTGGATAGCCCAGCGCACTGATCCCAGAGCGGGCGACTGAGATTCTCTTGCGGCCGCTAAGGTATCCAGCTTCCTTCGGGCACCCATCCCGTGTACATGGTGGTGTCGTTGGCGTACACGTACAGATACTTGAGGCCGGTGAAAGCCGATGTGAAGGTCAGAGAAACATTCAAAGTGACGTTGTTTCCAGACGAAGAGACGCTGGAGCCGGCAGCGCTTACGGTGCACTGTGAGTTCGTCACCGTTGCGGTGCTTCCTGGAGTGATGGGACCTAGCCAGGCAGTATTCGCATCGTTCAGCAAATACAAATTTTTTGGCAACACGTCGTAACGCGCGTAGCACGAGTTGACGGTTGCGCTGACACCCGAGGCAATCTCCATCCAAACTTGCGTCAGGTCAGCCGCGCCCCTCTGGTCGGAAATCACATAGCGGAAGGTCTGAGACAAGCCGGAACCGGAGTTTGGCGTCACGGAGACCACGCTGATTGGATTGCTGGGACTGATCACCGTGTAACTCCCCACCGGTTGCCAACCCGTGTAGGCAGTGGCATTGGCTGCATCCACATACAGCGACTTAACGCCGACGAATGTTGTACTGAACGTAATCCCCAGATTTACCAACAGGTTTGTTCCAGACGCCGAGGCACTGGATGTAGCCGCGTTCAATGTACATTGCGAATTGTGCAGTGTCCCGGAACTGCCTGGGGTCAAAGGGCCGGTCCACACGGTGCCACCGTCGTTGAGGAGATACAACGAACTGGGAGAAAGAACATAACGGGTGTAGCACACATTGGCGGTTGTCGCGCTGCCTGGTGAAACGTCCATCCAGACTTGCGTCAGATCGCTGGTGCCCTTCTGGTCGAAAATCACATAGCTGAAGGTTTGCATGATGCCTGATCCGGAGCTCGGTGTGGCGGAGATGACATTCATCTGGTTTGCCGAAACGGTCCAGGTCCCCTCGGTTTGCCAGCCGCTGTTCACTGTAGCGCTGTTGGCGGACACGTAAATGGTCCGGGAACCGGCGAACGGCTGGCTGAAAAACAACGATACACTGATCGTTAAATTAGTCCCGGCCTGGAGTACAGCCGACGCCGCTGCATTGAGAAGGCATTGGGAATTCTGGATCGTCGCCGAAGTTCCCGGAGTGATTGGGCCGAGCCATGCCGTTCCCGCATCATTGTACAAGTACAAAACATTGAGCGCCACGTCATAGCGCACATAGCACGCGGACGCGGTCGAGGCGAGCGCGCTCGACATTTCGAGCCACACCTGCGCCACATCGGCCGCACCTTTCGGGTCGGATATGAGCAGACTAAACGTTTGGCTTGCGCCCGAGCCGGTGCTCGGCGTTACCGAAACCACTGTTATCGGTGCCGGCGGCGGCGGCGGAGCGGGCGGCGGAACGGGCGGCGCCACCGGCTGAGGAATCGTCCAGGTGCCCAATTGCTGCCAGACGGTCGATCCGGCCGGGTTTACGCCGCTGAGATAAACATTTTTCGATCCGCTGAATCCGCTCTGGAAGGTCAGGGCGAGGTTCAGAGTCAGCACTGTTCCTTGGAGCACTACGCTGGAGCCGGCGCCATTCAGCGTGCACTGACTGTTTTGCTGGCTGCCGCTACCGGGTGCAATCGAGACGGGCGGAAGCGCGCCACTGTCTGTCATGAGTGCCAGAGTGTTTTGTGCCCGGGCGTAGGCGATCGTGCAACTACTGGCCGTCGCGGGAGTCGTGTTAAACATCGCCGAAACAGTCGTGAGATCATTCGCCCCGACGGAATCAGAAAACTGAAAACTGAATACCTGCGACGTGCCGCTCCCGGAATTCGGTGCGACTGACACGTTCGTGGGAAGCGCAGGAAAACTGATCTTCGCGACAAACGCCCCATAATTTCCGGGATTATTGGCCTGGTAAGCGTTCACGACGGGGAAATTCGTCGAAAGCGTCCATCCGGCGACATAGATATTGTTGGCTGAATCGAGGGCCACGGCCGCGGCGGCGTCGGAACCGTTGCCGCCCAGATAGCTGAGGTACAGCAGAGAATTCCCAGCAGGGTTGATTTCCGCGACAAAAGCGTCGTACGCCCCGCCATTGGTACTTTGCAGGGCATTTGCCGTCACCGGCAGATCGATCGAATAGCCGTAGCCGGCAACATACGCGTCGCCGCCGCCATCCACCGCAATAGCGGTCCCCACATCCTGGCCACAACCGCCAAGATAAGTGGAGTAGCTCAAGGTTCCAGTGGCTGTCAGTTTGGCAACAAAGGCGTCCGTCGTGCCCAGGAGCAAGGCTTGTAGCGGATTCAAGATCGGAAAGTTCGTCGAACTGGTCACACCGGTGACGTAAGCATTCCCAGAGCCATCTACTTGAATCGCCAGCCCGGCTTCCGGGTTCGCAACCGTGCCTGCGCTACCTCCCAGGAAAGTGCTGTACAGTAAGGCGCTGCCGTCAGCGCTTAGCTTGGAAATAAAGGCGTCTTGTCCGCCAGCATTGCTCGGTTGCCAGGCGTTTGCTGTGGGAAAATCCGCCGAAAACGTAGACCCCGTGATGTAGACGCTGCCGCTTCCGTCTACTGCGATGGCAGCGCCGTGATCGATGCTGCTCCCACCCAGATAGGTGCTATAGAGCAACTGGCTTCCGCTCCCGCTGAGTTTGGCGACGAACGCGTTCTGGACGCCCTTGTTGGTCACTTGAAACCCCGTTGCCGGGAAGTTGCCAGAGGTGGCGTCTCCAACTACATAGGCATTGCCGCTGGCGTCCACTGCAATCCCGTACGCCATATCGGATCCATTCCCGCCCAGGTAGGTGCTATACAGCAGGCCAGTGCCGGCTGGATTTAGTTTCGCTACAAATGCATTCCGTGAGCCCGCCAACTTGGCTTGCAGCGGGCTGTGTACAGGGAAGTTTGGCGATGAAGTGGAACCGGCTACCAAAACATCGCCGCTCGCGTCCACAGCGATTCCGTAAGCCCGATCGTCCCCCGAGCCACCCAAGTAGGTGCAGTAAATGAGACCGTTGCCGGAGGCGTTCAGCTTGGCCACAAAAGCGTCGTTGCCGCCGGCGTCAGAGCTCTGTAACGCATTGGAAACAGGGAAATTATACGAAGCCGTGAGGCCGGCAACGTAGGCGGAGCCGGAGGCGTCCACGGCCAGGGCTGTCACCGCATTGGAACTGGCCCCGCCCAGTAGTGTGCTGTAGGAGAGCACGGGATCGATGATCAACGGTCGCGTGCGGTCGTACGGTCCTAAGACGAAGCCCACAGCTCCGTCGGCGGCCAGAGAATAGCGGCCTTCCACGGTATTCCGGACGCCAGCCGTGTCCTGATAGATGGTCGGGGCCTCTTCACACAACTCACGATCGCCGGCAGGAATCACCAGCCGACCTTTCGCATCGATTCTAAGGGCGCCTGCGCCCGAATAACGCATGCGGATTTGCGAAGGATCCACGCCCGCCGCAACCACAAACTCGGATTTCAATTCCCGGCCGTTGCCGCCGTAGACCATGTCAATACCGGGGTACAGGCTGTGATAGACGATCACGCCATACGTCGGCAAGCCGGTGTGCCAATGTTCTTCACTACCCATCAGGAAATTTGCCCGGCCGGACAGCGGGCGTTCGGCTCGGGGTTCGACGCTTGGATTGGCCCCTTCAAACCGCAGCCGCACTGGGCCACTCGCCGGCGCAAACAAGACCTCGCTCCGCAGGAAGTATGCGTTGAGCCATGACGCTTTGGCCATAAACCGGACTTCCGCGGGCGCCTGGCCATGATTGCCCACGAAAAACATCGGTAGTTTGTCGGTTCCGGGGGCGGCGGCCCGCGCTGCCATCACCGTGATCGCGGCGATCAGCAGGATTCGGATCCTGAGCATCGCCTAGATATTCGGCAGAAAAGCCCTATTTCTTCACGGAAGCTACCCGAAACGGGAGTTGATTTGTCTTACTGTTCGAGCGAACGACATAGCTGGGCCTATCCAACAGTCTAAAGTGCATGCGGGCGAGATACTCACCGATGATCCCAAGCGAAAACAGCTGCACGCCAGAGAATATGGATAGGGCGGACGCCAGAAACGGAAATCCCACCACTGTGGCGCCGCTGATCAGATAGCGGACAAGTACGTCGACTAACAGGCAGAACCCGAATAGCGCAAAGAAGAATCCTAGCAGGCTCGCGATCTGTAACGGCAGCACCGAGAAGCCGGTCACCATGTTTAGCGCGTGGCGGATTAACTTGCGAACGGTATAATTCGAAGTTCCGAGGGTGCGCGGAGGATTTGGAACGGGAATGGCCGCAAACCGCGACGCGCCCCAACTGAGTAAGACATCGATCGAAACGAAAGCTCCGGAGTATTCGGCGAAGGCTGATCGAACGAGCGTGCGGAATGCTCGAAAACTGCTAACGCGACCAGCCACCTCCACACCCATCGTTGTTTGCAACGTCAGCTTGGTAATCCGCGACGCCAGATTCCGCCAGAACCCGTGGCTCTCGCGCTCCGGAAACCCATATACGACATCGAACCCTTCCCCAAGTTTGGCAAGTAATCGAGGGATCTCCTCGGGCGGATTTTGAAGATCATCGTCCATCGTAATGATAGTTTCGAACTGGGCTTCCCGAATGCCGGATAGCAAAGCGTTATGTTGCCCAAAGTTTCGCATCAAATCAATTCCGACGACCCAATCATAGTCTTGGGATGCCTTGTCCACGATCGCGCCGCTCCCATCGGCGCTGGCATCGTTCACCAAAATGACTTCGAACCTTCGCGCCACCGTCGGCAACAAAGCCGACAGACGTTGCACCAAAATGGGCAAACTTTGTTCCGAGTTGTAAACGGGTACGACAACCGAAAGGGATTCTGCAAGCATAGTATCGTTAGAGGCCAGAATCACTTTCGCGCAAACACCGCGTACTGGCCGCCCAAGGGCACGCCCCTGAGGAGGCCTTCCAGGCGTCCGATGTAGTCATATAGTCTCTCCGGCAAATACAAAAAAAACTGGGATTCCAGGAGTTGCAGACCGGCTAAAACTGCATAGCGCTTCGCTGATCTAACAGATAACAGGTGAGCGTCGACGTCCAGAGGTGAACGGCTGACGATCATTCGTGTCGCCGGGTTAAGTGGGTTGTGCTCGATCATGCAGAAGATTGCGCCTGGCCGCAATACTCGATAAATCTCGCGCGCGAGGGCTAACCTGTGAACGTCCTCCACATGATGGTATACGCACACGGCGGTCACGAAATCGAAACTGGCATCCGCAAACGGAAGAATATCGGCTGTTTTCTGCAGATGCACGTCGATGCCTCCAAGATTGCGTACCATCTCCAGGGAAAGGTCGCAACCCGTGACGTGCTTAAAGCGGGACGCCCCCAACTTCAGCAACTCTCCTCGACCACAACCCACGTCCAGCCATTCGAATTCGCGTAGAGAAAGCGCTTGTCGCTCGAAAAAATCTTCGATCAATATCCATTTGCGGCGGTGGAAGAATTCGCTCGTTTGGGCAAAGGCATCCCGCACGGGGTCCCGAAGCAGAGCGTCGTATTCTTTTGCGTAACGGTCGAATTCCGCCTTCGGTTCCATCGCGATGGGAGGTTCCAATCAGCCCAGAATAACATTTCCGATCATGCGCCTCCGTGGCTCAAATCGCCTGGCTGTTCAGCATCTCGCGGATTCCGGAGTCGAGATCAACCTTGGGGCACCAGCCAAGTTCCGCCTTAGCTTTTTCATTGTTGAGCACTACCCAATCCGTCAGCGCGCTACCGATTCTGGGATCGGTCTGAAACTTGACGGGCCGGCCATGGCACTCCTCGATTACGCGGAGCACGTCGAGCACGGAGTGACCCACTCCGGTGCCCACATTGAAAACGGTAAAGGGCTGTTTGGGAATCGAGGCATGCATTGCGGCGTCGCTGATGTCCTCCAGATGGATATAGTCCCGGACGTTCTCCGGATTGCCAAATAGCCGGATCGGTTTGTCGTGGACAACGGAGTTGAGCGCGACGCCGATTAAGCCCTGCATTCGATATTGCGAAAGTAGAGTGCCATAGGCGTTGCCGACACGTAGAACCGTTGCCGTCAGAAAACCTTTCTCCGACGCCAGGCGCAAATATTGCTCGGCAGCGAGTTTTTGAATTCCATAAGAAGAAATAGGCGAGCAACGGTCAGTCTCACGGTAGGGAACAAAATCCTTTGCACGTTCATAAACGGCTCCTCCACTACTGAAATACACCAAGTGCGGCTTGGTCTCCAGGCGCCGAATGGCATCGAGGAGGTTAAGTAGAGGAACGAGGTTTACCAGCGCATCGCTGGGTAGATCGAGGTCGGAATCGAGGGGGGTATTCTTATGCGCCAAATAGTAAATGAGGGTCAAGCTCTCCGCGAACCGCTCGCAGTCGGACCGGGAAAGCAAGTCGCCATGAAAGATCTCAGCCTGCTCGGGGCCATGAAAATCCGCGGTATTGCGGGCCAGCAACCGAAGTGAGCCGCAACCTTTGGACGCCACGCGTCTGGAGAGGTAGGATCCGATGAACCCTGTGGAGCCCGCGATCCCAATGGCCATAACAGCCGGGCCGGTGTCCCCGGTCAGAACGGAGTATACACTATCGGGAGCAGCCAGTGGCCGTGTGGCCAGCGTGACCAGGGCGGGCGGTGCTATTCGCATGGATGACGCTAAGCCGTCTACGGCTCGTGTCGTGTAGCTCCACCAGCGTCGCCTGATTATAATGGGACAACACTATGCCATTGCTTGCTGCCTCCCGGCCCTCGCGGGACGGAGTCCTTTCGTGTCCCGTGTGCGGGGGCGCCGGAGAACTCGAACAGATCGCCCGGGACGGAGACCTCTACCGTTGTGCGGATTGCGACCATTGTTTTAGCGACCCGCAATCCATTCGCCACGTTGAGACCTACGGGCCCGAATACTACGATAAGAATTGGTTTCAACACGCGAACGAAGAACTATTTGTAACGCTCGGTCGCCTGATCCATGCTTTCAAGTCGGACGCCAGGGTGTTGGACATCGGGTGTGGTAATGGCGCCTTTTTACAGCACCTTCGAAAAACATACCCGAAACTCACTCTGGTTGGCTCCGACCTGTCCAGTACGCCGCCGTACGACGGAATCGAATTTATCCAAGGCGATATTTTTTCGGACGACATTTCCAGACGGTTTGATGTAGTGGTCAGCCTGGCGACCATCGAACATGTTGCAGATGTGGGCACTTTTGTGGAGCATGTGAAGAGACTCTGCCTGCCTGATGGCTTAGTGATCACCATGACTCTAAACGATCGCAGCGCGCTATATTCGTCTGCTCGACTGCTCGCGCGCTTGGGGTTTAGCGGCCCACGTGACCAGCTCTATAGCGGGCACCACCTAAATCATTTCAATACAGAATCTCTTCGAAAGCTGGTCGAAATCAAAGGCCTGACTGTGAAGCAGGTCTTGCTGCATAACATCCCATTGGCTGCCGTGGACGTGGAAGGAGGCTCATCGTTTAGCGCCTTTGTTCAGCGCTGTGGGGTCTTTGGGCTCTTTCAACTAGGTAACTTGACGGGGCGCACGTACCTACAAACAGTGATCTGCACGAATGGAACGGTTAAGTCTTAAGCGGTCGGCGAATAGTGCTAATCGAATCTCATTTGCTGACCGCTGCCGGTAGTAATTCCACGAACGGACCAACCGGAGTGTCCCATTTTTGGCCGAGACGATAGCTGGTCCGCAGCTTAGCCTCAAATGCTCGGGCGCGGGACTGATCTGCAACACTGGCGATTGCGGGAACGAAAGCTTGGGGAGTCTCCGTCCATAACGCTGCGGCCACTACGCGCATCCCGTGAGCCATTGCGGCATCGATCTGTTTCCGTACGCCGGTGGCAGCATCTGGTCCGCTGATTCCCCGGTACGTGGTAAAGGGTGTTGCTAATCCGACAATGCTGCCTAGAAAGCCCGGACTGTCACCTCTCCAAACCGCGATGAAGTCCCAGGTCAGCCAACCCTCCCATCCAATACAGACGATGGTGTCTTTGGTCTTCGGAAATATTTCGCCCAGCTTCTGCGCGGTCCGAACCGACTGGCTATCCCCGCCCCGGGTCCGTTGCATCAGCTTGACATTCGAGTAGCCATTTATGATCAAGATGGCGCTACACGCAACGGAAACGGCTGCCCCGAACTTGCCCAACCGTGACCACCAGCGGGCTAAGAGGATGACCCCTGCGGTAGTCGCCAGGAGCGGCTGAACCTGGAATTGCGGATCAGCAGGCTGCGCGTATACCGCTCCACATTCACCCACCAGCAACAACACGATCGCAAACAGGGCAAGCGATCTTAACCCCAAGCGGCTCTTTTTGTTGAAAAAAGTTGCGCAACACGCGGCCGTCGCAAGGATGATGTATATCCAGGAGGACACGGCTTCGTGCAGGTTCGCGCCTTGGAATGCGGGCTGAGAGTCTGAGAAGTTATTGCCCCCGCTGAAATAGTTGCCCATGCCGACAATCAAAAAGATGAGTTTCTCGGCATGAAATCCGACCCATCCACCACTATCAGCTTTAGCCGAGAAGACCACGGCCCATATTGGGATGTGCCGGCTTGGATACGCCAATAAGACTAAGGCCTGCGTCACTACCAGGAATCCAGCGAGCCATGCAATCCCAACGAAAAGAATCGTTTTCCTGCGCGTTGCGACGAGCAAGAAAACTGCTCCGAAAGCGAGCAGTCCCGGCCCCATCAGGGTCCAGTGAAACAGCGTGGCCAACGCCAGGAGGGCGGCACTGGTGGCTCCGAGCCAGAGTCTCCCCGACTGCAAGAAGGCGAAAAGGCAGGTTGTGGAACCCAAAAAGAAGGCGTATGCCGGGATTATATCTTCGGAGTTGATGCTATTGAGAAGCACGTAAGCAGCGCCCGCGTGGGCAAGCAACGCAATTACTGCCACACTGCGTGATCCACTGAATCCGAGAGCCAATAGGAACAAGAAGCCAGATGCGATGGCGCCAAATATCCCATTTAGCAAGGCCATCTTGCGGAACGTCACAAACGGGAAATCGAAGCCGTAGCGCACCAGATCATCGGGGATGAGGCGCGATAGATAGCCGTATCCTTTGAGATACAGAATCTCACCGCCATCGATGGGTCCCTCTTTGCCTTGTGCCCACGCGGCCACTGCCGGGCTCTTCCACAAGCCATTAGTAGTCCCGAGATTCGTGTTGTCGATGGTCACGATGAGGTATAGATAAAGACCAGCGACGATTAAGGTTGCCGCAAGAGCCCAGTAGTAGAAGCGCTGTATCGCCTGAATGTCGAAATCGATGTCGACGGGTAGAGAATCCTGCCACAACGATTTGAGGACCAATTGGACGGCGTTGGGGTTGGTGCGCGTGATGGGCATCTTGCAAGACACTACCACATCATGCGCGCACAACGTCGGCACTCGGGTTCCACTCCGAATTCTCTCATTTCCAATGGCCCATGCACGGCGAGTTCAATTGGAAAGGGTCGTTCGCCGACCGTTCGTGGTACGATTGATGGCGCTTTAGGAGATCTGCCGTTCTTGTCATATTTCAGCCCCGCACGAGCCTACTGGAACCAGCGTCACG
>Ga0335077_10012433_pt1 | contig 10646 bp, 6 predicted proteins | sample Lox_Sample_31_FD_207151 | JGI IMG/M metagenome (GOLD analysis project Ga0335077, IMG submission 207151) | Soil microbial communities from Loxahatchee National Wildlife Refuge, Florida, United States - Lox_Sample_3.1 | ecosystem: Environmental > Terrestrial > Soil > Wetlands | place: USA: Florida...
GTACTCGACCGTTGAGGTGCGAGCGAACCGCGTGCCCCGACTGAGACACCCTACGACGCGCGACGGTCGGCAAGTTTCACGCCTGGAGTGGCTTGATGGATCGTCGACGAAGACGGTCTGAATTGCGGCGAGCGATCACGACCGAGTGGCGGTGGGGTGCAGGGTGGAGAGTGTGGAGTCCGCGACGGGCTACACTCTCACACCCTGCACCCTGCGCTTACCAGTTCAGCCAGTACGACATCTTCACCAGGAAGGTGTTCATCGGGTGCAGCCGGAACAGGTCGCGCACGTCGCCCTGGTAGCTGTTGCTGCCCTCGAGCGGCGTCGAGCCCTGCCGTCCTTCGTTCCACACCACGAACAGCGTCGAGCCCGGCCGGTACTCCCAGCGGAACACCACGTTGGACTGGAATTCCTTGAAGTTGAACCCGCCCGGATTGCCGGTGACCGACGTGTCGCCGTAGGCCGCGTAGCGGTCGGCGTAGCTCGCCGCGCGCGGCGTGGCGCTGAGCTGGCGCACGTTCGTGTACGTGCCCTTGGCGATGAACGGCTGCGCGTACACCTGGAGCGAGATGCTGGGCGTGAAGGTGTAGTTGAGGCGCAGCGTCACGCCCGTGGTGGTCTCGCGCAGGTGGGCGAAGGTGTAGTGCGTCACCGCCAGCGAGTCGGTGAAGTTGCCGTACCACTGATTGTCGTAGACGTTGCGGCTCCAGTTCAGCGACAGCGCGCTGCTGAACCGGCCCGCGGTCTTGAAGTCGACCTCGGGTTGGAGGCTCAGCGATTCGTTGCGGCCGGCGTCGCCCTTCCAGTAGTTGACCCAGAAGTACGGCACGATCGACTTCCGGTCGTCGCCCGTGATGCCGCCCCACGGCCCGAAGTAGGGATCCTGCCGGATGGCCGGCCCGCCGCGCGCGCTGCGGTCGTCGTACGTCGTGCCCAGCTGTCCCCACGTGCCGCCGAGGTTGACCGTCATGTTGTTCTTGAGCGTGATGTGGACGTTCGTGTTGGCCGCGGCCTCGAGCGGCAGGCCCTTCGTGGTCCAGTACTGCCACCAGTTGAAGTTCCACTGGAGACGGTTGTACCAGCTGCGCTGGTGCCGGTCGAAGTACCCGGCCCAGGTGGCCCAGCTCTGCTGGTCGGCGCGCTGCAGGTAGCCGAGGTCGTTGGGCTCGAAGCCGGCCGAGCGGCGCATGTAGGCCGACTCGAACATCACGTGCTGGCCGCCCACCTTGCTGAAGTGCAGCTCCTCGGCGTCGCCGGCGAGGCTGGTGCGCGTGGTGTCGAGCGGGAGGCCCGCGTCGGGGCGCTGGTAGTAGTGCACCGCGTCGGTCTGGATGGCCGCGATGGCCGCCGGCGTCCCCTCGACCCGGCTCGCATCCACCGAGCCCGAGATCTCGTACGTGTTCTTGAACAGCCGGTTGCGGAAGTCCACCGCGCCCACGTAGGCGCTCCGGTCCATGTACGGCGAGGTGAACCGGTCGAGGCCCCGGTTCACGGCGGTCACCATGCCGCCGATGCTGGCCCCGCCGTTCCGGAGGTCCTGCCGCAGCCTCACCACCGCGAAGTTCGCGGCCGGCTCGGTGGTCGTGTCGCCCGCCAGGCTGGACCGCTCGGTCGCCGCGTCCAGCACGCCGAGCGTGAGGCCGCCCGGCAGCCGGCCGGTGAGCTTGGCCGCGCCCAGGATCGTGGTCGGCTGCTGCGGCGTCGTGTCGCCGTAGGTGCCCGACAGCTCGGGCGTGCGCCCGATCCGGCGGCTGTAGAACAGCTCCTCGTTGCTGCAGTTGACCGAGCTGCAGTTGACGTTGAACTGGAACAGCCCGCGCCCCGCCACGAAGAACGGCCGCAGCTCGTTGAAGAACGACTCGTACGCGGTGAGGTTCAGCACCGCCGGATCGGCCTCGACCTGCCCGAAATCCGGGTTGATCGTCGCGTCGAGCGTCAGGTTGCTGGCCGCCCGGTACTTGAGATCGCCGCCGACGGTGCCGTGCGACGCGCGGTCGAACGTGTTGTTCGTGATCACCGACGCGTTCTTGGTCACCAGGTACGGCGCCATCTCCAGCCGGCGCGGCGCCTGCAGGTCGTCCAGCCCCGTCAGCGCGCCGAATTGGGACACCATGTCCGGCTTGGCCTGGCTGAACGGCGGCCAGCTCAGTCGCTCGTTGTAGCGGTAGATGTCGCGGTCGATGGTGAAGCCGAACGTGTGTTCGCGCGACGTGCCGAACCGCAGCTGCGAGAGCGGGATCCGGTACTCCGCCGTCCAGCCCAGCGAGTCGATCCGGGTCGCCACGTCCCACACCCCGTCCCACGCGCCGTCCTCGTTGTTCCCGTCGGAGATGGCCTGGTCGATCTTCACCCCCGCCGCGTTCACGCCGAACTCGTAGCCGGTGCGCCGGTCGTGGTAGGAATCGATGAACAGCCACACCATGTCGCTGGGCGTGAAGGTGTCGCGCCGCTCCAGGATGCGGATGATGCTGTCGGGGTGCGGGTCGAAGCAGCGCACGAACACGTACAGGTTGGCCGCGTCGTAGGCCACCTTCGCCTCGGTGCGGAAGCGCGGCGTCTTCCCCTCCGTGGGCTGCCAGTCGGTGAAGGCCGAGATGACCGGCGCCGTCGCCCACACCGGGTCGTCGTCCCGGCCGTCGATCACCGGCGCCCGCGCGGCGCGCACCGCCATCGCCGAGGTCGCGGTCACGACCGCCGCCGGCGGCGCCGCCGGGGGATCCACCCGGCCCGTCGTCTTCTCCGGTCCCTGCAGGCTCAGCCCGAGAGTCAACAGCGCGGCGACGCCGAGCATCGTGGTGTCCTCGTATGCTGAACTTTTAGCAGTATGCTGAATATTCAGCAACGCGGCCGGACTGTCAAGCGGCTGGCGCGCGCGCCCCGGCGACTACACACGTAGGACACCGTACGGAGCGGAATGGTTGGACGGTTTCAACACGGCGGCGGCGGCGCGCGGGGGACGGCGGCGGCGGCCGCGCGCGGGGGACGGCGGCGGCGGCGGCGCGCGGGGGACGGCGGCGGCGGCGCGCGGGGGACGGCGGAGGGGGCGGGGCCGCGGGGGACGGCGGGCCCGGGATGGACGGTCCCGCGGCGGGGCCGTCCCTTCAGCGGGACAGTGACCGCTCCTGGTGACGGGCGCGGTGCTTCGCGGCGTACAGCATCCGGTCGGCGGCGGCCACCAGCGCCTCGGCGCTGGTGCCGTCCTTGGGATACGCGGCGATGCCGGTGCTCACGCTCACCGGGGGCTGCCGCGTGTCGGCCGCGAGCAGCTCGGCGACGCGGGCGGCGACCAGCTGGCCGGCCGCCTCGTCCGACTCGGGGAGCACCAGGGCGAATTCGTCGCCGCCGTAGCGCGCCGCGGTGTCGATCGAGCGGCAGGCCGTCCGCAGCACCTCGGCGATGCGGCACAGCGCCCGGCTGCCGACCAGGTGGCCGTAGCGGTCGTTGATCATCTTCAGGTGGTCCATGTCGAGGAACAGGACCGTGAACTGCCGCTCGGTGCGCAGCGACCGCTGGACCTCGCCCTCGAGCACGTCCACCAGGTGGCCGTAGTTCGACAGCCCGGTCAGCGGATCGCTCACCGCCAGGACCCGCAGCTGGTCCTCGACCTGGCGCCGCTCCAGCACCACCGCGGCCAGCATCAGCGCGGTGACCGAGGAGACGCAGGTGAACACCTGCAGGTAGACCAGCGAGTGGTTCCAGGGGAACGGGGCGAACGGCCCGTAGCCCCGCAGCGTGCCGATGACGGCGACCACGTACACGATGGCCACGCTGACCGCCGCACCCCGCCGGTCGAAGCGGAACGCCGCCCAGATGAACACCGGCATCGGGAGGAACGAGAGCGGGTAGTCCACCTCGTAGGTCGGGAACAGGCGCCCGAACACGACCAGCGCGACCAGCACCGAGAACGCGCCCAGCATCCCGGCCTCGATCACGCGGCGCGTGTCCCAGCGGATGCCGTAGTCGCGGGCCCACAGCAGGATCAGCGGCGCCACCACGAAGTCGCCGCTCGCGTCGCCCAGCCACCAGGTGAGCCAGGTGGCGTAGTAGCTCGACCACCGCGCGGCCCCCGCCAGGGTGAGGCTCGTGGCGGTGAAGGTGGCGCCGATCAGCGTGCTGCCGAGGGCGACGAGGAAGGTGTAGCGCAGCACGTCGCGCGAGCGGTCGAACGCCTGGCGGCCGTTGGCGAACCGCTGCAGCAGGTACGCGCCGATCAGCCCTTCCCAGGTGTTGCCGGTCGCGATGAACAGCGAGGGGATGAACCCGCCCCCGTGGGTGAGGCTCACGAGGAACGCGCCGACGTAGATGGCCGGCCAGACCCGGTTGCCCAGGAGCAGGAAGGCCGCGAGCGCGAGGCCCGCGGGAGGCCACACCGTGGTGGCGCCGGGATGGCCGAACGCCAGCAGCAGCCCCAGCCGGCCCGCCACGAAGTAGAGGGCCGTCAGCGCCACGTAGGTCGCCGCTTCGCGGGTCCGCCGACTCAGAACGATCATGGCCTCCCCGACACGCAAGATTGACGGGGGGTCCGGGCGGCGCAAGCCGAGCGCCGCGGGCCGGCGGAGGAGTTCTCCCTAGTTCGGCGCGACCCCCAGCTGGGTCAAGCGACGGTGCGCCAACGGGTTCCGGGGGTCCGCCTGGAGCGCCTGGCGGTAGCTCGCGATGGCGTCGGCCGTGTCGCCCTTGGCCAGGAACGCCTCGCCCAGCCAGGTCGGAATCTGCGGCGAGCTGGGGAAGTACTGCGCGTTGAGCCGCAGCACGGCCACGGCGTCGTCGAACCGGCGGTCGGCCACGAGGCCTTCCGCCACCGCGCTCAGGCTGGCTTCACCGAAGTCGTACGCGGCGCGGCCGTAGTACCGCTCCCGCAGCGCGCGATAGGCCCGGATGGCCGAGTCCACGCCCGCCGCGCGCGCGGCCTGGAGCAGGACGGTCCCCAGGTCGAAGGGCCGGCTGACCCCGCGGTGGCAGGTCACGCACGTCACCACCACGTGCGGCTCGGGCCGCTCGGGCACGTCCGCGAGGTGCTCGTCGTTGACGTGGCGCACCATGTCGAGCATCACCCGCGCGGCGCGCTTGGTGCGCAGGCTGTCGGAGCGGAAGTTGAACGAGTCGAGCGGCATGCCTTCGCGACCCACGTGGCAGAACTGGCACCGCACGCCGAGCGCGAAGGTGAAGAAGCGCATGCTGTCGATCAGGTCCCGCACCGCGATGGTCCTGGGGAAGTACTTGAGGTTCACCAGCGAGTCGGGGGGAAACCGTCCCTGGGCGCGCGCGGCGGGCGGCGCGACGGCGGCCAGCAGAACGACGACGAGCGGCGCGGCGGCGAGCTGCGCGACGGCGAGGCGCATCGGTGCGATCTCGTGGTTGGGGACGCGGAAAGCTGGCGGGGCCCGGGGCCGGGGTCCAGGGGGCGGGGCCGGGGCGCTGGGGCCGGGCGCGCTTGCGGGTCCGGGCCGAACGTGGTCTAATGGCCGGATGGACATCACGCGGCGAAGCTTCGTGCGGGGCGGTGCCGCGGCGCTCGGTGCGGCCGCCCTCCCCCTGCCCTCCTTCCTTCCATATGGTGGCGGCCCCCTCGGGCGGCCCGGCGCCCTCACCCGCCTCCTCCCGACCGCCGACGACCGGCGGATGGCGTGGTGGCGCGAGGCCCGGTTCGGGATGTTCCTCCACTGGGGGCTGTATTCGATCCTGGCCGGCGAGTGGATGGGCCGCACCGACTACGCGGAGTGGATCCGCAACTCCGCGCACATCCCGCTGGCCACCTACGACCGGCTGGTCGGCCGCTTCAACCCGGTGAAGTTCGACGCCGACGCGTGGGTCGGGATGGCGAAGGACGCGGGCATGAAGTACGTGACCATCACGAGCAAGCACCACGACGGCTTCTGCCTGTTCGACAACCGGCTCACCGACTTCTGCATCCGCTCGACGCCCTACCGGCACGACATCATGGCGCTGATGGCCGACGCCAGCCGCCGCGCCGGCCTGCACCAGTGCTGGTACCACTCCATCATGGACTGGCACCACCCCGACTGGCTGCCGCGGCGCGACTGGGAGGCCGCGACCCGCCCGGTGGACGGCGCGCGCTTCGCCCGCTACGTCCGCTACCTCCACGGCTCGGTCGAGCAGCTGCTGCAGAACTACGGCGAGATCGGCGTGATGTGGTTCGACGGGCAGTGGGAGCAGACCTGGACGCACGAGATGGGCAAGGCGCTCTACGACGAGTGCCGCCGGCTCGAGCCGGGCGTGATCGTCAACAACCGCGTGGAGGGGTGGTCGCAGGCGCCGATCGCGCAGGAGCTGGGCGACTTCCGCACGCCGGAGCAGGAGATTCCGGCCACCGGCCTGCCGGGCGTGGACTGGGAGTCGTGCATCACGATGAACGACCACTGGGGCTACTGCGCGGCCGACCACAACTTCAAGTCGGTGCCCGCGCTGATCGGCCTGCTGGTCGAGACGGCGTCGAAGGGCGGCAACCTGCTGCTCAACATCGGGCCGAGGGCCGACGGCACCTTCCCCGACGAGAGCGTCGAGCGCCTGGCGGCGATCGGCCGGTGGATGAAGGCGAACGGCGACGCGATCTACGGCACCACGGCCTCCCTGTTCGCCAGGGCGCCGTTCCGCTCGACCACCAGGGGCAACCGGATCTTCGTGTTCGTGACCGACTGGCCCGAGGTCCCGCCGTTTCCCCTGCCCGGGCTCAAGACGCCGATCCGCTCGGCGTACCTGCTCGCCGATCCCGCGAAGACGCCGATCCCGGTCCCGGGCGGCGGACCGGGCGCGCCGCAGAGCCTCGTCCTGCCGCGCAACGCGCCAGATCCGGTGTGCTCGGTGGTGGTGCTGGAGTTCGACGGGACGCCCGAGGTGGAGTAAGAGACGGGGTTTGGGGTTTGGGATTGGGGCGAAGGAAAGAGCCCCGCCGCGCGTCGCGACGGGGCTCCGGTCTTCCATGCTCACGGACCCGCGACTACATCCGGGCGGGCGTCCCCAGCTTGTTCGGATCCTGATAGATCATCAGGTGCGCGTACGGCGTGCCGGCGAACATGATGTACACGCCCGACGCGTTCTCCTTGGTCGGCAGTCCGCTCGTCGCGGCGTCGAAGTGCCACATCATCATCCAGTGCGGCGGCTCCTGAACCCGGTGCGACCCCGCCGCGTGCGGGCTCAGCTCGTGCTCCATCAGGATGTTGCCCTGGGCGTCCTCGAAGTGCGTGCCGCCCTGCGCCATGTACGAGATGCCCGGCGCGCTCATCGCCGGCGGAGCCGGCTGGCCGTGCATCATCGCCATGAAGAACGACATCGCGTTCTGGTCGGCGCACACCGCTCCCCGGAACGGGTCCGGCCGTGCGATGAAGCAGGTGAACCCGTTCGTGCCCGCCTGCACCTGGTGGAGAGTGCCGGTGGAATCCACCCAGCCGATCGTCGCGTCGCGGCTGACCGAGGCGGGCCCGCCCGCCATCGCGGCCTCGACCACCTGCTGGTGCGACATGCCGGCGGGATGCTCCATCTGGGCCCAGGCCGTCGTCGCGACAGCGAGTGCGACGACGGCGAGGGCCGGGGTGAGGACACGGTGCATTCGGCCTCCTGGTGAGTGACGGCCGCCACGGGCCGGGGACGGCACCGGCGGCCACGGAGCAACGGGATAAAGCTTGTCGGAGATTGCACCTACAGTGTCGTCGGGCGACCCGTCTGTCAAGCGGGGGGTTGGCCGTCCGTCCCGGCGTCGCCGGCGTCCGCCGCGGGGCCGCCCTCGTCGTCGGGCTCGAGCGGAATGTTGAGCCGGATCCGCCACCGCGACACGATGGGCCCGGAGAGCTCGCCCGCCGGATCGAACAGCGACACGCCGGCCGTCAGGAGGTCGCGGCACACCAGCAGCCACCCTTCATCCGCCCGGCCCGCCATCTCCGCCGCCAGGCCCAGGCGCTTGAATACGGTGCCCCGTCCGAGGCGGACCGCGTACTGGAGCAGGACCTGCGGATCCGCCTCGGCCCGCTCCAGGTAGGCCTCGACGATGTCGATCACGTGCGGCCCGCCGCCGCCCATCTCCGGCGCGTCGAGCACGTCAATGATGGTGCGGTGGATGTCCGCCATCTCGATGGGCACCGGCGCGGCCCGCACCCGCGTCGTGCCGAAGATCGTGTCGCGGCGCACCCGCCGGACCCGGTAGCTCACGCCGCCGATCTCCAGCATGCCTCGCCGCTGCGGCTTCGCGCTGAAGACCGTCACCGCCGGGCAGTGGTGCTCGCTGAGGCCCCAGTGCTCCGCCGCCGACCAGCCGGAGACGTAGCACGGCCCGAACAACTGCATCGCCACCTCGAAGGGGTCCTCCAGCGGCGGCTCGGCGGCACTCGAGGAGAGCGGCACGACACCGTAGGCCCCCCGGCGCACGCGGCGGAGCCAGCCCTTCCGCGCCAGACGCGAGAGGAGCAGGTTCGCCGCCGACCGGCTCATCGGGTGGGCCGCCATCACGTGCGCAGCGCCGACGGTCGGCCGGCCAAGGGCGGCCAGAAGACCCAGGACCTCGCGCTCGGTCCTGCCGAGTCCGCCTCTGGGCGTCTCCGCGTCAGCCATCGCGCCTCGCCACACCACAATATGACACTTTATGCGCTAGAAATATAGATGTATATAAGTAGCGTCCATACCAGCTGAATGCGATGTAAGCTGACGCCACAATATATGATGTCGCTATGATGTTCCGACCGTGTTCACCATGCTACCACCGGCGTGGGAGCCCCCGGTGGCGCAGGGCGCGGCCGCGGCGAGCGGCCGTGGCCCCCCGTCGGCCGGCCTCACTCCTCCTTCGGCTCCCTGGGCGCGCCCGGACACCAGCCCACCCGCTTGTAGCCGCAGAACCGGCATTCCCAGGCGTGGGGGGTGAGCGACCGCTCGCCGGACTCGATGGCGGCGACGGCCGTGCCCAGCTCGGCGTCGAGGGCCGTGCGCGCCTCGGGCGTCAGGGCCTCCGACACCTGGGTGCCCGCGCGCGAGAACTGGATCGCGAACTCCGATACGCTGAGGCCCGAGATGGCCTCCGCCGCCGCCACGTAGACGTCGCGCTGGGGCGCGTAGTCCGCCGCGCGCTTCTTCGCGGCCTCGGCGTTGAGCTGGCTGGTCTTCACGTCCACCAGCACCAGGCCGTCCAGCCGCAGCGCGGCGAGGTCCATCGCGCCCTGTGTATAGGCGTCGGCCCCGAACCCGGCTCCGGCCCCGGCCACGGTCCTCTCGCCCTTGCCCGTCCCGCTGCCGAGCAGGTGGGTGAACGCCAGCTCCCGCCGCGCGGTGGGCAGGTCGGCGATGGCGCGGTACTGCGGATGTCCGGCGACCCGCTCGACCTCCTCCCGCAGGTGCCTGCGGTAGGCCGAGCCCCGGCGGCCCTCCGGCGGCGGCGCCTCGCGGTCCCAGCGGCCGATGGCCTCCTCGAGCACCTGCTCCAGCTCGTCGTCCTCGCGCAGCCGCTCGAGCACGTCGTGCACGATCTGGCCGCGCTTGACGGCGGAGATGAACTCGGCGCCGCCGCGCTCGACCTCGGGCTCGGGGACGCCGGCCACGTAGCGGAACCAGTGGCGGCGCGGACAGCGGGAGAACGCCATCAGCTCGGTGGCGGAGTGGCGCCGGCGGCCGGCGGCCACCGGGATGGCCGCGAGCGGCGCCGGCAGCGCGGCCGCGGCGGCGACGGGGGGCGGCGCGGCGGTCTCGACCAGCGCGGGGCCTTCCGGCAAGCCGACCACGGTGACCTCCGCCTGGTAGGCCACCCCGTCGCGGTCGGCGTAGTCCAGGCTTCCCGACGTGGCGGCCGGGCCCAGCCCGAGGCGCTGGATGAAGGCCTGGCCGGGCGACGCGCCCACGTCCGACCTGGCCTTGGCCCCGAGCGGCACGCCGCAGAGGATCAGCCGGTCCCGGGCCCGCGTGGCCGCGACGTACCAGACGCGCCGGTGCTCCGCGGCCAGCTCCTCCCGCTCGGCGGCGTGCGCCGCGTCGTAGGCGGCCTTGGCCGGGTCGTTCTCGTCCCGCGGCTTCAGGGCGAGCAGGTTGCGCGAGACCACCAGCTCGCCGCCCTCCCGCCCGAGCCCCGCCCGCACCAGGTCGCACCAGAACACCACCGGCCACTCCAGGCCCTTGGCGCTGTGGACCGACGTGACGGTGATCGCGTTCCGCGCCCCGCCCAGCAGCGGGGCGTCGCCCTCGTGCGTTTCCTCGCTGTCGCGCTGGGCGCGGACGGCGCGGATCGCCTCGCCGACGGTGGTCGCCCTCAGGCGGCGCAGCAGGCGCAGGAACTTCTTCACGTTGGCCTCGGCCCGCCGCTTCTCCTCGCCCAGCAGGCGCAGGTGCGCGAGGTAGCCGGACTCCACCAGCAGCTCCTCGAGCAGCGCGTCGGCGCTCACCCGGTCGCGCAGCCCGGCGAACCGGCCCAGCAGGGCGAGGCCCCGCTCGAGCAGCTCCGGCTCGCCGCCGGGCAGCTCGCGCGGCTCGCCCGCGCCGCCGCCGCCCGCCGGCGCCGCCAGGCCGCGCCAGTACGGCGTCCGGCCGGCGCGCGCGATGGCGAGCAAGGTCTCGTCCCTCACGGCGACGAACGGGCTCCGCAGGAAGCCCAGGAACGCCCGGTCGTCGTTGGGATCGGCGATCGCCTCGAGCGCGAGCAGCAGGTCCACCACCTC
>Ga0335077_10012434_pt1 | contig 10646 bp, 10 predicted proteins | sample Lox_Sample_31_FD_207151 | JGI IMG/M metagenome (GOLD analysis project Ga0335077, IMG submission 207151) | Soil microbial communities from Loxahatchee National Wildlife Refuge, Florida, United States - Lox_Sample_3.1 | ecosystem: Environmental > Terrestrial > Soil > Wetlands | place: USA...
CCGCGCCGCTCGGTCCCGAACCGACAGCCGCGTCTCTATCACTCGGGGGAGACGTCCGACTTCGGGTTTCTCGTCGCGACGCTCGCCGCCCGCGAGCCGGGCGTCCCGCTCCTCGCGGCAGGCGTCTCGCTCGGCGGCAACGTGCTCCTGAAGTGGCTCGGCGAGAATCCGGGGCAGACCGCCGTGCGCGGCGCCGCGGCGATCTCGACGCCGTACGACCTCGCGTCCGGCGCGCGCAAGCTCGAGCGCGGAATCGGCCGGATCTACACGGCGTCGCTCCTCGCGTCGCTCCGGGAGAAGGCGCTCGACGCGGCGCGGCGGTTTCCCGATGCCGCCGCCCGCATCGACGTCGATCGGACGCGCCGGTCGCGAACCTTCTGGGAGTTCGACGACGCGGCCACCGCGCCGCTCCACGGCTTCGCCGGCGCCGACGACTACTACGCGCGCGCGAGCTCGGCCGGCTACGTCGCCGCCATCGCGACACCGACGCTGTGCGTCTCCGCTCTCGACGACCCGTTCCTGCCGGCGGAGGCCGTCGAGGGTGCGCGGCGGGCGGCGTCTTCGACCGTACGCTTCGCGGTCACCGACCGCGGCGGCCACGTCGGGTTCGTCGCGGGCTTCGCGCCCTGGTCGTCGAGCGCCTGGGCGGAAGAGACGGCCGTCGCGTGGCTCGGCGACGTGATAAGAGGACGCGAATGAGAAGTCGTGCGGCGACGGTCCTGGCGGCGCTCGTCCTCGGATCTTCATGGGTCGCCCGGGCGGAAGGCTGTCCCGAGCATCTCTTCACGGTCGCGCGGAGCAAGAACTCGAACATCGTCGTCTACGACGCGAAGCTCGATGCGTCGGGAGACCTCGATGCGGCTGGCCCGGTCGAGAGCTACTGGATCCTGAACGCGGACCGGGGTCAGCGTGAGGAGCTCAACCGGGTCGAGCGCGAGCGGGCCTACGGCGTGGACGTCGTGCCGGGGCCGGAACCGAGGACGTTCGCCCTGACATTCAAGGCGAATAAGAAGCGGAAGTTCGCGTTGCGAATGCGCGACGGCTGCGCGGTCGTCCTCGCGGAGATCGACGGCCACGAGGCGGTGTTGTCGCGGATCTTCGTGAAGTCGAAGGAAGGCGGCCTCACGCCGACCGTCGAGGAGATCACGGTTTCCGGCAGCGACGCCTCGACCGGCGCGCCGGTCCGCGAGACTTTCGCGCCCTGACGATCAGGCCGCCTTCTTGACGGGCTGCGCCGCGGCGGGCGCCATCCCGAGCTGCCAGAACAGGAACCGCATCTCGAGCGTCGTGTCCTCGATCTGCTTGGCGACCGGAGTGTTGAAGCCGCGCGAGTGGCCGGCCTTCGTGTCGTAGTACAGCAGGATCGGCCTCTTCGCTTCGTCGCCGCTGTCGGCCTGCAGGAGCGCGGTCATCTTACGCGCGTGCAGGGGGGCGACGCGCGTGTCGGAATCGCCCGTGATGAAGAGGACCGCGGGGTAGTCGGCCCCGGCCTTCACGTGGTGGTACGGCGAGTAGGCGTAGAGAGACGGGAACTGGCTCGGATTGTCGGCCGATCCGTACTCCGGCACCCAGTAACTCGCGACGAGGAACTTGTGGTACCGCACCATGTCGAGCAGCGGATAGCTGCAGACGACGGCGGAGAAGAGGTCGGGCCGCTGCGTCAGGGCGGCGCCGACGAGCAGGCCGCCGTTGGAGCCGCCGGTGATCGCGAGCCTCTGCTTCGAGGTGTACTTCTTTGCGACGAGCCATTCGGCCGCGCCGATGAAGTCGTCGAAGACGTTCTGCTTCCGGTCGAGCATCCCGGCTAGGTGCCAGGCCTCGCCGAACTCGCTGCCGCCCCGCAGGTTCGCGATCGCGTACACGCCGCCGCGCTCGGCCCAGAGCGCCGCGCGGAAGGAGAAGGCGGGAGTCTGCGAAAGCGTGAAGCCGCCGTAGCCGGTCAGAAGCGTCGGGTTCTTCCCGTCGCGCGGAAGGTTTTTGCGGTGCACGAGGAACATCGGGATCTCAGTGCCGTCCTTGGACGCATAGCGGACCTGCTCGACGGTGAAGCGGTCGCTCGCGACCGGGACCTCCTGCTTCGCCCAAACCGTGCGCTTTCCGGTGCGAACGTCGTAGCGATAGATGGTCGGCGGGACGACGAAGGACTGGTAGGTGAAGAACGCCTCGGACTTGCCCCACTCCCCGGAGACGTTGCCGACGTTCCCGATCTCGGGAAACGCGATCTCGCCCCGGGCCTGGCCCGTGGCGTCGTAGATCCGGACCTTCGGGATCACGTTCTCGAGCGACCGCACGAACAGGCGGTCGCCCGCGGCGGCGATGTCCTGAATGGCGAATTTGCCCTCGGGAACGACCTCCTTCCAGTTCGCACGCGCCGGCGACTTGAGGTCCACGGCGAGGACCCGGCCGTTCTGGGCTTCCCAGTTGGTCTGCAGGAACATTCGATCTCCGGCGATCGTCGGCGCGAAGCGCGCGGCGACGTCGTTGACGACCGGAGTGATCGCGCCGCCGCCGGCGAGATCCTGGAAGTAGACCTCGGTTTGAACGGCCGCCGAGCCGTGTGAGACGACGAGCTGGAGGTACTCTCCTTCGTCGGAGAGCCGGACGCCGATGATCTTCTCCGGCCCGTAGCCGTCGCCGAAGAGCTTCTCGTCGGCGCCGACGTCCGTTCCCATCCGGTGCCGGTAGACGCGCGGCCCGTCCGGCGTCTGCTTCGAGTAGTACACGGCGCTCTTGTCGGCCGTCAGCGCGACACCCGAGTACCGCGCGTGCGGGAGGGTGTCGGGCAGCTCTCTGTGGCCGTCGACGAGAAGGAACCTGACCGTCACCTCGTCCTCGCCGCCGAGCCGGACCGCATAGGCGACTTCCGAGCCGTCCTGCGACACGTCGAGAAAGTTGACGGACGTCGTGTGGTCCGGCGAGAGCGGCAGCGGGTCGATGAGGACCTCGTCGGGGCTGTCGAGCCCCTGGCGGACGTAGAGAATCGGAAGATCCTTGTCGGCGCGGCGGCGGGAGAAGAAGTAGCGGCCGTTGCGCTCGGTCGGCGTCGTCGTGACGTCGACGCGGAGGAGCTCCCCGAGGCGCTTTTCGAGCGCCTCCTTGCCGGGGAGGCCCGACAGCACGGACTGCGTGTAGGCGTTCTGCGCGTCGATCCAGGCACGCGTCTCGGGCGATTTCTGATCCTCGAGCCAGCGATACGGGTCGGCGATCTCGACGCCCTGGACGATCTCCTTTACGTCGTCTTTGCGCGTCGCCGGCGGTCCCGCGGCGATGCCGGACGCGGCGGCGGCGATTCCGAGGACGGCGGGCACGAGCATCCGGAAGACACGGGAAGGACGCATGGCTCGACTCTCCTCCACTCGAAAAAGGAAGCGCGAAGCTCTATTCGACGCGGGCGACGACGCCGTTCTCGAAGACGACCGTCTTGCCGACGCTCCGGTAGGTCCACTTCTCGCGCGGCGCGCCGGTCTCGGTCGTCTCGGTGCTCGTCTCGTCGGGCGAACCGAGGAGGGCGCGCACCTGGTCGGGCGTCATGTTTTCGGAGACCGATCCGCCTCCGAACGGCACCGGCGCGTCCGCTTCGCGCTGCGCCGCGCTGGTCTCGGCCGCCCGTGCGCTCGAGGCGGCGGCCGCGGTGCGCGCGCGCTCAATCGGCGCGGCGCGCTCGTCTCCGGACTCGGTCCGGGAACCGAACAGGCCGCTTCGCGTCCAGAGCCACCAGGCGAGCGCCACGATCACGAGGACGAGGAGCAGTCTTCCGAGTCTCATCGCACGGCCTCCGTTTTCCGGGCGGGAGGCGGGGGCACGGCCTCCTCGTCCGACTCGATCACGGCTCCGATCGGCACCTCGGTCTTCTCCTGGATCTGCGCGTTCTTGCCGACGGTCGTAAGGCCCAGAGCGTCGCCTTTTCCTTCGCCCGCGCGCAGACGCCCGCCGATCTTCGCGCCCTTGCCGATCTTCACCGACTTGTCCACGATCGCGCGCTGCACGCGCGCGCCGGCGCCGATCAAAGTGTCCGTCAGGACGACCGACTCGCGCACGATCCCGTTCGCGCCGACGAAAACGCCGGGCGACAGGATGCTCCGCTCGACGAGGGCGCCCGCAGCGATCACGCAGCCGTCCGTGATGAGGCTGTCGCGCACGATCGCGCCCTCCTGGATCAGGACCGGCGGCCGCTCCTCGGAGCGCGTGTGGATGATCCAGGTGCGGTCGTTCAGGTCGAGCGGCGGCGGCTCGTCGAGCAGGTGCATCTGCGTCTGCCAGTAGGACTCGATCGTGCCGACGTCCACCCAGTAGCCGTCGAAGGGGTAGGCGTAGACGGGCGCCCCCGAGCCGACCATCTTCGGAATCACGTCCTTGCCGAAGTCGTGCGAGGAGTCGCGACGCCGGCTGTCCTCGAGGAGCACCTGCGCGAGCACGTCGCGGTTGAAGACGTAGATGCCCATCGAGGCGAGCGTGCCCGGCGGGTCCTTCGGTTTCTCGACGAACGCGGTCACGAGATGGTCGGAGTTGGCGGCGAGCACTCCCATGCGGGTCGCGTCCTCGCGCGAGACGTTGCGGGTCGCGATGGTCAGCTCCGCCTGATGCTGGATGTGGTGCTCGATGAGAGCCCCGTAGTTCATCTTGTAGATGTGGTCGCCCGAGAGGACGAGAACGAGGTCGGGGCGCCCGCGCTCGACGAACGAAAGGTTCTGAAAGATCGCGTCGGCCGTGCCCTTGTACCAGTCCGTCACGAGCCGGCCGCGATACGGCGGATAGATCGCCACGCCGCCCGAGAGGTTGCGGTCGAGATCCCAGGGACGGCCGGAGCCGATGTGCTCGTTCAGCGAGTGCGGCCGGTACTGCGTCAGGATCATGACGTCGAAGATGCCCGAATTGGTGCAGTTGGAGAGCGTGAAGTCGATGATGCGGTACTTGCCGGCGAAGGGCACCGCCGGCTTGGCGCGCTTGTCCGTCAGGACTCCCAGTCGCGAGCCCTCGCCGCCCGCGAGGATCACCGCCCGCGTTTTCATCGGGACTCCCGTCTCACGGCTCCGGGCTCGCCGCCGCCCGCGCGTCCTGCGCGAGGCGATAGAGGCGCTGGTAGGAACGCGCGGACCGGCTCCACGAAAAGTCGGTCTGCATCCCGCGGTTCTGGAGGGAGCGCCATCGCGAGGCATCAGCGTACACCGCGAGGCCCCGTTCGAGCGCGCCCCAGAGGGCCTCGGGCCGTAACTCGTCGAACATGAGGCCGGTGCCGCCGGGGTCGCCAGCGTCGATGACCGTGTCGGCGAGGCCTCCCGTGCGCCGCGCCACGGGGACGGCCCCGTATCGCATCGCGATCATCTGGGTCAGGCCGCAGGGCTCGTAGCGCGACGGGATCAGGACGAAATCCGCTCCCGCGTAAATGCGGCGGGCGTAGTCGGCGTCGAAGCGCAAGCGCACGCTCGCCTGTCCTGGCCGCTCGGCTTCCATGCGGGCGAACTCGCGCTCGAGCGCCGGGTCTCCCGTGCCGAGGAGAACGAACTGCCCCCCCGCGGCGAGCCAGTTCCAGACCGCCGGTACGGCGATGTCGAGGCCCTTCTGAGAGTCGAGGCGCGACACGACGGCCGCGAGCGGGATCCGCGCGCCGCGGGCGAGACCGGCCTCGTGCTGGAGCGCGGACTTGTTGGCCGCGCGCTTTTCGAGCGACGTCCGCTCGAAGCGGGCCGCGAGCGCCCGGTCCGACGCGGGATCCCAGGATTTCGTGTCGAGGCCGTTGAGCACCCCGGCCAGGTGATCGCCGCGCGCGCGCAGGACGCCGTCCAGGCCGTGCCCGCCCTCGCGCGTCATGATCTCGCGCGCGTAGGTCGGCGAGACGGTCGAGAGGTAATCGGCCGAGACCACGCCGAGCGGCAGAAGCGCGTCGCGCAGATCGGCGGGAAGCGCCTCCATGGCCGGCGACGTCGTGAGGCCGTAGTCGCCGAGATATTGCCCGGCGCCGCGGCCGAGATGCGGCAGGTTGTGGATCGTGAGAAGCGATCCGACCGAGGCGTAGAACGGATCGCGCCGCCCGCCGGCCGCGAGCCAGTACGGCGCGGCGGCCGTGTGCCAGTCGTTGGCGTGCACGATGTCGGGCGCCCAGCCGAGCGTGCCGCAGGTCCAGAGCGCGGCGAGCGAGAAGAAGAGGAACTTGGGACCGTCCTCGGCGATCGACGATCCGTAGATGCCGCCGTGCATCGGGATCGGCGGGCCCGTCACGAAATAGACGTCCCGGTCGGCGAGATAGACGTCGGCCTTCTGGAATCCGCCGCGGTGCGGAACCGGGAAACTCGCGACGGGCTCCGGTTTCCAGCGGTCCCAGTCGATCGCGCCGTAGCCCGGGATCGCCAGGCGCACGTCGTGGCCGAGGCCGCGCAGCGCGTGCGGCAGCGAGCCCGCGACGTCGGCGAGCCCTCCGACTTTGACGTACGGCGCGGCCTCCGCGGCGAGAAAGAGGATCCGCACGGACGGATTATTGACCGAGCGGCCTGTCCGGTGGCCGGCTACGCGTTAGGTCGGTGTGTCGGAAGTAGCGAACCCCGCCGCGATTCGGACCAGAGGTTCATCTCCTCCTCGCCGCGCAGGAGATCCTTGAGCGTCAGGGTGCCGAGCACCGAATCGATGGCGCGCTGGATCGTGCGCCACACCGAGCGGATCGAGCAGTCGGGCATGTGGGTGCAGAGCCGCTCGACGCCCGTGTGCGCCTCGCAGAAGCTCGGCTCGTAGAGCCGGCCGCCGAGGCACGCCAGCGCCTCGCCGAGGTTGATCTCGCCCGCCGGACGCGCGAGCGCGTAGCCGCCGGCCTGGCCGCGCGTGGACTGGACGAAGCCGCCTTGCCGCAGGATGCGCATCATCTTCGCGACGTTCGGCTCCGTGATCCCTTCCGAGCGCGAGAGCTCGGGGATCGTGACGCTGCCGTCGGGCCCCTCGCGCCCGACGCGGAGGAGGCACCGAAGCCCGTACTCTTCCTGTGAGGAGAGTTTCATCGCCGCGACCTCACAACATTCCGAGCTGCAGCTTCGCCGCGTCCGACATCATGCTCATGTTCCAGGGCGGATCGAAGAGGACCTGCACGTCCGCCTCCTTGATCCCCGGCACCGCGAGGAGCTTCTTCTGGATGTCCTCGCGCAGCACGTCGCCCATCCCGCAGCCGGGCGCCGTCAGCGTGAAGCGCACCTCGACCTTCTGGCCCGCGCCCTCGGGCAGGTCCGTGACAGCGCACTTGTAGACGAGGCCGAGGTCCACGATGTTGACGGGGATCTCGGGGTCGAAGCACGTGCGGAGCTGGTCCCAGCAGAGCTCTTCCGCGGACTTGCCGGCCGCGGCCTCGGCGTCGAGCGACAAGGGCTCCTCGCCGATCGCGTCGGCGTCCTTGCCCTCGACGCGCGCCATGTAGCCGTAGGGCGTCAGCACCGTGAAGCTGCCGCCAAGCGACTGCGTGAGCGTCAGCGGCGTGCCTTCCGGGATCGTGATCCGCATGCCGCTCGGGATCTCCTTGGCCTCGATCTCGCGCGACGACGTGACCTGCTTTTGCATCCTCATTGTGTTCCCTGCCTCAGCCTCAGCAGGCGGTCGGCTCTTCGCGCGGCGAGGCCTCGGCGCCGTCTTCCGTCGAGACGGTCTGGCCCTCGCCTTCGAGCGCGGCCTTCAGCGTGTGCCACGGGAGCGTCGCGCACTTGATGCGAACCGGGTACTCGCGCACGCCCGAGAAGACCTCGAGCTTGCCGAGCGCAGGGCCGCCGGCCGGCGCCTTCGACTCACCGGTGATCAGGTCGTGGAACTTCGCGAAGAGCGCTTCGGCGTCCGCGCGGCTCTTGCCCCGGACGCTCTCGGTCATCATGGACGCCGAGGCCGTCGAGATCGCGCAGCCCGCTCCTTCGAACGCGACGTCTTTCACCACGTCGCCTTCCAGGCGCAGCGACACCGTCTCCCGATCGCCGCAGAGCGGGTTGTAGCCCTCGGCGCGGCGGTTCGCCGATGCGAGCGGCCCGAAGTTGCGCGGCCGCTTGCCGTGGTCGAGGATGACCTCCTGGTAGAGGTCGCGCAGTTCGCCGCGGCTGCTCATGCGAAGAGCCTTCGCGCCTCGTGAATCCCGGCGACGAGCGCGTCGATTTCCTCGAAGGTGTTGTAAAGGCCGAAGGAGGCGCGCGCCGTGGCGGGCACGCGGAAGAACTCCATGACGGGTTGCGCGCAGTGGTGGCCCGTGCGGACCGCGACGCCGGCGCGGTCGAGTACCGTGCCGATGTCGTGCGGATGGATGCCGTCGATCGTGAACGACAGCACGGCCATCTTCTCTTTCGCCGTGCCGATCAGACGCACGCCCGGGATCGCCGCCACGCGCTCGGTCGCGCGGACGAGCAGGTCGTCCTCGTGGCGGGCGATCGCCTCCATGCCGAGCCGGCCGAGATAGTCGATCGCGGCGCCGAGAGCGATCACGCCGGCGATGTTCGGAGTTCCGGCCTCGAACTTGTACGGGAGGACGTTCCAGGTGGACTTCTCGAAGGTGACGGACGCGATCATGTCGCCGCCTCCCTGGTACGGCGGCATCGCGGCGAGATGCTCTTCCTTGCCGTAGAGGACGCCGACGCCGGACGGCCCGTACATCTTGTGGCCGGACAGCGCGTAGAAGTCGCAGTCGAGCCGCCGCACGTCCACGGGCAGCCGGGGCGCCGCCTGTGCGCCGTCGACGAGGACCGGGATCCCGCGCGCGTGAGCGAGCCGCACGATTTCGGCGATCGGGTTGAGCGTGCCGAGGGCATTCGAGACGTGCGCGACAGCGACGATCCGGGTCCGGGGCGAAAGCAGGCTCTCGAACCGCTCCATCCGCAGCTCGCCGCGCTCGTTCATGGGCGCCACGACGAGGCGCGCGCCCTGCCGCTCGCAGAGGAGCTGCCAGGGGACGATGTTCGAGTGATGCTCCATCGCGGAGATCAGGACTTCGTCCCCGGCGCGGACGCGCGCGCCGCCGAAGCTCGAGGCCACGAGGTTCACGCCCTCCGTCGTGCCGCGGACGAAGACGATCTCGCGCGCCTTCTCCGCGTTGAGGAACGCCCGCGCCTTCTCGCGCGCCTGCTCGTAGGCGTCGGTCGCCTCGACCGAGAGCAGGTGCACCCCGCGGTGGATGTTCGCGTAGGAGCGCTCGTAGACGTCGCGCTCGGCGTCGATCACCGCGCGGGGCTTCTGCGTCGTGGCGGCGTTGTCGAGATAGACGAGCGGCTTGTCGTGCACGCGGCGCGAGAGGATCGGAAAGTCCGCTCGGATGGCGTCGACGTCGTAGGCGGGACGCGGCGGGGCGCTCATGGACGCGGAGGTGCGGGCGCCGCTCACGCGGTTCCCTCCCGCGCGGCATCGGAGAGCGAACGGTCGAGCGTCTCCTCGATCTCCGCGCGCAGGGCCGGCAGGGCGATCCGGCCGGCCACGTCGGCGGCGAAAGCGCGGGTCAGGAGCGCCCGGGCCTCGCGCTCGCCGATGCCCCGCGAGCGGAGGTAGAAGAGCGCCGCCGCATCGAGCTGCCCGATCGTCGAGCCGTGCTTGCACTTCACGTCGTCCGCGAAGATCTCGAGCGCCGGCGTCGAGTCGACGAGCGCGTCCCGCGACAGGAGCAGGTTCTTGTTGGTCTGCATGGCGTCGGTCTTCTGCGCGCCGGGGCGCACGACGATGCGGCCGTGAAAGACCCCCCGCGCGCGGCCGTCGAGCACGCCTTTGTAGACCTCGCGGCTCGTAGTGTGCGGCGCGACGTGAGCGATCGTCGTGTGCGTATCGAGATGCTGCGACCCCGCGCCGACGAAGAGGCCGTCCAGGGTGCACTCGGAGCCCTCGCCTTCGAGATCCACTCGGATGTCGGTGCGTGCGAGGGCGCCGCCGAACGCCGCGAGGACGGAGCGGAAGTGCGAGGCCCGCGCCTGACTCACGGCGATCGACTGGAGGTGGAACGCTTCGAGACTCTCGCGCTGCAGCTTGTAATGTCGGAGCACGGCGCTTTCGCCGAGCACGATCTCCGTCACGGCATTCCGGAAGTAGGCCCCGGTTCCCGTGTGCCGCTCGACGACGGTGGCCTCGCTGCGGCCGCCGGCCACGATGAGGCAGCGCGGAGAGAGGACCGCGAGCTCGTCTTTGGCCGGCCCGTGGAAGACGATCTCGATCGGAGCCTCGACGGCGGCGCCCGGCGCGACGAGCACGCAGACGACATCCTCGGCGAGCGCGAGGTTCAGCGCGGCGAAGGCGGAGTTCTCGTCGTTCGCGATCCGCCCGAGAGTCTTCTCGAGGATCTCCGGCTCCTCATGGAGCGCTTCGGCCAGAGAGAGAACGCGGACTCCGGGTCCGCCCGCAGCGGCGCGGACGGCATGCGTTGCGCCGGTCTCCGGCAGCCAGGGCGTCGAAAGGATGGGGGCGACGTTCGTCGTGCGCCACTCTTCGAGCTTCGCCGTGGGAAAGCCGAGCTTCGCGAACCGGTCGCGCGCTTCGAGGCGCCGAACGGCGAGCCACTCGGGCTCTCCCCGGAGACGCGCCCCGTCCACGGCCTCGAGGGCCGGAACGAAAACGCGCTCCTGGGCGACGGCTTCCACGGTCATGCCCGCGCCGGGGAGGCGGCGGGCTCCTTCTCGAGCCAGGCGTATCCCTTTTCCTCGAGCTCGAGCGCGAGCTCCTTG
>Ga0335077_10012435_pt1 | contig 10645 bp, 6 predicted proteins | sample Lox_Sample_31_FD_207151 | JGI IMG/M metagenome (GOLD analysis project Ga0335077, IMG submission 207151) | Soil microbial communities from Loxahatchee National Wildlife Refuge, Florida, United States - Lox_Sample_3.1 | ecosystem: Environmental > Terrestrial > Soil > Wetlands | place: USA: Florida...
TCAGCGAGAAACCAAGGCGGCGCGCGCGCTGGATGAAGCGCAGGGTCTGCACATCACTATGGCGATAGCCGCGATAGCGGTTGGCGAGACGCGACGCTGGTGCGATGAGGCCGGCTTGCTCATAGAAGCGGATCGTCTTGCAGGACACGCCCGAGCGCGATGCCGCTTCCCCGATTCGCATGGTCGCATCGCTGCGCGGACTGCGCGGCAGGGACTCAGCGCGTCGCATGCTCGTGCTCCGCCGCGCGCGAGTGCCACGTACGCAGCAGCAGCGCATTGGTGACGACGCTCACCGACGATAGGGCCATGGCCGCACCGGCGAACATTGGATGCAGCAGTCCGAGTGCCGCGGCCGGCATGGCCACCACGTTATAGATGAACGCCCAGAAAAGACCCTGCCGGATCTTGTCGTACGTGGCGCGGCTTACATCGATGGCATCGGCAACCAGCCGCGGGTCAGCACGCATCAGCGTGATGCCCGCTGTCTGCATTGCGATGTCCGTCCCGCTGCCCATCGCAATGCCGACATCGGCGACGGCCAATGCGGGCGCGTCGTTCACGCCGTCACCCACCATGGCGACGCACCTGCCCTCGCGCTGCAGACGGCGCACCTCGGCTGCCTTGGCGGCCGGGGGCACGTTGGCCCGCAGCTGTGCGATGCCGAGCACGTCAGCCACCGCGCGAGCGCTGTGCTCATTGTCGCCCGTGAGCAGCACGGTCGCGATACCCATGCGGTGCAACCGTTGCACGGCTGCGGCCGCCTGCGGCTTCAGCGGATCGGACACGGCGATCAGCCCCAGCAATTGTGCGTCCGCTCCCAGCCGCCCGATCCACATGGTGGTTCGGCCGCGTCCCTCCAGTTGTTCGGCCAGTGCATCCAGCAGCTTGGTCTGTACACCGTGATCGGCCATGAGACGCCGATTGCCAATGACGAGCCGCTCGTCCGCCAGCTGTGCCAGCAAGCCACTGCCGGGCAGGCTCTGCAGATCGGAGAGCTCGGGCAGCTCGAGTCCGGCGGCACGCATCAGCACCGCGCGCGCCAGGGGATGCTCGCTTCCTTTCTGAGCGGCGGCCGCGAGCGAGAGCAGCGCCTCTGGGGCAATTCCTAGCGGCACCACATCCGTCACGACCGGCATGCCCTCCGTGAGGGTGCCGGTCTTGTCGAGCACAACGGTATCGATGCGGCGAGCGCTCTCGAGCGCAGCGGCGTCGCGGATCAGAATGCCGGCTCTGGCGGCCACGCCGCTACCGATGACGAGCGCCGTGGGCGTCGCAAGTCCGAGCGCACAGGGACAGGCGACCACCAGCACGGAAATGGCGGCAATGATCGCAGCTGTGAAGTCGCCCGCGATCAACCACCAGCCGAGCAGCGCGAGCGCGGCGAGCAGCAACGCAGCCGGCACGAAAACCGCGGCTACGCGGTCCACCAGCTGCTGCACGGGCGCCTTGCCGGCTTGAGCGCCCGCGACGAGGGCGATGATGCGCGACAGCGTGGAGCGCGGCCCTACCGCGGTGGTCCGGATACGCAGCCAGCCGCTGGTGTTCATCGAGCCTCCGGTGACTCGATCGCCCACGCTCTTGGATACCGGCAGGCTTTCCCCGGTGAGCAGACTCTCGTCGATCGCGCTGTGACCGCTGAGCACGACTCCATCGACCGGTACGGCTTCGCCGGGACGCACCACGACGATCTCACCGCTCGCCACGTCGGCGGCGCGCACTTCGAGCTCGGCGCCGTCGCGCTCCACGTGGGCTCGTTGCGGACGCAACGACATCAGCCCGCGCACGGCGGCGGCGGCAGAGCGCTTCGCGCGCGCTTCGAGCCACTTGCCCAGGAGTACGAGCGCGATGACCACGGCCGCGGCATCGAAATAGAGCTCGCTGCCGGGAGGACGGACGAGCGTCACATAGGCACTGTAGAGGTAGGCGACCGAAGTACCCAGGGCGACGAGCAGGTCCATGTTTCCGGAGCCGGCACGCAGCGCCCTCCAGCCGGCCGCGTAGAAGCGCGCGCCCATGACGAACTGCACCGGTGTCGCAAGCAGCATCTGCAACCACGCCGGCAACGGTACGCCCAGCATCGGCAGCAGCAGCGGCGCGCTCAGCACGAGCGCGGCGGCGAGCCGCCGGGTCTCATGCCGCAGGCGCGCGCGCTCCTGCAGCGCGCGCTGTGCGTCCGCCTCCGTATCACCCGTAAGGAGCTCGGCGTCGTAGCCCGCACTCTGCACGGCGAGCATGAGATCCACAGGCTCGAGAGCGCTCTCGACGGCTTCGACCGAGGCGCGCTCCGTGGCGAGATTGACGCTCGCCCGCGTGACACCCGGGACCGCCGCCAAGGCCCGCTCCACGCGGCCCGCGCAGCTCGCACAGCTCATTCCGAAGACTGCGAGCTCGAAGCTCGCCGGGTAAGCGGTCGTGGTGGAGTTCAGGCTCGCCTGCACAATCCTTCCAGTGTACTGGAATGTTGCGCGGCCGCGTAGCTCGTGCCTCGACCGCGCCGAGCTTGCGCGCTACAGTGCTCCGGCGACTGGTCAGAAGGCTTTCCCGCCATCACATGCACCGCCGTCACAAGATGATCGAACGCATCCGGCGCGAGCTCGGATCGATCGAGAATGCGCTCATCGACGAGCTGCTCGCGCGGCGCATCGATCGGCGCATCTTCCTGCAGCACGGCAGCCGACTCGGTGTTGCACTGGGCCTGCTCGAGGGTATCGCCGGCGCCGCGGGCCTTGGCCTTGGCTCGCGGGATGCCTCGGCAGTGGAAGCGCGTGGGGGCACGGTGCGCGCCGGCATCGCCATGCCGCACGGTGCCATCGACCCGGTGCTCCTGAACGACAGCGCCAGTTACCAGCTGGTGTTTCAGACGGCCGAATTCCTCTGTGTCACGCAGCCGGACCTGACTCTGAAGCCGGTGCTCGCGGAGAGCTGGACCCACAACGAGGATGGCAGCGTGTGGACGTTCAAGCTGCGCCGCGGCGTCAGCTTTCACGACGGCCGCCCGCTCACGGCAGCCGATGTCGTTGCAACCTTTGATCGCCTCGCCGACCCCGGCGGGGCCTCGAACGCGCTGTCGGTGTTCAAGGGGCTGCTGTCGAAAGGTGGTACGCGCAGGATCGACGACTACACGGTCGCGTTTCACCTCGACTCACCGAGCGGCAACTTTCCCTATGCCGTCTCGATCGACAACTACAACGCCGTCATCCTGCCGGCGAGCTATCGGGAAAACTACGAGCGGGACTTTCCCGGAACCGGACCGTTCCGGCTCGAGAGCTACCGCCCCCGGGAGAGCGCCTCCTTCACCCGCAACCCCACTTACTGGGGGCCGCGAGCGCTGCCCGATCGCATCGAATTCAAGTTCTATGCGGACATTCAGCCGCGGCTGATCGCACTGCAAGCGGGTGAGGTCGACGTGCTGGATGCGATCCCGGTCGTCATGCTGGCCGCAGTGCGCAGCAATCCCGACATCCGGATCATCCCGGTGCACTCGGCGAACCACCGGCAGCTGCACATGCGCTGCGACCAGCCACCCTTTACGGACCGGCGCGTGCGCCAGGCACTCGCACTGAGCCTCGATCGCGGCAAGCTGCTCGCCGGGTTATGCCGCGGCATGGGTGCACTCGGCAACGACAGCCCCTTCTCTCCCGCCTACCCCTCGACGGACAGAACCGTGCCCCAGCGCACACTGGATATCGCGCACGCCCGGCAGCTGCTGCAGGCGAGCGGCCACGCCCAGGGATTTGACGTGACGCTGACCACCGAGCGTTATGCCGATATCGCCGAATATGCCCAACTGGTGCAGGATTTCGCCAAGGCAGTCGGTATTCGCATCGCGCTCAAGGTGGAAACCCAGGCGCTCTATTACGGCAAGTCGATTCCAGGTCAGTCGGACTGGCTCGACAGCCCGCTCGGCATCACGGACTACGCGCATCGCGGCGTACCGAATACGCTGCTCGAGAATCCGTTGCTGAGCGATGGGCACTGGAACGCCGCTCACTTTCGCAATCCGCGCTACGACGCGCTCGTGTCCCGCTACGTGCGGGCGCTCGACCTGCAGACTCAGCGCGGCGCGGCTGGCGAGATCGAGAGACTGCTGCTCGAGGAGACGCCGCTCGTCATTAGCTACTTTCCCGATCTGCTCGTGCCGATCCGCAAGGGCCTGAGCGGCCTGCCGCCAATCGCCGCAGGCCTGCTCCTGGATCGGGTATCGCGGGTTTGATTCTGTCCGAACACCGTCCGAACACCGTCCGAACACTGACCATACTACTTGGAGCCCAGCTGTCTCATGCGCAAGCCCCATCTTCGCGGCCGCGGCCCGCATTTCCCGATTCTCGACACGGTCGAGCAGTATCCTTTCGAGCCGGGCTACGTCGTCTTCACGATGCCCTCGCCGAAGCGCCTCAGGATCGAGGTCGGAGCGCTCACCGTCGCCGATACCGTCGAGGGACTCGTCATGCAAGAGTCCGATCATCTGCCGGTCTATTACTTTCCGATGAAGGACGTGAAACAGGAGTTTCTGATGCCGAGCGCGACGCGCACCGAGTCGCCCTTCAAAGGGGTCGCCACGCATTATTCTTTGAATACCGGCGTCACGTTGGTGGAGGATGCGGGCTGGCGCTACCTGAATCCGCTCGGCGGTTGTCCGCCAATCGCCGACTACATGGCCTTCTACTGGAACAAGATCAATCACTGGTACGAAGAGGACGAGGAAGTATTCGTCCATGCACGCGATCCCTTCCGGCGTGTCGATTGCCTGCCGTCCTCGAGGCACGTGCAGGTCATCATGGACGGCGAGACTGTCGCCTCCTCCCGCCGGGGGATCTTCCTGTTCGAGACCGGCTCGCCCACCCGCTATTACGTGCCGATCTCGGACACGAGGCTGGACATGCTGAGTGCCAGCCGCTACATCTCGCGTTGCCCGTACAAGGGCATCGCGAGCTACTACCATCTCACCGTGAATGGCAAGCAGCACGATAACCTGGTGTGGTACTACCCCGATCCGGTGCACGAGGCGGAGCGCATCAAGGGGCTGGTCTGCTTCTACAATGAGTTCGTCGATCGCATCCTGGTCGATGGCATCGAGCAGCCTCGCCCCGTGACGGCCTCCTCGCACGGCTACTACTGAAGGCTGTGAGGGTCGGCTCGCTGCTGGCCAAACGCGCCGCGCTCGCGGTGCTCACGCTATGGCTGCTCAGCGTGATGGTCTTCGTCGGCGGACAGCTGCTGCCCGGCGATGTCGCACGCGCGATACTCGGGCCGCTCGCCGACGCGCGCGCGGTCGCGAACCTCGATCACCAGCTCGGGCTCGATCGGCCGTTGCTGATCCAATACTGGGACTGGATCAGTCGCTTCGTGATCGGCGACATGAGCCGGTCCTACGCCTACCACGCACCGGTTGCGCCGTTCGTGTGGCGCGCGCTCGGCGCCTCGGTGAAGCTCGGCGCGCTCGCCTTCGGCCTCATCGTGCCGCTCGGTATCGCGGGCGGAGTGTGGGCGGCCCTGCACGCGGGCCGAGCCGTCGATCGCATTCTCAGCATCGGTGGCCTGGTTGCCGCCAGCATTCCAGAGTTCGTCACCGGCATCGTGCTCATTCTCGTGTTCGGCATCTGGCTGCGGCTGTTGCCGGTCGCGGCAGACTGGCCGCCGGGGGCAGGAGCGCTGCGGCAAGTTCAATACCTGCTGTTGCCTTCCCTGTCCCTCGCGCTGGTGCTGTTCGGGTATCTCGCGCGCATGGCGCGTGCGGGCACGATCGAGGTACTGAAGGCCGATTTCACCCGCACCGCCGTGCTCAAGGGGCTCGCGCCGCGGCGGGTACTGTGGCATCACGTGCTGCGGAACGCGCTGCTGCCGACCATCACGGTGATCGCCACCCAGATGGGCTATCTGCTGGGCGGGCTGGTGGTCGTGGAGACCCTGTTCCGCTACCCCGGTATCGGCACATTGATCTACGCGGCGGCGCGAGATAAGGACTTTCCGATGCTCGAAGCGGGCGTGTTGACGGTGGGCGTCATCTACACGCTGACCGCCCTGGCTGCCGACTTGCTCTACTCGGCTCTCAATCCACGCATCGCGCTCGGGGCGGCCGAATGAGCCGCCACTGGCAGCTCCTGCTGCGCTCGGGAGCATTCGTGAGCGGCATGCTCATCATTCTCTTCTGGGCAGCATGCGCGCTCTTCGGCCGGCTGTTCGCGCCTTTCGATCCTTTCGCGGCGGACGTCCTCAGCACTTTGACCCCGCCGTCCGCGGCGCACTGGTTCGGCACCGATCAGCTCGGGCGGGATGTGCTCTCGCGCGTCATCGTCGGCTCGCGCGATGTACTCGAAGTCGCGCCGCTCGCCACCGCGCTGGGGTTGGTGCTCGGGGTACTTCTGGGCCTCACGACTGGCTATTTCCGCGGCCTCATCGATGAGGCCGTCAGTCGCGTGATCGACGCGGTGCTGGCGCTGCCGCTCGTGATCATCGCGCTGCTGGCACTGAGCGCGCTCGGAGCTTCGAGCGCTACGGTGATCGTCGTCGTCGGCTTCATCTTCACGCCGCTGATCGCGCGCACCGTGCGCGCGGCGGTGCTCGCCGAGCGCGCGCTCGATTACGTCGCCGCGGCGCAGCTGCGCAACGAGCCGACGCTACGCATCCTGCTGGGCGAGATCCTCCCCAACATCATGCCGCCCATCATCGTCGAGGCGACCGTGCGTCTGGGCTACGCGATCTTCGCCGTGGCCTCGCTGAGCTTCCTCGGCTTTGGCATCCAGCCGCCCTCGCCCGACTGGGGCCTCGCGGTCTCTGAGAGCTATGGCCTGATCAACGGCGGCATCTGGTGGCCCGCGCTGTTCAACACGCTCGCGATCTCCTCGCTGATCGTCGCGGTCAATCTCGCGGCCGAGGGCATCCAGGCCACGGCGGACGCATGAGCGAGAGCACGGACACCCTCAAAGTCGAGAATCTCGAGCTCGCCTATCGAGTGCGCGGCCGTGATCTCAAGGTGCTCCACCGGGTCAGCCTGTGCATCCGACGCGGTGAATCCTATGGACTGGTGGGCGAATCAGGCAGCGGCAAGTCGACCTTGGCGCTCGCCCTGGTCCGCTATCTGCCGCCGAACGGCCGCATGTTGGCCGGCAGTATCCTGATCGGCGGACGCGAGCTGCTGGCGCTCGATCCGGGGCAACTGCGTGAGCTGCGCGCAACGACGGTGTCGATGGTTTACCAGGATCCGGCCCGCGCCCTGAATCCCTCCATGCGCATTGGGGAGCAGATCGCCGAGATCTTCCGCGCACGGGGTGAAAACGCGGCGGCGGCGCGGTCGGCCGCCGGGATCCTGCTCGAGCGCGTACGCATCGGCGATCGCGAAGCGGTGCTCGAGCGCTATCCACATCAGCTGTCCGGCGGAATGCAGCAGCGCGTGGTGATCGCCATGGCGCTCGCCATCAATCCGGCGCTGCTCATTCTCGATGAGCCGACCACGAGCCTCGATGCGACCGTCGAGGTCGAGATTCTCGATCTGCTCGGCGAGCTGCGCCGTGAGCTCTCGACCTCGATCCTATTCATCAGTCACAACCTCGCGCTGGTTGCGCGGATGTGCGATCGAGTCGGAGTGCTCTATGCCGGTACGCTCGTCGAGGAAGGTGCGGCGCTCGAGGTGCTGCGCGATCCGCGGCACCCATACACCGTCGGACTGCTGCGTTGCCTGCCGCGGCGTGGTCGCACCAAGAACCACAGCCGGCTCGACACCATCGCAGGCTTTCCGCCGGCGCCGGGGGATGTCCTGGCGGGCTGTGTCTTTGCGCCACGCTGCGGGCTGGCGGATGACAAGTGCCGGACGTGCGCTCCCGCGCTCCGTGCCTTCGGAGCGCGCTGCAGCCGCTGCCACTATCTCGAGCGCGCGCAGTCGCTGCCGCGCACGACCGCCGACGAGCTGCCGACGGGCCTGCGCATAGACCGCGAGGAGCCACCGCTGCTTCAGGCGAAGTCGCTGAGCAAGACCTTCAGGAGTGAGCGCAGTGCCCTGCGTGCCTTGCACGATGTGTCGCTCTCGCTGTGGCCCGGAGAGACGCTCGGTCTGGTCGGTGAATCGGGCAGCGGGAAGACGACACTCGCGCGGCTGCTAGTCGGCCTTTCCGCCCCCGATGCAGGCGGCGTGCTGGAAATGGCCGGGCAAACGCTCGCTGGCCGCAGTGAGGCGCGCGAGCCCGAGCAGCTGCAAGCTCTGCAGATCATCTTTCAGAATCCGGACGGGGCGCTCAATCGCTCACACACCGTGCGTCAGCTGATCGAGCGCGTGCTCGTGCGCCTGGGTCGTCTCCCACGGTCCCGACGCGCGGCCCGGATGCTGGAGCTCTTGCGCTCGGTGCGCGTCGACGAGCGCTATCTCGATGTCCGCCCGCGCGAGCTGTCCGGCGGACTGAAGCAGCGGGTCGCGATCGCCCGCGCCTTCGCCGGCGCGCCGCGGATCGTCGTGTGCGACGAGCCGACCGCCGCGCTCGACGTGTCAGTGCAGGCGGCGATCCTCAATCTGCTGACCGAGCTGCAAGCGCGGCATAGAGTCAGCTACGTCTTCATCTCGCACGACCTCGGCAGCGTGCGCTATCTCTCCGATCGTATCGCGGTGCTGTACCTCGGTCGGCTGCTGGAGATCGGCCCGGCAGAGCGCGTCTTCTCAGGACCTCATCATCCCTACACCGCTGCGCTGCTGTCGGCCGTACCAAGGCTCGAGGGCGCCGCGCAGCCGCACCGCCTGCAGGGTGAGATTCCGAGCGCCATCCATACACCGCGCGGTTGTGTCTTTCACACGCGTTGCCCGCGCAAGCTGGGTCCGGTGTGCGAGCAGACCGAGCCGCCCCTCTTGGCCGGCGCCGAGCCGGGACACGAGATCCGCTGTCACATCCCGGCTGCCGAGCTGCAGGACCGCGACGCTTGAGCGCCGCACGCCGCGGCCTGGGCTCGCCTAGCGTTTGCCGTGAGCCGCAGCAGTCTTCTTCGCCTCACCGGGCATCGGCGGCCCGTCCGGATAGAACGTGGCTGCCGGTGTGGACTGAATGAACGCAAGCGTCTTGCGCGGCGTGTCCGCGCCGTTGTGCAGCGCCTGCCAGGCCGCCGTCGGTGCCGCACCGAACTGGCGTGTGCCATCCTGCGCCTTGCGCACCTCCATCCAGTAGATGCCCGTGGCCAGGTCGCTCGCCACCAGCATCCAGCTCTCCTCGACCGCGCGCAGTGCGCGCTTCACTTTGAACAACGGCTCGGCGTCGAGCTCCTCGACTCCCTGCGGGTCGCTCGAATAGCCCTCTGGCGGTACCGGATTGATGAGACCTTGGATGGTCTGCCACACCTCGTGGGTGCTCCAGCCGGCCGCGCCTCGGTGCTGTCCGCGGGGCGCAGCGGCTGAGCCGAGCACATCCTGCGCGCGCACGACCGTGAAGAAGGTGCTGCTGAAGCGCTCCTGCCGCAGCATCACGGCGACATCCATATTTGCCAGGGCGATCGTGAAGGACTCGAGCCGGTTGCTGATCGGATAGGGATCCCAGTTGGCATTCGAGAACACGAAACCATGCTTGTGGTCGTTCGCGGCACCGCCCTTTACGTAGTATTTCATCGCCTGGGGCGAGGAGAGCTCCCAGGAATCGCTCGGTGATACGTTCACCCGCGTCACCGGATTGTGCTCGGTGCCGTTGATCTGCACGTTGACTGAGTCGCGCAGGTTGCCCCATTCCTCCCATGCCGAGCCCTGCCTGATGTAACCGGCGCGCAGGCTCTCCGGATCCTGAATGATGCGCGCCTTGTCCTCGCCGAACAGATAGCTGCCCTTGAGCATGTCGAGCACACGCGCCGCATCCCAGTTGATCCAGCGATAGGGCCTGCTCACTTGCACCGGCATGAACAGCGGCGTGATGGAGCTGTTCATGGCATCGAGGTCGATCGCGTAAGCGAGATCGACCCACTCCAGGTAACGGCGCGCGTCCTCGACCAGAATGGCGGCAAGGCCCGCCACATCGCTATTGACCGTGCTCATGGTGCTGTCGCCGGGGCCCGGCTGGAGCGGCTTGAGTCCGGCCTGCTGCAGGGCTTGCGAGGCCGCCATGCGCGTGTGCTGGTAGTACACCTCGCCGGCCCCCACCATGGCGGCGTTCATGGCGCGCGCCGAGGGTCCCTGCGCCTCACCGGTCCCCGCGCGGGATCTCATGACCGGGGTGATGTCTGCATTGATGAGCCCGATCAGCGCCTGCAGCATGGCGGGACTGGCCGCGAGATAGGTCATCTGGTTCGCGCGAATGACCATCATCGCCCGTACCACGTCCTCATCCATGAACTCAGCCCCATGCTCGTCGGTCTCCTCGCCCCCGTTCTTGAAGGCGGCGAGCGACTCCGCTTCGAGTCGCGCGCGGTTCTCAGGCGCCATCGGGTCGCCCGAGAAGCGCGCAACCTCGCGCCCGGCCCCTGGATAACGGTTGAACAGATAGATTGCGACACCCTCGGCCGCGCCCTCGTTCATGAGATTGAAGGTATCCAGATTGCGTTGCTGCGCCTCGGGACTCAGCTTGACCTTACTGCCGTAGCGGGCCACCTGGATGACCTGATCGACCGTCAGATCATTGCCCGTAAGCGTGATGTTCTGATCGGATTTGGTCGGAGTGATGAAGTGGTATTCCTGTGCCGAGGCGCT
>Ga0335077_10012437_pt1 | contig 10644 bp, 8 predicted proteins | sample Lox_Sample_31_FD_207151 | JGI IMG/M metagenome (GOLD analysis project Ga0335077, IMG submission 207151) | Soil microbial communities from Loxahatchee National Wildlife Refuge, Florida, United States - Lox_Sample_3.1 | ecosystem: Environmental > Terrestrial > Soil > Wetlands | place: USA: Florida...
CTACCTTGCCGGTGTTTGAGACCTTCGTCCCAAACCGCGCTCCCCTGGATACTCGCATTCTCGACGCCATGCTTCCGGACGCGCGCATTTCGTATCTGAGAAGGCGCGCCCAGATTTCCGATGGCGCTGCAAAGTCCGATTGGACCGCTCTTTTCAAGAAGGAATTGGAATTCGAGCGCGAATTCGTCAAACAAGGCGGAACGCTACTCGCCGGTTTGGATCCCACCGGCTACGGCGGGGTGATTGCCGGGTTTGGTGACCAGCGCGAAGTAGAATTGCTCGTCGAGGCCGGCTTCACGCCACTCGAAGCAATTCACATCGCCACTTCCAACGGGGCCGAATTTCTCGGCGAGCTGAACCAGATCGGCACAATTGCCGCAGGCAAGTTGGCCGACCTGGTGGTGATCGACGGCGATCCCTCCGTGAATATTAAGGACATCGAAAAGGTAGAAATTGTGTTTAAAGATGGTGTGGGTTACGACTCGGTGAAGCTCATCGAATCGGTCCGCGGGTTCGTAGGCTTGCGCTAAGATATTTGCATTTGGAGTAATCTCAAGAACCGCAAATCATTAGGCCGTAGCCGGGGAATGAGGTAGAGTCAGGGGCACAAAAGCAGCCCGCTTTGCGAGGCTCTGCATCCAACGGCTTGCGGGGCTACGCGGCCGGTTCCCAGCCTGTCTTGAAAAGGAGATGGATCACATCTGTGAGCAACTCTCTTAGAGAAAGTGCCGGAGCGTCGCCTGCCACGATTGCTGCCACAGCCACGGCGCTGCCCCCTCACCTCATCACTCGCGACCACGTCAAATACTACATGGGCCGCGTCTTCGACATTCCCGAGCGCCGGCTCGAAGCCATGATGACCATCGTCGACAACGCGCAGGTGCACCAGCGCCACGCCATTTTCCCCATCGACTACACCATCGAGCCGCGCGCCCTGTCGAAAACCAATAACGAATACATCGAGCACGCCGTGAAGCTGGGCCGCGAAGCTGCGGAGAAATGCCTCGAGCGCGCCGGCCTGAAACCCGAAGACATTGACCTGATCATCACCGTCTCGTGCACGGGATTCATGATTCCGTCCCTCGATGCTCATCTCATTCATCAGATGGGCTTTCGCGCCAACGTGCGCCGCATGCCCTTCACCGAATTGGGCTGCGCGGCGGGTGCGATGGCGCTGGGGCGCGCCGCGGACTACCTCAAAGCTCATCCGGGCGGAAATGTCCTGATTATCGCGGTCGAGCTGCCCTCGCTAACATTCCAGCGCAAGGACATCTCTCAAGCCAACCTGATTTCATCGATTTTATTTGGCGATGGCGCCGCTTCCGTCATTGTCAGCGGAAACGGAGCGCGTGGTCCCAAGATTCTGGTTTCGGAGACCTATACGTTCCCCGATTCGCTCTTCGCCATGGGCTTTGACCTTCGCGATTCCGGCTTCCATATCTTGCTGGACAAAGAGGTCCCGGAAATGATCGGGGGAAAGATCCGGGGCCTTGTGGAGAGTTTTCTCGAGCGTAACGGCCGGAAGCGCGAAGACATCAAAGGTTGGATACTCCATCCCGGCGGCGCCCGTTTGCTGGGAAACGTCGAAGCGGAGCTGAATTTGTGCAAATGCGACACCCAGCCTTCCTGGGACATCCTCGGCAACGTCGGTAATCTTTCCAGCGCCACGATTCTCTTCATCCTCCAGGAATGGCTCGAGAAGCGCCCGCTCAACTCGGGTGAGTACGCCCTCGCCGCCGCCTTCGGACCCGGCTTCAGCGCTGAATTCCTATTACTGCAATGGGCCTGATCGACTATCTCTTTTTCGGTTTACTGGTCGCGGTGGGCCTGTTACGCCTGGTTGAATTGCGCATCTCGCGGCAAAACCAGAAGCGCATGCTGGCGGTCGGTGCGGTGCCTGTGCGCGAGCCCCAATTCAAGTTGATCGTCGCCATTCACGTCGGGGTTTTGATTGGCGCCGCTCTCGAAGTGATCCTGCTCAAGCGCCCCTTCGTGCCGTGGTTCGGAGCGGTGATGTTCGTCTTGTTCCTCCTGTCGAACCTGCTTCGCTTCTGGGTCGTGCGCACGCTCGGTTCTCTGTGGAGCGTGCAAGTGATGGATTCAACGCGCCTCGGCGTGGTGACCACCGGGCCGTTTCGTTTCGTGCGCCACCCGAACTACACCGGCGTGTTGCTCGAAGTCATCTCCCTGCCTCTCATCCATACGGCGTGGATCACCGCTCTGCTGGCCGTGCTGGGTTATGCGGTCGCGCTGACCATACGCATCCGTTCCGAAGAGGAAGTCTTGATGGCCAATCCCGAATATCGCGCCGTGATGGCAAACAAACCACGATTCTTGCCCGGCCTTTTCTAAAGAGACTCGTTCCAATGCGCCTCCGAATTCTCGCTCTCCTTTGTCTCCTGTTATCTCCCGCCGTCTCGGCGCAGACACTCCCAGCGAGCCAGCCGGAAACTCCCGCTTTCACCACCGTGCCGGAAATCGCTTCCGGCTTCCAGTTGCTCTACATTCAGAAATTCCCCGAAGCCCGCGAACAGTTCGCTGTCTGGGCCACACAGCATCCCGATGAACCGCTGGGTCAGGTAGCTATAGCTGCCAGCTATCTCTTCGAGGAGTTTTACCGCCAGGGCGTGCTCACCAGCGATTTCTTCTTGAACGAAAAGAGATTCCTCAATGGCATTGACGGCAGACCCGATGCGGGACGAATGAAGGGTTTCGATGACGCCATTCAAAACGCGCGAGCCATCGCCGCAAAGCGTCTGGAAAAAACTCTCGCGGACCCCGAAGCGCTCTACTCGCTTACGCTTTGCGCTGGAATGGAATCCGACGCCGACATGATTCTGAAGAAGAAGAATCTGGACGCGTTGAAGCGCTTGAAGGAAGCCAACGTGCACGCCAAGGCGCTGTTGGCTCAGCGCCCGGATGCCTTCGACGCCTATGTGGCTTTGGGCTCGGCCAATTACATCGTCGGAAGCCTGAATGTCGGATTCCGGGCGATGCTTTGGTTCGGGGGAATTCACGGCGACAAAAAGCTGGGCATGGAACAAGTCGGCAAGACCGCGGACTGTGGCCGCTACCTGAAGCCCTTCGCCAAAATCATGCTGGCGCTGGCCGCCCGTCGCGAAAAGCAAAATCCTCTTGCAATAAAACTCCTCCGCGAGCTAAACGACGAATTCCCGGAGAGCCCGCTGTATTCCGCCGAACTCGCCAAGGCCCTTGGGAGGCCGATTCCCGCGCAAATGCACCCTTGAGCCAGCCAACAGTTCCATTCCTTCGATGTCGAAAGAGTCAGCGTGTGTTTTCACTCCTTGTGACGCGCGTCCTAAGCGAATTCCCGCACCGAAAACTCGCGCTGTTTTGCGTGTGGAGTCGGTAAGTCATTTGAATTCAAAGAGATGCGGCTGGTAACGGGTTGGCTCCAGAGTTGCACTTCTGCCCTGCTGCGCATCACGTTGGAGTGTATTGGATCCGCGGGCTCAGGCAGCAAGTGAGGCGGTTATGCAGCTCAGAGAAGCATACCTGCAGCGAGTGGTAGCGGAAGTCGAAGACCTGGCGGCGCACGTCGCCGTGCTCAAAGCGCGCATTGCCAAGCAAAAGGTCAGCGTGAAGCTCCAGTATCAATGGGAGCTGGACTATGTGCGCAACCGCTTCGCCGACTTCAAGCAGCGCGTTCAGGAGTTGGAAGACGCCAGCGACGACAACCTCGAAGAGGCGCAGAAGGCTTCGGAACTCGCCTGGAAGGACCTGCAGCACGCTGTCGATACGCTCTTAACTGCCATGCCGTAGGAGATGGATGACCCGCCCTCCGGCATTGTGGGAAGGAGGGTGTGATGAAGAAAACAGGAAAAGCCGGCTTTGGGGACATGAAGAAAATGGACAAGAAGAGCCGGCAGATGTTGACGGGGCGAGTTGGATTGGCGACCGCGGTGGACACAAGAAAAGTGGAGAGCCGAGCTCGGCGGCGTTGCGCGTAGCGCACTGCTGGAAATAATAGTGATCGCCGCCATAGCGAGCGGGAGGGAGCCAGGTCTCCCTCCCGCATTTGTTTTGCGCGGGCTGCTTTGAATGAACGGCCCCCAACGAGCAAAAACCGAGATTCCTTCGTCCGAATGAATTAGAATCCCACGTTCAGTGGGGTGCGCTTCCCCGCGCCACCCAAGCAAGGCGGTGCATTGTGTTCCAGGAAGGCTTACTCAACGGCCGGGCCATCTTCTTGACAGGCGGCGGGACTGGCTTGGGCCGGTCGATGGCGCTGCGCTTCGCCGAACTGGGCGCGCGCATGTTCGTCGTGGGGCGCCGCGAAGCTCCCCTGCGAGAAACGTGCGACGAAATTCTCCGGCTCGGAGGCGCAGCCGCGTTCACCACTTGCGACGTCCGCGATTACGCCGCGGTAGAAGCTGCGGCGGCGAAAGCCGAGCAACAGTTCGGCGATATCGATACTCTGGTCAACAACGCGGCCGGAAATTTCATGGCTCGGACCGAAAAGCTTTCGCCCAACGCGTTTAGTGCCGTCGTCAGCATCGTGCTGAACGGAAGCTTTCATTGCACGCAGGTCTTCGGAAAGCGCTGGATTGCGCAGAAAAGTGCCGGCAACGTCTTGAACATCGTCACGACGTACGCGGCGGCGAATTGCGGGTCGGGCTTCGTGGTGCCGTCGGCGTGCGCGAAAGCAGGAGTGCTGGCGATGACCACTTCTCTCGCCGTCGAGTGGGCGCGATATCACATCCGGCTCAACGCTATCGCGCCGGGGCCGTTTCCCACCGAAGGCGCGTGGGCCCGCCTGATCCCCTCGAAGCAATTCGAAGACCATGCCCGCGACAAACACCCCATGAAGCGCTTTGGCCGTCACGAAGAACTGGCCAATCTCGCCGCGTTCCTGATCAGCGATCTAGCGGAATATATCAACGGCGAGTGCGTGGTGATTGACGGCGCGCAGTGGCTGCGTGGCGCCGGAGAATTCAACGACCTGATGATTCTTCCCGACGCGGTGTGGGACGAGATGGAAGCTGCCCGCCCGAGAAAATCCTGACGCAATTCACTGCGGCAGCGCCCTCTTTCGCAACTCGACGCGCAGCTTGGCTTCGCCGATTGCTTTTCCGTTGGCTTCCGCGCGAATGCTGACGTCCTGCGGCGCGGCCTTGCTTGGCGCATTGTCCGGCAGCGGCGGAAGAAGCACTTCGATGCGCGCGGCAGCGGTTTGCTGCGCCGCCACAGTGAATTTTCCTGTGCCGCTCTGCGCGATCCAACCGCCGGGCAACGTAGCAGAGAGTGCGACTTCCTGTATTTTTGCGGTGTGATTCCGAACCCGCAGCGGAATCACTAGTGTACCCGGAGCTTCGAGGGCGATTTCAGGTGGCTCGGGATGTGGCAGATTCGTCAGCCCATGAGCGCGGCGAAACTCCGCATAAAAACTCCATGGCCCAGCCAATTCCACCGATAGGTCGGGCTTTGCCGGCTCTGCAGAAGCTGGCGGCGGTGCAAACGGAATCGCTCCAGGTGTAATGCCTTCGAAGATGTCTCCCGTCACGCTGCCGCCGACCAGCGACTTGCCGAGCACGTAGTGTTGATCCTCTCCCCAGCCGTCTTCGGAAGTAGCCAGCTTTTCGATTTGCGCTTCGTCCATCTGCGCGATCTTGTCGAGATACGACTTCGCCTGCGTTTGGTGCGCGCGGAACGAGTCCAGCGCCATGCGCCAGTAGGCTTGCTTGCTGGTCTTGGAAATCTCCTTTACCGAATAGCTCGGACCTTTGTCGCGAAAAATGTCTTCGCGCTCGGCGTCGGGAAAGTAATAGATTTTTTTCGGCTGCCACGGTCGAAGATTTTCGAGGAATGGTTCAAGGCGCTTCATCGGCGCGGCAACTTGCTCGGAAAATGCGGTCGGGTCGCCGGCCAGATCGAAGGCCTCGGTCGCGAGGACGCCGGAGGCTTGGTGGTCCCCGTGATCTTCGCCAATGAATGTACCGGGAAGAAACGTAAGGATCACTTCTGGGCGCGTGATCCGAACCAGGCGCACGAGCTGTGCGAGGCACTCGGCGTGATCCCAGTTGGCAAGGGATTGCAAAACGTCTTGGGAAGCAGTGTCCTTGCCGGGGAGAAACCACACGTTGTTGATGCCGAGAGTAGTGAGCGCATTCCTCGCTTCGATTTCGCGCACCGCTCCGAGCGCCGCTGCCTGCTCCGCGCCAGCTTCATTGGCTCCACTGCTCCCGCGCGTGCCAAAAACCACGGCGATGCGCTTGTGTTCGTCGAGGGCGCGAGCGAGATACGGTGTCACCGCTCCCTCGTCGTCAGGATGCGCCACGACCACGAGGATTTCTGCCTTGTAGCGCTCGTCCGCCTGCGGCAGCGGTTTCGGCTCCTGCGCGCTGAGCTTGATGGAGCACAACAGAACGAGGATTGCCCATCCTTTTGCGGAAAATTTCACGGGTAGCCCCTGAACAGCCTTCAACCAGATAGCCGAAGTTTAGAGTTTACCTTGTGGCTGCCCAACGGCAAAAGCAACCGACTCTTTGCTAAGGAAAATCTACGTCGAGCGCGTAAATGTCCGCGACCCCCAGTGTCACGGAAACCACCACGGTTCCGTCTGGCAGAATGCCTGCCAGCGCGCAACGAATAGCGTCCTTCTCCAATTCCTTCTCAAAGCTGGCGTACTCTTCCTTTTTTCCATCCCTTACGGAAAGGCGGTAGACCGTCTCTCCGGGCGCCAGCAAGTCTTGAAAATATAACCATTCGGAATCGGCGCTCCAGGTCACGCCGGAAATAAGCGTACCCTTTGCCACCACTTGCCAGTCGCCGCTCCGCAGATCCAAAAGCCGCAGTTCTCTTTCGCTTTCCGTCCTCGCCGCAATGTGTCTCCCATCCGGAGACCATCGCGGAAAAGCCAATCCCTCCGAATGCTCCACTTTCGTCACCCGCTTGCTCTCCTGGTTCACTCGATACAAGGCATTCTTCAGCCTCGCATTGCCTCCGGAGCTGTCGGTAACCTCGAACACGAGTGACTGACCATCCGGCGACCAATCCGGATTTATTTGACTATACTCATCGCCCAAAACCTCCTTGGGTTTTCCTCCCTCTGCCGGGATAACGTAGAGGCAAGGCCTTTCGTAGGGCATCCAACCATAAAACGCTACTTGCTTTCCGTCCGGGGACCATCGGGGGCGCAGAGCCTGCATCGGCGGAAACGTTAGTTGCTGCCTCCCTGTGCCGTCGAGGTTGCTGATCCAGATGGTCCGGCCATCCCCCATGAACACCATCTGGTCGCGACCGGGAGAAACGTGCACGTCCATGAGGCCGGTTCCTTCGGGATAGGGCCGCATGTGCTGGGTCCTTGGGTCGTACATCATGGAAGCGCCGCGCGCCTCCGAGCAAGATACGAAAACTTCCCTGTCCCCTCTTCCCGCGGTGCCCTGCACGCAGCTCTTAGGACCCACGGACAGGAGTGTCGGGAGGCTTTTCCTCCTGAGAATGGACTGCGTTTCCCGATGTGCCCAGATCCCTGCTTCGTCTCCGTTTTGTGCATTAAACAAGTAATATCGTCCGTCCGCTGTCCAGCGGCCACAGCATACGGGTGTGTTGGGATCCCACCCAAAGTTAACCTTGTGGAGATTCTTGCCATCCGCTGTAATTTCCCAGATCGAGCCGACGCTCGTTTGCGGGTCTTCCATGGTGAAGCGAATAGTCTTGCCATCTGGGTTCCAGGTCAGCGAGTTGCTGCGTCCGGCCATCGTTGCAAGTTTTTGGCTGCTGAGTCCGCCCGCATCGGCAACGTAGATCTCTTCGTTCCGGGAGTATGCGATCCTTTTTCCGTCAGGGGACCATGCCGCATCCGTGGCGGAAATGTCACCGACGCGGCGCGTCAAGCCTCCCAGCACGGGTATTCGCCACAAGGGCATGATCTGCTCGCGCGCCAAAAAGCTCCCCACCAGAAACTCGGCGCGATCGGGTGAGATGTCCAAGATCCGAGTGTTATGGAAAGGCGAAACAATCTGCCGCGCTTCACCTCCCGCCGTCGCCACCTGAAACAAATTCCAGTCGCTGCCCCGGCGCTCCAGGTAATACAAACGCGCGCCGTCCGTGCGCATGCCGCCCCAGACTTCAAACCGGCCGGAATGCGTTAGCTGCGTAGCCCGGGTCACTCTCGGCGCGGGAAGCGGCCAGTAGCGCTGCGCTGCCACCCAGGCCAATAGGGCGAGCGTTGCGCAGATTCCTGCTGCCAGGTGTCTTTTGTAGGACTTTTTGCTGTTGCCGCCGCCCGCGGTTTGCAACGCGGGCCGCAAATGGGACTCCACGATTCCGTCATTCGGCCGGAATTGAGGCGCCTGAGTACCGGACCATTCCTGCACCGGCGCGACAAAACGGTAGCCAATTCGCGGCAGCGTCTCGATGTATCTTGAGTTCTCCGGCGAGTCGCCAAGTGCGGCGCGCAGTTTCTTTACCGCCGCGTTGAGGCTGTTCTCGAAATCCACAAAGGTGCCCCCGGGCCACAGGCGCGCTTGCATCTCTTCCCGGGTCACTATTTCTCCGGGCCTTTCCAGCAGCATTCTCAGGATTTCGAATGGTTGGCCTCGCAACCGTATGCGGACGCCGTGCTTCCGCAATTCATGTGCGGACAAACGCACCTCAAAAACGCCAAAGCGAAGGTGATCCGGAGAGAGCACTTTGCGACCTGATTCCTGTTGCCAACGATTGTATCCCAAGTACCAAGGGTATTGCAGCAATTCACAATCTAAGCTAACCGCTTTTGATGGAATGGGATATGGAATCATGCGCAAATTGCCTGTGATCCATTGTCAGCGGTCTCACTCTTCAATATTTTCCATCCAAGCTGGCGCGCTGGGTGCTCGCGCCAAGTCACACACAACGAACGGAGAAGGAGTTCCATGACACGATTGGGTTGCCGGTTTCCGGCGCTGTTCTTGATCTTGCTTTTGGCTTTGACTGTCTTTCCGATGGGGGCTTTCGCTCAAAAGGATCGCGGTGTTCGTCCGGGCCCTCCCGGGGCGGGCGCACCGCTCAACGGCCTTACCCCCATTGAGCTGTCCATGTTCAACGAAGGCTTTCAGCGTATGGTCCAATTAGAGGGGGTTTGCGATGACTGCAGCGATCTGACGCTTGGCTCTTACACGGACCCGGCAAAGGCAAATCTCGTCACGCAAACGAATTCTTCTGGCCTGGGTGTGCGTTTCAATGGGGACCAGTGCAGCGTCTGCCACAACCAGCCGGTCGTGGGTGGTTCGGGAGGATTCATGGTGCCCAACCCCCAGGATCCTCCCGGCCAGCAGCACAGACCTGAGAACCCCATGTTCGACTTGATTCCGCACCGCAAGGGCGCCATCAATGCAGTGCCTTCCTTCATTCATCAGTACGGGCCGATTCGCGAAGTGCGCTTTGCCAGAAAGCCCGATGGAACACCCGATGGCGGGGTCCACCAACTTTTCACAATCGTGGGGCGCTCGGATATTTTCCCCGCGGGCCAGCCCAACACGTGCACCGCAGCGGACTTGCCACCCACGGATTTTGAGAAGGAATACAAGAACGGAAACGTGAGATTTCGAATTCCGCTGCAACTCTACGGGTTAGGCATCCTTGACGGCATTCAGGATCGCGAGATTCTCGGCCGTCACGCCGCTTCCGCGGGGATCCGCGAAGAACTTGGCATTCGGGGCATGCCTAACCGCAGCGGTAACGATGGCACTATCACGCGCTTCGGCTGGAAGGCCCAGAACAAATCGATCATGATCTTTGCGGGTGAGGCCTACAACGTCGAAATGGGAGTCACCAACGATATCTTTCCGCAGGCCACGGACGAGTCGCCTGCTTGCACTGCTGACAAGAGCGAACCCAACGATATCTTCCGCAGCGATCCCAGCGACGCCATCAACCAAGGCTTCAACAACCCGCTCCACGAGCTGCCCGATTGGCAAATGTTCGCCATCTTCATGCGTTTCCTGGACGCTCCTCAACAGGCGCCCCTCTCTGCAAGCGCGCAGCGCGGCCAGCAGCTCTTCGGTATGGACACTTCAAATCCCGGCATCGGCTGCGTGGCCTGTCACACTGCAACGATGGTGACTCCGGCAAAAAGCGAGACCGAAGGGCTCCAAAGCCTGACCGTCCATCCCTATTCAGACTTGCTAATCCATCACATGGGCAAAGGCTTGGCTGACGACATTACGCAGGGGCTTGCTACCGGCGACATGTTTCGCACTACTCCGCTTTGGGGCGTGGGTCAGCGCATCTTCTTCCTTCACGACGGCAGGACCAACGATCTCTTGAAGGCCATTCACGCGCATTATTCGCCGGGCGACGATTGCGAGGATTCCCGCAATGCGCCATGCTACGGACCTTCAGAAGCCAACACCGTCATTCAGCGTTTCGACGCACTGACGCCCGCGGATAAACAAGCCATCCTGGATTTTCTGCGCTCTCTCTGATCGAGGCAGTGCTTCAATGGCACGCTCCTTCCACAGCATGCACGAAGCAGGCTGAGGAAAGAAGCGTAATAGGCCGGCGGGGGCTCTCCCGAGCCCCCGCGTCGCGTCTATAGTAGACGAGTGCGGAAGCTTGCCCGTACCTTTTTGACTATCCTGGCGATGAGTCTCCCCTGCCGGGCGCCGGCGCAGTCTGCTCCTGCGGCGGACGCACGCCCTT
>Ga0335077_10012438_pt1 | contig 10644 bp, 7 predicted proteins | sample Lox_Sample_31_FD_207151 | JGI IMG/M metagenome (GOLD analysis project Ga0335077, IMG submission 207151) | Soil microbial communities from Loxahatchee National Wildlife Refuge, Florida, United States - Lox_Sample_3.1 | ecosystem: Environmental > Terrestrial > Soil > Wetlands | place: USA: Florida...
GGAACTCATCAGTTCAAGTTTGGCCTGAACTACGCCCATTCCACGTACGACGGCCGTCAGACGTTTCAACCGGTCGAGATTGCAGACATCTCAGGAACGACCATCGAAAAGATCACGTTCAGTGATCCCAGTTCGTCCCGTATCGATCAAAACGAAACTTCCTGGTTTTCCTCGGACAAGTGGACGCCGCTGTCACGGCTAACCCTCGATCTCGGACTCCGCTTTGACCGCGACAGCGTCACCGACTCGGTTCATGCGGCGCCGCGTGTTGGTTTCAACCTCGCGCTCACCAGCGATGGCAAGACCACGTTGCAGGGCGGCGGAGGCCTGTTCTATGACCGCGTTGCACTAATGATTCCAACATTCTCATCGTTTCCGGCGAGGACCGTGTCGCTCGTTGACTCGTCGGGACAGATTGCATCCGCGACCTCATATTCGAATCAGATTGACGGCAAACTTCGGAACCCGCGGAGCATTGCATGGAATCTCGCGGTGAGTCGCCAGGTACTGCAGGGACTGACAGTACAAGTCGGGTATGAGTGGCGCAAAACCACAGACGATTTCGTGGTGTCTCCGCAGACCTGCTCCGGATCATGCATTCTGTCGCTCTCCAATCGCGGAGAACAATCGTATCAGGAACTCCAGGTTAGTGGCCGCTATTACTTCCACAAACAAGTGCTGAACGCCTCATACACGCGCTCGCGAGCCTACGGCGATCTGAACGACTTCTTTCAGTTCTATGGAAACACGGCGAAGCCGGTCATTCAGCCCAACGATCGCGGCCGGCTCTCGTATGATGCGCCCAACCGCGTCCTTCTCTGGGGCGAATTCAAAGCACCATGGAAAGTCACGCTGATACCCGTCTATGACATTCACACCGGATTTCCATATTCGGTTCAAAACGTATTCCGCGAGTACATTGGCCCGCGCAATGCCGAGCGGTTCCCCAGGTTTCAATCGTGCGACCTTCAAGTGCTGCGACCAGTTTCTATACCAATCCGCGACAGACATCTCAGGGCGCGCGTCGGCTTCAGCGTTTTCAACCTCTTCAATCACGATAATCCACGCGACGTACAAACAATTTCAGAAAGCTCCAATTTCGGCCATTTCTACAACAATGCATGGCGCGAATACCGGGGGAAATTCGTCATCGAGTTCTGACCATGAAAAACACCATTGCCTTCTCACTCTTCCTTTCTCTGGCCACGCTGGGCGCAGGGCAAACTGCCGAACCGTCCATTACCAATGCCGACGAAGTCATGGCCAAGATGTTCGCGCAAGACAGCAAGCGCGAGGCGATCAGCCAGGGATACGCGGGACACCGCCGCTACATCTTCGACAACAACCGTATGCACAAACACTCAGAACTCGTCGTTACGGTCAAGTGCGACCCCGACGGAAGCAAGCATTTCGACGTTGTGACCGAAGAAGGGTGGAAAACGGCGAACCACAAGATCCTGCGGAAGATGCTCGAGTCCGAAGCTGAGACATCCGAGCCGCAGACTCGGCCCAAAAGCAGGCTCACGCCGGATAACTACTCGTTTTCCCTGGTCGAAATCGGTTCACTCGACGACCGGCCGACGTACGTAATTGACGTCAGGCCGAAGCGAAAGGATAAGTACTTGTTTGAAGGCCGTATTTGGGTCGACGCAAACGAATACGCCTTGGTCCGCGCTGAAGGAAAACCGGCGAAGAACCCGTCGTTCTGGACACGTAGCATTCACTTCGTTCACGAATATCACAAGAACGGTGACTTCTGGTTTCCAACTACCACCGCGAGCATTACCGAGGCGCTGATCTTTGGAAAGACGGATGTCACGATCCAATACTTCGACTACTCACCAAATGCCGCATCCGGCGGTGACTCTTCAGCGCCGGGCAAGGCTTCCATTCAAGAGGTAACTTATGTCCAGCACTAATCTGGGTTTGATTCTCGCCGCCGGCAACGGAAGCCGGCTGGCGAGCGTATCGGAAACGCTGCCGAAACCGCTCATCGAACTGCACGGAAAACCGTTGCTCGAACACGTGCTTCTGGATGCGCGCAGCGCCGGAATCGAGCGGTTCGTGATCGTCCTCGGATACCGGGGCAACCTCATCCGCTCTTGGTTTGAGGCGCGACGGCTCGACGGCATTGAGGTTACCTGGGTCGAGAATCCGGACTACAAGACGAAACACAACGGCATCTCCGTACTCAAGGCGCGCGACGTGATCCACGAGCCTTTTGTTCTCTTCATGACGGACCATATTTTCGAGCCCGAGACGGTTGCGACTCTGATTCACCAGCCCATTGGGCGGGATGAGACCATACTCGCGGTGGACCGTAAGATCGAATGCATCTTCGATATGGACGACGCAACCAAGGTCCGGTGCATTGGGAACCACATCATCGACATTGGAAAACAGATCAAACAATACGATGCCATTGACACCGGAATGTTCTACTGCACTCCTGCCATCTTCCAGTGGCTGGAGTCGGCGATGAACAATGACAACTGCTCCCTGTCCGATGGCATGCGACTGATGGCGGAACAGCGCAAATTGCGTGCGTTCGACATTGGCGAAGCGATGTGGCAGGACGTGGATACACCCGACGCGCTCGCGTATGCACGGCAACTCTTCGTTCCGCCGACGCCCCCCAACTACACTCTGGAGCAAGCCCGTGTCTAGGACCGAATCCAAACCGCGTGATACCTTCCGCGTCTTTGCGGGTTTCGTGGGTATTGCGCTGCTTGTCTACCTGGTACTTCGAACTGGGGCCGGAGCGATTGTTCAGCACTCGAAGGAAATTGGATGGGGACTGGTTCTGATCTTCGCCTTGGGAAGCGTGTCCCATCTCATCAAGGCTTGGGCGTGGCGACTCACGTTTCAGTGCGATCTCAGCAGGGTTTCATTCTTGCGCAGCTTCGCACTGCGGTTGATCTCGGAGGCGGTTGGAACATTCGGTCTTCCTGGCCAGGTACTTGGAGAGACGATGCGTGTGTCTCTGCTCGGTCCTTCTGTGCCTGTGGCGAACAGCGTATCGGCAGCGACTCTTGACCGTGGACTCTACACCGTGTCGGCCGCGATTGTGAGCGTGGCGGGAATTCTGGTCGCGCTGGCTTCAGTCCCGCTCTCCAATACCTGGCGCTTATATGCCCTCCTGTTTGCTGGCGGCGTCGCGGTCTTCGTCGCCGTGCTCGCGGTGGCCATGCGAAGACGTTGGCCGGTGATCTCAGGTACCGCTCGCGTTATCGGCCGGTTGCCTGGATTCAAAAAGTGGCTGGATGGCAAGCAGTCAGTCATCGACTCTGCAGAAGAGAATTTCCTCGGCTTTTACCACGAGACTCCCCTGGCATTCTGGTCCAGCCTTTCCCTTAACCTGGCGTGTCAAGGTCTAGCGATACTTGAGATATACCTGCTCCTGCATTTCATGGGAGCGAGAATCAGTTTCCTCGGGGCATTCGTGCTGGAAGCTCTCACGAAGTGCATCAGCGTCATTGGCGCAATCAATCCCGGGAATGTGGGCACCTACGAAGGCGGCAACATGATGATCACTCGCTTGTTCGGAGTTACGAGTGCAGCTGGATTGACACTGGGACTCTGCCGCCGAGCGCGCGGTCTATTCTGGGCGGCAATTGGAGCTATCTGTATGATCGTGATGTCCAAGACCAAGCAAAATAAACTGGATGGGGCCGAGGCAACGACGGCACCATGTCAAGACTCTCCAGAAACGTCCGAACTGATCAACACGAGCCAGCCAGACGGCGATTCTCTGACCGTGTTGATTGTGGCCGGCAAGTCCGGCGTTGACGGCACATTTGTGCCGGCGCTGGCCCGAGTGGGTGCCCTTCCGGTCTTGCTGCGGACCATCTTGACGGCTCAGGCTTTAAAGCCAAGCCGAATTCGGGTGTGTGTCGACCCCGCCGCGATGCGAACTGTCCGGAGCAAACTGGAGCGAACCGGGCGGCTGCCTGAATCCATTGAATGGTGTGAAGCCACGTCAGGAGCAGATCTGGCCTTGATGATGCTCAGAATCGCACGGGCGTCGAACCGCATAGTTCTGCTTCTCGGAAACAGGACATACCAGCCCTGCTTGCTGCAACGCGCCATCGAGTGGAAAAGTGCGAGTGGCGCTTTGGTCCTTAGAACTGATTCTGAGCTGACGGGAATTTACGCATTCGCTCCGTCAGCCGCTCTAGAGCTTATCGACGGGTATGACACAAACGGCGATACTCTTGAACAACTTGATGTCTGGTTGAGTTCGAACGCTTCGGTTACCGACATGCCGGTACCCTCGAGTTCGTGGCAGGAGATCCTAACCCCAGCGGATCAACAAGCGGCAGAACGCAAGCTGGAAAGCTGGTTAGTGAAACCCACCGACGGCTTGTGGGCCCGCATGAATCGAAGGGTCTCCATTCCGATCAGCCGGCAACTCATCAAATTTCCGATCACCCCGAACCTGGTGACGCTGTTTGTCCTTCTGGTGAGTCTTGCGTCCGGTTACTATTTTGCGCTGGGTGGATACTGGAACATGCTTTTCGGTGCAGTTTTGTCGGTGTGGGCCAGCATCCTCGACGGCTGCGACGGTGAGGTTGCGCGCATCAAGCTGCAGTCGTCCGACTTCGGGTGCTGGTTGGACACCGTTTGTGACTACCTCTACTACCTTTTCGTTTTTGGCGGCATGTCTTTAGGGCTGACGAGGACTTTCGGAAACAGGTCGTATCTGGCGTGGGGCGCTGTGCTTGGGTTTGGAGCCATCACAAGCTTTCTCACGGTTGGCTTCATGAGGCAGCACTTCGCTGGTGCCCATCCCGAAAAGCTCCTCACGATCTGGCAGAAGAAAGCAGAGAGCCGGAAGACCAATCCTTTGCTCTACCTGGGACGAAACTGCGAATTTATTATCCGCCGCTGTTTCTTTCCCTATGCTCTTCTCGCATTCGCACTTCTGAACCTCACAAGATTCGTGTTCGTCGGAACCGCGCTTGGATCCAATGTGGTGTGGCTGATTGCACTTTATTCCTGCATCACGCTCTCTGCGAAGCAACGCGTATCGAAGCCCGCTCCTGTAGTGGTTGAACAGGCGAGTGCATAGGGATCGCTGAAGATTCGGCATGCGAATCATATCGCTGGACCAGGTTGAAACAGGTTCATTTGCCCAGGAAGGCATCTCGCACGCCCCCCGGACGATCCAGGTTGTGAGCTGGAACATCGCTCGTGGATGCCGACTGGATGAAATTGTGGAATTCCTCGTCGGTGCGAATGCCGATCTTATCCTTCTACAAGAAGTGGACAGGCATGCCCGACGAACTGAGTATCGCAACGTTGCGGAGGTTCTCGCGAAGAGACTGAGACTGAACTATGCGTTCGGCATCGAGTTTCAGGAGCTAGCACAGGGCTCCCGCGACGCGCCAGCCCATCACGGCCAGGCTACCCTTTCGCGTTGGCCGCTTTGCGACTGCGGTGTGCTTCGATTCAGCAGACAGTCGACTTACTGGCAGCCCAGATGGTGGATCCCACCACTGCCGCTGTTTCAGAGAAGGCTGGGTGGGCGCGTGGCGCTCCTTTGCCACGCCACGATTGGGGAGACAACCCTTGCCGTCTACAACCTGCATTTGGAGAGCCGCCGCGGAGATGACCTGCGCCGCTCCCAACTGGCCGAGGTGTTCAACGAAACGCTCAGGCACGGCCTGGATGCACCTGTCATTGTTGCCGGCGACTTCAATTTTGACGTGACGAAAGCGGGTAGTGAATGCCTCAACAAGATGGGCTTTCAGAATCCGTTCGCGGATCTGGGACTGCGCACAGCGCAAGCCCATTCGTTCGGCCGCAGCAATACGATTGACTGGATCTTGGCCCGGGGACCAGTTGCCCCGGTCTCTCCGAAGATCCATCATTCCGTTTCGGCATCAGACCACTATCCTCTGACCCTCACCCTTGAACTCCAAGTGGCCCGGTGATACGCCATGCCCGCATTCGGTCCCTTGTCCGCATGCGGTCATTGAACTCTAGCCTTAGCTCGGTGCGTGCTTCTAAGTTACTGCTTTGCCGTGAGATAGGCCGATTCGGTATGGCAACACACCTGCCATCACATGGTGTGTTGATCGTTTGCGATTGGCACGCTGATCCAGGCGGTGACCTTGTTTGCATGCGGGGCCGCGATGCACTGGGAGCTGCTCGTCGAGGTGATGCAGGCTCCGAGCTCATCGCTAGCCCCGCCAGAAACGGACAATCCGTGACAACAAAGTGGTCGGGTTTTCGAGATAAGAAAGGAGATGAGCTGAATTCCGGCAAGGTTCCGCGCTCGTCTCTCCCGAAACTGGGGCGGACATGCGGAACTGATCAGTGAACGCCAACTTAACGGTTCGTGTATGAAGACCGGTAAACCGACCGGCCGCACGGACGACCAGAGGGGTGGCGCGGGGCGGAGTTGCGGCGCGTCTTGGCTATGGCCCTCCCCAACGCCTGACATAGCCGAGCGCATCGCCCGCCCCGCCCTGCCCCCGGGTCTTGTGACATACGACGATGAATAAAACAAAGCGGTGAGATGTATCAGACTCACAGCAGAATGTTGCCGTCGCGAGGTACGGCCGAATGAGAATTCTCTACGTTGATCTCAATCCCGAATCCATCCCCGGAGGAACCGACAGAGTCCTAAGGAACCGTGGCCACATGCTGCTTTACGTAAACACGTGTCGCGACGCGCTTGAGATGATCCGCAATCAAGACTTGGATGCTGTTGTGATTTCCCACGACAGTCTCGAGGTCTTTGACTTGATTGCCAAGGCGCAGGCTGTTCGCGGAGAACTCCCGGTTTTTGTTACCGACGATTGGAGCATTTCCGAGCTTCCGTTGGCATTGGAATGGTGTGGAGGACTTCAGGAAGCCGGTAACCACGTCCACGTATGAAAGCTGGTTTGTCGGATGCAACATGAGCGTCGGCAGGTCGCGGTTACTACCGGCTAATATTCGGGACTCAATGCTCGCGATTCACACTCTCGCCCGCAATCAGCACCACCACCGACCGCGCGCCTGCGTGATACCTTTCACCAGCGACCGGCGCCGCTGCGTTCCATTCGCAAATCTCATCTGGCGGATCAAGGGCAGTATCGATCCAGCGCCGCCAGTTCCCTGCGCCGTTGGCCGGTACCGGAAGTTCGAAGTCGAGAGCTTCCCAATAGGCATTCAGAATGACGTACAACAGCAGCCCTTCGTTTTTCAGTTCTGCGCTGATCGCAAGGCTGTGCGAACTGGATGACCAATCCGGCTGATTGAGTTTCACGCCGTGCCAGGCGTGTTTTGCCTCGCGCAGAAACTGGCTCAGACTCAGGCGCCCGCGCTCATGCTCCACTTCTCGCATCACACGGCGCTGGATCAGCAACCTAACGAACCGGAGGACGTCGGCGCGTTTGGACACCAGATTCCAGTCGAACCAACTCGTATCATTGTCCTGGCAGTAGGCATTGTTATTGCCGCGCTGGGTTCGCCGCACCTCGTCGCCCATGACAAACATGGGCACGCCGACGGAAAGCATGACGGCCGTGAAGAAGTTCTTTATCTGCCGGTTGCGCAGCTTCTCTATTTCTGTATCGTCGCTTGGACCTTCAACGCCGCAGTTCCAGCTTCTGTTGTCATCGCGGCCGTCGCGGTTCTCCTCGCCATTTTCTTCGTTATGCTTGCGATTGTAGGAGACGACATCGTTGAGCGTGAAACCATCGTGGCAGGTAACGAAATTGACGCTCTCCTCGGCTTCGCGCTCCCTCTGACCATAGATGCTTGGGCTGCCGAGCAGACGGTCGGCGATACGCGTCACAGAATTGTCCGAAGCCCGGAAGAAGTCGCGGACATCATCGCGAAACCGATCATTCCACTCCTTCCAACTATCTCCTACAAAGCTGCCGACCTGGTAGAGTCCTCCCGCATCCCAGGCTTCCGCGATCATCTTCGTGCCAGCCAGCGCCGGGTCGGACTCGATGTCCCAAAGCACCGGAGGATTTGCCATCACGGCACCGGACGAATCGCGTGCAAGAATGGATGCCAGATCGAACCGGAAGCCGTCCACGTGCATTTCGTTCACCCAGTAACGGAGGCTATCCACGATCATGCGCCGCACGATCGGATGGTTCGCGTTGAGTGTGTTTCCGGTACCGGTGAAGTTGGCATAGCGTGAGCGATCTTCGCCCAAAAGGTAGTAGGTGGGATTGTCCAGACCACGAAAGCATTGTGTCGGTCCGTCGTGCTCTCCTTCCGCCGTGTGATTGAAGACGACATCGAGAATGACTTCGATACCGGCGCGGTGCAGCGCCTTCACCATGCCCCGAAATTCATCAACCGCGCCTAGCGGTTCGTGGCGCGAGCTGTAGGCCTGGTGCGGCGCGAAAAACGAGACCGGAGAGTAGCCCCAGTAGTTGGTTCGGCCTCGCGGCGCATCCTGCACATCGAACTGGAACACGGGGAGCAATTCGACTGCTGTTATCCCCAGTGTCTGAAGGTAGGGGATCTTCTCGATGAGTCCAGCGTATGTACCACGTTTCGATTCGGCCACTCCGGAGCTTGGGTGTGCCGTAAAACCGCGCACATGCATCTCGTAGATGATGGTGCGCGACCATGGCCCCTTCAGAGGTACGTCACCTTCCCAGTCATACGACTGCGGGTCCGTGACCACGTTCTTCATGGCGGTCGCGGCGTTGTCACCTTCGCGGCGGGCAGCCTCACGGCAATAGTTTTTCGGCACAACGATGGCGCGGCCATACGGGTCGAGCAGTAGCTTGGATGGATCAAACCTGAGGCCCTGATCTGGGGCGAATGGCCCGTAGGCCCGGAATCCGTAGATCTGCCCAGCTTGTACGCCCGGAACGAATACGTGCCAATAGTGGTAAGTGCGATTTGTCGTTGGATCGATGGGGATGACACGCGAAGGACGAGCGTCATCTGCGCCGTCGAAGAACAGCAGTTCGATACCGGCCGCAGTCCGGGAAAAGATCGAGAAATTGGCGCCGCCGGTTGTGAGCGTAGCTCCGAGTGGAAGGCTACGGCCGGTCATGGAAGTACAAAGCGACCTTTCCACAACGACTTTGTCGAACTGCTTCATGCATAGCCACGGAAGCGGTACGTCGTCCGAAGAGCATCAGGGCGGACGCTGTTGCCACGCTCTTATCCGGCATCTCCAAAACAAATACCGAGCGCGCGCGATACAAGAACAAATTCGCTGTCCGGCGGGACCAGTTTTAGTTCTGCGATCGCCTTCTCGATGGGTACGAAATCAATGCGTGGTGGATTGAGTGCCACCATGACTCCGTCCATGCCTCTTGAGAGGGCATCGATGGCGGCAGCGCCGAAGGTGAGTCCCAGGATTCGGTCAATCGCCGTCGGCGACCCGCCGCGCAACAGGTGCCCTAGAACCACGCACCGGCTCTCCTTTCCGGTGAGTTCCTGAAGCTGCGCTGTGACGGTCTCGCCGACGCCGCCCAGTCGCTCCGCCTGTCCGGCCGCGCGACTTCTAACTGTCACATGGCCGCCCAAGGGCTTGGCTCCTTCCGCAACCACCACGATGGAATACGGTTTCCCTTCGCGGTGCTTCCGGCACAGGTGTGCGGCGACTTTTTCGACTTCGTACGGGATCTCTGGAATAAGGATGGCGTCAGCTCTTCCAGCCAAACCGGACTGGAGCGCGATCCATCCTGCATTGCGCCCCATCACTTCTACGACCATGAGCCGCTGATGAGCCAACGCTGTGCTGTGGAGCCGGTCAATACACTCGGTGGCGAATGACACCGCGGTGTTGAAACCGAATGTAAGTAGCGTGGACTCGAGATCGTTGTCGATCGTTTTGGGCACACCGACAACACACAAGCCTTTGTTCTGCAGCTTGTGCGCAATGCTGAGGCTGCCGTCACCTCCGACCGCGATAAGAGCGTCGAGCTTGTTTTTCCGAAAATGTTCGATGAGTTCGTCAGAACGATCGACTTCCTTGGTGGTGCCGTCCGGCTGTCTCGTGGGACGACAGAAGGGATTGCCTCGGTTCGTCGTTCCCAGGATGGTGCCACCGAGGTGAGAGATTTCCCGCACTACAGAGCGCCTGAGTTCAATCAGACCGCCGTCAGGATAGTTCTGTGGTTCCAGAAAGCCGTCGTAGCCGTCGCGAATGCCGAAGATCTGCCATCCCAGGCCGCGGGCCGCATGTACGGCGCCATGAATGACTGCATTCAGCCCGGGTGCATCGCCGCCACCAGTATTGATTGCCACTCTTCTTATGGGGACTGTCATCACCTATTGCCTCTTCCCATCTCCGAGACACGTTCGCTCTCCATCAAGCAACCGTGATTCCCGGGTCCAGATATACGTCCTGAATGGCGTGCAGCAGCTCGATGCCTTCCTTCATCGGCCGCTGGAACGCTTTGCGGCCGGAAATCAGGCCCATGCCGCCGGCACGCTTGTTGATGACCGCCGTCGTGACCGCCTCGGAGAAGTCATTTGCTCCCGAAGCGCCCCCGCTGTTGATCAGACCAGCACGTCCCATGTAACAGTTCGCCACCTGATAGCGGCAAAGATCAATCGGGTGGTCGCTGGTGAGCTCGCTATAGATACGTTGGTCAAGCTTCCCGTAGGACGAGTCGCCGGTGTTCAGCGCCAGGAATCCGCCGTTATTCTCCGGCAGCTTCTGCTTGA
>Ga0335077_10012439_pt1 | contig 10643 bp, 10 predicted proteins | sample Lox_Sample_31_FD_207151 | JGI IMG/M metagenome (GOLD analysis project Ga0335077, IMG submission 207151) | Soil microbial communities from Loxahatchee National Wildlife Refuge, Florida, United States - Lox_Sample_3.1 | ecosystem: Environmental > Terrestrial > Soil > Wetlands | place: USA...
GCAAATCGTTTCAAGGCGCGGATCGCAATGGGCTGATCGACCGATCCTCTGCGGCATGCAGTCTCGCATGGCGCGCCACAGATCCGGCCACAAATGGAAGCTAGTGGGTTTGGTCCGCGCGCGATGAGATAGGCCAGTTCATAATCGCCGTCGGCTATGGCACGAACGTATCCGCGTGCGTCCGTGTGTACGGGACAGGCGAACTGGCATTTGATTTGTTCGCGCCAGTAGGAATCGCCAGCGACGCGGACCTGATAGCCGGAAGACACACACACCTCGCCTCCGGTCCTGCCGGATACGGCCATGACCGCAGAGAACAGGCAAAAGCGCTGTGACCTACCGCACTATAGCGTGTGATTTGGTAACAGGTTTACAAGGGGCGTCTCACGGGTCGGTGTTCCTGTCAACGGGGTCTCGGGCTAGGCACACGGCACAATCCATTCGGACGAAACACGCGCTATCCGACGAAGTGAGACGGAAAAGCGCGTCCACCCAGCTAAGCAAATTCACTATAACGAAAGCGGAGAAGAGAAACACGGGCTTCGCCAGTATCCGAGCTCATTCCACGAGTTGAAGGTTGAGGGCGATGCGCACGCCGTTGACGAGAACGACGCTCTGATCAAGCAACTGCTGGTTAGTGATTTCCGCGTTCAGCCTCGAGGACGAATTGGCATCCGTAGGGGCGGGGCTTGCTCCGCCCCCGCTGCGTTACCCGCCAGCTCGCTAAGCTCTCGAAGTGCATGCACCACCGGCCCTTTATTTGCCGACGTGATGCGTATCACAGGCAGCGCCGTGGCCCGGTCGTTTACCTGCCGGGTCAGTGCCGGTGACAGGTCACCTATGGCGGTGACTACCGTCACTTTCAGATGTGAGTTTTGACGTTAGGTTGTGTGCATTTCGAGAGGCGAAGTTGACAAGCATTCAAGGAGCATTCGGCTTCCAATTGCAAGCGCCCGGCGCAGTTCTGCAACGGCGCGAGCTCTCCGCCCTGGAACCCGGACCGAACGAAGTCGTTGTCGAAGTTGCCGGCTGCGGCGTGTGTCACACGGACGTCGGATTTGCGTTTGATGGCGTGCCGACGCGCCATGCGCTGCCGCTGATTCTCGGGCATGAAATCTCCGGGCGAGTCGTCACAGCCGGACAGACGACTGCGGAGTGGTTGGGATGCTCGGTAATTGTCCCGGCAGTGATTCCTTGTGGAAGATGCCCGGCGTGCCGCGCGGGTCGGCCCACAATCTGCCGCCAACAATTCATGCCCGGCAATGACGGCGACGGCGGCTTTGCTACGCACGTCCTTGTTCCCGCACACGGTCTGTGCCCAGTGCCGTCGAGTTTGCCGGGGGGTGTGACGCTCGAGATGCTCTCCGTTGTAGCGGACGCGGTGACCACGCCGTACGAGGCCATTCGAAGATCGGGGCTCGGCCCGGAAGATGTTGCCGTCGTGGTGGGCGTCGGTGGAGTCGGCGGGTTTGGAGTGCAGATCGCAGCGGCTTTGGGCGCCGCCGTCGTAGCCATTGATGTCGATCCGTTGCGGCTGGAATTGGCGTCAAAACACGGAGCGAAACTCGTTCTTGACGCCACCTCAACTGATTTGAAGGGATTGCGAGCAGCGGTGCGCAGCTTTATCAAGGACTCCGCCCGCCAAGGCATCGGGCTCAAGATTTTTGAGATGAGCGGCACACCCTCCGGCCAGACCACCGCGTACGGGCTCCTGGATCACGGGGCCTATCTGGCTGTGGTCGGATTTACACCTAAAACGATTGAATTGCGGCTGTCCAACCTGATGGCCTTTGATGCAACGGCTCGAGGCAACTGGGGTTGTCCCCCAGAGCAATATCCAGGCGCGCTGAAATTGGTGCTTGAAGGCAAAGTGGCCTTAGCTCCATTTGTCGAGAAACACCCGCTGGAAGAGGCTCCGGCGGTACTCGAAGCGGTGGCGAAACACGCGCTGCGGCGCCGGGCCATTCTGCAACCCAAACAAAGCAAGAAAGTGAGCTGATTGGAGGGAACACGGTGAAGAATCACAACCTTATTGAGGCCAGTTCACCTCGCGAGATTCTTGTTGAGCGAAGACCCGTCCGCGAAAAATCGGGCAAGGCTGTCGAGGGCCTTCACAACCTGTGGATTACTCTGAACAATCCGAACGAGCTCAACAGCTACACGACATCGATGGCCAAGGAAGTGATTCTGGCTTTACGGGAAGCCAGCAACGACCGTGCGGCCGTGGCGGTGGTTTTGACGGGCGCGGGGACGCGTTCGTTCTGCAGCGGGGGAAATACGCGGGAATACGCGGAGTATTACGCGGGCGCGCCAGCCGAATACCGCCAATACATGCGGCTTTTCAATGACATGGTGACCAGCGTTCTGCAATGCGACAAACCGGTGATCTGCCGCGTGAATGGCATGCGTGTCGGCGGGGGGCAGGAAGTCGGAATGGCGTGCGATTTTTCCATCGCCAGCGATCTGGCTGTGTTCAGCCAGGCCGGGCCGAAGCATGGTTCCGCGCCGGACGGGGGAAGCACGGATTTCCTTCCCGTGTATGTCGGCATCGAACGGGCCATGTATAGTGGAACACTCTGCGAGACCTGGAGCGCGCACCGCTTCTACTGGCTCGGCGGCCTTACGCAAATTGTTCCTGCACTGAAAATCGACGGCAAATGGATAGCGAACCCTTTGACGGTGACGGACCGGGTTTTGGACGAATATGGGCGGGTGGTTCTTGGTGAGTGGAAGACAGGTCAGGCGCGCGAAGAAGGGAAAGCGCTGTTGTCCAAAGGAACGGTGGACCTTTCGTTGCTCGACGAAGCGGTCGAGGAGATGTGCACGAAGTTTCTCTACACCATGCCCGACTGCCTCATAAAAACCATTGAAAGCCTCCGCAAGCACAAGCTCCAGCATTGGGACAAGAACCGCGAAAGCAACCGCGCATGGCTCTCATTGAACATGATGACGGAGGCCAACGCGGGCTTCCGGGCATTCCGCTACGGAAGCAAGGAACAACGAGAAGTCGATTTCGTACGGCTCCGCCAGCGGCTTGCGCAGGGGGGACGCTGGAACGAAGAACTGGTCCGGGAAATTGCACCGTGGGTAGGACAGCCTGAGAAAGTCGCAAGCTGAGGTAAGCACCGTTCGCTTGCGGAAGGCTCGTTGGTTGCGCGAAGGGAAGGAAGGTCAGTCGCATGAACCTTCGAACTTTTGAAACCTGGCGCGGCAAAGCACTAGATGACGTTTTGTATGAATGCCGGGAATTGTTCGAGGACACGACCTTTCCCACAGTGCGGCAGTGGCGAGACGCAGGCGGAAAAGTCCTGGGGCACTTTCAGGTTTACTTCCCCGAAGAGATTGCGCATGCAGCGGGGATGCTGCCTTTCAAGGTGCGTGGAGCTCCGATCGAGGCGGTTCAAGCGGATTCGCGGTTTGGTTCTTATCTCTGCTCAATCCTGAAAACATCTCTGGAGCTAGCGCTGAGCAAACGCGTCGAGTTCGACATGTTCGTGACGCACCCCATTTGCGATGCAGCTCGGAACCTCGGAGCCGTCTGGGGGCGCAATTTTCCCTATTCCTGCCAGATTCTCTATCTGCCTCAGAACGCAAATTCGCCGGCGGCGGTCACGTACCTTCGAAACGAATATGCACGGCTGCTTCGGGACATCGAAAAAATTACCGGACGGCCTGTCAATGAAGATGAACTGCGGCTCTCCGTGGCTGTTTACAACCGGAACCGCGCGCTGCTTCGCGAACTGTATGCGTTGAAGCGCGACACGCCGTGGCTGGTTTCAGCGGATGAGGCTTATGTTCTAACAGCCATCGGCGGGTTTATGCCTCGCGAGGAGCACAACGAAATTCTTGAGACCGTTCTGCCTCAGCTTGCAGCCAGACCCAATAAAAAGCAGGACAAGATTCGCTTGGTCTTCGAGGGCGGATTCTGCGAACAACCGCCACTCGATTTGATACGAGCGATTGCGCGCTCCTGCTACGTTGTCGATGACGATTTGCTGATTGGGATGCGCTGGATCCTTGAAGGTGTGCCCCTGGACGGCGACCCGCTGCTGAATCTTGCCTCGGCTTACCTCGAAAAAAGTTCCTACAGCCCAGTTCAGCATGATCTTCGCAAGCCCAAGGAGAAAATGCTGATCGAGCGAATCCGGAATTCGCAAGCGAATGCCGCGATTTTGACGGCCGCAAAGATGTGCGAGCCCGGGCTGGAAGAGCAAGTGGCTTACCTGCACGCGCTCGACGAAGAAGGCATTCCGTATTTCATCAGTGAGTTTGAAGAAAAAATGACGACGTTCGAACACATGGAAATTCAGCTCGAGACTTTCGTGGAAAACATCCTGTTTAGTTGAGGAAGGACAAGAGCGATGAGCCATCAAGAAGCGGACGGAATTGTTGGCCGGGGGAATCGCGAAGGAGCCGACTTGTTTCGGCGATGGTTTTCGGAACTCGGCCAAACCGCGGAACAAGGCGGCCTGTCCGCCTACGTTTTCGTGATGGGAAGCATGTGCGAGATCTTGCGCACGTTCAACCTTCCCGTTGTCTTTCCAGAGATCAATTCGTTGCAAACCGCGGTCCGGCGCGTCGCTCATGAGTACCTGAACCAGGCGGAAGACTACGGCTATTCGCCGGACATCTGTGGCTATGTGAAGGCCGACATAGCGGTACAGCTCCGCGGCGGAGAACATCCGATGGGGCGGATTCCCAAACCCGCGCTTGCTGTCCTGACCAACGCCTGCAATACCTATATCAAGTGGGCGGAAATCTGGGAGCGCATGTATCACATTCCGATTTTCACGCTGGACGTTCCGGGAACGCGTGCGGCGGGCACGCAAACATGGGCAGGCGATGTGGATTTTGAAAACGACCGGCAGTATGTGCAAGCGCAGATTATGGATTTGATTGCGCTGTGCGAGCGTGTGACCGGCATCAAGTTCGACATCGACCGGCTGCGCGAAGTGATGGGATATGCCAACGAGATGTCCCGCGGTTGGAAGCAGGTTTTGGAATTCAACAAAAGCCGGCCGTCGCTCTTCAATGCGTTGACCGATGGAACGATCTACCTTGGAGTCACGAATGGTTTTCGGGGCTCACCGGAAGGTGGTCGGTACTTCACAAAACTAGTGGAGGAAATGGCCTACAAGGCATCGAATGGCATCGGCACACTCGTCGACGAAAAGTACCGGCTGACCTTCATCGGTGTTCCCTGCTACCCGATTTTCCGGCGTTTCAATGAATTGTTTACCGAGTGGGGCGGGACGTTCGTGCACTCCACGTACTTGTGGTTTGCTTCGGGAGGAGCCAATCTTGGTTTTGAATACGACCTCGCGCATCCACTGGAGAGCTTGGCGGAAGGCGTTCTCATTAGCGTGCGAGACGCCATGGACAGCATGTTTTATCCGGAGCGGGCGCTGCTCGAGATGGTCGACTCTTTTCATTTAGACGGGGTCGTGTATCACCCCGTCAAGAGTTGCCGCACGACTTCGACGGGAATGGCAGATAACCGGCGCGCTTTGATGGCCACCCGCGACGTGGCAAGCCTTTTTATCGAATCCGACATGATGGATCGCCGGGTTGTGAGCGAGGCGCAGATGAAAAACCGCATCGATGCTTTTTTCGAAGGGCTCGCATCCCGCAGGCAGCAAGAAGCTGCGACTCGTTGACACGCAAGAAATTCAGGCTGGGAGGAACTGAGAATGGCTCATACCGCCGGGGTTGATGTTGGATCCACTCAGACAAAAGCCGTCGTGATCAACGAAGCGAAGAATATTGTCGGGCGCGCACTCATCGACACGGGCGCAAACGTGATTATCGCCGCCGAGAACGCGTTTACGGAGGCCCTGAAGAACGCGCAAGTACAGGAGGAAGAGGTTGAATATGTCGTGGGCACCGGGTATGGCCGCTACCGCGTGACTTTCGGAAATGCGCAAGTCACGGAGATCAGTTGCCACGCCCGCGGCGCAGTGCACATGTTTCCGGGGACACGCACCGTCCTCGACATGGGAGGTCAAGACACGAAGGCCATTCGCGTGCGCCAGTCCGGTGAAATCGTGGATTTTTGCATGAACGACAAATGCGCGGCCGGCACGGGAAGATTCCTGGGAGCAGCTTCCAGCGCGCTGGATATTCCCCTGGACCAATTGGGCCCGACAGCCCTGCGGTCGGAACGCCCGGTACGTATCAGCACGACCTGCACCGTATTCGCCGAGTCGGAAGTTCTTTCCTGGGTTGGCAGGGGGAAAAAGATTGAAGACATCCTCCAGGGCGTTCATCAGTCGATTGCGGCGCGTTCGATCGGGTTACTTCGTCGCGTGGGAATCGAAGAAGAGATCACCTTTACCGGTGGAGTAACGCGGAATGTCGGAATGGTGGAAGCACTTCAAAAGGGCTTGGATACTAAGCTCAATCTCAGCCAGGATTCCCACTTCATGGGTGCATTAGGCGCTGCTTTGTTTGCTTTCGACCACGTTCTGGCGGGTCGTGCGCCAACGGCCACCGGGAGGCACTCATGATTTTCACCGCAGGGATCGACGTTGGCTCCACGTATACCAAAGCGGTGATCGTGGACGAGAATAGTCGCATCGCCGGGCAGGCGTTAAATCGCACGGGCTACAAGCTGGCCGAAATCTCCCGCCAGGTCTATCAGGATGCTCTGAAGAGCGCTGGGCTCCCGGAATCTTCTATCTCTTACGTCGTGGCTACAGGATTCGGGCGCCACGTGGTGCCGTTCAGCGATGCCCAGGTCACCGATTTGACCGCAAGTGCTCGTGGCGCCACCTACTTCTTCCCGAAGACACGGACCATTCTCGATGTCGGCGGACAAACGATGAAGGCTACCCGGCTCGATGATTCGGCGAGAGTGAAATCCTTCCGCCTCAATGACAAATGCGCAGCGGGAACTGGGGCGTTCCTGGAAAAGACGGCTCGCTACATGGGATACACAACAACAGAGATCGGCCCGCTGGTAGCCACCTCCAAACAGCAAGTCGCGATTTCCGGAGTCTGCGCCGTATTTGCCGAATCGGAGGTTATCAATCAATTGTCCCTGGGAAGTGCACCTGCGGACATCATGTATGGCGCCATCGCCTCACTGGTGGATCGTTCCGTACAACTCATGAAGCGCGTGCAGTTGGTGCCCGAATACACGTTGATTGGAGGCATCCTAAGATTTGAGACGATGGCCAGTGTCGTGCGCGAGCATCTCAAGGAAAAAGTGAATGTTCCGCCGGAAAGCCTGGTTCAATTTGTGGGAGCGTTGGGCGCAGCGTTGTTGGCGCAACGCCGCTTGCAGAAACTGAATCACCCGGCTGGCGAAGACCGGCCGACCGAAAAGATGCCAGCGCACGATTAAACTTCTAATATCACAGCCGTGAGCAAGCTTATCAAAATCGAAAGTCTTCTCAGCCTCTCTGCTGACAGATTTTTCTCCGATGCTCAGCTTCAGCCCGACCCGGCATTAATTGCCGAAGGCTGGGAGCGCCGCTTTACCGCCGATGAGGCGCGCACCAAGGAAGTCATGGAGCTTTATACTCAACTGGGTTATGAAGTGCGAGCGGAACCGATTCGTGCTGACGAGCTGGACGACGATTGCCAGGATTGCCAGTCCGTCGTGTCTGTGCATTTTCGTACGATCTACACCCGCAAGAGAAGAAGTTGACGAATCAATCTTCGGGAAGCAACGCAAGCCATACAAAACGTTTTTGGCTCAGAGTGAATCCCTTAACCAACCGCACCACAAATCATCGAGAGTTCACTATACTTTCAGGAATCTTCGACCCTCGCCGGAGCCGTCCTTCAGAGTCCGAGGAACGAACAACCTCGGTGTCGAACATCCCTGACGGTGAGGGTGCGCGCTCATCGGTACCGTTGGGTCTGCGCGTGAAGCCAGAACGGACGAATACAGGTTGCCTCGCTGCTGTTTGATGCGCTTCGCGCGGCGTGCCAAACGCCCGCAGCCCTGCCGGGCCTTCGAGAAACTCTGCGCCGCTACACCCGTACTCAATGCGAGAAACTCTCTTCGCTTCATGGACCGTCCTCCCACCTAAGAATGAGTACTCTTAAGGGTCGTCGTTGAAGAGTGCGTCTACGCTCGCTGCAATCTGCTCGAATGAGCAGTTGGCTTCCTGGGTAGCCAAACTCAAGCCCACGATTCCGTGAACGGGGAAGCTTAGATCGCAGCCCTAACCCAGGTGAGCGGCCTGAGACATAGGTAACACATTTGTACCGGACACATAGGTAACACTTTCCTCCCTTGAAGGGAGGGAAAGATGCCTTGGAAGGAGTGTTCGGTGATGGACGAGAGGATGCAGTTTGTGGCTCGCCGGCTAGCCGGCGAGGCGATGGCAGAACTTTGCAGAGAGTTTGGCATTTCCCGGAAGACCGGCTACAAGATCTTCGATCGCTACCAGGAATGCGGGGTACAAGGACTGACGGACAGGAGCCGACGTCCCTATCGGTACGCGAATCAGCTCCCCTTCCAGGTGGAAAACTACATCTTAAACCTGAAGCGTGAGCACCCCAGCTGGGGTGCGCGCAAAATCCGTGAGCGCCTGCTTCGCCGGTTCTCGGGTATTCCTGTGCCGGCCAAAAGCACCGTCCATGCGGTGCTGGATCGCTATGGCCTGGTCGAGCGCCGCGGCCGTGCACGTCGTCGCACGCAGGGAACCGCTTTATCGTTGGGCCAACGGCCCAACCAACTATGGTGCACCGATTACAAGGGGGAGTTCTTGCTGGGGAATCAGCACTACTGCTATCCGCTAACGGTCACCGATCATGCCAGCCGTTTTCTGCTTACTTGCGAGGCACTTTCTTCCACCAAAGAAAGCTACGCATTCACTGTATTTGAGCGGCTTTTTAAAGAGCGCGGCCTGCCCGCCAACATCCGCGTGCCCTTTGCGTCCGCGCATGCGTTGTTCAACTTGAGCAAGCTGGCCGTGTGGTGGCTGCGGCTGGGCATCGGCATCGAACGAATCAAGCCAGGTCACCCACAACAAAACGGCCGCCACGAACGCATGCATCTCACGCTGAAGAAAGAAGCCACCAAGCTGGCGGCCGGGAATTTTCTGCAGCAGCAGGCCAGGTTCGATAAGTTCATCGAGGTCTTCAACAACGAACGCCCTCACGAAGCCCTGGACATGCAGTGTCCGGCGGAGGTCTATCAACCTTCCCCGCGCCCCTACACCGGATTGCCAGATATCGACTACCCGCTCCACGACAAAACCATCGTGGTGACCCGTTGCGGGCGCATCTGTCTGGGCAAAAAGAAAATCAATTTCAGCCAGGTCTTTGCCGGCCAGGCCGTCGGCATCAAAGAAGTTCAGGACGACATTTGGCTGGTCAGCTTTATGGATTATGATCTGGAATACTTCGATCTGGAGACTCGGGTGCTCGAACCACTCGAAAATCCGTTCGGCCCAAAAGTGTTACCTATGTCTTAGGTACGAAGTGTCACCCATGTGTCCGGGCTGCACCTTGCAAGTAGTGGTCGGGGCGCCCGGATTTGAACCGGGGGCCTCCTGCGCCCAAGGCAAAAACAATTAATCTATCTTGTTGGCTCGCTTAGCTTTGTTCTGCGTCATAGCACTCGGTTTTTCACCTAATTTGGCGGCACTTGGACCCAAGTTGGACCTAAAGTTTGGGGTGAACCCCTAAGATGGCACACTTTTTTTGGACATAGCTTCCGCTTTCGTAAGAGCGTTCTTGCATCTCCTACCAAGAGAGGGTCTGGACGCAGACTGTTCGACACTCAGGGAAGCGACTCGGAAAACGAGAGGGCGAGTTCAGAAAGAACAACGATGAGGGCAGGCGGGTATTGGATTCTTCCTTCGGCGTCGAGGAAAGAGAAGGAAGTGTCCGCGTACCGGTAATAACGCTCGCGGAAGCATCGCGGCTCGAAACATGCGATGGAAGAATCGCTGCTTCGAGCCAGATCAATCAGCGCGGTTTGCACGCGTGCAATGTCGGGGTCGATGGACGCAAGCAAGCCCCAAGAATATATTCCGGCGATGGTGGTACAGCCGTGGCTTGGGTCAGACATATTGCAGTAGCGCGAAGGGGCGATGCCGTAGTTGGATCTTCCTTGATAGCTCACGCGATACCATCCGTCCGAACCATCGAAGAAATTCCTGAACAAAGGCTTCTGGTAATCGCCTTCGAAGACGTGAAAGGCATACTGATTGCCGATGTGCTCGATGTCGGCCTGTTGTGGAAAATCAACTCCAGTAGCGCTGCGATTTTGAAACAGGGACCACAGAAACGTCGGTATCAAGCTGAAATGCGAAATATGCCAGCTCACTCCCTGCGGTTTGGCTTTTTGGGTTGGTGTGGGAAAGGCTTCGCCTTCGTACCGCGCATACTCCATGTCTTCGTGCTGTTCGTAGTCGCCGCTAAAGTAGGAAGCGCACGTGCGACCGGACGCATCTTTGGTTAAGGTTCGCGAAGCCTGGAAGCGTTGGACACCGACAGTTACTAGTTCCTTGAGCTTCTGCAATTCTTTGTCGCCGAGGACGATCAGTTTGACGTCCAGTGCGTGCGCTCCAAGAAGTTCTGCCGCAGAAGCAATATCAAATAGTTCGTCGGCATTCATGACGCGCTTTTTGAAAAAGGGGCTGTCTGGTGTCACGTCTTCTTTCATCCGCTCCGCGAAATTG
>Ga0335077_10012440_pt1 | contig 10643 bp, 8 predicted proteins | sample Lox_Sample_31_FD_207151 | JGI IMG/M metagenome (GOLD analysis project Ga0335077, IMG submission 207151) | Soil microbial communities from Loxahatchee National Wildlife Refuge, Florida, United States - Lox_Sample_3.1 | ecosystem: Environmental > Terrestrial > Soil > Wetlands | place: USA: Florida...
CCGCCCCGACGGTCGAGGTGGGGCACCCGCGGCTTGCCCTCGACGAATTCGAGCACACCGATTTCACGCAGCGCCCTCACCTCCGGCTCGGCGGCGTGCCCACCGGCCCCACCGACCACGCGACGGCGACACCGCCCGGCGAGCCCGTCTCAGCGCTGCTCGGGCCCGTCGCGCTCGACCCGCTCACCGTGGCCGACGACGCGACCTGGCTCCAGCGGGTGACGGCAGAGGCGAATCTGCCTGCGTACTTGGCACCCGGGCTGAGCGAACTCTACGGGTGACCCCGCTGGACTGTCGACATTGACGTTCGGTTAGGAAACGCCGGAGTTGACTGTCAGTGCACGGCAGCCATTCCACGAGCGTATTACGGCGCGGAAGCGCAACAAGATCGTTGACAATCGTGTTAACATGCGCCCCGCGCTGACCCCCGGGTAGACGTCCAATTCCGGCCGGTGGGAGCGCGGGAGAGTTGCTGCTCTAAGCGAGGAGAGCCGAGGATGAGCGATGCCATCCGTTTCCGCAGGCTTGCAGCCGTTGCCGCCTGCTTGTTTCTGATCGCCGCTGTCGTCAGTGCATGCGGGGGCTCCAAATCGAGTTCCTCGGCTACGTCGTCGGCGGCGGGGTCCAGTTCGACCTCGTCCGCGTCGTCGACCACGGCGTCGGGCACGCCCAAGCCGGGTGGCTCGCTGACCGTGCTCGAGCTGGGCGGGTACGCCGGCGCCTGGCCGACCGGGCTGGATCCGGCGACCAACGTCAACGGAGCCGCCGATCAGGATCAGATGAACTCGATCTTCGGCCAGCTGTTCCAGATCGCCGAGGGCGGAAAGGTGGTCCCGGACCTGGCGGCCTCTGCCACGCCATCGGCCGGCGGCAAGACGTGGACGATCACTCTCCAGCCGAACTTGAAGTTCTCAGACGGCACCACGCTCGACGGTGCCGCGGTCGTGTCCAACTGGAAGCGCGACTTCGCTAGCCCGTGCACCTGCAAGCCAACGGGACTCCCGCCGATCAAGTCGATCACCGCCCCCACCGCGACGACCGTGCAGATCGCCTTCGCGGGGCCCGACGGCGCGTTCCAGAATCAGCTGCTGGTGGCCAATCTGAATTGGATCGCGTCGCCGACCGCGATCAAGCAGATGGGGGAGCAGGCGTTCAAGATCAAGCCCGTGGGTGCAGGCCCGTTCACTGTGGACAGCGACACGCTGTCGAACACGCTGGTGCTCAAGAAGAACCCGAGCTACTGGCAGAGCGGGCGTCCGTATCTCGACACGCTCACGTTCAAGGCCGTGGCCGACGACGAGGCGGCGCTCGAGACGCTGAAAGCAGGCAATGCTCAGGCTTACGACGGGATGGCGACTCCTTCGCTGGTGAGCCAGTACAAGGCGTCTTTCACGACGACCGAGCAGCCGGCGACGTCTCCGTACGACATCCAGCTCAACACCGCGATACCGCCGTTCAACAACATGAATGCGCGGCTCGCGATCTACTACGCGACCGATGCTGCGCTGATCGATCAGAAGCTGTTCGGCAACCAGTTCCAGGTCGTTCAGGGCTTCACCGCGCCCGGCGGGCTGTTCTACTACCCGAACGTGCCGGGCTACCCGACGTATGACCTGAACAAGGCAAAGTCGCTGGTGAAGCAAATCCCCGGTGGGCTGACTGTGAATTTCTTCACGCTCGGTTCGCCGGTGAACCAGAACTTCATGGAGGCGCTCCAGCAGCTGTGGAAGCAGGCCGGGATCAACACGTCGATTCACCTATACAGCCTGGCCGGGCTGATCCAGCAATTCGTCAGCAAGAAGTGGCAGGCGGCCCTGCAGACCGCGGGGGCGTGGGATCCGGCGGCGGGCGTCGGACTCGGGTTCCGCTTCCTGTCGGCGTCGCCGTTCAGCGGCGTGCATGATCCCAAGCTCGACGCGATGATTCTGGGCGGCCAGGCGGCGGTCGACCCGACCGCGCGCGACAAGATCTACCAGCAGGCGGCGCAGTACATCGCCAAGAACGCGGACGGCCCGTTCCTGTTCCCGCTTGCGTCCTGGAACGTGGCCGTGCACGGCGTGCAGGGGCCGGGGCTCACAACGGTGATCCCTTCGGTCGTGGTCAACACGCCGCCGCAGTGGCAGAGCGTCTCGTTCACGCAGTAGAACAGTGAGGCAGGGGACAGCAACTGATGAGTAGTAGCACCGCGCCGCTCAGCGCTCCGCTGGCGGCGCGGGCCGGCTGGTGGAGCCGGCTCGCCGGCTCCCCGACCCTGCGCTTCATCGTCCGGCGGCTGTTGTTGGCGATCCCCGTGCTGTTCGGGGTGACCTTCCTCTCGTTCGTGGTGATGAACTCGTTGCCGGGTGACGCGGCGCAGGAGCTGCTCGGCGCCCAGGCGACCCCATCGGAGATCCACCAGCTCCGGGCCCAGCTCGGACTCGACAAGCCGTTCCTGACCCGATACTGGGACTGGCTGCACGGGGTGATCACCGGCCATCTCGGCCACTCGCTCTCGAGCGGCCAGAGCGTGGGCTCGATTCTCGTCTCGGACCTACCGGTGACCTTCGAGCTCGTGGCGTTCGCGTTCCTCTTCTCGCTCGCGCTGGCGGTACCGGTCGCACTCGCGTGCGCGCGTAAGCCGAACGGCGTGGCCGACCGGTTGAGCATGATGTTCAGCATGGCCGGGCTGTCGGTCGCGCCGTACGTGCTGGCGCTGGTGCTGGTTTACGTGTTCGCGGTCAAGCTGAACGTGTTGCCGGCGATCGGATGGGTTCCGCCAGGACAGGGCCTGTGGCAGAACATCCGCCACCTGATTCTTCCGGCGGTGTCGATCGGCCTCGGCCTGCTGTGTTTCTACACCCGCCTGCTCCGGGCGGATCTGCTCGAGCAGATGCAGGGGGAGGACTATGTGGTGACGGCGCGGGCCAAGGGCGTGCGCCCGTGGCGGGTGCTCACGCACCACGCACTGCGCAACTCGCTGTTCGGGCTGATCACCGTGGTGGCGCTCAACCTGGGCACGTTGCTCGGCTTCACGGTTGTGATCGAAGACATCTTCGGGATTCCGGGCATCGGTCACGAGTTGCTCCAGGCGATCGACAACCGCGACGTCCCGGTGATCGAGGGGATCGTGTTCGTGTTCGCGGTGATCGTGGTCCTCGCCAACCTCGCGGCCGACGTGCTGTACTCGATTCTCGATCCAAGGATCCGCTATGGCCGACCTACCGAGTGACCTCGTCGTAGCCGGCGTTGCGCCCGCGGCCGACGAAGCCGCGGCGGCCAAGGTCGAGGGCCGCTGGCGCAGCTCGCTCGGCGTGATCGTGCCGGCCGTGATGGTCGCCTTCATCTTCGGGGTGTGCTTCATCTGGCCGTTGATCGGCCCCGTGCCGTCGCCGACCGGGGGAACCATCCTCGACTCGAACCTGCCGGCGTTCTCGCCCGGGCACTTCCTGGGCACCGACGCGGTCGGCAATGACGAGTGGTCCCGCCTGCTCTACGGCGGCCGGTCATCGCTCGAGATCGCGCTTGCCGTCCAGGCGATCGGCATCGTGGTCGGCGGCCTGATCGGGGCGATCGCCGGCTACATGGGCGGGTGGCGGGATTCCACGATCATGCGGTTGCTCGACGTGCTGATCGCGTTTCCCGGGCTGGTGCTGGCGGTGGCGATTGCGCAGGGCCTCGGGCCGAGCAAGCTGAACACGATCTGGGCGCTGTGCTTCTTCAGCGTCCCGGCGACCGCGCGGATCGCGCGGGCGGCCACCCTGCGCGTGCGCGAGCAGACGTTCATGGTCGCCGCGCGCCTGTCGGGGACGAGCTTCCCGCGGATGCTCGTCGGCCACATCGCGCCCAACATCCTGCCCCAGCTACTGACCTACGCGCTCTTGGGTATGGGGATCATCATGATCCTCGAGGGCGCGCTCAGCTTCGTCGGCCTGGGTGTCCCGCCACCGGCGCCGAGTTGGGGGAACATGATCGCGCAGGGGCAGAGCACACTCTCGGCGCAGCCGCGCTTCGTGTTCCTGCCCAGCGCCGCCCTGTTCATCACCGTCGTGTCCTTCAACCTGCTCGGCGAGGGCCTGCGATCCCGGTGGAGCGGCCAGTGAGCGAGTCACTGTTGGAAGTCAACGACCTGCGGGTCGACTTTCACCACGACGGGCAGCTAGTGCGGGCGGTGGATGGGTTGACCTATTCGGTGCGGCGCGGGCAGACGGTGGCGGTGATCGGCGAGTCGGGGTCGGGCAAGACGGTCAGCTCGCGCGCGATCATCGGCCTGCTCCCGCCGACGGCCAAGGTGAGCGGGTCGATCCGGTTCGACGAGGTGGAGATGGTCGGGCTGGCCGAGAAGGCGATCCGATCGCATCGCGGGTGCGGCGTGGCGATGGTGTTCCAGGACCCCACGCGGTCTTTGAATCCAACGATGCGCGTCGGAGCCCAGATCCGCGAGGCGATCCAGACGCAGGCCGCGAAGGTCTCGCGCGCGGCGGCGCAGGACCGGTCGCTCGAGCTGCTCGAACTCGTCCGGCTGCCGGCCGCGCGGGAGCGCCTCGAGCAGTATCCGCATCAGCTCTCGGGCGGGATGCGCCAGCGCGTGATGATCGCGATCGCGCTCGCCGGCTCGCCCAAGCTGTTGATCGCGGACGAGGCGACGACCGCGCTCGACGTCACCACCCAGGCGCAGATCATGGAACTCCTGCGCGACCTCCAGCAGCGGCTCGGGATGGCGCTGATCATGATCAGCCACGACCTGGGACTGGCCGCGAGCTTCGCCGACGAGGTTGTCGTGATGTACGCGGGACGGGCGGTCGAGCGCGCCCCGACCCGGAAGCTGTTCGCCCAGGTCCGGATGCCTTATACGCGCGCATTGCTCGACGCGATCCCCCGCCTGGAGAATGCTTCGCACTCCCCGCTGGCCGCCGTGCCGGGCCAGCCGCCCAACCTGGCGCTGCGCGAGCCCGGGTGCCCCTTCACCCCGCGCTGCCCTAGCGCCACCGATAAATGCCGCGAGCACGCGCCGAGCTTCGAGGAGCACGAGCCCGACCACCTGTGGGCGTGCTGGCATCCGTGCGCCGACGAGGTGGCAGTGTGAGCACCGGCCAGCCGCTGCTCGACGTGCGAAACCTCGTCCAGGAGTTCGAGGTCCGGGCGCAGGGCGGCGTGCGCAGCGGCGTCGTACAGGCGGTTTCCGACGTGACCTTTTCGCTGGGGAAGGGCGAGACGCTTGGGCTCGTCGGCGAGACCGGGTCGGGGAAGTCGTCGCTCGCGCGCGCGATCCTCCAGGCGCCACGCCCCAAGTCGGGTCAGGTCCTGTTCGAGGGCACCGATCTGGTGGCCCTGCGCGGGCGGGCGCTGCTGCGGGCGCGGCGTCAGATACAGATGGTGTTCCAGGACCCGTTCGGATCGCTCGATCCGAAGTGGTCGGTGGCGCGGATCGTCGAGGAGCCGCTGATCGCGTTCTCCGCCGGCTCTCGGGCGCAGCGGCGGAGCCGGGTGACCGAGGTGCTCGAACTGGTCGGGCTCGATCCGGGGCGATACGGCGACCGGCGGCCGCGATCGCTGTCGGGCGGTCAGGCGCAGCGGGTGGCGATCGCCCGCGCGCTCGCGCTCGACCCCGCGCTGATCATCTACGACGAGGCGGTCTCCTCGCTCGACGTGCTGATCCGCGCCCAGGTCCTCAACCTGCTCGAGCGCCTGCGCTCCGAGCTCTCGCTCACGTACCTGTTCATCGCGCACGATCTGGCGCTGGTGAAGCAGGTCTCCGACCGGGTGGCGGTCATGTACCTGGGCAAGCTGGTCGAGATCGGCCCCGCCGAGGCGCTGTATCGAGAGCCGCTTCACCCCTACACGGTGGCGCTGCTCGCCTCGATCCCCAACCCGGATCCGATGGCGCCGCGCGCGGCCGTGACGCAGACGATCCGAGGCGAGCCCCCCTCGCCGATCGACCCGCCGTCCGGGTGCCGGTTCAGGACCAGGTGTCCCCGGGCGCAGGACATCTGTGCCTCTGAGGAGCCGCCTCTGCGGTCGTTGGCCGACAGGCACTCGGTGGCTTGTCACTTCCCGGGCGGGCGGGAGCTTAATCACGGCGACGCGCGGGCGCCGGCGGCGCGCGAGCCCGCCCGGCTGGCAGGAGGAGCCCATGACTCTGCAGCAAGCAACTGACACGCTCGACATCCAGGGCCTGTTTCCCGACGGGGCGCAGCTGATCGGGGGCGAGTGGGTGCCGGCGCGGGGCGGGGAGACGATCGACGTCCTCAACCCGGCCACCGGCGGTGTGTTGGCATCGGTGCCGCGGAGCGCGTCCGTCGATGTCTCCGATGCGGTCTCCGCAGCGTCTGATGCGTTTCCGGCCTGGCGGGATCTGAGTCCGAGCCGGCGCGGCCAGCTGCTGCTCGACTGGGCGGCGCTGTGCCGGACGCACGCCACCGAGATCGATCTATTGGAGCGGCTTGAGGTCGGGCGCCCAAAGTGGGGTCCGGCACCGATGTCGGGGATCCTGACCTTCACAGCGGGCATGGCCGACAAGGCGACGGGTCAGACGCTGCCGAGCGCGTTCCCGGACGTGATCGGGATGACCCTGCGCGAGCCCTACGGCGTGTGCGGGAGCATCATCCCGTGGAACGCCCCGGGGCCGAACACCGTGAACGACGCCGGGCCGGCGATCGCGATGGGCAACACGATCGTGATCAAGCCGGCCGAGGATGCGCCGCTGACGTGCCTGCTGCTGGTCAAGCTGGCCCATGAGGCGGGGATTCCGCCCGGAGTGATCAACGTCGTCACGGGTCTTGGTCCCGAGGCCGGGTCGCCGTTGGCGGGTCATCCCGACGTCCGGCACATGAGCTTCACGGGATCCCCCGAGACCGGCCGCCGGGTGATGGAGGCCTGCGCGGCGCATCTGATCCCATTGCATCTCGAGCTGGGCGGCAAGTCGCCGCAGGTCGTGCTGCGCGATGCGCCGCTTGATCGCGCGATTCCGACCATCGCTCGGAGCATCACGCTCAACACGGGGCAGATCTGCGCCGCGGGGTCGCGCGTGGTCGTCGACGCGTCGATCCGCGACGAGGTGGTGTCGGGGCTGGCCGAGGCGTTTGCGCGCGTGCGCGTTGGGCCGTGGTACGAGGAGGTCGACATGGGGCCGCTGATCAGCGCCAAGCAGGAGCAGCGCGTCCTCGGGTATCTGGAGAGCGGACGTAGCGAGGGCGCCCGCGTGGTGGTGGGAGGCGGCAAGCCCTCCGGTGCCCGGTATGACCGCGGCTTCTTCGTCGAGCCGACGATCTTCGACGAGGTCACGCCCGATATGCGGATCGCCCAGGAGGAGATCTTCGGCCCCGTGCTGTCGGTGCTCTCCTCGGATGACGAGGAGGAGGCGCTGTCGATCGCCAACGGCACCCGTTACGGCCTCGTGGCGTCCGTGTGGACCCGCGACGTGGGGCGTGCCGTGAGGCTGGCCCGGCGGATCGAGTCCGGTCAGGTATCGATCAACACGCTGTGGTCGGGCGGGGTGATCGGCGCGCCGTTCGGCGGATACAAGTCGAGCGGGTTCGGGCGCACGGTGAGCGCCGACTCGATCCTCGACTACACGCAGGTGAAGAGCGTGATCATCGACGGGCGGGTGTGAGCTTCGTGGAGGTCTCGCTCGACGGCAAGGTGGCCTTGGTGACCGGCGCCGGTCCCAACATCGGCAGCGGGATCGCGCTCGCGCTGGCACGGTACGGGGCGTCGGTGGCGTGCAACGACATCGACGTCGACGCGGCTTCGGCCTCGGTGCGCCGGATCGAGCGCCACGGCGGCTCGGCCCTGGCCGTCGTCGGCGACGTCACCTCCGAGGAGGACGTCGTGCGCTACGTCGGCGATGTCATCGATGCGTGGGGCCGGATCGACATCCTGATCAACAACGCCGCGCTGCTGGGCGGTCGGGGCGTGCTGGAGGAGAGCCTCGAGTTCTGGAACCGCGCCGTCGCCGTCGCGGGCACGGGCACCTTCCTGAACACCAAGCACGTCGCCATCTCGATGATCGAGCGCGAAGTGAAGGGCAGCGTGGTCAACATCCTGTCCTCGAACGCGTGGCAGGGCTGCGCCGGCGTGATCGCCTACGCGTTCCACAAGGGCGGGCTGGCGAACTTCACGCGCGCCGCGGCGATGGACCTGGCGCCGTACGGGATCCGCGTCAACTCCTACTCCCCCACCGCGCCGCGTCCGGACAACCCGGAGCTGCTGGCTTCGCTGCCCGAGTCAGGCGGGCTGCGGCGGCATTTCGCCTCGCCGCCCGACCGTCCGGCATGGTGGCGGCCGACCGGCAAGATCGACGTGCGGGGAAACATGCCGATGGCGCCCTCGACGCCGACCGACATCGGCCACTGCGTGGCCTGGCTGTGCTCGGACTACGCGCGGCTGATCACCGGCTGTGACTTCGTGATCGACGGCGGGGCGCGCGCGAAGTACTGGGGCTACACGCCGCCCGAGGAGAAGGCGGAGCCGCTGCCGCTGATACCCCTGTACGAGGACGAGACGATGCCGGGAGGGTTCTGATGATGGATTCTGTGCGAGGCGCGGTTCAGACCGGGCCGCTGGCGTACGAGATCCGTTCGTTTGACCGGCCGCGCATCGGCCCGGACGAGGGATTGCTCCGGGTCGAGGCGTGCGGGGTGTGCGGGTCCGACGTGGAGCAGTACCGCGGGCACCTGGTCCGGCCGGGAATGTTCCCATTGATCCCGGGGCACGAGCCGCTCGGAGTGATCGAGGAGGTCGGCTCGCGGGCCGCCGAACGGTGGGGCGTGTCGGTGGGCGATCGTGTGGCGGTCGAGATCCTGCGGCCCTGCCGGGCGTGTGATTCTTGTCTGACCGGGCGCTACATGTCGTGCCCGAACCGCGACGGCGCGTACGGGATGACGCCCTTGAGCCGCGAGCCGGCGTTGTGGGGCGGGTTCGCGGAATACCTGTACCTGCACCCGTGGGCGATCCTGCACAAGGTGCGACGCGATCTGCCGCCCGAGTTGGCGGTGATGTTCAACCCGCTGGGGGCGGGCGTGCGCTGGGCCGCGATGCTCGGCGAGGTGGGGCTCGGCGACACCGTGCTGATCCTCGGTCCCGGGCAGCGCGGGCTCACCTCGGTGATCGCCGCGCGCGCTCGAGGCGCCGGGACGATCATCGTCACCGGGCTCTCGCGCGACGAGCGGAAACTGGCGCTGGCCCGCGAGTTCGGCGCCGACCACACGATCAACGTGGACTCCGAGGACGTCGTCGATCGGGTGACCGAGATCACCGACGGCGCGATGGCCGACCTGGTGCTCGAGCTGACGCCGATCGCGACGCAGCCGATTCTCGATGCCGTGGAAGCGGTCCGGCACAGCGGCCGGATCGTGCTCGCCGGACTCAAGGGCGGTCGCGGCGTTGAGCTCGTCACCGATCGCCTGATCAACAAGGGCATCACGGTCCGCGGTGCGTTCGGGGTCAACGCCGAGGCGTACATCGAGGCGATCCGGATCATCGAGTCCGGGAAGTTCCCGCTCGAGAAGATGTCATCCGGGACATTCGAGTTGGCCGACACCGAAGCCGCGATCCAGGCGCTCGCCGACGGGGACGCGATCCATACGTGTGTCTGCCCGGACGGGGGCTCGGACGGCGGCTCGGGAATGGCGGGGATCGCCGCGATCAACGAGGAGGCAGCCAATGCTGGTTGACATGCACGCGCACGTGATCCCGGGGTCTCTGGACGCCGTAGGTTCGTCCGAGGACCACCGCGGACCGCGGATCGGGCCGTGCGAGGACCCGCACGCCCGCCTGCTCGAGAACGACCGCGGCATGCAGTTCAAGGCAATCGACGCGTTCTACACCGCCGAGCGCCGGCTCGAGGAACTCGAGCGCAGCGGGGTGGACGCCGAGGTCGTCTCGCCGATGCCGCCGCTGCTCGACTACGTCCTGCCCGGAGCCGAGGGGCTTGATCTGTCGCGCCGGGTCAACGAGTTCGTCGCGTCCCTGTGCTCGGCCGACCCTCGTCGGCTGCACGGCATGGGAATGGTCCCAATGCAGGCGCCCGAGCTGGCGACTTTGGAGCTCTCGCGGGTGCGCGAGCTTGGTCTCGTCGCAGTGGAGATCGCGTCCAACGTGGTCGGCCGGGCGCTGCACGGCGACGAGTACGAGGAGTTCTGGGCCGAGGCCGAGCGACTGGACATGCCGGTCTTCATCCACGCGATGCCGGCCGACTTCGGCGAGCGGCTGCCCGCCGGCCTGATTCCGATCGCGGCGTTCGCAGTGGGAGCCGATGCGCTCCTGGCTTGCGCCGGGATCATCACGAGCGGACTCGCCGAGCGCCACCCGGGGCTGCGCCTGGCCTTCAGCCATGGCGCCGGCGGCTTCCCGATGATGCTCCCGCGCGCCCAGTTCTTCTGGGGGCGGACCTGGAACGAGGATCCGCCGGACGCTGAGGTCGAGGGGGTGTCCCCGGCCGAGCTCGCGCGGCGCTTCTACTACGACGGGCTCGTGTTCGACCGCCGCACGCTGCGTCTGCTGATCGATATGGTCGGCCACAGCCAGGTGCTGGTCGGGACCGACTTTCCCGCGGTGCCACGCGAGGAGCCGTGCGGCCGCACGCTGCGTTCGCTCGGGCTCGAGTCCGACGTGCTCGAGGACATCACCTGGCACAACACGTTCCGCTTCCTCGGCATCGAGGCCCC
>Ga0335077_10012442_pt1 | contig 10641 bp, 6 predicted proteins | sample Lox_Sample_31_FD_207151 | JGI IMG/M metagenome (GOLD analysis project Ga0335077, IMG submission 207151) | Soil microbial communities from Loxahatchee National Wildlife Refuge, Florida, United States - Lox_Sample_3.1 | ecosystem: Environmental > Terrestrial > Soil > Wetlands | place: USA: Florida...
GCTGGCGCGCCCCTGCGCGCTTCCTCAGGCGTCCCCCTGGTGCGGGGGACCGAGCCTCATGCGCGGCGCTGTCCGCCGCACGATGACCGTCCGTTTCGTCACCAGCTTCCGCGGTCCCGCCGCTCCGCCTTCCGGCGCCCGGTCCTCTTCTTGGACTCGAGCCGCCGCTCCTTCGCGGCACGGGAGGGCCGCGAAGGACGCCGCGGGCGCTGAACCCGGGCGAGGCCTCCGAGCACGGCACGGAGCCGTTCGAGCGCCGCGCCGCGGTTCCGCAGCTGGCTCCGCCGCTCGGTCGCGGTGACCGTCACCCCGGTGGGCAGGTGCACCAGACGGATGGCGGAGGAGGTCTTGTTCCGGTGCTGCCCACCCGGTCCGCTGCCGACGAACGCGGTGACCTCGCAGCTCGCGAGGAGCGCCTCGTCCCCGAGCGCGAGCGCGGCCCGTGCAGCCTGGCGACGGCGTTCCACCTCGGTGGGGTCCATGACGGCGCTCAACATAGCCAGGACCCGTGCTTGCCCGTCTGCCCGGGAGGCGGAGACCACGGCGGTGACACCGCGACGGGGGGTGCAGGACCGCTGTCCTCCTGTTAGCACCGCACCTCCCCACCCATGCACCGGATCCACCTCGAGGGGGCCCGCACCCACAACCTGGCGGGGGTCAGCGTCGAGCTCGTCGCCGGCCAGCTCACCGCCGTCACCGGCGTCTCGGGCAGCGGGAAGAGCAGCCTCGCGGTCGACACCCTCTACGCCGAGGGGCAGCGCCGGTTCGTCGAGAGCTTCAGTCCCTACGCCCGCCAGTTCCTCGAGCGCCTCGAGCGACCTCCCATGGACCGGCTCGAGCCGGTGGCCGCCGGCATCGCCGTCGACCGGCGCACCAGCGTCAAGAGCTCGCGCTCCACCGTGGCCACCCTGGCCGACCTCGAGGCCTACTTCTCGGCGCTCTTCACCCGGGAGGCGCTGCCGCTCTGCCCCGACCACGCCGTGGAGGCGGTGCGCCGGGACCCGGCGACGGCGGCCGGCGCGCTCGTCGAGGCGCACGGCGGCGCGGCCACCGTCCTGACCTTCCCGGTCCGCATCCCCGACACCGAGACCTTCCTCGGCGTCCGGGCCCGTCTGCTCAAGGACGGCTTCCGCCGGCTGCTCGTCGGCGGCGAGGTTCGCCCGCTCGAGGAGCTCCGCCCGGCCGAGACGATGGGCGCCGCCGGCCAGGCGGACGTGGTGGTGGACCGGATCACCCTCTCCGCCGCCACCCGGGGGCGGCTGGCCGCCTCGCTCGAGCAGGCCTGGGCCGAGGCCCAGGGCGAGGCGCACCTCTGGGTCTCCGGGCAGCGGCGCGGCGTCCGCCAGGGCCTCGTGTGCCCGGTCTGCGCCCGCGGGTTCGAGCCGGCCCGTCCTGGCCTCTTCAGCTACCAGTCGCCGGTGGGTGCCTGCCCGGCGTGCCGCGGGTTCGGACGCACCCTCGGCATCGACTGGGCGAAGGTCATCCCCGACGAGTCGCTGAGCATCGCCGGCGGGGCGCTCCGTCCCTGGAACGGACGGTCGAGCGATTGGGAGCGCGGCCAGCTGATCCGCTTCGCGAAGTCCCAGCGCATCCCGCTCGACGTTCCCTGGTGCGCGCTGCGCCCCGAGCAACGCGAGGCAGTGCTCCAGGGCGAGGGCACCTACCGCGGCGGCCGGTACCCGGGACTGCGCGCGTGGTTCCGGTGGATGGAGTCCCGCACCTACAAGATGCACGTGCGCGTGCTGCTCAGCCGGTACCGGGCGTACACGCTCTGCGCCAGCTGCGACGGCGCACGCCTCAACCCGGACGCGCTCCGCCACCGCGTCGGCGGGCTCGACCTCGCCGCCTGGCACCGGCTGGAAGTCGCGGAAGCTCACCGCCGCCTCGAGCAGCTCACCACCCGCACCGGTCAGGGTGAGCTCGCCCGCCGCGAGCTGGTGAGCCGGCTGGGCTGGCTGGTCCGGGTGGGACTCGGCTACCTCGGCCTTGACCGGCAGAGTCGCACCCTCTCCGGCGGCGAGGCGCAGCGCGTCTCGCTCACCGCGGCGCTCGGGACTGGCCTGACCGGCGCCCTCTTCGTCCTTGACGAGCCGTCGGTCGGCCTGCACCCCACCGACCTCCTTCCGCTCACCACCGCCCTCGGCGAGCTCGCGCGGCGCGGCAACGCGGTGCTGGTCCTGGAGCACGACTCGTCCCTCGTGCGGTCGAGCGACCGCGTCCTCGAGCTCGGCCCCGGCGCCGGACCCGAGGGTGGCCGGCTGTGCTTCGACGGGACTCCGTCCGCGCTCGCCCGGCGCTCCGACCTGCCCACCGGCCGCGTCCTGGGCGGCGCACGCACGCGCAGGCGAGAGGCGCGAGTGCCGAGGGGATGGATCGACGTGCGTGGCGCCACCGCCAACAACCTCGCCGACGTCGACGTCCGCCTGCCCCTGGGTGTGCTGGCTGCGGTGTGCGGGCCGAGCGGCTCGGGGAAGAGCACCCTGGCCGAGGAGGTCGTCCACCGGACGCTGGCGCGCGCCGTCGGGCAGACCGACGTCGAGCCGGCGGGCCCGGTTCGCTCCGTCGTGTCGGGACTGCCCCTCGGCCGGGTGGTGCTGGTCGACCAGGCTCCGCTGGGGCGCACGTCGCGCGGCAACGCCGCCACCTACACCAAGGCCTGGGACGCATTCCGGAAGCGCTTCGCGGCCGAGCCGGACGCGGTCCTCCGCGGCTTCGGGCCGGCACACTTCTCCTTCAACGTCGACGGCGGTCGCTGCGAGGCCTGCTCGGGCGAGGGGAGCGAGACGGTGGAGATGCAGTTCCTCGCCGACGTGGCGCTGATCTGCCCCGCCTGCCGCGGCCGCCGCTTCAAGCCCGAGGTGCTCGAGGTCCGGCTCCAGGGCCACTCGGTGTCCGAGGTCCTCGGGATGACCGTGGACCAGGCACTGCGCGCCTTCGGCGACGACCGCGCCATCGACGCGGCGCTCGTGCCGCTCCGGCGCCTCGGCCTGGGCTACCTCCCCATCGGCCAGCCCCTGTCGACGCTCTCCGGCGGCGAGGCGCAGCGGGTGAAGCTGGCCCGGGCGCTCGGGGGGGCGCAGGAGGGGGTGCTCTACGTGCTCGACGAGCCCAGCGCCGGGCTCCACGGCGAGGACGTGGCGCGGGTGCTCGAGGCGCTGCACGGGCTGGTCGACGCCGGGGCGAGCGTCCTCGTGGTCGACCACGACCTCGACGTCCTCACCGCCGCGGACTGGCTGGTCGAGCTCGGCCCCGGAGGAGGGCGCGAGGGCGGCCGGGTGGTGGCCGAGGGACGGCCGGAGGACGTGGCCCGTGGCGCGTCCCGGACGGCGGACGCGCTCCGCGCCGAGCGCTCGACGCCCGTGGCCCGGCCGCCGGCCGCCCCGGGCGACGGCAGCGGCTGGCTCGAGGTGGAGCATGCCCGGGAGCACAACCTCGCCGACGTGAGCTGCCGCATCCCGCTCGGCACCCTGGTGGTGCTCACCGGACCGAGCGGCTCCGGCAAGTCGACCCTGGCCTTCGACGTCGTGTTCGCCGAGGCGCAGCGGCGGTTCACCGAGACGCTCAGCCCCTACGCGCGCCAGTTCCTGCCCACCTTGCCCCGCCCCGACGTGGAGCTGATCCGTGGCCTCCCCCCGGCGGTGGCGCTCGAGCAGCGGACGGCGCGCGCCGGCGCCACCAGCACCGTCGCCACCGTCACCGAGGTCGCGCACTACCTCCGGCTCCTCTTCGCCAAGCTCGGCACGCCGCACTGCCCGAACGACGACACCGCCATCGCTCCCCGCTCGCCCGAACAGCTGCTGGCCGAGGCCCGGTCGATGCGCGGACCGATCGAGCTCCTCGCTCCGGTGGTTCGCGCGCGCAAGGGCACCTACCTCGACGTCTTCACCGCCGCCGCCCGGGCGGGCGTGAAGGAGGCCCTCTGCGACGGGGAGCGGGTCTCGACCGATGCTCCGCCGAAGCTCGCCCGCAGCCGGGAGCACACCATCGACCTCGTCGTCTGGTCCGGACCGGCGGCGGAGCTTCCGGCCGAGCCGTTCTGGCAGGCGCTCCGCTGGGGGAATGGCGCGGTGAAGGTGCTGCGCGGCGGCAACGGCAAGGAGCGCCTGTTCTCCTCCGAGCGGAGCTGCCCGCGCTGTGGCACCGCCGTTCCCGAGCTCGACCCGCGGTGGTTCTCGTTCAACACCGCGCAGGGCCGGTGCGAGGACTGCGAGGGCACCGGTCTGGAGGGCGGCGGCATCGAGGGCGGGTCCACCGAGCCCTGCCCCACCTGCGCGGGAACGCGGCTCCAGCCCATCCCCCGCGCGGCACGCCTCTTCGACCGCCGCTACGCCGAGATGGTCCAGCAGCCGGTGGTGCGCGCGCTCGAGGAGGTTCGTGGCTGGTCGCTCTCCGGAGACGCGGCGCGCATCGGCGGGGCGGCACTGGGCGAGCTGGTGCGGCGGCTGGAGTTCCTCGAGCGGGTGGGCCTCGGCTACCTCTCGCTCGACCGGGCGGCGGCGACGCTCAGCGGCGGAGAGATGCAGCGGCTCCGCCTCTCGGCCCAGGCCGGGGCCGGGCTCACGGGTGCGCTGTACGTGCTCGACGAGCCCACCATCGGCCTCCACCCCCGCGACACCGGCCGGCTGCTCGCCAACCTCCGCGCGCTGGTGGACACCGGAAGCACGGTGCTGGTGGTCGAGCACGACCTCGACACGCTGCGCGCCGCCGACCACCTGGTGGACCTCGGACCGGGCGGCGGACGGCTCGGGGGCCGCATCGTGGCCGCCGGTCCGCCGTCGGAGGTGCTCGAGAGCGAGGCCTCACCGACCGGGCGGGCACTCCGGCTGCCGGTGCGCGGGCTCCGGCCGGTGCGTCCGCCCTCACCGGACTGGCTCCGCCTCGAGGGAGCGCGGTGCCACAACCTGCGCGGGGTCGACCTCGCACTTCCGCTCGGGCGGATGACGGTGGTGGCCGGGGTCTCCGGCTCGGGCAAGAGCACCCTGGTGCGGCGGGTGCTGTTCCCCGCCGTGCGCGAGGCGCTCGGGCGCACCACGCTCCCGCCGGGCCCGTTCCGGCGGCTCGGCGGCCTCGGTGCGCTCCGCCGCGTCCTGGCGGTGGACCAGTCGCCCATCGGGCGCACTCCGCGCAGCGTCCCGGCGACGTTCCTCGGCATCTGGGACGAGCTCCGGCGGGTGTTCGCCGGCACGCCGGAGGCCCGGGCGCGAGGCTTCGGCCCGACCCGGTTCTCCTTCAACTCGGCGGCCGGCGGTCGCTGCGCCACCTGCGCCGGCCAGGGGAGCATCAGCCACGAGATGTCGTTCCTCCCCGACGTCACCACCCCCTGCGAGGCGTGTGGCGGGGCGCGCTTCGAGCCGGCGACGCTCGAGGTGCGCTGGCGCGGGCTCAACGTCGGCGAGACGCTCCGGCTCACCGTGGACGAGGCCCTGGAGGCCTTCGCCGCGCTCCCCCGGGTGGCGGGTCCGCTGCGCTGCCTCTCCGAGCTCGGAGTGGGATACCTCCAGCTGGGCCAGGGCAGCCACACCCTCTCCGGCGGCGAGGCCCAGCGGCTCAAGCTCGCGGCCGAGCTCACCGCGACCGCCCGGCACGAGCCCACCCTCTACGTGCTGGACGAGCCCACCACCGGGCTGCACCTCGCGGACGTGGCGAAGCTGCTCCGGGTGCTGGACCAGCTCGTCGCCCGGGGGGACACGCTGGTCGTCATCGAGCACCACCCGGTGGTCATCGCCGCGGCCGACCACGTCGTGGAGCTCGGTCCGGAGGGGGGCGACGCCGGAGGCCGCATCGTCGCCCAGGGCACGCCGAGGGACGTCGCGCGGACGAGGACCGCCACCGCCTCGGTGCTGCGGGAGATCCTGGGAGACGAGCCTCGCCCGGGGCCCGAGCTGAAGCGATCCTCAGCCGCGACGCAGCCGTCCCCCTGACCCGGGAGGACGGGAGGCCGGGGCGCTGCCCCTAGTGCTTCGTCTTCTTGGTCGACGTCTTCTTCGAGGTCGACTTGGAGGACGTGGTGGCCGGCTTCTTCGCCGCGGTCTTCGGCTCTTCCTTCACCGGCTCGACCTTCCGCTCGGCGAGCAGCGCCTTCTCGCGCTCCAGATCGCGGATCTTGTTCTCCAGGGTGGCCTGGGTCTTCGCCAGGTCCTTCACCTTGGTCTCCAGCGCCGCGGACCGCTCGCTCTCCTTCTTGAGCGCGGCCTCGGCCTCGTCCTTGGCCCCCTTGAACGTGCAGGAGCTCCAGCCGCCCACCACGATCGCGGCCAGGAGGAGGATCCAGGGGAGCTTGGAAGGTCGAGAGCGGCGCCACTCCGCCTCGAACTCGGCAGTCGTCGACACGGGAGTTCCACCTTAGCAGGCCCGCCCCCCCGTGCTAGTTCCTCCGGCCCCATGGCCACCCTGGCCCACACGGTGTTGACGGCGGGTCCACGCACCCCCGAGCGCTGGGTGCTGTTCCTCCACGGGCTCCTCGGGCGCGGGGGAAACTGGCGCTCCTTCGGCAGGAGGTGGGTGGACACGCACCCGAGCTGGGGAGCGGCGCTGGTCGACCTCCGGCTCCATGGCGACTCTCGCGTCGGCTTCGCTCCGCCGCACACCGTGCGCGCGGCCGCCGGAGACGTTCTCGCGCTGGTGGACGGGCTTGCCGGCCCGGTGGAGGCGCTGGTCGGGCACTCGCTGGGGGGCAAGGTGGTCCTTGCCACGCAGCGCGCGAGCGGGCAGCGGTTCCCGCGCGCGGTGGTGCTCGATGCCTCGCCCTCGGCTCGCCCGGACGGGCTCGGCTCGGAGCAGAGCCGCGACGTGCTCGACCTCCTCGGCCGCCTCCCCCGGGAGTACGCCACCCGCACCGCGTTCCTCGGCGCCGTGGAGGCGGGCGGCCAGCCCCGGGCCATCGCCCAGTGGCTCGCGATGGCGCTCGAGCCGGCGGGTCCAGGATTTCTGCTCTCGCTGGATTTACCGGGGCTGGAGTCGCTCCTCCGGAGCGTGCTCTCCGAGGACGACTGGGACGTGGTGACCTCGGTCCCCGCGGACCACCGGCTGGGCTTCGTCGTGGGCGGGCGCTCGGCGGTGGTGGAGCCGGCGGCCCGGGCCCGCCTCGCGGCGCTCGCGCCCCGGGTCACGCTGGAGGAGATCCCCGGCGCGGGCCACTGGCTCCACGTCGACGCTCCCGACGCGACGTTCGCCGCGGTGGAGCGCGTGCTCGTAGAACCGACCGTGCCACGGCCGCAGTGACTCAGCGTGGGGCCCACCCGAAGAAGAGGTGGCAGAGGCTAGTCGCGGCGACGTAGCCGGCCAGGTCCGCGGCGAGGCAGGCAACCAGCGTGTGGCGCAGCACCTTGACCTGCACGCTCCCGAAGTAGACCGCCAGCACGTAGAAGGTCGTCTCGGTGCCGGCGTTCAGGAGGCACACCAGGTAGCCGACGAACGAGTCCGGACCATGGGTCTTCATGGTCTCGCTCATCACGCCCAGCGCGCCGGTGCCGGAGAGCGGCTTGATCAGCGCCATCGGGAGCGCCTCGGCGGGGAACCCCAGCCTGGAGGTCACTGGCGAGAGCAGGCCGATCAGCGTGTCCATCGCCCCCGAGGCGCGGAACATCGCGATGCCCACCAGGATGGCGACCAGGAAGGGGATGATGACGACGGCGATCTGGAACCCCTCCTTCGCCGCCGCCACGAACACCTCGTAGACCTTCACCCGCCTCGCGAGGCCGAAGAGGAGGATGGCCAGCATCAGGGCGGGCAGCAGCCACTCGCTCATGAAGGTCCGTACCAGCTCGAAGCCGGTGTGCTCGGGACGGAGGAGGATGCCGCCCCGCACCGCCGCGACGAGGAACAGCGCGAGGAGCGCGAGCGCGAAGGCTCGCCGGCCGGGGGTGGCCGGAGCGTGGGCCTCGGCCAGCTTCTCCGCGCTCGCCAGCGCCGCCGCGTCCGGCGCCTTCGGCGGCGCGGCCGGGGCGGGCAGCGGCTCGGCGGAGTAGCGCTCGGGGCGGAAGCGGGCTCGGTTCTCGAGCAGCTTCGCGACCAGCACCGCGGTCACCGCGGCCGAGAACGTGGAAAGGAAGGAGGGGAGGACGATGCCGGCCGGGTCCTTCGAGCCCAGCGCGGCACGCACCGCCACCACCCCGAGGGGGAGGATCGCCACGCCCGCGGCGTTGATCGCCAGGAACAGCGCCATCGAGTTCGTCGCCACCCCGGGGCGGGGGTTGAGCGTGTTCAGCTCGGCCATCGCCTTCAGCCCGAACGGAGTGGCGGCGTTCCCGAGGCCGAGCATGTTCGCGGCGAGGTTGAGGATCATCGACCCCATCGCGGGGTGATCCTCCGGCACCTCGGGGAAGAGGCGACGCATCAGCGGTCGGAGCGCGCGGGCGATGGAGCGCATCAGCCCGCCCTCGCGGACGATCCCCATCATTCCCAGCCAGAGCGCCATCTGGCCGACGAGCCCGATGGCGAGATCGACGGACGCCTTCGCCGCGCTGAGCGAGGCGTCGGTCACGCGGGGCATGGTGCCGCGGAAGGCCGCCGTGAGGACGGAGCCCACGATGAGGACGAAGAAGATGCCGTTGAGCACTGGGTGGCGCGCACCCTAGCAGCGCCCCCGGACGCCCGAACGCGGCGGAGGGTGCGGAGAATGCAGCCAGCCGCCCCGTTCCGGTCGTCCGGCGGTTGCAAGCGCGGTTTGCCGGTCCCGAGGGGGGAGAGTTACAGTCTGCGCCGCCGTTTCCCCCACGGGAGACTGCAATGGCACGAGAGCCTGGCCCAGGAGAGGTGTGTCGCCCGGCGTCCGTCGGAGGACGCACGGCCAGCGCCACGCCAGACGACGGGGTGGGGGGGCCGGTCCCCAGGCTGCCGCGTGGTGCCACGCTCGGGCGGTACGTCGTCCTGGACTGTCTCGGCAGCGGCGGGATGGGCGTCGTCTACCGGGCACACGACTTCGCGCTCGATCGGAGGGTGTCGCTCAAGCTGCTCCGCTCCAGCGGGAAGGACCCGGAGGCTCGGCGCGAGCGGCTGGTCGCCGAGGCCCAGGCGCTCGCCCGGGTGTCGCATCCCAACGTGCTCGCGGTGCACGACGTCGGCACCTGGGAAGACGAGGTCTACCTCGCGCTGGAGCACGTCGAGGGCGAGACGCTCCTCAGCTGGCTCGAGCGCGCTCCGCGGACCCCGACCGAGATCCGGGCGATGTTCCTGCAGGCTGCGCGCGGGCTGCAGGCCATCCACGACGCCGGTCTGGTGCATCGCGACGTGAAGCCCGAGAACCTCCTGGTGGGCCGCGACGGGCGGCTACGGGTGGCGGACCTGGGGCTGGCCATCACCGCCGGGAGCGACGCGGCCGCGCCTGCGCGCGAGACGCTTCGACCGGGCACCCCGGGTTACATGCCCCTCGAGCAGCACCGCGGCGAGCCGCTCGACGCGCGGGCCGACCAGTTCAGCCTCGCGGTCGCGCTGCACGAGGCCCTTCTGGGCCGCCGCCCCTACGGAAGCCGCGGCGCTTCGCGGGAGGCGCTGGAGCAGAGGCTGGCGCTCGGGCCCGCCGCCGAGGTTCCGCGCTCGCCGGCCATTCCGCCCCGGCTCCGCCGTGCGCTGGCCGCATCCCTCAGCCCCGATCGCACCCACCGGCCTGCGTCGCTCGCGCCGCTGATCGACGCGCTGGACGCTCCCGGGCTCCAGCTCACCGGAACGTTCGGCGGCTCCATCGCCGTCGCCGCCTCCCTCGCGCTGCTGGTGGCGGCCATCGCGCGCGGCGGCCCCGCGCCGGTGGCGAGTGCGGAGGCCGCGACGTGGATGCCGCCCGCGTACGAGTTCCAGGCCGAGGGCCTCGAGCCGGCGGACGCGCTGGGGCGGACCATCGCGACGGTGGCGGCGCCGGGCACCGGGTCTGCCGTGCAGGCCTCGCTCGCCCTCGCCCCGGGTGCCTCCGCGCGTGCCCCCGATCTCGGCGTGACGTCCGCCTCGTGGGCGCTCGGCCCCGATGTGCTCACCATCGGACATCGCCCTGCGGCCGTACCCCCGGCACTGGACCCGGCGCGGACACCGGGGCTGGACCTCCAGCGGCTCGCCGAGCTGCGGAGCTTCCTCGAGGCGCTCTACCGCGCGATGTCCGAGCCACGGGAACCCGGCAGCCAGGCCCCGCTCCTCGCACTCGCGGCGCCGTCGGCGTCCGGGGGCCCCGTCGCCGCTCCGGCGGCCGCCGGCAGCCCCTCGGCGACGTCGCCGCAGCAGATCGCCTCGGCGCTGGCGAGCACCAGCTCCGGGCCGGACTGGGTGGACCCGGCAGGGGCGAACATCGCCGCGCTGGAGCGCCGGCTGGACCAGCAGATCAAGATGCAGCGCAGCGCTCCGGAGATCGCCGAGACGCAGTTCGCGCTGGCGCAGGCCATCTGGGACTCGGGCGATGCCACCCAGTCCCAGACCCGCGCCCTCGCGCTGGCCCGGGAGAGCAAGGCCGCCCTGGATGCGGTGACCGACGGCGACACGGCGGTGGTCCAGCTGCGGCAGGCGGTGGACAACTGGATCTCGACGCGGACGCGTCCTCTGGACAACCCGCACACGTCCCCGCTCATCGAGCGGCACGTGGTCGACATGATGGGGTCGGTGGGCGACAGTCTCTGACGTGTCTCGCTCCAATGCCACGCGCTCCGAGACCGATGGCCGGCC
>Ga0335077_10012443_pt1 | contig 10641 bp, 12 predicted proteins | sample Lox_Sample_31_FD_207151 | JGI IMG/M metagenome (GOLD analysis project Ga0335077, IMG submission 207151) | Soil microbial communities from Loxahatchee National Wildlife Refuge, Florida, United States - Lox_Sample_3.1 | ecosystem: Environmental > Terrestrial > Soil > Wetlands | place: USA...
TCGTCACGCACTATCTCGACTTCCAGCGCGAGGTCGTCACCCGGCGCTCGAAGGACGAGCTGCGCAAGGCCGAGGCGCGCGCACACGTCCTCGAGGGCTATCTCATCGCGCTCGACTCGATCGATGCGATCGTCGCGCTCATCCGCGCGGCGGCCGACAGGGAAGAAGCGGAGACGCAGCTGATCGAGCAGTTCTCGCTCTCCGAGACGCAGGCGAACGCGATCCTCGAGATGCGCCTGTCTCGCCTCACCGGGCTCGCCCGCAAGGAGGTCGAGGACGAGCACCGCGACCTCACGGAGCGGATCGCCGAGCTGCGGGCGCTCCTCGGCGACCCGGCGAAGATCGACGCCGTCATCCGCGAGGAGCTGCTCGAGATCAAGGGGATCTACGGGCGCAACGACGATCGCCGCACCGAGATCGTCGCCGCCGAGGAGGAGCTCGAGCTCGAGGACCTGATCGCTGAAGAGGACATGGTGATCGCGATCACCCGCTCCGGCTACATCAAGCGGCTGCCCGTGACGACCTACCGCGAGCAGCGGCGCGGCGGCATCGGAGTCATGGGGATGGAGCTGAAGGAGGACGACTACATCGAGCATCTCTTCGTCGCCTCGACGCACGACTACATCCTCTTCTTCACGAACGTCGGGAAGGTCTACCGGCTCAAGGTGCACGAGCTGCCGCTCGGCTCCCGCCAGTCGAAGGGTCGCGCGATCGTCAACCTGCTGCCGTTCCGCCAGGACGAGCAGGTGCGCGCCGTGATCCAGACGCGGAGCTTCGAGGAGGCGCGCTACCTCGTGTTCGCGACGAAGAACGGCGTCGTCAAGAAGACCGAGCTCGCCGCGTACAACACGCCGCTCAAGGCGGACGGGATCATCGCGATCAAGATGCGCGACGGCGACGAGCTCGTCGGCGTTCGCCACTCGTCCGGCAGCGACGACCTGCTCATGGTCTCGAAGAAGGGCCAGGCGATCCGCTTCCACGAGACGGATGCCCGCCCGATGGGCCGCGACACGTCCGGCGTCGCCGGGATGAAGCTCCGCTCCGGTGACGAGGTGATCTCGATCAACATCGCCGAGGACGACTCCGACCTGCTCGTCGTGACCGAGAACGGATTCGGCAAGCGGACACGCGTCTCGGAGTACCCCGTCAAGGGCCGGGGCGGCATGGGCGTCAAGACCGTGCAGCTGACCGAGGCCCGCGGCTATCTCGTCGGGGCGCGCGTCGTTCGCGACGGCTACCAGGTGATGCTCATCTCCACCGGCGGGACGGTCATCAAGATCCCGGTCGAGGACGTGAAGCGGCTGGGCCGCGCGACGCAGGGCGTGATCGTGATGCGTCTGCGCGGCGACGACGAGACCGTATCGGCGCTCGCGCCGGTCGTCGAGGCGGAAAACGCGAACGGCGACGAGGCGGAGGCCGAACCGGCGTCTGACTGACGCAGCCCGCTCTTCCCAAGTACGAGTCGGCGTTCTATAACTCACAAGCGAGGGGTCCCACGTCCGACTCGGCAAGGGCGGTACATGGCGATAAGCCGGCAAGTCGATCTTCTCGAGCCCATCAACCTGGCGGAGCACCTCGACAAGGTCGAGCTCTACCTCGGGCAGGTGTGCCAGATCGCAGGCATCTCGAAGATGCAGCTCGACTACTGGACGAACAAGGCGCAGATCCCGACGAAGGGCAAGAAGCAGCGGATCTACGACATCGACGCCCTCGAGACCGTGATGCTGATCAAGCAGGCGAAGGACAAGGGCCTCAACCTCGGCGCCGCGATCGAGGCGGCGCGACGCTTCCGCGAGCAGCGCAGCGGCTAGCAGCGCTAGCGGGTCGCGTGCGCCTGCTGCCACGCGTCGTAGCCGTGCTCGAGCTCGAGCAGGATCGCGGCGAGCAGTGGCGCGCGCTCCCGCTCGCGACCCGTCTCGAGCAAGAGCGACGTCGGCGGCTTGGGCGCGTCCGCGGGCAGCTCGTCCTCTGTCTGGTTGACGTTCACGCCGATCCCGAGCACGACGCGGCCCGGCACGGCTTCCGGCAGCACGCCCACGACCTTTCGGCCCTCGACGAGCACGTCGTTGGGGTGGCCGAGCTCGGCCGGGATCCCGGTCTCGCTGCGCAAGGCCGCGGCGACCGCCTCGCCGGCGACGAGGGAGAGCTCCGGCCAGAGCGGCATCGGCGTCCGCGGCCGGAGCTGCACGGAGAAGAGGAGCGCCTTCCCGGCGGGTGCGAGCCAGACGCGGCCGAGCCGCCCGCGGCCCGCCGTCTGTACGTCCGTTGCGACGGTCGCGCCCTCGGGATCGTCTGCCGCCACGAGACGCTGCGTCGACTCGCACTCCTCGACGAAGCGGAACGGCCGGCCCAGGCGTCCGCGCAGCAGCGGCAGTACGACCTCCGGAGCCAGGTCCGACACGCCTGCTTAGACTAGTGCCGCCGTGAAGTCGATCCGCCAGCCGCTGCGCCAGCAGCTTCCGCTCGACTACGAGAGCCTCAGCGATCCGGTTCTCGTGACCCGCGCGAAAGCGGGCGACCGCGCCGCGCTCGAGGCCCTCTGCGCCCGCCACGCCCCCCGCGTGGAGCGGCTCGCGCGGCACCTGCTTCGCGATCCGGAGGACGCGCGCGACGCGGCACAGGACGCGCTTGCGAAGCTCTGCGTCCGCCTGCCGCAGTTCCGCGGCGAGTCGCAGTTCTCGACCTGGCTGCACCGGCTCGTGGTGAACACGTGCCGGGATGCGGCCGAGCGCCGCAAGGCTCGCGCTCACGAGCCGCTGCCGGAAGAGCTCGGCGTGACCGACGAGAACGATCCCGTCCGCGGCGCGCACATCTCGGAGCTACGGCAGGAGCTCTGCGAGTCGCTCGCCGGCATCTCGCCGGCGCAGGCGCAGGTGATCGTCCTCCGCGACGCGCTCGGCTATACGTTCGAGGAGATCGCCTCGGCGGCGGGGATCCCGGTCGGGACGGCGAAGTGCCACGCTCACCGCGGCCGCAACCGGCTTCGCGAGCGGCTCCAGTCCCGCGACGTCGCGTGAGCCTGCCTGCGCCTCCGTTCGGCCGCGAGGAGATCGAGGCGATCATTCCGCACCGGCCGCCGTTCCTGCTCGTCGACGAGATCCTCGAGCTCGAGCCCGGCCGGCGCGTTCGCGGACGGCTCACGGTCCCCGCCGACGGCTGGTGGTTCCCCGGCCACTTTCCCGGCCGGCCGGTGATGCCCGGCGTGCTGACGGTCGAGGCGATCGCGCAGTGCGGCGCCGTGGCCGTGCTCTCCGACGAGGCGAATCGCGGCAAGATCCCGTTCTTCGCCGGCATCGACGACTGCCGCTTCAAGCGGGTCGTGGAGCCGGGCGATCCGCTCGATCTCGAGTGCGAGTTCGTGCGGGTGCGCGGCCCGATCGCGAAGGGGCAGGGCCGGGCGAGCGTCGCCGGCGACGTCGCGGTCGAGGCGATGCTGACCGTCTTCGTCGGCGAGGCGGAGCAGTGATCGCCGCAGCCCGCGGCGACGTCCACGTCTCGATCACCGGTCTCGGCGCCTATGCGCCCGAGCGCGTGGTCGCGAACGACGAGCTCGCCCGGATGGTCGACACCTCCGACGAGTGGATCGTCGAGCGCACCGGCATCCGCGAACGGCGCATCGCCGCCGAGGACCAGGCGCTCTCGGATCTCGCGCTGCCCGCGGCCGAGCAGGCGCTCGAGCAGGCCGGGCTGGCGGGGAAGGACGTCGACCTGCTCATCGTCGCCACGGTCACGCCGGACATGCTGTTCCCGTCCACCTCTGCGCTCCTCGCCGACCGGCTCGGGGCGGCGGATGCGGCCGCGTACGACCTCTCCGCCGGCTGCACGGGCTTCATGTACGCGATCGTGCAGGCGTACGGGATGCTCGCCGGCGGCCTCGCGCGACGGGCGCTCGTCGTCGGCGGCGACGTGCTCTCGCGCATCCTCGACTGGAGCGATCGCTCGACGGTCGTCCTGTTCGGCGACGGCGCGGGCGCGGTCGTGCTCGAGCCGTCCGAGGACGCGGGGTTCCTCGGCTTCGAGCTCGGCGCCGACGGCGCGGGCGGCGACAGCCTCTGGCTGCCCGGCAGCGGCTCGCGCCTGTTCGAGACTCCCGATCGTTTCGTGAAGATGAACGGCCGCGAGGTCTTCAAGTTCGCGACCCGCGTCCTCGTCGACTCCGCCCAGGCGGTGCTCGAACGCTGCGGCACGTCGATCGACGAGGTCGACGTCTACGTGCCGCATCAGGCAAACGTTCGTATCATCGACCACGCAACCAAGAAGCTCGGCATCCCGTCGGATCGGGTGGTGGTGAACGTCGACCGCTACGGGAACACGTCGTCCGGCTCGATCCCGCTCGCGCTCAGGGATGCGGAGGCGGAAGGCAGGCTTCGGCCGGGAAAGCTCGTACTGATGACGGGAATGGGCGCCGGACTGACCTGGGGGAGTGCACTCATGCGGTGGACGAAGGAGAGCGGATGACGAAGATCGCGTTCTGCTTCCCCGGGCAGGGGTCGTTCGAGGTCGGCATGGGACGTGATTTCGCCGAGGCTGTGCCGGCTGCGAAAGAGGTGTTCGAGCGCGGCAGCGAGGCGAGCGGCCTCGATCTGCAGCGGCTGTGCTTCCACGCCGAGCCGGAGGAGCTGTTCGACACGGCGGTTCAGCAGCCGGCGCTCGTCGCCACCTCCCTCGCGATGCTCGCAGCGCTGCGCGAGCACGGGATCGAAGCAGACTTCGTGATCGGCCATTCCGTCGGCGAGTTCGCGGCGCTCGCGGCCGCCGAGGCGATGACGGTGGACGAGGCGATCGCTCTCGTGCGCGAGCGCGGCCTTGCGATGGCCGAGGCGGCGGCGCAGCATCCCGGGTCGATGGCGGCGATCCTCGGCCTTGCGGACGAGGTCGTGGAGGGGCTCTGCAAGCGAATCCTCGGCGTCTGGCCGGCGAACTACAACTGCCCGGGCCAGATCGTCGTCTCCGGCGAGAACTCCGCGGTGGACGAGTGCATCGAGCGCGCGCAGGACCAGGGCGCGCGGCGCGCGGTGAAGCTCAAGGTCTCCGGCGCGTTCCACTCACCGCTCGTCGCGCGCGCATCCGACCGGCTGCGTCCCGCGATCGAGCGCGTGCGCTTCCAGGAGCCGGTCGCTCCCTTCATGTCGACCGTGACCGCGCGGCTCGAGTCGGCACAACGGATCGGGCCGCTCCTCGTCGACCAGCTCACCGCGCCCGTGCGCTTCACGCAGTCGGCGACCGAGCTGATGCGGGGTGGAGTGCGCACCTTCGTCGAGGTAGGGCCCGGCAACGTCCTCTCGGGGCTCGTGAAGCGGATCGACCGGAGCGTCAAGGCCGTCTCGGTCAACAGCCTCGAGACGCTCGAGCGGCTGCCCGAGCTGCTCGCCGCCGAGCATTCGTGAGCCGCGCTTGACGTTCTGCTCGCTCGCTGGGCGGCGTGCGCTCGTCACCGGCGCGTCGAAGGGGATCGGACGCGCGATCGCCGAGGAGCTCGCGCGCGCGGGCGCCGAGGTCGTCGTCGGCTACCGCGCCGGCGCCGAGGAGGCCGGAGAGCTCGCCGCCGCGATCGGCGGGCGTGCGGTGCAGGCCGACGTGTCGAGCGCGGACGAGGCGGCACGACTCGTCGAGGAGGCCGGCGACCTCGACATCCTCGTCAACAACGCCGGGCTCACGCGCGACGGCCTCCTGGCGCGGATGTCCGACGACGACTGGCGCACGGTGCTCGAGACGAACCTCTCCTCCGTCTTCTACACGTGCCGCGCGGTCTGCCGGCCGATGCTGCGCAAGCGCGCCGGGGCGATCGTCAACGTCTCCTCGATCGTCGGCGTCCACGGCAACTGGGGCCAGACGAACTACGCAGCGTCGAAGGCCGGGATCATCGGCTTCACGAAGTCGCTCGCCCGCGAGCTCGGCAGCCGCGGCGTGCGCGCGAACGTCGTCGCGCCCGGCTACGTCCGCACGCGGCTGACGGAGGTGCTGCCCGAGGAGGCGACGGCGGCGATGCTCGGGAACACGCCGCTCGGGCGCCTCGGCGAGCCGTCCGACGTGGCGGGCGCTGTACGCTTCCTCTGCTCCGACGAGGCCGCGTTCATTACCGGAGAGGTGCTGCTCGTCGACGGCGGACTGGGAATGTGAGCGACAACGGGGGATCACTCAACGGGCGCAGACGCGTCGTCATCACCGGGCTGGGTGCGGTGTCGCCGCTCGGCCTGAGCGCCGAGGAATCGTGGTCGAACCTGCTCGCCGGCGAGACGGGCGCGGCCGAGATCACGCACTTCGACCACTCCGAGTATCCCGTCCACTTCGCCTGCGAGGTGAAGGACTTCGATCCGACGGAGTGGATCGACCGGAAGGCCGCCAGGCGAATGGATCGGTTCACGCACCTGGTCCTCGCCGCGGCGCGCCAGGCCGAGGCCGACTCCGGGCTCGAGATCGCGAAGGAGGCCGAGCGGATCGGGGCGGCGATCGGGACCGGCATCGGCGGGCTCGAGTCGTTCCAGGAGTGCTACGACACCCTCGCCGCGCGCGGGCCCGACCGCGTGAATCCGTTCTCGATCCCGGCGATCATCCCGAACCTCGGCGCCGGCTGGGTCTCGATCGAGCTCGGCACCCGCGGCCCGCTCCTCTCCGAGTGCACCGCGTGCGCGGCGTCGAACATGGCGATCGGAGACGGGATGGACGCGATCCGGCTCGGTCGTGCGGACGTCATGCTCTGCGGCGGCACCGAGGCGGCGGTCTGCAAGGTCGGCATCGCCGGGTTCGGGGCGATGCGCGCGCTCTCGCGGCGGAACGACGACCCGAAGCGAGCGTCGCGGCCGTTCGACGCCGAGCGCGACGGCTTCGTGATGGGCGAGGCGGGCGCCGTGCTCGTGCTCGAGGAGCTCGAGCATGCGAAGGCGCGCGGGGCGAAGATCTATGCCGAGGTCGCAGGCTACGGCCTCTCCTCCGACGCGAAGCACATCACCGAGCCCGATCCGACAGGCCCGGTGACGGCGTTCAAGATGGCGCTCGCCGACGCCGGCGTCGGCTCCGACGAGATCGACTACATCAACGCGCACGCCACCTCGACGCCGATCGGCGACTCGTCCGAGACGCAGATGCTCAAGCTCGCGCTCGGCGAGGAGAACGCGTACAAGACGCCGGTCTCCGGGACGAAGGGCGCCACCGGGCACTGCCTCGGGGCGGCCGGCGCGATCGAGGCGACGTTCACGACGCTGGCCGTGCGGGACGGCAAGCTGCCGCCGACGATCAACTACGAGGTCGAAGATCCGAGCTGCGACCTCGACTACGTGCCGAACGAGTCTCGCGACGCGGACGTGAGGGTCGCGGTCTCGAACAGCTTCGGCTTCGGCGGCCACAACGCCTGCGTCGTCTTCGAGCGCTACGAGGAGTAGTCCCTCCGCCCAGCTAGGGTCAGGTCGTGGAGCGCTGGGCGACCTTCGACTGCTACGGCACGCTGATCGACTGGAACACCGGGATCGGCCGCGAGCTCGAGCGGCTGTTCGGGGCGGATCGCGTCCCGGAGCTCCTGCACGCCTACCACGAGCTCGAGCCGCAGCTCCAGCGCGAGGATCCGAGTCGCAGCTACCGCGACGTGACGACGCTCGCGCTCGCTCGTCTCGGCGCGCCGGCCGGCGAGACGGACGCGCTGGCACGCTCGCTTCCCGGCTGGCCGCCCTTCCCGGAGGTGCCGGCCGCGCTCGACGAGGCGCGCGCCCGCGGCTGGCGCCTCGCCGTGCTCTCGAACAGCGACCGCGATCTGATCGACGAGTCGCTCGCGTGCATCGGCGTTCCGTTCGACCGCTCGCTCGTCGCCTCGGAGATCGACTCGTACAAGCCGGCGCCGGCGCACTGGGAAGAGTTCTTCGGCCGCAGCGGCGCGAAGCGAGAGGCGCACGTCCACGTCGCGGCGAGCCTCTTCCACGACATCGCTCCGGCGACCGGCCTCGGGCTCCGCACGGTCTGGATCAACCGCCTGGGCGAGGCTGCCGAGCCGCAGCCGGACGTCGAGCTCCGCTCGCTCGACGGCCTCGCCGACGCTCTCGACTCGCTCGTCCCGTGAGCGTCCGGCCGGCCACGAGCGACGATCTTCCCGCGATCGCCGAGCTGTTCGGCTCGGTCGAGGAGGCGGTCCTCGGCCGCCCGTCGCTGCTCGACGCGACCGCCGTCGCCGGCTGGCTGCACGGCGTCGCGTTCGAGACGAACACCTGGCTGGTCGAAGAAGGCGGCGAGCTCGTCGCGGGCGCCTTCGGCAGGACTTTCGGGGAACGGGGCAACTCCGCGGGCGCGGTGCGACCGACGGCGTGGGGACTCGGGCACGGCACGCGGCTCCTCGAGCGCCTCGAAGCCCGCTTCGCGGAGGAGGACGTGCAGCGCATCCACGCGTGGACGGTCGCCGGCGACGAGGCGGCGAACGAGCTCTTTCTCGGTCGCGGCTACCGCGAGGTGCGCCGCTTCTGGGACATGGCGATCGACCTCGGGGAGGAGCCTCCCCCCGAGGCGGCGGTCCCCGTCGAGCCGTTTCGCGAGGAGGATGCGCGGGCGTTCCACGCGGCGCTCGAGGAGGCGTTCTCGGCTCACTGGGAGCACAGTCCGGAGACCTTCGAGGAGTGGTGGGAGCGGCAGCGCGCGCGGCCCAACTTCGACCCGTCGGTCTGGTTCATGATCCGCGACGGCGGCGAGATCGCTGGTGCGACGCGAAACGATCCGGACGTCGCCGGCGGCGGCTACGTCGGCGCGCTCGGCGTGCGGCCTGCCTGGCGTGGCCGAGGGTACGGACGGGCGCTGCTCCTCCACAGCTTCCGTGAGTTCCACCGGCGAGGCTTTCGGCGCGTGACCCTCGGCGTCGACGCGGCGAACGCGACCGGGGCGACGCAGCTGTACGAGAGTGTCGGCATGCACGTCGACCTCGAGAGCGTCGTCTGGGAGAAGATGCTCTCGCCGTGAGCCTCCTGCGGGCGAAATGTCCGACCTGCCGCGCCCTCACCGCGGTCGCGGTCGACGACCGGTACGAGTGCCACTCGTGCGGACGGACGTTCGCGGCCGGGATGATCCGCGTTCCGCGCGCGTGGGGCGACGGCGGCGAGGCGATGATCGAGGCAGCGGCGCTGCCGCTCGACTACCCCGAGGTGGCCGTCGTCGAAGAGGACGCGCTCGCGGCGCAGACGCTCGCCGTCGCGTCGGACCTGCCGCGGCGGCCGCTGATCCTCGGCGGTTGCTGCTGCTCGCACGTCGGCGCGATCGAAGGGCTCGCCGCGCGTCACCACCCACTCGGCGTGATCTGGCTCGACGCGCACGGCGACCTCAACACTCCCGAGTCCTCGCCTTCCGGCAACGCATGGGGGATGCCGCTCCGGATGGTGCTCGACCACGGCGCCGTCGAGCCGGGCCTCGTCGCGCTCTGGGGTGCGAGGAACCTCGATCCGCCGGAGGTGGAGTTCATCGCCGCGGCCGGCATCGGCGACGATCCCGAGCTCGTGCTCGCCGCGGCCGACGCCGTCTACGTCGCGTTCGACGCCGACGTTCTGGACCCGGACGAGCTCGCGGTGTTCATGCCCGAGCCCGACGGGCCGACGCTCGCGGACGTCGAGCGTCTCATGATCCGCGTCCGGGAGAGCGGCAAGCTCGCGGGCGCCGGCCTGACCGGGCTCGCGCCGGATCCGGCCAACGTCGAGAAGCTCGAGCGCCTCACCACCGCGCTCGGCCTCTAGGCTCGACAAGACATAGCACGGTTGCTATGAGTTCCGACATGGCTCGGAACACGTACGACGAGGAGACGGCGGCAGCGTTCAAGGCGTCCCGCGAGATCCCTCGCGACGGACTCCTCGAGTGGCGAGAGGCGGTCCGCCGCCAGCTCCACCCGACACCGGCGATGACGCTGCTCGACATCGGGGCCGGAACGGGCGCGTTCGCGGCCGCCTTCGCGGACTGGTTCGGCGTCCGCGTCGTTGCCGTCGAGCCGTCGGCGGCGATGCGGGCCCACATTCCGCGGGCGGCGGGCATCGAGGTGGTCGAGGGAGATGCGACCGTGCTGCCGCTGCCGGACGAGTCCGCCGACGGCGCCTGGCTCTCCCTCGTGATCCATCACGTCCTCGACCTCGCGGCTGCGGCGCACGAGATCCGCCGTGTTCTGCGGCCCGGCGCCCCCGTCTTGATTCGGCAAGGCTTCCCGGACCGGTACGAGCCGGCCGGGAGCCTGAAGCAGGACGGGATCGAGCTGATCCGGTGGTTCCCCGAGACGGCCCGGACGGCCAACACCTTCCCTTCGCTCGCCGAGACGTGCGCCGCATTCGCGACGGCGGGGTTTCGGCAGGAGGCGATCGAGCAGGTGCGCGACATCCGTGCGGGCAGTCTTGAGGACTTCCTCGGCCAGCTCGATCGGCTTCGGCGCGCGGACACGACGATGCGCAATCTCACCGAGCACGAGTTCCTCCGCGGCAAGGAGCGCCTGCGCCGCGCCGTCCGGCAGGCCGACAGACGGGGAGGCGCGGAGCCGCGGAGCAACTGGCTCGACCTCCTCGTGCTGCGCTGACGCCGTCCGACGCGCAACCGCCTTCCGCGGGTGTAGGTCTAAGCTGGCGACGTGGCGAAGATCGACGTCTCGATCGAGACCAACGACGCACCGGCGCCCGCGCCGAACCACCCGAACACCTGCCC
>Ga0335077_10012446_pt1 | contig 10639 bp, 7 predicted proteins | sample Lox_Sample_31_FD_207151 | JGI IMG/M metagenome (GOLD analysis project Ga0335077, IMG submission 207151) | Soil microbial communities from Loxahatchee National Wildlife Refuge, Florida, United States - Lox_Sample_3.1 | ecosystem: Environmental > Terrestrial > Soil > Wetlands | place: USA: Florida...
CGGATGAGGAAATGGAAACGCGCAAGGCTGATCTGGAGGAACAAAAACGGGAACGCATAGAGCTGCGGAAGGCAGCGCTCCAACGCGCAGCGCAAAATGATTTTACCGGCACCAATGCGGTTGTGCCCCCCGAATCGGGGGCAGCCATGCAAAATACGTTGCCCCCGGTTCAAACGAAACCGACCCAAAATCAGCCGGCGCCGGCGCGCGCTCCGGCCGGGAACAATTTATTCCAACCCATGGCGCCGGAAGGTTTCGTTGACACCAACGCAGTGACGTACCCCAATCCCTAACGCGTACTTTTGGATTTTATTTCAACGGCAAGGCGTTGGTGCTCGTGTTGTTGGAAAGGATATCCTCCAAACTGCGGAGGGGGTGCAACGGCATCAGGAGGAGTTTGGGAATGTAAACCGGCTCGGTCTGCGGCTGCTGGAGGGTGCCGGTGATTTTATATTCAAACAATTTGCTGACCGGCCACAGGGCGGTGCTGAGCAGCGGACCGACCACCCAGGTGTCGCGCAGCAATTGGGCGGTGACGCGCGCCTGCACGCGGCTTTGCAGATCCACCGTGCCGGCGTACTGCAACCGCATCATCGTCGAGCGGATTTCCAGGCTGTCCGAAAATACCACACCGTTGGTCATGCCAAATTGGGCCGTGGCATCCGTGGCGCGGCTGCTGCCCAGGCCGGGCAGGATGGCGTTCAATACCGGTGACAAAATGCCGAAAATGGGAACATCCCAAATCAAGCCATCGCGCATGTCGGCCCGACCATAACCGTTCCAAGTGCGCCAATCCCCCGAGTTTGCGCTCGTCATCACGAACCGTCCGCGCAACACCCCTTCCAGGTGATTGGTCGGCGACGCCAAATCCGCCGCCAGCAAATGCACGTCCGCATTTTTGACGTTGGCGGTAAACGCAAAACCCGCGCCTTCCTTTGAACGAAAATCAAAATGGGCAAAGCCGTCTGCACCTCCGCCGTAGAACTCCGCCGTCAGATTGGTCAGCACCAGCGTCTCGCCCAGCCAGTGAACTTTTCCAGTAATGCGCGGCGTTTTCAGTTTCAGCCATGCGAACGGCGCGCCGTTCACTTCAAACCACACATCCGCATCGGCCACGCCGCGCAATGGCGCATAACCGTTCACGCGGGTCGGGCATGGCAATCCGAAGCGATAAGGCTCCATCACCTCGCCGGCCTTGGGCCCGATGGCGTGCGCCACGGCCCGCGGGTCGGCGGTGCTGAAACCATTGGTGAAGTAAATTCGCCAGGCATTGAAATCCACCGCGATGCCGTCGGCCGCCATCCGGTGCGCGCCCGCCTGCAAATGCGGCTGGAAAAATTCGAGAAACCGGTTGGTATAGCGAAAGGCGCTTTCGACGCTGCTCACGGCTTCGCCACGGATTGTGAAATTTGTCAGCGTCGCGTATCCGGCGGTACCGATGCTGTCGTCATCGTACAAACGGCCCCACACATCCGCGTTCAAGAACAATGGTTGCGTGAATGTGAAAAGTTCCAAGGCCCGTTCCGCATGGCTCGAGCCCAGGAGCGGTTGGAGGGCATTCGGGGCCAGCGCGCCTTGCACCTGCCAGTGATAACTTTTGGTGCGGTCATCCTCGACATCGGCGAGCGTGAGCACGCCTTCCGGACGCTTTACGCTGAGACCGGAGAGCCGCCAGACGAGGTTGGAGTAGGAAAAACCTCCCTGCGCCGAGTCAACGGCCACGCCGCGAAACGTGCCGTTGGTCACGACAAACTTGCCAGCGAGCCGTATCGTTGGTTGCACTTCGCCACGCCAATCGGGCTGGCGGTTTGTCCATGCGGGCAGGATCAACGACCCCCCGGCCTGCAATGCCGGTGGCTGCGTCCAGGAAAATTGCGCCAGCCAGTCTTGGGTTTTTTCCGTCAACAACGCCGCAATCGCGCGGGGGTCAAAGCCCGATGAATTGTTGAATGAGAACTCGCGGGTAGCCACGTTCAATTGCGCGCGGGCATCAAGCCGGCCGCCGCCCAGTTCGGCGGTCAGGTTTGTCACCGCCAGTTCCGGCGCGCGCCAGAATCCGTTGCACCTGACCGACTGCGCATTCAGTTTCGCCGATTCCAAGTGCGCCAGTCGCGCGGTCCATTCGATGTGATATGGCTGAAGGTTGGTCCACCCGGCCCAGGACGGGTCGGGGTTTGCGGGCAGCCCGGCTGGCACCGTCAGCCGGACGGTCAATTGTATGGCGCGGGCGCTGCCCCAAGGGGTGGCGGCGGCGGGAGCAGTGGCCAGAAGATGAATTCTAAACGAGCGGGGATCGCGTGCATCGCCGTTTACGGCGAGGCTCAATTGTGGCGTGCCGGTGAAATGAATCTGGCGGAACGTGTCGCTGAATTCCTGCCAGCGAACCCGCCACGCGCCGGCGTTGATCGGGGAACCGCGGAAAATTCCCCAGTCGCGGAGGGCCGGGGCATAGGCGATATCGCCGGACAGCATGAGTTTTGCGCCCGCAAAGTCCGCCTGAAAATTATCGAGCGACCAGGTGTCATTGGTTTGAAACCGCAAATCGGTTTGAACCCGGTCAAGCTCCAATACGTTGGTCGGCGAGAGCGGCCAGACCAATTTGCCCTGGCGCAGGACCAACCCGTCAACCTGCAATTGACGATGCAGCAACGCGCGATAATTCAACCGCAGTTGCACCTGCCGGAGCGAAAGCGCCGGACCTTCGGTCTTTTCCGCCAGGCCAATGTGAACATCGTCAGCCACCAGCCCGCGCCGGAAGCTCAGGCGCAAGCGGGCGAATTCCAATACCACCCCGCGCGCCCGCAGCGTTTCGATGAGCGGCCGTTTCACAAAATCCGGCAGGCCGATTTGATTGAGCCAGCCAAGGGCGCAAATCAGAATGAGCATCACCAAAAGGATCAGGCGGCGCAGATAGCGGAACCCCGTTCGGCATGTCCGCCAGAAGCCGGTGGGATTGCGCATATCAGGGGATCCCGCCTTGCGGGACCGGGATGGTGAGATAACTCAAGACGAACTGATAAAGCACCGGCGGAAACACAAAGGCCCACCGCTCGCCGTCCAGCGTCACGGCAGCCAGTGCGGTTTGCGCCGCCGCCGCACCGAAATCCACCGTGTCTTTCGTGCCATTTTTAAGTTCGAGGGTGATGGAAAGATTTTCCGGTTTGAGCCCGAATCTCGCGGGTTCGGTCACGTGGCGCGCGAGCCAGGCGGCGGCGGTGAGTTCGCCAAACCGGTGGGCCGTTTCTTCAATGGCCGCCGGGACGATGATGCCCTGCGAACCGGGCGCGAGCGACCATTGGTTTGGCCCGTTGTGGACAATTTGCCGCGTCTGGCCATTTTGGTGGATAATGATGCGCGCCACGTCCGCTTCCGAGAAATTCCAAATCCGCCGCTCGCGAAATTCCCAGCCCGCTTCCGGCAACTGGTTGAAATCCTCCAAGGGGATGGCGTAAACGAAATCCTCGTCCGCGCGCCGTACATAAACCTCGTTGGCCTGCGTGGCGCCAAACAGCAGTTGCGCGATGACGGCGTTGGTGTCGTCCACCGCTGAAAGCAAAGTGATTTGTCGGGTGGGCGTCGCCAGTCCATAGGCCGGCAAATCCGGCGTGGTTACCACGTCCTTGACAAATTCCGAGACGCGCAGGCTGGCGAGAACTTTGATGAACTGCTGTACGCTCCCGGTGTCCACCGGGAATTTTTCCCCGGCTACGCGCCAACCGTTCGTGCCCTGCCTTTGCAAGGTGAAATTGTTTTCGCCGTGCACTGCGATTTCAGCAGCGGGCGCGGACAACTCAAACAAATACGGGTCACGAAAATTATTCACCGGGTCGAACCATGGTGACAAGGGCTCCTTGGCCGTGGTCAGGATGGTATTCCAATTCTGCCGCTCGGCATAAACCAGCGATGAATCGTTGGTGGGGTTGCTGCCGACATGAAGGGCGGTGACAAAATTTGTCCCGTGACCGAGCCACAAATCAAGGTCGGCGGGCTGCAGGTTGAAGGAGGTCAAATCTTGGCTGTTGTTGGTAATGAATTGCTCGACGCGCGCGGTCTGCAGGCTTTGGAGTGCCTCGGTGATCCGGGCGCTGTCGGCACGGGCCACGAGCGGCCGGGTCATGCGCCAGAGGTGATGGGCGGCGTCCTCGTGGAGTTCGATGACTTTCGTGCCGTTGGTAAGGATAATCCAGTCGGGCGCACCACCGTTGAAATCCACGAGTGCCGTGTCACGCCAATCGTCGGCCGAGCGCGGAAGGTATTTAAGCCAGTCGGCGCCGGCGACGAACGCACCGTCGGTTCCGACGACGCGGAGAAAGACCTGGTCGCCAGGGGCGGTGTTGTTGCCCACCTGGAGTTGCCAGCGCTGGCCGTCGGCCGCCTCAAGCACGAGGGAAATGCGCGGCGGCTCGAAGCCATCATCCATCTCGGCGTTGCGCTGTCCCCGCAATTCGCCAGGGCTGATGCGGATGGCGGGCGTGAGTTTCTGCAACGCCGCCAGCAACGTTTCGACAGCCGCGGGCTGCGCAGGATAAACCACCGGCTTGGTCAGAAGCCACGCGCCGTTAGTGTAGTCGGCGCGGATTTCAAGCGCGTCGGCGGGAATGACCCGGATGCTCGTGACGGTCGAGGGCCGCACGTCCGACAGAATGGCGGATGGTTCAACAACAGCCGGGCGCAGGAAATGGTCTAAGGCGAAAATGAACGCGAACAGTGCCGCGGCGACGACCAGCCAGATCAAGGTATTTTTCGAGTTCATTATTTTCTCCGCCGCAACCAGACCAATCCGCCCAGCGCCAGCACCCCGCCGGGCAGCGCCGCCAGCAACAGCCAACGGACTTTGTGCTGCTGCTCCCGCGTCATCAACAGCCGAAATTCGACGACCGGCCGGGGGCCAATGCCCTTCAGCAAAGTTGGGCGGGCAAGCAACCAGTTGACCGCGTAACCAGCGAAATCGCGGTTGGCGCCGCCATCAATGAGCTGGTTGTCGAGAAACAGCGAATCGCCCGCAACCACCATACGCGTGCCGCTGTGCGCAACGGCCACGCCTTTGACCTCGTTTTGTTCGACAGCAACCATCAAGGGATAGCTGCGCGGAGGCAGACCGGGTTCGTTCATGAGCACGGAATCGGAACCGGAAAAAGCCAGTTCGTCCACCTTCGGCGCGTCGGCCGGCGGGTTTTGCCAGTTGAGGCCGCTGACGGGGCGCGGCAGAATCATTTGCAGCGCCAGTTGCGTGAGCGGATTGACGACCGGATGCTGGCTGAACCTCCAGACGATGACGTCCTGGCCGGAGGCCGTCGTGTGTTGCGGGTCTTGCACCACATCGTCGCCCACGTTCACGCCCCAGTGCCGGAGGATGTCATCAAGACCGGTGGGGTGTCGGAGGGAGGAGTAGTCCAGCAGCAAAAACAGCCGCCCGCCCCGCGAAAGGTACTGTTCAATCTTCAGCAGTTCGGGATTTGAAAACCGGGTTCTTGGTCCGGCGATGATGAGCAGGTCGCAATCCGCTGGCACAGGGTGGTCGCTCAATAACTCCAGCGGCTGCACTTGAATGTAGTTTTGCGCCAGAATGGCGGCGAATTTCAAATAACCGGTTTCACCGCTGTCAGTCAACGAAGGTTCACCATGACCTTGCAGGAAATACGCTTTGAACGGTTTGGGGTTGGTGACGGCCAGCAACATCGAGGTGAACATCATCTCGCCGCGAAACGCGACCGGCTTGCGGCGGAATTCGCGTTCCTTCTCGTTCGGGATTTGCTCCAGCGTGTACTGCGTCAGCGCGTCGCCGTTGGCAATTTTGGTCCGCCCGTCGCAATCGAAGATGATGAGGTTTTTGTCGGTCGGCGAATCGAGTTTGTATCGCACCTTGATTTTCTCCGCCTCGCCTGCGTCGCGCACGTAATCCACAGCGCGGATGGAAATGTTCGGGTTCGCCGCGCGGTATTCGTCCAGCAACGCCATAATGGTCGGATAAAAGTCATCCTGCGTGTCATAATACAGCGTCACGGCGACGTGATTCGTCAGGGAATGGAGCACGTTCAGCGTGCGTGAGGACAATTCGACCCGCGTCTGCGAACTGAGGTAAAACCGTTTAGTAAAAAGGCCACCCAGATAGTTCACCATGACCACGACGGCCAGCACCAGCACCGTTCGTACCACCACGTTGAATCCAATTTTCCACCGGCGTCCGGGCGAGAAACTCGGTTGAGGTTTGGGACTGGCGGTCATTTTATTTCCAACGCCGGCTTTCCACCACCCGCAGGGTCAAAAACAAAAAAAACAGGGTGAGGCTCAGGTAAAAAACCACCGTGCGCGTATCCACCACGCCACGCGCGAAATCGGTCATCTGGCCGAATAATCCGAAGTACGAGAGCAGTTGCGTCGTCCAATGCGCCACCGCCGTAATCGCCTGGGCCAGTAATCCCAAGCAGAACAGGCTGACACCAAGTACGAAACTGATCATGGCCGCCGCCATCTGGCTGCGGCTGAGCGCGGAGGCAAAACAGCCCAGCGATAAAAACAGGCAACCGACCAGAAAAACCCCTAGATACATTCCGCCGACGGTGCCCGGATCCAGCGGACCCGACTGGTTTGTGAAATGCCGCACCACGAAGAGGCAGGGCAACATCGGCAGCCACATGATAAGATAAAAAATGACCGCCGCCGTAAATTTGGCCGCGACCACCTGCAAATCGCCCACCGGCGTAGTCATCAGCGTTTCAAACGTGCCGGAAAATTTTTCCAGGGCAAACAGCCGCATCGTGATGACCGGCGTGGCCAGCAGGATGATGAACCAGAATAAATAGGTCTGGTAAAACAATTCCGTGACCGGAATCGGCGACGGATCACTACCGAGGTTGTTCATCAGCACCACGAAGCCCCACCCGATCAATAGCGTCACCGCCGCAATAATGATGTAACCCGTGACCGAGACAAAATAGGCCGCCAGTTCGCGTCGTGTGAGCGTCAGAAAAATTCGCATCAGTTTTCTTCCTCTTCCTCTTCGACCGGCTGCGTCACGTGCACGTAAATGTCTTCCAGGGAATGGCGGTTGCGCGTCAATTCCCGTAGCACCCAGCCGTTCTGCAGGGCCAGCGCGAAGATCACCGGCCGCAAATCCAGTCCGTCCCGCGGCGTCAGCGCGCAGCGTTGATATTCGCCATCGCTCGCCGACACGTCGAAGTGTTCAATCTCCGGGACTCGTGACCAGCACTCGCGCAACGCCTCGGCCGGTGCGGCGAGTTCCACGATAATTTGACTGTTCCCTGCCACCAGCCGCTGCAAGTTTTCCGGTGTGTCGGCGGCAAGAATTTTGCCGTCATACATGATGAGCATCCGATTGCACGTCATTTCCGCTTCGGGCAGGATGTGCGTCGAAATGAGCACCGTATGCGCCCCGGCAAGATTTTTGATCAATTGCCGCACCGTGCGAATCTGATGGGGGTCGAGGCCGATGGTCGGTTCGTCGAGAATGATCAATTCCGGATCATGCACCAGCGCGTCTGCCATGCCCACTCGCTGCCGGTAGCCTTTCGACAGTTGCCCGATGATGCGGCGGCTGACGTCGGTTAACCCGCATTGCTCCATCACCATGTTCACACGCTCGCGGGAACGCCGCCAGCCCAGACCCTTCAGCCGCGCGCGGAATTTCAAGTATTCGCGCACGCGCATTTCGGAATAAAGCGGGTTGTTTTCCGGCATGTAGCCAATCCGGCGGCGCACCTCGTCCGATTGGTGAAACACATCAAAGCCCGCCACGCGCACCGTGCCGGACGTCGCCGGCAGGTAACACGCCAGAATCCGCATCGTCGTGCTTTTGCCCGCGCCGTTCGGGCCGAGCAGGCCGACAATCTCGCCCCGTGCGACCGTGAACGAAATGCCCGCCACCGCGGTACGGCCGGCGTAGCGCTTCGTCAAATTTTTTACTTCGATCATCGCAGTGTCGTTCATCGCCGATGCGCGCAGCTTAACCGAAAAAGCAGGACTTAGGCCAATAAAAACTCCGCCCCCGAAGCAACTGCGTATTCCTATAAACAGGCAAATCCGCCATAAACTGCGTTCAAAACTTTACACGCCGACTTGACTTTGCCCCGATGCCGGCGCAAAAGCAATTCCAAGATGTTTCCCCGGTCGGAAAATTTTTACGCCGCGTGGCGCGCGCGGCTGGGCACGGTAAACGCCCTGCGCGATGAAAATGACCTGCCGACCGAACGTCTGCTGCAGGCCGTCTGGCTGCACCAACGCCTGCGTCGTGACCAGCTCAAAACCGCGGACGGGAAAGCCGTTCGCATTGTTCACCCCGGCTTCGCCAGCGTCGAAGGCGGGCCGGATTTCCGCGGCGCGGTGATTCAAATCGGCGACGACACGCCGCGTTCCGGCGACGTGGAAATAGATTTGCGCGCCAGTGGCTGGCGCGCCCACGGGCACGACCGCAATCCGAATTTCCAGAATGTTCTGCTTCACGTGGTTTGGGAGGAGGCACGACCGATGGCAAACGCGCCGCCGATGTTGTCATTGAGCCACTGGCTCGACGCCCCGTTGAGCGAACTGGGTTTGTGGCTCGAAAGCGAGTCACCACGGTTGTTTCCGGAAAATTTGCGAGGCAAATGCTGCGCCCCGCTGGGTGAACTGGACGAGGCGCAATTGACCGGTCTCCTGCGTGAAGCCGCCGGCGCGCGCTTTCAAGCCAAGGCTGCGCACTTTTGCGCCCGCGCGCAGCACGCCGGTTGGGAACAATCGCTTTGGGAAGGGCTGTTCCGCGCCCTCGGATACAAACACAACGCCTGGCCGATGCAACATCTGGCTGAATCCCGCCGCCGTTGGATGTGTGGCGCGGATTCGGTGTTTGCCTTACAGGTGCGATTGCTCGGCATCAGCGGTTTGTTGCCGCTGGAATTGTCCCGGGCGCCAGCGGGTGGCGATGGCTATCTGCGATGCGTTTGGGACTGCTGGTGGCGTGCGCGCGATGAGTTCAACAATTGCATCTTGCCGCGCTCGGCGTGGAAATTTCACGGCCTGCGCCCGGCGAATCATCCGCAGCGCCGGCTCGCGCTGGCCGCGCACTGGCTGGCAGCCGGCGACTTGGTTCAAAAACTGGAGCGGTGGTGTGCCGCGGACTTGCCAGATAAAACGCTGCCTGATTCGCTGCGCAAAATTTTTGAAGTGGAACGCGACGAATTCTGGTCATGGCACTGGACGTTTCACTCGGCACGATTGGAAAAACCGCAACCGCTGTTGGGCAGCGCGCGGGTGACGGATTTGGCCGTCAACGTGGTTTTGCCGTGGCTTTGGACACGGGCAGCCGAGGGCCGAAACCGGAAGTTTCAACGTGTGCTTGAGCAGCGTTATTTTGCGTGGCCGCCGACCGGGGACAATTCCGTACTGCGATTGGCGCGCCAGCGTTTGTTAGGACCCCAACGGGGCCGGTCGTGCCGGAGCGCCGCGGTACAACAGGGTTTGATGCAAATTGCGCATGACTTCTGCGGACGTTCAAACGCCGTGTGCGAGGATTGCCGTTTCCCGGAACTGGCGCACGGCTGGCGTGCGCAGGGTATTACTTGACCTCGATATTTGCGAATGGGTTGTTCGTGAAGCCGCCGGATTTTTGTTCAGGCGGCGCCGGCAGCGGGGACCGGGAATTGTTTGCCGCCGCCGGCACCAGCGCAGGAGCGCCTTCACTGGTGAGCGGCTTCTTTGCGCGTTTGTTGCGCGGCAGCGGACTGACCATCACATTGATGCCGCGCCCGATGAGTTTCGGCTCGAAATCGGGATGGCCATAGGGCGCGATCTCATCGAGAAATTTGCGGATGACCTGGAACCCGAATTCCGTGTGCGCCATTTCGCGCCCGCGGAATTTGAGTGCGACTTTCACCTTCATGTCGCCACATAGAAAATCAATGGCGTGGCTGACCTTGATGCCGAGGTCGTGCGGGTCGATGCGCGGACTGAGTTGGACTTCCTTGACGGTGGAGGCGTGCTGGTGCTTCTTCGAGTCTTTGTCCTTTTTGGCCCGTTCGTAACGGAACTTGCCGAAGTCCACAATCCGGCACACTGGCGGCGTCGCCGTGGGGGAGATTTCCACCAGGTCTACGCCCTGTTGGCGCGCCAGCGCGAGCGCGTCGTTGAGCGAGAGGACGCCGAGATTTTTGTCGTTTGCGTCAATGACCCGGACTTCGCGGGCACGGATTTTACCGTTGACCCGGACGAACGAGACGGAGGAGAAATTGCGCGGAGCGAAAGGGCGGCTCAAGACACCCTCGTCGGTTGTCGCTTTACTGGGTAGTTCTGCATCAAATAACCGGCCATTGCCAAAACAAATTACAATCTATAATTAAGCCATTCATGGCCCTTTACGCAAGGAAAATAAACACAATTATCCCCCCGCCCCAATGGCCCGATTCACGGTTGTATAGACCTGTTTCAAGGGCACTTTCGCCCGGACCGCCAGCTTTTTGCACGATTCGAATTCCGGCGCGGCCTGAACAACTTTTTCGTTAAACTTGGCCAATTTCACAGTGGCCTTGCCGAACGGTGTTTGGACCTTGACGAATTCACGCCGCAGTTTGCGCCGCTCCGCCAGCGTGCGCCGCACGCCGAATGCGCTGGTCTCGCGCAAGACCATTTCGCTGAATTTGTCCGCCTC
>Ga0335077_10012447_pt1 | contig 10638 bp, 9 predicted proteins | sample Lox_Sample_31_FD_207151 | JGI IMG/M metagenome (GOLD analysis project Ga0335077, IMG submission 207151) | Soil microbial communities from Loxahatchee National Wildlife Refuge, Florida, United States - Lox_Sample_3.1 | ecosystem: Environmental > Terrestrial > Soil > Wetlands | place: USA: Florida...
CTGGCTCAGCCCGCCGCCCCGGCGGGCCAGGGCGGCCGCCGCGGCCGCCGACTCCGCCGTGGGCAGCGGGCACAGCACGTGCAGCCGGCTGATCCCGGTCAGCGCGAGCGCGGGGTCACCGCCGGCGGTCGGCTGGCAGTCGGACATCAGCACCGCCACCCGCTCGTCAGCGGCGGCGCCGGCCAGCTGGCCGGCCGCGGCGCGCAGCGCGGCCGCCAGGTCGGTCACCCCGTGCCCGCGCAGGCCCACCAGGTCGCCGACGAGCTCCCCGGGTGGGCGGCGGGTGCCCTGCGCCTGCAGCACCGTGACGCCGCCACTGAACGCGAGGATCCCGGGCGCCAGCCGCCCGTCGGCCGCCAGGATCACGCTGGCCGCCGCCACCGTCGCTATCGCGACCGCAAGGCCGGACATCGAGCCGCTGGCGTCGATGAGCAGGCACAGCGCGCGGCGCTGGGCGAGCCATGACCGGGTCACCAGGTCGCCGGCTCCCGGCGGCCATGGCGGCGACCAGCGGTCGAGGGTGCGGTCCAGGTCGAGATCACCCTCGCCGCGGCCGGCGCCGAGCCGGCGGGTGCCCCGGGCCGGCCGCTGGCCGCTGTGGCCCAGCCGGAAGAAGACCCGGGCCGCCAGCCGCTGCGCGGCCGCGCGCAGATCACGGTCGGTGGCCCGGGCGAGGTCGGCCAGGAGCGTCACGGTGGCGTCCGGGCCGGCGGCCAGCAGCCGTGCGAAGGCATCCTCGTCGAGCTGCCCGACCGCCGGTGACACGGCCGCGAAGGACGGGTGCCTGGCCGCCAGCTCGGCGCGGCTGATGGTCCGCCGGGCGCCGGCAGCGCCGCCCGCGCCCCGGTCGCGGCGCAGCGCCGAGGCGGACGCGCGCCGCAGGCCGGTGCCTGCCGCGGGCGGCAGGCGGTCAGCTTTTCCCCGGCCGTCCGGTGCGCCGCCGTCGTGGGTGGTGCCGCCATCGGGGAGCAGGGGCAGCGGCGAGTCCGCCGGCCAGAGCAGGCCCAGCAGCTCATCCAGCACCGACTCCGGGGCCCGGTCGCACCCGTCGGCGATCCGGATCCGCCCGGAGAGCGCGGCGTGCGCCGCGTCGCGGGTGCTCGCCCGAGCCATCCCCTTCTCGCCGCGCAGCCTCGCCAGGCCGGCCAGCAGCAGCACGAGGTCGATCGCGCCCCGCACGGACGCGCCCATCCGCACGTCGGGGTGGTCCCGGGTGGCCCGGGTCAGCGTCACCGCGAAGGCCACCACCTCGCCGCCGCGCCCGGTGGCCGTGGCCGTGATCTCCCGTTCGGCTGCCTCGTCCTGGTAGCCGAGCACCACCCGGCAGATCCGGTCGGCGATGGCGTGGCTCACCCGCGCCGTCCCGATCGCGTCGAACGGGTTCATGGCGGCGACCAGCCGGAACCCGGCGCTGGCCCGCACCGTGCCGAGCCTGGGCACCGCGATCTCGCCCTCGGTGAGCACCGTGATCAGGACGTTGAGCGTCTCCTCCGGCACCCGGTTGAACTCCTCCAGGTACAGCAGGGCGCCGGACCTCATCGCCCGCAGCAGCGGCCCGTCGGTAAAGCTGGCCGGCACGTACCCCTCGTTCAGCACCTGCGCGGGGTCGTACTGGCCGACCAGCCGGGCCGGGGTGAGCTCGGCGTTGCCCTCGGCGAAGACCACCGCCTGGCCCGCCTGGCGGGCGATGTCGCGCAGCAGGGTGGACTTGCCGGTGCCCGGCGGCCCCTCGATCACCACGTGCCGGCCGGCGTCCAGCGCTACGGTGAGCACCTCGCGCTCCCGCCGCAGCCCCACGATGGGCGGGGCCCGGCCCGCCCCGCCCATCGGCGCGGCGGGCGGATCAGGCTCAGGAGCCGCCATACACGATCACGCCGCGGACGTTCTTGCCGTCCAGCAGGTCCTGGTACCCCTGGTTGACCTGGTCGAGGGTGTAGGTGGTGGTGATCAGCTCGTCCAGCTTCAGGTCGCCGGACCGGTAGAGCTCCACCATCCGCGGGATGTCGTGGAACGGGTCGCCGGAACCGAACAGGCTGCCCTGGATGCGCTTCTCGAACAGGGTCAGTATCGCCCCGGGCAGCTCGATCGTGTTCTTGGTCGGGTCGGCCAGGCCGGTCACCACCACCGTGCCGCCCTTGCGGATCGCGTGGAACGCGTTCGTGACCACATCGGAGGTCACCACGCCCACCGTGACGATGGCCTTGTCCGCACCCACGCCGCGGGTCAGCTCGGTGATCAGCTCCTGCGCCTGCTCGGCGGTCTCGCAGCTGTGCGTGGCGCCGAGCTGCTCGGCGATCTCCCGCTTGTTGGCCAGCGGGTCGATCGCCACCACGTTCCTGGCGCCCGCCAGCGCGGCCCCCTGGACGGCATTGATGCCGATCCCGCCGATGCCGTAGATCGCGATCGTGTCGCCCGGCTCGGTGGCCGCGGCGTGCACCGCCGAGCCGAAGCCGGTCGGCACCCCGCAGCCGATCAGCACGACCTTGTCCAGCGGCAGGTCCGGGTCCACTTTGATCGCGGAGTGCTCGGAAATGACCGCGCGCTCGGCGAACGTGCCGAGCATGCACATGCCGCCGAGGTCTTCCCCGCCGGAGTGAAAACGGAAGGTGCCGTCGGCCTGGCACCCGACCAGGAGGTTTTCGCCCAGGTCGCACAGGTTCGACTTGCCGGTCGAGCACCACCGGCAGTGACCGCAGACCGGCAGGAAGGAGCAGATGACGTGGTCGCCGGGCTGCAGCCGGGTGACGCCCGGCCCGACCTCCTCGATGATCCCGGCGCCCTCGTGGCCGCCGACGATCGGGAAGCGCGGCACGATGTCGCCGTGGCGCAGATGCTCGTCGGAATGGCACAGGCCAGCGGCCACATAACGGATGAGCACCTCGCCGGCCTTGGGGGGGTCCAGGTCGAGCTCGGTGATCTCAAAGTCCTGGCCGGTACCGCGCAGGATCGCAGCCCTGGTCTTCACTGATCCCTCCAGATTCCCCAGCCCGCGGGCGGCTGTGGACCGGGGCCCCGGACCGTGAGGCGTGGCGGGTGGGATGCGGCCCACAGTCACCCAGACCGGCGCAGTCCGATGATGACCTTGATTGTCACCCTAGGTCCGGTAGGCCCGGGCGGCCAGCCCCCGCCGGCTCCGGAGGTATCCGGATACCCGTCACCGCGACGCTGGGATCGCCCCCGCCACGGCGCCGCCGCGACGCTGGGATCGCCTCGGCCACGGCGCCGCCGCGACGCTGGGATCGCCTCGGCCACGGCGCCGCCGCGACCAGATCAGCCGGCCCACAGCGCGTCGAGGTCCGCGTCGATCCGCGCGGCCAGCCGCCCGGTGCGGGGCAGCAGCGGCGCCGGCGGCTCGGCGTCGACGGACTCGCAGGCGGCCAGGGCCTTGCCGTCGAGGAACCGGCTCAGCTGGCCGTAGCCGTGCCGGTCGTCGCTGGCCAGCCGGTGGTGGTGCAGGCGCAGCGGCGCGTACAGGAACAGCTGGTCCCGGGCCCTGGTGACCGCGACGTAGAACAGCCGCCGCTCCTCGGCCAGCCCGGCCGGGGAGGCCAGCGCCATGTCGCTGGGCACGGCCCCGTCGACCAGGTGAGGCAGATGCACCACGGGCCATTCCAGGCCCTTGGCCGAATGAACGGTCGAGATGACCAGGAAGTCGTCATCCTGCCGGGGTGGCCCGGCGAGATCGGATGCGGACACCGGGGGGTCGAGCGCCAGCTCGACCAGCGCGTCGTGCAGCGACGGCCGGCTCGCCGCTGCGTCGGCGAGCCGCTGCAGGTCGGCCAGGCGGATGTCCGCGTCGGGGTAGCGCGCCCGCAGCGGCTCCTGCAGCGCGGCCAGGATCGCGGTCGCGAGCTCCCCGTCATGCGGGGCGACGGCGGCCTTGGCCAGGCCGCCGATGGTGGCGGCCAGATGGTCGCGCGCCCGCCGCGGCGCGGCGGCGACCGCCTCTTCCCAGCGGCCGAACGGCCCGGGGTCCGCAGGGCGCAGGATGTCGATGACCCGCCGGGCGCTCGCAGCCCCGATGCCCTCGTGCAGCCGGAGCACCCGGAACCAGGCGAGGTCGTCGGCGGGGTTGGCGACGATCCGGGCGGCCGCCAGGAAGTCCTTGACATGGGCCGCCTCGGTGAACCGCAGCCCGCCGTATTTCACGAACGGGATGCCGCGGGCCGCCAGCTCTATCTCGAGCACGTCGCTGTGATGCGCCGCGCGGACCAGGACCGCCTGGTCGTGCAGGTCCGTGCCGGCCTCGTGAGCGTCGAGGATCCGGGCGCAGATCTCGCGGGCCTGCGTCGCCTCGTCGTGGCAGCGCACGAGCACCGGGGCCGTCCCGGCCTCGCGGGCCGCGGTGAGCGCGAGCTCGAGCCCGGGGGACTGCGGGCGCACCGCATTGGCCAGCCGCAGCACCGCCTGCCGCGACCGGTAGTTGCTGGCCAGCCGCACGACGGTGAGGCCGGGGAAGGCGGCGGCCAGCCGGTGCAGGTGTTCCGGATCGGCGCCCCGGAAGGCGTAGATGGCCTGGGCGTCGTCACCGACGCAGGTCAGGCAGCCAGACTCGGGCTGGAGCAGCCGCACGATGTCAGCCTGCACCGCGTTCACGTCCTGGTACTCGTCGACCAGCACCGCGTCGAACATGTCCCGCAGCACCGGCCCGGCGGCGGGGTCGGCCAGCGCCGCCCGCCACAGCAGCAGCAGGTCGTCGAAGTCGACCAGGGCGTGGCTGCGCTTGTGCGCGACGTAGGCGCGGAACAGCTCGGCGAGCTGCCCGGTGTACTCGTCGCACCAGGGGAAGCCGCGGTGGACGACGTCGGCGACGGTCAGCTGGGTGTTGACGCACCGGGTGTAGATGTCGGCGCAGACCGCGGCCCGCGGCGCCCGGCGCTGGGTGCCCGCCAGCCCGTGGTCCACCCGGCGGGCATCCAGCAGGTCGGCCATGTCCGCCGGGTCGATGACGGTGAACTCGGGCGGCAGCGAGAACGCCTCCGCGTGCTGGCGGATGATCCGGTGGGCGATCGCGTGGAAGGTGCCGCCGGTGATACGCCCGCTGGCCGACCGGGCGTGCGGGGTGGCGCGGGACAGCATGTCGTCGGCGGCCCGGCGGGTGAAGGTCAGCAGCAGGACCCGGCCGGGCTGCATGCCCTGCTGGCACAGCCAGGCCGCCCGGGCCACCAGCGTGCGGGTCTTCCCGGTGCCGGCCCCGGCGAGAATCAGCAGCGGCCCGCCCGGGTGTGTCGCCGCCTCCCGCTGCTGTGCGTTCAGCCCGTCCAGCAGGCTCGCCGAATCGAACATGAACACGAATGTAGCCAGATCATCCGGCACGGCTGGGCCGCCACGCTGGACGCACCACAACCGCTTCCCGGGGAAGAGCGCGCAGGCGAACCGGCGGGCCGCCCGCGCGGCCGGGCAGCCCGCGGGACGCATGCAATCAATCTGTCGGTGCTGTGCGGAATCATTCACATGACGCATAATTCGGGTAGATCGTGGGCTGGGCGCCGGTCGCTGGCCCTCGCTAACTGGCAGCGCAGGAGCGTGACAGTGGTGCGGCGGGTGCTCGGGGAGGCAGCGGGCCCCCGCACACGCCTGGTGGAACTGCCCGGCCGTGGAACCACCCGGGTGTGGGAGTCTGCGGGCCCGCGCGGCGCCGAGACGCTCGTCCTCATCCACGGGGTCGCGGTGACAGCGGAGCTGAACTGGGGAAAGGTCCTCGCACCGCTTGCCCGGCATTTCCGTGTCGTCGCCGCCGACCTGCGGGGCCACGGCGACGGGATGCGCGTGGGCCCGCGGTTCCGGCTCGAGGACTGCGCCGACGACGCCGCCGCGCTGGCGCAGGCCCTCGGTATCCGCAGGTTCGTCGCCGTCGGATACTCCATGGGCGGCATGGTCGCCCAGCTGCTGCACCGGCGGCATCCCTCGTTGCTGTCTGGCCTGGTGCTGTGCTCCACCGCGGGAAACGTCCGGGAGTCACCTGCGGAGTGGCTGGCCGCCCTGGCGCTGCCGACGGCCGCGGCGGCCCTGCGGTGGAATCCACTCCTGCAGCTGATGAGCGCCGAGGCTTTCGGGATGGCGCTGCTGGGCCACCTCGACGACCCGGCGACCGCCCGGTGGGCCCGCGCCCAGCTCAGCCGGACGTCACTCGCCGCCGCTGTCTCGGCCGTCCAGGCCGTCTGCGAGTTCTCGTCGGACGGATGGATCAGCGAGGTCGATGTCCCGGCCGCGGTCGTCGTCACCACCCGGGACCGGATCGTGCCAGCGGGCCGCCAGCTCCGGCTGGCCCGGGCGCTCCGGGGCGCGTCGGTCCACGAGGTGCGGGCGGATCACGGGGTGTGCATCAACGCACCGCAGCTGTTCGCCCCGGCGCTGCTCGAGGCGTGCTGGTCGGTGGCGCCCGGCCGCAGCCGCGGCCCGCTCGCCACGCTGCACACCAGCCGCCGGTCCTCGTTACCGCTGCCCTGAGACATCCGTGAGTGGCCAGGCCGCCGCTCCGGTGTCCCCGTTGTAAGTGCAGGCATGCTCGCGGTAGGCCGGGAGAAGCGTCGGCGGTGCGGACGTACGTGAGGAGCTCATAACCTTTCGCGCCGCTGTTGGCGGGACAGCATCTCCTGCCCTACCCTCCGTGCGCCGCGCGTAACAGCACATTCGCAGGTCGCCTGAACAGGGACCGGGCAGGATCACGGTGCGGACCAGCGCCATCGCCGACGCGAAGCGCCCCGCCACCTTGTCTGGTGGCGGGGCGCTTGTGCCGCGCGCTGCGGATCGGACGCGTCCGGTCGCGCCTGCGGTGCCTGCGCGGCCGTCGGAGCGGCGCGATCATCGCTCTACCCGCGCGGCCCGACGGACGGCCTGCCGCATGCGCCGCCGGGCGCGCCCGGCGCGGCGCGATTCCCTGGCCTGCGCGACGAACTGCCGCGCCTGGCTGTACCGCTGGGCCTCCGCCTGCATGTCGCGCTGGCGTTCCCTGGCGACCTGGCTGGCCACATATGGATGCATCTGCACGTGACTCACCTCCTCTCTGTGCCGTTGAGGAATGAAAACTGGAATGAGAACCTTGGCTGGTGTCCGCCGGTCCCCTGCTGATGATCACGGTCAGGTGCAGGTCACTCAGCAGATGGCGACCGCGGAGCGGCCAGACAAGGTGCCGGGATCGGCCGATGCCCCCGGGGCCCCCGGGGCCACCGCCGGGCGGCCGGCCCCGATCAGGCGGCTAGCTCAGTGCCGGACGGCGAGGGCGGTGAGGGCCGCCACACCCGGCCGCGCAATGCGCGTGGCCGATATCCGCTGCTGTGCGAACGCCATGACGACACCTCCTACCGCTGACAGCGACGGCCTGTTAGCTATGCAGAGCCACACCGGGCCGGCCTGATACACCGGCGCCGTGACGATGGCGGGGCCACCCGGCCACCCGTCCCGGCCGCCCATCACGAACGGCCACGATCTGGCTACCTCTCTACCCTGTTCTGCGGGCAGTCTTGAAGCAAGCGATTTAAAGGGCGGCTACACCGAGGCTGACATCGGTGACCTGGTGCCGGGGCCGATGAAGCAGCAGCGCCTGCTGGCCACGTGCGCTCGCCCGGTCACCGGGGAGGACATCGCCGCGATCTTCGCCGCCTCGATCCAGAACTGGTGAGGCCTACCCGACCAGCGCCACCGCCCGGGTCGGGCCGCCGTGGGCGCCCCGCAGTTTGAGCGGGAACCCGGCGAAGGTGAACCTGGTGTTCACCACCTGGTCCAGGTTGGCGAGGTTCTCGTAGTGCGTGATGTGCTGCCTGCGGCACATCATGTGGCACGGGTAGCTGGTGCTGGCGGGGTTGTCCGGGGTCGGGCTGTCCACGCCGAACGTCTTCACCTGCCGCCGCACGATCCACTCGCTGCCCGACCCGCCCAGCCCGGGGAAGTCGGTGAGGTAGCGCGGGTCCCCGGCGAAGCGGTTCCAGGCCCCGGTGTGCAGCAGCACGATGTCCCCGGGCAGCACGTCGACCGGCGAGGCGGCCTCCACGCTGTCGAGGTCATCGGCGGTGATGTCGGTCCGCGGCTGGAAGCCGGTGACGTCCAGGCACACCGCGGGGCCGTAGAACAGGTCCAGCGGCATCTGATCGATGGACTGGGCCGACGGGTCGGGATCAAGGTGCGAGAACGAGTCAACGTGCGTGGGCCCGTTGTCGTTGAGCATGAATCCGGTGGTCTGGAACGAGAAGCCGCCCTCGAACCGCGGCGCCGTCTCCTCGTGCGTGGCGTGCTCGAACTGCACGGTCTTCAGATGGCCGGGGTACACCTTCATGCCCTCGTAGATGTCCTGCGAGAGGTCCACGATCCGCATCGGTCTCCTTCGGTGGGATTCAGTACCCGACCACGCCGGCGGTGACGTTCAGGTCCTCGCCGGTGATCGCGGCGCCGTGACCGCGTCAGCCACCGGTCCCGCGGGCCGGCCGTGACGAGGTGAGGGAGGCGAATACCACGGTGGAACTGAGGTAATTCCTGGTGGCGTAGTCGAAAACGCCGCCGCAGGTTATCAGGCGCAGGGCCGCGAAGCCGGTCCCGCCGTAAATGATTTTCGCCGGGTAATGGGACTTGAGGTACTGCCGCACGCCGGTGACACGGAAAACAGCGACGATCCTGTCGGCGAGCGTCACCTCGATGGTGTCCCCGGGGCGGAGCGATCCCAGCCGGAAGAAGACAGCGGCCCCCCGGTAGCTGTCCACATGACCTTCGATGACCGACGTCCCGAGCTGGCCGGGCGTCGCCGAGTACCTGTACCACGCCGCCTCACCGGCCCGCGTCTGCAGCGGCGGCACCTCGATCGTGCCGTCGGCGCTGACCCCCAGATGCAGCAGTTTCGAGTGCACGCCAATGGCCGGGATGTCGACCGACACCGGCAGCGAGCGCCGCAGCGGCCCGTAGGCCTTGCCCTCGAACGGCCCGAGAATGCCCGCCGCCGCCGCGGACGGCCGCGGCGCGTGGACCTGGGCGACGACCGCGACGCCGATGGCGACGACCCCGGCCAGGATGAGCAGGACACCGGCCAGCCCGGCAACGCGGGTAGCGGGGCTCGCCAGCGTCCTGGGCGGCGGGGCGCACCCGGTCTGGGGCCAGGACATGACCACCCGGAACCCGCCTATACGCCGCCACTCCACATGGCCCAATGCCGTCCCTCCTCCCGTCTTCCCCGGGGTGCCCCATTCGCGTAGCCTGATATTCCAGTGATCGCCATGAAGCTGCGCACGACCATCGCGGGGACGGGGCTCAGCGCGGTGCTGACCGTCATCGGCTGCGGCTCCATGGCCATCGTCACTTCCGCGGCACTCTCGGCCTGCTCGTCGTCGGCGACCACGCCCTCGGCGGGGTCGTCTTCATTCTCACCCGGGGCATCCAGCCCGCAAACCCCGGCCACCTCGGCCAGCAGCGCCGCGGCCGCCCCGGCATCGTCAGGGGCAGCGGCGGGGGCGGGGGGCCCGGCCTCTCCCGCGCCGGCCTCCGACGCACCGGCCACCGCCAGCGGGGGCACCGCTGCCCCGGCTGCCGCTCCGGCCACTGGCGGCGGGGGCACCGCGGGATTCCAGCACGTCCTGCTCCTCGTCCTCGGCGGGGCGGCGGTGCTGGCGGGCGCCGGGAGCCTCGCCTACCGCAGGAAGATCGCCAGAAACCGCTGACCGCCGGATACCGGCATTCACGCGGCCACCTGGGCCGGCGGATACCGGGCGGGCAGCGGGGGCGCTGCCGGCGCTGATCTGCGCACGTCTCCCGCTGCAGGTGTGCTGGCGCGCTGAGGGGTACCCCCGGTCCCCCGGGGACCTCACCCATGCCGTCCCCCCGCGGGGGGACGCGGGGCCTGGCCGGCGATTCGTATTGTCGCCAGCACGGCGGGTGCACGTTCAGCACTGGCAGCTGACGTCCGGCACCCAGCCGGCGGAGGTGCATCGTGACTGTAGACCGGTTCCCGGACGCCGCCGGCGGCCGGCCGCTCGCCGCGTTCATCGACGCCGCCCAGGGCTCGGTGCGGGAGGTGCGGGACGTCGACGAGCCGCAGACGTGCTACCGGGCGATCGCGCGCCTGAGCGGGCACCTGGCCGCCATGTGGCGCACGGTATATCCCCACGCGGACGGCCAGCCCGGCCCGGACGGGCCGCTGCGGGCCGTGTGCCTCAGCCGCGCCCGCGAGGTGGAGTGGACACTGCGGCTGTTCCAGTGCCAGCTGTCGGGCGATGTCACCGCCGTCGGCCGGTCGGCAACGGCCGTGCTGACGTCGCTCGGGCAGCGCCTCGACAGCTACTGGCTGGCCGAGCGGGCGCTGGTCACCTGGGTGGAGGACCAGCTGTCCACCGAGAGCCGCGAGAAGCTGGCCAGGAAGTACCGGCGCGCGCTGACCTGCGCGCCCACCCGCCCGCACCCGCGCTCTCCCCGCACCGGGCCGCTGTGCCATGGCTCCTTCTGGCTGCACAGCGCCTGGGACCGGATGCTCGACACGATGGATTCACGGCCCGGCGTTGGCCACGACTTCCCCATGCCGCTGCCCTGACCGGGGGGCCGCCTGGCGGGGCGCTGACCTGTGGGCGCATGCCTGCCGGGCATCCGCCCGCCGGTGGCTGAGGAGGGCCGCGGTGTCATCCCTCAGGCAGACGTCCGCGGTGGCCCGGGCGTGAGGCCCGC
>Ga0335077_10012448_pt1 | contig 10638 bp, 9 predicted proteins | sample Lox_Sample_31_FD_207151 | JGI IMG/M metagenome (GOLD analysis project Ga0335077, IMG submission 207151) | Soil microbial communities from Loxahatchee National Wildlife Refuge, Florida, United States - Lox_Sample_3.1 | ecosystem: Environmental > Terrestrial > Soil > Wetlands | place: USA: Florida...
TGATCCTGAGGTTTCCATATGCCCTGCCTCTCGGAGTCATCGGTGGTGTTCTGGAGTTCCTTCCGGCGGTAGGCTGGATTACTTCGGCCGTGGTCATCCTCACGATCGGCGCCCTGGTGCACGCACCTTGGATCTGGATGGCGGGCCTGATCGTCGTATGGAGAATGTTGCAGGACTATGTGAACTCTCCTCGGATTATGGGGCGCAATTTACAGCTACCTTCTCTAGTCGTGCTTCTGGCTTTCATGGTTGGGGGTCAAGTGGGAGGTATTGCGGGTATCTATCTTTCGGTGCCCATAGTCGCCGTGCTGCGAACGGTCTGGCTGGACTACGTTGCGGCTGGAGACTCAGCCGTCACTTGTCCGGCGCACGAACCAACAAAAAGGACGTCGGTGGCCGCATAGGGCAGGCAGCCCACGAAGGAGGCACTGTCCCCAGGTAGTGAGCGAATCACGGCGTTAGTTGGTCACGTAGCGATCACTGTCCATTATCCGCAGGGAACTTTCGCGCGACCGTTACCATGGCCGGACGCAGCAGGCGATCCTTGAATTTGTAGCCGCACTGAAGTTCGCCGACCACAAGGTCATCCGGCACTAGATCGGTGTCAACGGTTGAAACCGCATGGTGAATCCTCGGATCGAAGCGTTCGCCCAGTGCATGGATGGGATATACCCCAATTTTGAACAATACTTCCAGTAACTGCTTGTGGATTAGCGCTACGCCACTACGTAAGTCCATGCCTTCACAAGGTCCTGCTTGTAGCGCCCTTTCAAGGCTGTCTAAAACTGGTAACAGCGCTCTAGTCATGTCAAACTCAGCGTATTCCTTAGAGTCCTGTTGTTCTTTGAACGAGCGTTTGCGAGCATTTTCAAAATCAGCTTGCAATCGCGTCAATCGCTCCCGAAGCTTCACGGGGTCATTGTCGTCAACTTGCGAATTCTGCCCGAAGCTCCTTGGCCCACCTTCAGCCTCTCCGGTCGTGCTATCTGGCGTCTGCACGTCGGCACGCTTTTCCAGGGAGAAAGGCTCGTGATCCCAATCCAATAGATTAGTCGATGTGTCCACGCTCACTTGTCTTGACCTCAATTCCGAATTGTCCGGTCCGCTAATTCACTGTTCCCAGGCATATCTCAGCTGCTCATGCAACTCTCTTTCGCCCGTTTTATGAATGCCGCCGATCACGGTTGCCGACGGAGGCGAACAAACGCACAACAGCTTCAGGTCTTTACGACCAACGTTTTTTAGGTTGTGGTCCTCTCCTGAAGCGACAAAAATCGCGTCGTGGCGTCGAATCTGTTGTTTTCGACCGTTTAAAGTAACTTCGCCCTTTCCTTTGACAACGAAAAGAATCTCGTCGGCATTCTCGTGAACCTCCTCGCCCAGTTCGGCGCCTCGCGCTAAGCTCATGACCGCCAGGTCGCTGAACTTACCGTCATAAATCACTTTGCGAAAGCGCACATTTTTCTTAGCCGCTTTATCGATCTTTTGATGGAAGACGACCGATCGGTGATTTGTCCGGTCACCCGGCATATGCACCTCCTTGTCGAACAACCTCGACCGAGCAGTGGGCATGCAAGGCAACTGATTCAGAGACACTTCCCAGGAGCAGGCGGTTAAACCCGCGTCTACCGTGCGAGCCAACTACGATCAAGTCGGCCGCCCACGAACTGGCTTCATCCAGGAGAGTGGTTCGAGGATCGCCAACCGGCATCTCTTCGGGAGCCTCAGAGATGGCTAGCCCCGAGTTTCTTAAAATCGAGCTTGCCTCCCCAACCGCATTCCCAGCGCGTTCTCGAGCAACTTCGGAAAGCTCATCAAGTAAACGTTCCGAGTAATCGGCGTCTGATAAGGATGCCGCTGCTATAGCTTCACGACCTACAAATTCGGGGACAGAAACGATCCTGACTTGACTTCCCGGTGGCCAAGGACGCTTGCCCACTGAGCAGACAGCCTTGCAGGAAAACTCAGAGCCATCGGTTCCAAGCAGTATTTTCATGCCCTCTCCAGAAGGCGAACCGTCACTAACGACCTGTCGCACAACCTCAACTGAGCAAGGTGCCGTGCGGAGAACCGCTTGCGCCACGCTGCCCAAAAGAAATCTCGTAGCCGCACTCAGTCCCCGCGATCCGATGAAAATCAGGTCGGCCTGCCACTTGCTGGCGAGATCCTGGATAGCGTCCTTCGGCGCACCAAGAGAAATTTCGGAGAACACCTCGTATTTTGATCGATCCAGCTTTGCGGCAGCGCTCGTCACAAGTGCGTCGGCAGCCCTTTTCACGAGCTTTTCCGCCCTTTTCTTGGAATCCTCGATAAGGACCGGAATCTCTTCCAAGCTCGAGATGTCCACGACAGTCATTACACAGAAAATGGCTCTGGAAGGCCACGGACGCGATGCAGCTTCCCTGACCACCGCTTCTGAAGCGGCTGAGGAATCGATTGCCAGTAGGATTTTCATGACCCAAACCTCGTGATTGGGTCTTTGAAGCTCAGCAGGACATGTTGCCAGCTCAAGAACTGCCACAGCCAGGGAAGGACGCAGCCATCGTCAGCATTGGGCGCTGTCCCAGCGACTGCCGCTGATGAAAAACATCCCGATAGAAGGAGTGGATGAATTCATAGCAGGGTCGACTGCTTCCGTCCGGGAGCTTGCGAGGTGCCCGCCGCCGCACCATATGTTGGCGGCGCGAGAGGGCTTCGCAAGTGTTTTCGAACTCTTCCTGATTCGTGCTCTTGACGATCGCGCTATCACCTGTAGTAAACGATTTGCCCTTGCCGCTGGCTAGTTCCAGAACCTGCTGCTCCTTAAAACTCAGCTTCTCGATTTGGATCTCGATCATCTCCCGTAAACTGTCCGGCGGATCCAGCTCTAGACTGTCTAGTGGCGCCTTTATTTGCCAAGTCCCATTTTCTTTTGCGATCAGTCCACGCTCACGCATGTGAGTCAAGGCAGCCATGACGAACAATGGATTGCCCTCGGTATGCCGATAAATCAGGCTGATCAAGGCGGCAGGTACGGCTGCGCCTTCTGCGCGAATAGTCAGATATTCGGCAACATCGGCCTCTGTCAATGGCTCCAAACAAAGCTCCCGACATAGCTGATGCACCAGCAGCTCCTGCTTCACCGCTCTTAATGGATTTTGCACGAGCATGGCGTCAGGCGTGCGATAGGTGCAAATCAACATCAGATTCGCCGACCCGTAGCGGCGCGCTAGGGCTGAAATGAGATCGACAGTCGATGGATCCGCCCAGTGCAAATTTTCGAGGACAAGCACTAAAGGCGTATCGGAACTGATCGTCTCCAGGGCCTCACAAATCTCCCGCAGCATGCGTTCCTTTGTGGCGCCCAAAATCTCGCGCTGCAGCGTCTGCCGCTGCTCCGCTGTTAAAAGCGCTGGAAACTGCACCAGCCAGGTGGGCGCGTGGGCACACAAGGTCCGTGCAATGGCTTCTCCATCAAGGACACGGCACATCTGCGACAGTGCTTCGAGGACGGGATAGTATGCTTCTTTGCCTCCATAGCCCTCAATGGACGAACCGCGTGCGATCCGAATTTCAGGCACATCGGTGGCGGCGCGTTGCAGAAATTCATCTACCAGCGAAGTTTTGCCGATCCCAGCTTCGCCCGTAATGAAGACAATCTGACGTTGGCCGCCCATAGCTCTCCACAAGCAACTTTGCATTTGGGTCAGTTCTACGCTTCGGCCGACGAGTTTGTGGGAGAGCAAACCAAACCTAGGCTCCGCCTTGGCGAACGCACTTCTGACCGGTGCGATGAACTGATATCCCCGGCGAGGCAAAGTCTCGATGAAACGAGGATTCTTGGCGCTATCGCCTAATGCGCTGCGAATATCGAGGATGTGGGTTTTCAGCACCTCTGGCTGAACAAACGTGTTAGGCCACACTGCGTTCAGCAACTCATCCTGAGTAACCAATCTGCCTGCGTGCTCTACGAGGTAATGCAGGATGGCAAAAGGCTTGGGTGTCAACCGGATGCATTCGTCTTGGCCGCCGTCTCTCCGCCGCCACAAGCATTGGTTCACGTTATCCAGTCGGAACGGAGGGAACTCTGACATTCTGGGGCTTACCATGCGGGGAGGGGGTGCTGCGCTCATGGCCGTGCCTCCTGTCCTTCTAATGACAGATTTTTTTGAGAGACACTGCATGCGGACAACCAATCCTAGACTGCCTCTAAGCTATTGGTCTCGCTTGTCGCCGATGGTGCCTTTCCACAGGCACTTCTGCCCTTCACGTGGGCAATTGCCAATAAATGGGCAGCTTTTCACGGACCTGCAATTTACCCGAAACGTAATCGCACGGATTACTTACAAAGAAATTGGGATATTTACCCGCGCAATTTGGATCGTTTAGAGGAGTTCATGAATTGGCACACAATGTGCACCAATCACGCTGATCGAAGGATGCTTTTGATGCTGCGCGTTACCTTTGAAGATCGCCCATCTGACACTACAATCTTGAAATTGGAAGGTCGTCTTGCCGGCAAGTTTGCCGAAGCTGCCAGCGCGGCAGTAACAGGGCGTAAGAAGCTTCCGCACAAGCTCGTCATTGATTTAACAGCGGTAAGCGTCATCGACGAAGTTGGGGAAAAGCTCTTGTTGTGGCTGAGGCAAATTGGTGGTGAATTCATTGCAGAAAACTCGTATTCGCGTTTTGTTTGTGAGAGCTTGCAACTGCCGATTGCAACGGAGCCCGTCGGTTCGAGATCGAATGAATGCCACTGTTATTGACGTGAGTTATTGCTTGTCGCAAAACTCTAAATTAGACGGCACTCGACCCACCGGGTTCGGGCTGATGCCCAGCCGCTGCATTTTGTGTTGCAGAGTCGTGCGCTTCAACCCGAGCCGTTCGGCGGCGCCTCCTTTCCCTGAGATCCTTCCCGACGCAGCTCTCAATGCATCAATGATCATCGCGCGCTCCGCTTCTTTAACTGTCTCCGTCATGGCACCAGCACCGTCCCCAACAGAAGACGTGCTAAGCTCCGCTAGCGGTACCTCCAACTCGTCACCATGTGTAAGAATGACGGCACGTTCAAGGAAGTTCGCCAGTTCTCGAACATTGCCCCGCCAAGGGTGATTGTTTAAGACGTTCATGGTTTCCTTGGGGATCGATTTGATTTTCTTACCCATCTGTCGAGACAGGTTGGATATAAAATGGTTCACCAGCAGCGGAATGTCTTCTCGGCGCTCGCGTAACGGCGGGATCTCAATCGGAAACACGTTCAGCCGATAAAACAAGTCTTCGCGAAATTTACCATCACGAATCATCGCCCGAAGATCCCGATGGGTGGCAGCGATGATTCGAACATCGACACGGATCGTTTTGGCACTCCCCAGACGCTCGAACTCCTGCTCCTGAACAGCACGTAACAGCTTGGGTTGCAATTCCAGGCTGATATCACCGATTTCATCGAGAAAAAGCGTACCGTGATCGGCGAGCTCGAATCTCCCGCGCCTTTGCATCAAGGCCCCTGTGAAAGCCCCTTTCTCGTGCCCAAAGAGTTCGCTTTCCAGCAAGCCCGATGGAATCGCAGCACAGTTCATCCGCACAAAGGTGCGATCTCTCCTGGAGCTAAGGTTATGGATGGCACGTGCAATCAGTTCCTTGCCTGTGCCTGTCTCACCATGGAGCAAGACAGTGGAATCCGTCGGTGCAACCACCGATACCTGCTGAAGCACGCCCTTAATGGCTGAACTTTTTCCGACCACGTCTTCGAAGTTGTATTCCGAGCTGATTTCTGATTCCAGATAGACCCGTTGATCTTCCAAATGATCGCGAGATGCTCGCAGGCGCCCATAAGCCAGAGCGTTATCCAGCGCCAATGATATTTGAGTGCCGATCTGAGACATTAAATCGCGGTCCGCCTTGTTGAAAGCATTCGGCTTTTTGCTGGCGATGTTCAACAGACCCAAGGGACCGTCGGCACCCACTAGAGGCACAGACACGGCCGACAGGATCGATTCTGCCCGATCCGCCGCGCGGAGCGCGGGAGGCAGCTCTGCTTCCGGCGGTGAATAGAAGACCGGCTTGCCCAAGCGCCACCATTCGTTTAGTAGCTTCGAGGGTTCGACGACGGCGACTTTTTCGAGAATGCCCCTGCCAGTCGGGAAATCGAGGAACTTACGTTCCAGACAGCCTGACTGCTTGTTAAGCATTAGGAATGAAGTGACATCATTAACGAAGTGCTTCCGTACGGATACAGCCACAGCGCGAAAGAGTTCGTCCACCTCGAGCTTATTCACGATGTGGTTGTTAATCTCCAGCAACAGGGCGAGCCGGTCGTGCTCGTGCACCAAGTGAGCTTCACTTCTCCGCAGCTCTTCCTCGGCGCGCTTGCGTTCCGCAATATCCCGCATACTGGAGCGATATCCGAGTCTGGCGCCGTGTGAGTCATAGATGGGTTGCCACGAAGCAGCCACCCATGCCATATGACCGTCTTTGTGACGGACACGGAACTCGAAATCGTTCCCGCTGGACCCCTCGACTGCTTCTCTCATCTGCGATACGACTGTTTGCCGATCAGCCTCAGCGATGATAGGCATGGGGAAATCCGGCATGGCCATACATTCATCGACCGAATAACCTGTAATGCGCTCGACGGCCGGGTTTAGCCAGAGCAGCTTCCCGTCAGCTCCGATCCAGTTCTCCCAGTCATACGTGTAATCCGCGATGGCACGGAAACGTTCCGAAGCCTGACGCCGCTCTTCTTCGGCCCGCTTGCGTTCACTGATGTTCCGTGACGAAGCCAGGTGAAACCGTCGTCCATCACTCTGGTATGGGCGGACACGCACCTCCACCGGGAACACAGTCCCATCCTTTCGCCGATTACGAGTCTCAAACGTGCAGACCTCTCCAGCGGCGATTTGATCGTCAATCCGTTGAAGCATCGCGGCGTCGACATCTGGATCGAAGTCCTGGGGAACCATGCCGATCAGTTCTTCGCGAGTGTAGCCGCCGCTCTCGCACGCTTCCCGGTTGGCGTCAATGATTTTGTGCTGTTCATCGAAAACGCAAAATGCATCGGCGGCATGGTCCCAAAAGGAGCGGAAGCGCATTTCGCTCTCGCGCAGCGCCTCCTGGGCCCTCTTGTGTTCCGTAATATCAACGACGGTGCCCACCACTTTAACTAGCTCGCCCCCATCATTCAGGACAGGGTGCCGGATCACGTTAATGTATTTGCACGTTCCACTGGGCAGCACGATCCTGAACTCGCTCGGCGTATCTACTTTTTCGCGCAGCAACTTCTCAAAGTCCCCCCGCGTTATGTCCCAGTCTTCCGGATGGATGAGTCGGGAAACCCCTTCCCGCAGCGGCAGACTCTGTTGCGCATCGAGCTCAAAAATTCGGAGGCATTCCTCCGAAATGTAAATGTACTTATTGCTGGCCACATCGAAAGCAAAGCTACCTGTATGGCTCAGCCGTTGCGCTTCCGCCAGATACGCTTGGCTACGCAGGAGGTCGTGATGCGATGCGCGGAGAGCTTCATAAGCCAGAGCGTTATCAAGCGCCAAAGAAAGTTGCGTGCCGATCTGCGACAGTAGGTCGAGATCCTCCTGACAAAAAGCGTCGGCTTTGTGACTGGCGACGTTGAATAGGCCCAGTGGGCCGTCGGCGCCTACCAGGGGCACGGCCACGGCCGAAAGGAGGGATTCAACTCGAGCCGCCTCGCGGAGAGCCGGTGGTGTGTCTGATCCCGGAGGTGAGTAGAACATGGGCTTGCCTAGGCGCCACCACTCGGTCTCCACTTGGGTCGGAACGGCGAGCATCACCTTCTCCAGAATGCCTTTGCCAGTCGGAAAATCAAAGAATTTACGTTCCAAGCAGCTTGACTGCTTGTTGAAGAGCCAGAATGAGCTGAGATCGTTGCCCAAGTATTTGCGCAGCGACTGCGCGACAGCCTGAAAGAGTTCGTTGACTTCCAGCTTGCTGACAATGTGATTGTTAATCTCCAGCAATAGCTTCAGACGATCTCGTTCTTTCTCGGCTTCTCGCTCATAAAGTTCCGCGCTGTCCCTCGCGAGCGCGGACTCGAGCGCAACCGCGACGTGGCCCGACATAGCGCGGAGCATGTCAACATCTTCAGGGAAAAATTTCTGCCCGCGGTCCTTTGTCACTACAAGAACTCCGTATCGTTGCCGGGAGGTCGAGACTGGAAACATGTAGGTGCTTCGACCGATAGACTCGGGCGCAAATGGAGCCAGCTCGGGATGGATTAACATTTCTTTCGATACATCCGGAAGGAAAACCGGTTTCTGTTCTTCAAGTACTTGCGCCACCGCGCCAATGCGCGAGATTTTGGTGCCAATCCTGATTGGAGGTGCGTCCGGCTCTCGATCAAACTCAAGCACGTGCAGACTCTCCCCATCACTTCCCAGAACGTAGAGAAACGCTCCATGGAGACGACAGCTGCTGGACAGAACGCCACGGAGGCTGTGCAGGATGGCTCTGACCGTGGGCTGGTCGGCCAAAGCGGTGGACGCATCCAGCAAAGCTCGATATCGGTCTTTAGCCCTCGTCATAACGCGCGTTCTCTACTGCGACCTTCACGCTGCGCATGCGAAAAGCTCAGCGCTCGCGCAGCGATACTGATCCTCACGTCGCGCAATTCGACACACGACTTTCGGCCGCATGAACGGCGGAACCAGAAGCACAAGTTGTTCGCTGGTTATCGCTCTTGAGACATGCGAACCTGATTCGTCCTGAAAGACGGAAACATATAAGGAGTCCATGAAACCTCCTCATACGATGGGTCGCGCGAAGGCGACAGAATTGACAGCGCACTTATTTTGGCATAAAGCCTGAGTTGTGGTCTAGGACTTATGCACTCGCCTTTAAACTCCAGCCTGCGAGCGTCGGCGAAGAAGCGTTCGCCGCTACCGCATTGAGGTAGTTGATAGGACTGTGATCGGCCAGCTCCCGAACTGGAAGGTTGCCGATTCGCCATGCGTACTTGGCAAGATATTCAGACGCGGCGACAATCCGATCCTCAGCCATAACTTTTTTTTGTGGGTCTTCCTTCATTTCGCCGTTGCGGTCTATATAGTATGCGGCGCCATAATGAGCGTAGACTAGTTTGCCCAATTTTCGCGGTGGTATTCGCGTAACGACGTCGCAGCAGTTAACAAACCGGCGGTTATCTAAGCCGTTGAGTATAGCCACAAAGTTTTTGTCACCGACCCTCGGAGATCCAAATGTGTAAAGAAAATCAGGCTTCCTAATGCTCGCTAACAGGGTAGCGAGCGCGGCACCAAGGCTATGACCCGTGTAGAGTATTCGAGTTGAAGTCTGCGAGAGAGCGTTACTCAAGGCAGGCAACATCTGTTGCAGCGCCACAGCAAAGCCCTTATGAACAGAACCGCCTGCTGGCCATTTGGTCTGCAGAAAATCTGCATCAGTAGCGATGTCAGTAGGATCAGTTGCGTCTGTACCGCGAAACGCGACAACGCATAACTTTCTGGCCGGCTGTGGATCGTCATGGAGGGCCAGAATGCAATGCGTACCCATTCCGTCCGCGGTTCTCCCGTTTTCAAAAAACTGAGAGCTAAAGCCTAACGGATCGAGGACTCGGGAGATCTGCTCTCGGTCGAAGCTGAAATGCGGCTCTTTACGACAGTAAGCGAGCCGTGACATTTCTGCGCACAGCGCTGCTTCAGTGTTGGGCAAACCCGACTCGAAGAAACGAGCGTTGCGAGCGGGGTAACATAGGTCGACTTTCTTCGGGCTATAACGAATGAATTCGTCATCATTGTTTACGAGTTCAGTGGTGAGTTGCCGCTTGCCCATATGGAAAGCTTCCTCTGCTTCCGAGACTCAGTTAAAACGGATTTTAGATCTGACCCAAAATGCACTCTGTACAAAGCCTTTCATTCGGCTGAGTTCTGTGGAGAGCAGAAACCGTGACCCTTGACCTCCCGGGCAGAAGGCTGATGACTTCGGTGGGGGAGACCTCCTGTCCCGCGGGGTCATTCCACACAACCGCAAGATAGAGGTCTCCCTGACTCCCCCGTGGAGCACGTTCGATTAATTAGCTCATCTCAAAACTAAAATTTCCGTGACGTTAGTCACAAACGCTGCCAACGCGCAGCCTCTATGCTCCGTCCACTCTTTCCGGAAAGTATGAAGATGGCCTATATTGCGGGCAAGGTCAACTTCCTAGCACGCCTTAACACCTATGGGTAAGGTTGATGGCAACTTTTACCTGCTGTAAACCTGCCTCCGCACACTATTTATTGAATAGCGTCACGGGTAGGTTGACTATGAAGTTGCGATCGAACCCGTTCTTGAGCAGGAAACAGAAATTTCCTCGAGACTGGTATAGAAGTTTTTGCGGAACGCCACGCTGTAGAACTCTTCTTGCATCGTGCGATGAAAGCGCTCGCAGATTCCATTGGTCTGCGCTGATTTCGCTTTGGTACGCGAGTGGTCGATGTTCTCTACTGCCAAGTAGAGTTGGTACTCGTGGCGTTCTCGATTGCCGCAGTACTCGGTGCCGCGGCGACAACGTTCAGTTTTGGCATGGGACTCCTTATTCATCAGCAGAATAGACTACGTTGCCGCGCTGGCGTTTTATATCCGGTAGGTTCTCTATTTTCGCCATTGCAATCCCCTTTAAAGCTAAGGTGA
>Ga0335077_10012449_pt1 | contig 10637 bp, 6 predicted proteins | sample Lox_Sample_31_FD_207151 | JGI IMG/M metagenome (GOLD analysis project Ga0335077, IMG submission 207151) | Soil microbial communities from Loxahatchee National Wildlife Refuge, Florida, United States - Lox_Sample_3.1 | ecosystem: Environmental > Terrestrial > Soil > Wetlands | place: USA: Florida...
GCCGCCGTTGGTGTGCGGGTCCAGCTCCGCGAGGCGGTGGGCGATCGAAGTGCATTCCGCGCGAGCCCGCACGATGGTCACACCAGGCCGCAGGCGCGCGAGGGCAACGAGCATGCGCGTGTTGCGGTCAAAGAGTGCGATCTCGGTCATCATGTTGAGCTGAGGTTCCATCGTCACCGGCACCCAAAGTTCGAGAAAGAGCCCCGCCATGCTGCCGTGGAATTCCGGCGGCGCCACGCCGATGATGGTCAGACGCTGGCGGTTGACGGCAAGAGTCGTGCCGATCACCCCCGGATCGCTGTTGAACCGCCGCTTCCAGAGGCCGTGACCAATCACTACGACCGGGTATGCTCCTGGCTTGTCGCCATATTCATCGCGCGAAAAGACCCTGCCCAAGGCCGGGCGCACCCCCAGCACGGCGAAGTAGTTGCCCGACACCATCTCGCTCCAGAGACGCTCGGCATGATCCCCATCGCCGATGTTCAACACGGTGGGAATGGCGGCGGCGAAGCCGGAAACCAGCTTGAGGTGATCGCGGTAGTCGCAGAAGTCGGGATACGACGTGGGAAGAGGTCCGCCGTCAGGGGCGACGGCCTCGAACGACACCAGTTCCCCGCCCCGGCTGGCGCCCGGGATGGGCCGCAGGATCATCATGTCCAGCCAACTGAAGACGGTAGTGTTGGCCGCGATGCCGATCGCCAAGGTGAGAACCGCGACGAGCGTATAACCTCGGCCACGCAACGTCATGCGAAAGCCATAGCGCAGGTCTTCGAAGAGAGTCAGCACGGTACTTGTGGGGTAGCAATTGTCGTGCCACGGCTGAATTATTGAGAATAAAGGCTGCTCTTACCTGATTCCAGATGCGCCAGTCCCGGCTAGCGGCAGCAGGGTCCCAAAAGCGGACACGGGTTTACCAGATTTCGAGAGCTTAATAGCTGATATCATGATCGTTGTAGACTCCGGCTCACGGCATCCGAATTGCTGTTGGCTCCACGAATCCGAGTTTCGCCAGGAGGTCCCCATGCTGCCCTCGGTCAACCATGCCTTCCGGGTGTTGCGCAAGGACCTGGTCTTTACGGTTGTGGCGATTTGCTCGCTGGCTATCGGCATTGGCGCAACCTCGGCCATATTCAGCTTCGCCGACGCCCTGCTGCTGCGCCCGCTGCCCATCCTGGGCCCGGATCGCGTGGTCACGATCAACACTGCCAAATCCGCGCAGTTCGGCCTAAACCCGCCCATCTCGTACCCGGACTATGTCGACCTGCGCGATCGCAACCGCAGCTTCGACGGCCTGGTAGCCACCTCGTACTCATTTTTTGGTTTCAGCCAGAATCGTGAAACGCTGCCCCGCATGAAATGGGGGCTGTATGTCTCGGGCAATTTCTTCCGCGTGCTGGGCGTGGAGCCAGCGCTGGGCCGAAGCTTCCGGCCGGATGAAGACCAGGTGGAGGGGCGCGATCCGGTGGTCGTGCTAGGCCACGATTTTTGGGTCGGGCAGTTCGGAGCGAACCCGTCGGTTCTCGGCTCCCGGATCCGGCTGAATGGCGCCGAACTCGCAGTGATCGGCGTGGCGCCCGAGCATTTTACCGGCATCGACCTGGTGATGCGGCCGCAGGTATTCGTTCCGCTGGCCATGTCACCAGTCATGAGCCAGAGAAACTACCTGCACGACCGCGACTTCGGCTGGCTGCTCATCAAGGGCCGTCTGAAACCGGGCGTCAGCCTGGAGCAGGCGCAGGCCGATATCGGGGCGCTCTCCGCGGGGTTACAAAAACTGCATTCCCAGGCCGGCCGCGATCAGCGTCTTCAGGTGGAGACCGAGCTGCAATTTCGCGTGGCGCAAGGGTTGGGGCAGACCCAGATGGTCGTCATGCTCGGACTGCTGGCGATGTGTGTGCTGCTGGTGGCCTGCGCCAACGTGGCGGGTCTGCTGCTGAGCCGGTCCCGCGCACGCTCGAAGGAGATCGCCGTGCGGCTGGCGATCGGGGCCGGCCGCGGCGCTCTCATCCGGCAGCTTCTGTTCGAGAATTCGCTGGTGGCTGTCGCGGGGGGACTGGGAGGCGTCTTTCTGGCCGGTGCCATGGGGGAAGTCTGGCGCAGTTTCCCCATCCCGTCAGACCTGCCGGTCGTTTTTGACGCCGGTGTCGATCAGCGGGTGCTGTTGTTTACACTGCTGGTTTCCGTGCTGAGCACGCTCTTGTTCGGCCTGGCACCGGCGCTGCGTGCCACACGCCCCAACCTGGTGCCGGCCCTCAAGGCCGCCGATGCCGACAGCGGAGGCCCACGGCGCCTCTGGAGCCGTAACACCATCGTGGCGGGACAGGTGGCTCTCTCGCTGGTGCTTCTGGTGATCTCCGCCGCTATGGTACAGGGCTTTCGCGATGAATTGCTGCCGGGGCCGGGTTACCGCACCGATCATCTCTTCCTCACCAGCTTTGACACGCAACTGGCACACTACTCACCAGACCAGGCGTCGCGCTTTTATTGGAACCTGCTGGATCGCGTGCGCGTGGCGACAGGCGTGAGATCGGCAGCCCTCAGTTCATCCGTACCGATGCAGGACGCCGCAGCCAGCGTCGGCGTGGTTCCGGAAGGCTGGCAGTTGCCGCGCGGCGAGAAGACCATCGACACATTCTGCACGTATGTAAGCGACGGGTACTTCCAAACCATGAGCATCCCGCTTCTGCACGGGCGCGGCTTCCTTGAAGCAGACCGGGAGAACGCGCCGCTGGTCGCCGTGGTGAACGAGCAAATGGCCAACCATTATTGGAAAGGAGACGCGCTGGGCAAGCGATTCCATCTGGGCACCGCCGACGACCCGCTGGTACAGATCGTGGGCATCGCCAGAAAGTCAAAGTACGTGTGGATCGCCGAGCCTCCCGTGGACTTCGTCTACCTGCCCTTCCGGCAGCACCCCCTTTCCAAGGTGTCGCTGCTGGCGGAATCCGAAGCCCGGGACGCCGCCACTATTGCTCCAGTGCTGCGCGAGACGGTGCGTAAGCTGGATCCGGACATGCCGGTCTTCGACCAGCGCACCATGCAGGACCTCTATACGCAACGGGCAATCAAGATGTCGGACCTTATCGTTGATCTAACGGGGGGCATGGGTCTGATGGGGCTGATTCTGGCGATGGTGGGGCTATACGGCCTGGTGGCCTACTCGGTGAGCCGGCGCACGCGCGAGATCGGGATCCGCATAGCCCTCGGCGCGGATCGTCAATCGGTGGTGTGGATGGTGCTGCGGCAGGGGCTGCGACTTGGCCTGGCGGGCGTGGCTGCCGGTCTTGTAGTGGCTCTCTACGTCTGCCCCATGGCCATATCCGCTAATTCATTGTTCGCGTTCGAACATGTCGATCCGCTGATCTACATCGCCATCCCGCTACTGCTGCTGCTCATTACGGTTGTGGCGGCTTGGGCCCCGGCGCGGCGGGCGGCGCGAGTGGATCCACTCACCTCGCTGCACGACGAGTGAATCGCCGAGTGCGCGCAGTTAGCCCATCGGTCCCCGTGACGGGCTTGCCGGAAACCAGAGCTCACGGCTGCGCGTCTATTCTGGCGGAAAACGAGGGAACGGCTATGCGAAGGGTTTTCAACTTCCTCATCCGCTTCTTCCGCGTGGATCCGGTCTTCACCGATCCCTGCCCCTGCGTCCGGCAGGCAAGAGCAGGCTTCACCCGTTATGGTTGGCCCTATCCATGGCGGGGGCGCGTAAGGTAAGCCGTGTTCATTGATGCTACGGCTTTGCAAAGAAAAGAAAATACTGATACGGCAGCAAGTCCAGCCGTTTGCTCAGCGCGAAGCCCGCTTTTTGAAGCTCTGTGACCACCTCTTCATCGGACAGTTTCATGGAAACCGGCGGCCCAACGGGTAATTCCTTCTTGAAGAAATCGATGATCACGATACGGCCCCCGGGCTTCAACACCTGAGCCAGCTTCGCGTAATAGGCGGGCCGGTTCTCGATGTGATGCAGCACATCGCAGAAGAAAATCACATCGATAGAATGCGGCGGCAGGTGCGGGTCATCGGGCGCGGCAAGCACAGTCTCCAGATTCGCCGGCGCCTTGGCGCGCACGATGTCCAGAAGCTTTTCATCGATATCCACGGCGTAGACCTTGCCGGCGTGCCGGGCAAAACGGCGAGCGAAATACCCGGTGCCCGCCCCGATATCCGCTACAACGTCCGCCGGTTTGAGTTCCAGGGCCATGACGACCTCATGCGGCTTCTGCCACTCATCGCGAGCGGGGTCTTCGAGCACTCGAGCGTACTCTTCGGTGGATGGCGGGTGATGCTGATGCGCCACCTGCCCGAAGGCTGCGAATGTGAACAGGAGCAAACAGGGGTAAGACTTCATAAAAGCGCTCGGTTTTCTGAACCACCATGGTAGCTTGTGCCCCGCTTCAGGTGAAAATAGGAGGATGGCCGGGCGTGCCCGGCCACTACGAACTTGAACATCCTGGAATTCACGGCGGTCGTCTATCTCATTTCGGCAGTGGCTGGTTTTCTGGGCTCGCTGACGGGTCTTGGCGGCGGCGTGGTGATCACGCCCGCGCTGATTTTGCTTCTAGGAGTGGACATCCGGTATGCCATCGGGGCCACGCTGGTGTCGGTCATCGCAACGTCATCGGGAGCCGCGGCTGCCTATGTGAGAGAGGGTTTTTCGAATATCCGGATCGGGATGTTCCTGGAAATCGCGACGACCGTGGGAGCGGTTCTGGGCGCGGCGCTGGCGTCCAAAACGCCTACCGCGGTCCTGGCGGTGATTTTTGGTCTCGTCCTGCTCTATTCCGCCTATCAGTCGACTCGCCCGCATCCGCAGCCGTCATCCGATGCCCGGTCCGAACGTCTCGCCTCGTTTTTGAGAATGGATTCGAGCTATCCGACACCAGAGGGTCCGGAAAGTTATCACGTGCACCGTGTCAAGGCCGGCTTCAGCCTGATGTTCGGAGCGGGCATGCTGTCGGGGCTGCTAGGGATAGGATCGGGCGCGCTCAAAGTGATTGCCATGGACCAGGTGATGCGCATTCCGTTCAAGGTCTCGACCACCACAAGCAACTTTATGATCGGCGTGACCGCCGCAGCCAGCGCAGGAGTCTATTTGAGCCGGGGATACATTGACCCAGGCCTGGCGATGCCGGTGATGCTGGGCGTGGTCACGGGATCGATCGCCGGCGCGCGGCAGCTCGCCGAAGCCAGGACGCACCGGCTGCGGGTCACTTTCGCGCTTGTGGTCGCAGCGTTGGCCCTGGAAATGATTTACAGCGGATTGACGGGGAAAATATAATGACGCGGCCCGCAACGAAATGGAGCGACGTGAAGGTAGAACAGATCATCGGCGTGCTCCTGCAAGCGGGGCTGACGCTGGCTGCTACGGTTGTGCTGGGGGGCGGCATCTGCTACCTGTTCCGGCATGGCTCTTCCCACCCGGACTACCGGGTCTTCCGCGGCGAACCCTCAGACCTTCGCAGCGTGCCCGGCATGCTGCGCGGGATCGCAGCGCTGCGCTGCCGCGACTTGATCCAACTGGGCCTGGTGCTGCTGATTGCTACCCCCGTGGCGCGCGTAGCCTTCTCCGTGTTCGCATTTGCCAAGGAGCGGGATTACACCTACGTCGTCATCACGCTGATAGTGCTCGCGATCCTGATCTACAGCCTCGCCGGAGGACCGTCCGCCGGGCTGCACTGATTCCACGATTCGCCAGCACAGATGGGAAAATGGTCTTGGAAACGGAATGGCACTGTCTGGCGAATCTGATCGGAGCCAAGCGGAGGCGCACTCGACACCGTTCGAGGAGCCCGCGCATCATCCCGCCCTGGCGATCAGCGCCACCTTCACATCGGAGGCCCTCGAGCCTACGCTGGCATTCTGGCTTGCTGAACTGAAGCTTGATTTCCAGGTCCGGTTCGCCCCTTACAACCAGGTATTTCAGCAACTGCTCGATTCAGCCAGCCTGCTGTCCAGCAACCGCAACGGCATGAATGTAGTGCTGGTTCGGTTTGAAGATTGGGCGCGCTTTCGAAACGCGGTCAGCATTGCGGAACTCGAAGGCGAGGTACGGAACCTGGAATCGGCTCTCCGATCGGCGGCGAGCGCCGCTCAATCTCCTGTGCTTGTCTGTGTGTGCCCGGCCTCGCGCGATTTCCTGGCGGATACGGAGTGCGCCCGTTTCGTGGAGCGATCCGAAGAGTCCCTCCGCGCGGCGCTGCGCGATCTGAGCGCCGTACACCTGGTGACTGCCGGCGAGCTCGCGCGGCTCTATCCGGTTTCCGAATATGACGATCCGCACGCCGACGAACTGGGCCACGTGCCCTACACGCCGGAGTTCTTCGCGGCGCTCGGCACGGCGATCGCCCGTAAGCTGTATGCCGCGCGGACGAGCCGCCACAAGGTCATCGCGCTCGATTGCGACGAGACGCTATGGAGCGGTGTGTGCGGCGAGGATGGTCCGCAGGAAGTCCGGATCGAGGCGGGACACCGCGCCCTCCAGGAGTTCATGCTCGCCCAGCGCGACGCCGGCATGCTGCTATGCCTGTGCAGCAAGAATAATCCGGAGGATGTTTACGAAACGTTTCGGGTGCACCCGGAAATGCCGCTCCGGCTCAAACACTTTGCAGCGACACGGCTGAACTGGGAACCAAAATCCGCCAATCTCACGTCTCTGGCCGATGAGCTGGGTCTGGCGATCGACAGCTTCATCCTGGTGGACGACAGCGCGGCCGAGTGCGCCGAGGCGCAGGCCGGGTGTCCGGAGGTGGTGACCCTTCCGTTGCCGGCGGATGCCTTACAGTTCGCCGGGTTTCTGAACCACGTTTGGGCATTCGACCGGTGGGGTGTGACCGAAGCAGACCGCCAGCGCGCCGCGTCGTATGCACAGGAAGCGGAGCGGGCCAAAGCCCAGCGGCAGTCCGCCAACCTCGCAGAGTTTCTCGCTTCGCTGAATCTGGAAGTCCGCTTCACCCCGATGTCACCGGGTCAACGGCCACGCGTGGCGCAGTTGACGCAGCGCACCAATCAGATGAATTTCACTTCGATTCGCCGGCGGGAAGGCGAAATTCAGAACCTTGTGGATGGGGGCAGCCTCGAGTGCCTGACCGTGGACGTGAGCGACCGCTTCGGAAGTTACGGACTGACAGGAGCCATTCTGTTTCGCGCCGATCATCATGCGCTCGCCGTCGATTCCTTTCTGCTGAGCTGCCGGGCGCTCGGGCGCGGAGTGGAGCATCGCATGCTGGCGCGGCTTGGCGAGATGGCCCAGGAACGCGGCCTTGCGGAGGTGCGGGTTCCTTTTGTTCCGTCGCAACGCAACCGGCCCGCTGAGGCGCTGCTCTCGGGCATCGGCGCACAGTTCGAAGAGCGCAACAGCACCGGCTCTGTTTTCCGATTCCCGGCGGGTTACCTGGCTGGAGTGCGCTACACCGGCGAGCGCGCCGGCGGGGCGAGTGAGGGACGGCGTGGCGCCGCGGCGCGCGTAGCCAGTGCCCGGCCGGTTGACTATGCCAGAATCGCGCGTGACCTTCGTGAACCCGGTCAGGTTCTTGAGGCGGTTCGCCGCCGGGCCAGGCGCCGGCCCGTTCCAGGATCCTCAGATGCTCCGAGGACCGATCTGGAGAAACAGCTCGCGCAGATGTGGGCGCACCTGCTGGGCCTTCCGGCTGTCGGCATTCATGACAACTTTTTCGATTTGGGCGGGCATTCGTTGCTGGCGGTTCAACTGCTCTCGCGCGTCCGGCAGACCTTTGACGTGGAACTGTCCCTGAAGGTGGTGTACAGCAGTGATTTCACCGTGGCGGAGCTTGCCAAGGCGATCGAACTGCGCGAGATCGAAGACGCCGGATCGAGCCAGTACGCAGCCATCCTGAAGGAACTGGAAGGCCTCAGCGAAGACGAAGTGCGCGCTCTGCTCGCTGAGGAGCAGGATGGCGCCGGCGGGAAGCGGTGAGCGATGCGCATTTTGCTGGCATCCAGCGCGTCTCATGTTCCGCCCCGCGGCGGCTCAACGCGCAGCAACCTGGCCTGGCTGGCGGCCCTGATCGCGAACGGCCACACCTGCCGGGTCGTCGGCGGGACGCTCGTCGCCGATACTCCCGAAAAGATGGCGCTGGCCCGGCGCGAGTTGGAGGACCAGGAAACCAGCCAGCCTGCGCCCGAGATTCATGCCGTAGCCGACCCGGTGAGGCGGGCGGCGGTTCTCCAAGAGCAGATTCGCGAGTTTCAACCCGAATGGGTCCTGGTTTCGTCGGAAGACATCGGCCAAAGCCTCTTGCGCGCCGCGCATGAGGGCGCACCCGGCCGCGTTGTCTATCTGGCGCACACCCCGCAGTTTTATCCGTTCGGACCGGCGAGCTGGAATCCGAGCCGCGAGGGCGAGGAACTGGTAGCCAATTCGGCGGCGGTGATCGCCATCGGCCATCACACCGCGGACTACATCATGGCGAACCTGAACCGTCCGGCAGAGGTGATCCATCCGCCCATCTATGGCAGCGGGCCGTTTGCGAGGTACGGCCGCTTCGAAAACGGGTTTGTCACCATGATCAATCCCTGCGCGGTAAAGGGGATTTCGATTTTTCTTGCGCTCGCCGCCAGGTTTCCCGCGTATCGTTTTGCCGCTTTGCCCGGCTGGGGAACGACAACCGAAGACCGGCGCGCGCTCGAAACCTGCCCCAATGTTGCACTGCTACGGAACTGTAAAAACATCGATCGAGTACTGAAGGAAACGCGCATCCTGCTGATGCCTTCGCTGTGGTTCGAAGGCTTCGGGCTGATCGTGATCGAAGCCATGCTGCGCGGCATTCCCGTGGTGGCGAGCGATGCGGGCGGACTGGCGGAGGCCAAGCTGGGAACCGGGTTCGTCATTCCCGTCCGAGCTATCGAACGTTACGAGGCGGCATTTGACGATCAGGGTTTGCCGCGCGCGGTGCTGGCGGAGCAGGATCTGTCGCCATGGGTTGCGGCTCTAGAAGCGCTCGCTTCCGATCGCGATCTTTACGAACGGGAATCCGCCGCGGCGCGAGAAGCGGCCGTGAAGTTTGTCAGCGCCCTGCGCCCGTCGCAGCTCGCAGAGTTTCTGGTGGCGCTGCCGCCGGGCCGGCCGTTTACGCGCCCTGAGGACGCGCTTGCCGGGCTCTCCCCCGCGAAACGGGCATTGCTGCTGCAGCGCCTGCGAGCCCGCTCCGGGTCCAGGTAAGCCCTCAGCACCCAGCAATCAGCATTCAGCTTTGGCGATCGGCCTAAAAGGTGCAGCGCTTATTCAAAAGCTGAACGCTAACCGCTGATCGCTGAACGCTCTCGCATCCTTGGCTATACTTAGCGCGGTATGCGAATCCTGCTCGCGCAAAACTCCCGGTACTATCCGGCTCATGGCGGCGGCGACAAATCTAACCGCCTGCTGATGGAAGCGCTGGCGGCGCGGGGCCACACCTGCGTGGTGGTCGCCCGCATCAGCAAGTTCGGGGAGCCGGAGCATAACCTCTTCCTGAGCGAACTGGCAGCGCGCAATGTCTGGCCGGAGTCTTGTGATAACGGCGTGGTGACTTTCCGCCGGGCCGGCGTGAAAGTGCACACGGTGACCCAGCAACCCAGCCTGCGCCAGTATTTCTTCGAGCAGATTGCCGCCTGCCGGCCGGATATCATCCTGGCGTCCACCGACGATCCGGCTCAGCTTCTGCTCGAACCGGCCTTGCGCGCGGAAGGAGCTCGCGTCGTCTACCTGGCTCGCGCCACGCTGGCTCTTCCGTTCGGACCCGACGCCGCGTTTCCCAGCGATGCCAAAACGGAAACGCTGCGCCGTGTGGCCGCAGTGGTCGGCGTGAGCCAGTATGTGGCGGACTACATCCGGCGCTGGAGCGGCATTCCAGCCGTGCACGTGCCCATTTCACTGTTGGAGCCCGGGCCCTATGAGCCGCTGGGGCGCTTCGAAAACGAATTCGTCACGCTGGTCAATCCGTGCGCGGTGAAAGGGATCTCCATTTTTCTGGCCTTGGCGGAGCGCATGCCGCATGTGCGCTTCGCTGCGGTTCCCTTGTGGGGCACCAACGTAGCTGACCGCCGGGCGCTCGAGGAGCATCGCAACATCTCGGTTCTGCCGCCCGTCGACTCCATCGACAAGCTCCTGGCTCGCACGCGTGTGCTGCTGGTTCCGTCGCTGTGGGCCGAAGCGCGATCGCGCATCATCGTGGAGGCCATGCTCCACGGCGTGCCGGTGGTTGCGAGCAACGTGGGTGGGATTGCCGAAGCCAAACTGGGCGTCGATTATCTGCTGCCCGTCCGGCCCATCGAAAAATATCAGGAGCGCGTGGATGATCAAATGGTCCCCGTTGCCGACGTTCCCGAGCAGGACATTGGCCCCTGGTACCATGCGCTCGACCGGCTGCTGGCGGATCGCGGCCACTACGAACAGCTCTCGCGCGCCTCGCGGGTGGCGGCGCTGAGCTATGCGGAGGGTCTCAGTGTGGAACCGCTCGAGCGACTGCTCGAAGACGCGGTAAATAAGCCGAGGGCAGCCGGCGTGGCCACGGCCGCTGAACCGGCCGAATCGGATCCGCTCGCCCGGCTCTCGCCCGAGAAACGCCAACTGCTCACTTTGCGGCTGCGAGCGATGAAAGCGGATCCCGCGCGGTGGTTTCCTACCATCCGCGAATCCC
>Ga0335077_10012450_pt1 | contig 10637 bp, 16 predicted proteins | sample Lox_Sample_31_FD_207151 | JGI IMG/M metagenome (GOLD analysis project Ga0335077, IMG submission 207151) | Soil microbial communities from Loxahatchee National Wildlife Refuge, Florida, United States - Lox_Sample_3.1 | ecosystem: Environmental > Terrestrial > Soil > Wetlands | place: USA...
CGGAGCCTGGCGCCGTGCTGCTCGAAGGTCTGCATCCCGAGCTCTTCACCTTCGGTCATGACCACCCGGAGCGCGCCCAGCCGTTCGGTATCCCGCAACACGGCCCGCACCTCGGACGTCACCACCAGCGCCTCGACAGCCACCACCCGGTCTCCCTCGTCCCGAGTCGGGACCAGGCGCTGCGCGATGACGCCTCGCAGCACCTCCGAGAGGCGGATGCCACCTATCTCGCGCTCGACGCTGGGGAACATCGAGTGCAGCCGCCCCAGGGTGCCCACCACATCCCGTGTGGGCATGGTGGAAAGGACCAGATGGCCGCGCTCGGCCGCTTTGATCGCGGTGTCGAGGGTTTCCCCATCGGCGACCTCGCCGATGACGATCACGTCCGGGTCCTGGCGGAGCGCGGCTTGCAGGCCGATCCCGAAGCTCTCCGTGTCCACCCCCACTTCGCGCTGGGTCACTGAGCACTTCACGTCACGGTGGAGGAACTCGATCGGGTTCTCCACCGTCACGATATGGCGATGCAGGTTCTGATTGATATGGTTGAGCATCGCGGCCACGGTGGAGCTCTTCCCGCTCCCAGAGGCGCCGGTAACCAGGACCAGCCCCTGCTCCAGCTCAGCCAGTCGGGCCACCACCGGCGGCAATCTGAGATCCTCGATGGTCGGTACCGCGAAGGGGATGACCCGCATGACGATCATGAACGATGAGCGCTGCCGGAGCACGTTCACGCGGAAGCGCCCCACTCCGGGCATTCCCCAGGAGCAGTCGAAGTCCTTGATCTGATCCAGGCGGCTCCGGTCGTCCTCGTTGGGGAGCAGCTTGAGGGCGATGGCCCGCGTCTGGTCCGGGGTCAATCGCTGCTTGGTGAGCGGAACCAGCTTGCCGTTGATGCGGGCGCGGAAGACATCCCCGGCCTTGATGTGAAGGTCCGAGGCGCCCCGTTCGACAGCGGCTTTGATGATCTTTTCCATAGAGCCTCACTCGCTCGCGGCCGGCATGAACCCCATCCGTTCTCGCACTTCCCGCATCGTGTCGCGTGCGACGCGCCGGGCGCGGTGAGCTCCGTCTCCCAGAACCTCCACCACCCGCTCGGGCCGCGCCTGATACTCCGCGGCCCGGGCCCGGATCGGGTCCAGAGCCGCATTGAGATTATCGGCCAGCACCTTCTTGCAGTCGAGGCATCCCCACCGGGCGCCCCTGCAATTTACCGCGACGGTCTCCACCGTGGCGGCTGGCGAGAAATGGCGATGCAAGGCGTAGATGTTGCAGACCTCAGGGTCGCCTGGGTCCTCCCGGCGAACCCGGGCCGGGTCGGTCTTGGCGGGACGGAGCTTGGCCCAGACCTCCTCGGCCGGGTCCAGGATGCCGATCGTGTTGCCGAGGCTCTTCGACATCTTGGCCTGACCATCGAGGCCAAGGATGCGCTTCGCCTCCGTCAGGAGCGGCTGGGGCTCCCTGAAGAAGTCCTCGCCTCGACCGAACTCCGCATTCCATTTCCGGCAGATCTCCCGCGTCAGCTCGAGGTGCTGGATCTGGTCCTCGCCGACCGGGACCAGGTCGGCGCGGTACAGCAGGATGTCCGCGGCCATCAGCACCGGGTAGTTGAGAAGCCCCGCCGGCACGCTCTCGAAGCGGCTCGACTTATCTTTGAACTGCGTCATTCGTTCGAGCTCACCGATCGGCGTGACCGTATTGAAGAGCCACTGCAGCTCGGCGTGCTCGGGGACGTGGGACTGCACGAAGAGGACGGCGCGATCGGGATCGATCCCCGCGGCCAAGAGTCCCATGGCCATTTCCCAGGTCCGCCGGGCCAGGGACTCGGCCTGATATCTTCCGGTGATGGCGTGAAGGTCGACCACCGAGAAGAAGCACTCGTAGCTCTGCTGGAGCCGGACCCAGTTCTGAACCGCGCCGAGCCAGTTGCCGATATGCAGCTCGCCGGACGGCTGGATTCCCGAGAAAATTCGCGGCATCGGGGCAAGCTACCGGGCGAGGAGGGCCCACGCAAGATGCCATCGCCCAACGACTTACTGGCTATCGCCACGCTCGCCGCGGAGCAGGCCGGCGCCTACCTCCAGAGGGTCGATCGACCCCGGGACCCTGCCAGCTGGTCCGCCAAGGGGCGGGCCGACTGGGCAACGGAGGTGGATCGCACCTCCGAACGCATCATCACCCGGATTCTGACCGAGCAGGTGCCGCGCTCCAGGGTCGTCGGCGAGGAGTTGAGTCCCGAACTGGTGAGCGAGGGGGTGGTATGGATCGTGGACCCGCTCGACGGCACCACCAATTTTCTCCACGGCTTTCCCGCCTACGCCGTTTCGATCGCGGCGGCCGTGGATGGCCGGTTGCAAGCCGCCGCGGTTCTCCACGTCCCCCTGGGCCGCATGACCACGGCCACACAAGGCGGCGGGACCTTCGAAAATGGAGTGCCGGTCACGGTTTCGAACATCACCGAGCCCGAGCATGCCCTGATCGGGACCGGGTTTCCGTATCGTGACTTTCATCGCCTCGAGACCTATCTCGCCCAGCTCGCAAGCGTGCTCCTGGGCTCCACGGGCGTCAGGCGCCCGGGCTCGGCGGCTATCGATCTCGCAGACGTGGCCGCCGGTCGGCTGGACGGCTTCTGGGAGCAGCGCTTGTCGGCGTGGGACATCGCAGCGGGCATCCTGCTGGTCCGCGAGGCGGGAGGGTTGGTGACGGACTTCAACGCGCGCGACCTTCACGTCGAGCACTCCGAGGTGCTCGCCGGCAACCAGGCGATTCACCAATGGCTGCTCAACCTCCTCAATCGCCATGAATGACCAGCCTTCAATCGAAGCCTTTGCGGAGGCGGTGGCGGCCGGATCCCCGGCGCCCGGTGGCGGGGCCGTCGCGGCGGTCGTGGCCGCCCTGGCCGCGGCCCTGGCGGGTATGCTCGCCCGCTTAGGGTCGGCCCGAGCCGATCAGGCTGGCCAACTTGAACTGGGGCAACTGGCGGAGCGGGCTGACGCTCTTCGTGGCAGGTTGCTGGCGCTATCCGAGCGCGACGAAGCTGCCTATCGCGCCGTCGTGAAGGCGCGCCGAGCCGGTGGAGCCGAACTGGCCCAGGCTTGGCAGGAAGCCGTCCGGGTTCCCGCGGCTGTCGTCTCCGGGTGCCGGGACGCGACGCTTCTGGTGCGGCGCGCAGTCGATCTGGCACCGCCAGCGGCCGTGGGAGATGCGGTGATGGCGGCCCTGCTCGCCGCAGCCGCGGCGGCGGGCTCCGCCGTCAACGTCCGAGCCAATGCCGAGGCGGCGGGGCGGCCGGAGAGCCTGAGGCCGCTCTGGGACCAGGCAGAGAGGGAATTGCGGGAGATCCAGCCGCTGGTGACCGAGATCCGGGAAAAGGGGGACGGCGGAAGGGAGCGGTAAGCCGGGCGGCTACCCGTTCAGATGGTCAGGATTCTCGCGCCGTTGCCCGTGATCGCGACGGTGTGCTCGTAGTGGGCCGCCAGGCTGCCATCGGCCGTCACGACGGTCCATTTGTCGGGCAGGGTTCGCGTCGCGTATCCTCCGGCGGTGATCATGGGCTCGATCGCTATGGTCATCCCCTCAAGAAGACGCGGTCCCCGCTTGGGCTGGCCATGATTCGGCACCTGCGGCTCCTCGTGGAACTGGGTGCCGATCCCATGGCCGACCAGTTCCCGCACCACCCCGAAGCCAGCCGCCTCGGCAATGGTCTGGACCGCGTGGCCGATGTCACCCACGTGGTTTCCCGCGCGGGCCTGCGCGATACCCGCGGCGAGGCACTCCTGGGTCACCCGCATCAGGCGGTCCGCCTCCGGCGAGACCTCCCCCACCCCGACGGTGGTTGCCGAATCGGCGTGCAGGCCCTCGAGCCGGACGCCGACGTCGATGCTCACCAGATTGCCTTCCCGGAGCACCCGCTTGGCGCTGGGGATGCCGTGGACGATCTCGTCGTTGATCGAGGTACACAGTGTCTTGGGAAAGCCGTAGAGGCCCTTGAAGGACGGCTTGGCGCCGGGGTGCCCGCGGATGAACGCCTCGGCGATGGCATCCAGCTCGGCCGTGCTCAGGCCCGGCCGCGCCGAGCGCCGCATCAGCTCCAGCGTTTCCCAGACGATGTGCCCGGCTCGGGCCATCGTTTCGATTTCGCGCGGGGACTTGATGGTGATCATGGCTGACACCGACCGGACCAGCCCCTCGACTTGGGGGAGCGGACCGCCCTCACTTCAATAGCAGCCCTCGAACTTGGGCCGCAATATCATCGATCGTGCCCACGGCCGGCACGAGGTCTACCCTGCCGCGGCCGCGGTACCACTCCAGGACCGGTGCGGTCTGCTCCCGGTAGGCCTTGAGACGGATCGCGACGGCCTTGGGATCGTCATCGGCGCGGCCCTCGAGCGAGCGCCGCTTCTCGAGCCGGGCCAAGATCTCCGCATCGGGAACGTCGAAGAAGAGCACATGGTCCATCTGGCGCCCGAGCTCGCCGAGCAGCCGCGTGACCCCTTCGGCCTGGGGGACGGTCCGCACCACCCCGTCGAAGATCACGCCGTTGCGGGCCTCGGGCTTGGCCAGCTCTTCGCGGACCACCCCCATGATGATCTCGTCGCTCACCAGTTTGCCCGCTTCCATGACGGCCTTGGCTTCAAGCCCGATCGGCGTGCCGCGCTTCACGGCATCACGCAGCAGGTCGCCGGTCGCGAACTTCGGCAGCCCGAGCCGCTCGGCCAGAAGCGCGCCCTGGGTGCCTTTCCCCGCACCGGGCGGCCCGAGAAGCAGGATGTCCATGATGGGTCCCTTAGATCAGACGAGACGGCGGGCGGCCCAGGCAGCCCGCCCGCCGGCGTTCAGATGAATCGCTGCTGGCGTCCGCGGAACTTGATCCGCCCGCCCTTCATGAAGCTGTCGTAGCGGCGGAGCGTGCGATGCTGCTCGATCTGTCGCCAGGTGTCGAGCAGAACCCCCACCACGATGAGCACAGACGTCCCGCCAAACTGCTGCTGGAAGCCCATGTTCTTGGTGAGAAAGACCGGGATGAGAGCAATTAGCGCGAGAAAAATCGCGCCGGGCAGGGTGACGCGCGCCAGCACGTTGTCGATGTAATCCGCGGTGCTGGCACCCGGCTTTACCCCGGGAATGAACCCGCCCTGCTTCTTGAGGTTCTCCGCCAGGTCCACCGAGTTGAAGATGATTGACGTATAGAAATACGTGAAGAGCAGGATCAGGACCGCAAAGGTCAGGTCATACGGGAGATCGCCAGGCGTAAAGAAGTCGGCGAAGGCCCGAGCGGTCGGGTTCTGGATGAAGTTGGCCACCGTGCCGGGCACAATGATGATCGTCTGGGCAAAGACAATCGGCATGACGCCCGAGGTGATAAGGCCGATCGGGATGAATGTCTTCTGTCCCTGCGTCATCCGACCGCGCCCCACCACCTTGCGCGGGATCTGGACCGGAATACGCCGCGCGGCGAGGTACATCGCGGTCACCGCGGCCGCCACGGCCAGCAGGACCACCGCGAAGAACGTGATCTTCCCGAGGGTCAGTGCGCCCGCCTTCCAGAAGCCGGCCATGTTGACCAGGCCGGGCAGCAGCCGATCCAGGATCGAGAAGGTGATCAGGAGGCTCATGCCATTCCCGATCCCCCGCTCCGTGATCTGCTCACCCAGCCACATCACGAAGACGGCTCCCGTGGTAAGTACCACCACCATCGAGAGCCGGCTCCAGAAGCCGGCGTTGGGGACGGCGTTCGGAATGGTCTCGGTGAAGACCGCGAAGGTGTAGGCCTGCGTGAGCGCGATGCCCACGGTGAGATAGCGGGTCCACTGCTCGAGCGTCTTCTTCCCCTGCTCATCCTTCTGCATCTTGCCCACGGACGGGACAATCCCGCCCGCGAGCTGGAAGATGATGGACGCCGAGATGTAGGGCATGATGCCGAGCGCGAAGACGGTGGCCCGGGAGAGGCCGCCACCCAGCGTGTCGTACAGCCCGAACAGCCCGGCCGCCGACGAGTTCCGGATGAAGTCCGTGACCGCCTGGACGTTTACACCCGGAGCGAAGATGTGCGCCCCGACGCGGTAGACGACCAGGCACAGCACGGTGAACCCGATCTTCCTGAGCAGATCGGGGTCCATACCGAGGTGGGGCCGGGTCGCCGCGGTCATTCGGGCCCGATCTTCCCACCCGCCTGCTCGATCTTGGAGCGGGCCGATCCCGAGAGGGCCACCCCGCGCACGATGTACGCACGCGTCGCCTCGCCGGTACCCAGCAGCTTGATCGGTACGTCCCGCTTCGAGATCAGCCCGGCCGCCAGCAGCGTGTCGGGATTCACTTCGGTCGCGGACAACCGGACCAGGTCCTTCAGGTTGATCGGCTGGGCGTGCACCTTGAACGGGTTGGTGAACCCCCGCTTGGGCAGGCGCCGATACATCGGCATCTGTCCGCCTTCAAATCCGGGATTGGTCTCGCCTGCCTGGCGGGCCTTGTGTCCCTTGTGGCCCCGCCCGGCGGTCTTGCCCTTGCCCGATCCGGGCCCGCGACCAACCCGCTTGCTCCCTCGCCGCGCGCCAGGCGCGGGCTGGAGCGTGGACAGCGTGATCGGAGTGATCTTTTCCGCCATTTACTTCTCCTGAGCCGGTCCCACCTCGACGAGGTGGCGCACCTTGAACAGCATCCCACGCACGGAAGCGGTGTTCGGCAGGGTCGAGACCGCCTGATGTTTCTTGAGTCCGAGGGCTTCCAGCGTCCGCCGAAGCCGAGCCGGATGCCCGATGCCCGAGCGAATCTGCTTGACGCGGATGCGCTTGGCCTCGGATTCCGAAGGAATCTGCGCCGCGTGATACGCCGGCCCCTGCCGGCCGACGACCGGATTGCGTCCCATCGCTTATGCCTCCTGCGGCGGCCGATAGGCGATCTGATCCGCCTCGATCCCCCGCTCCCGCGCCACCTGGCGGGCGGTGACGAGCTGCCGCAACCCGTCGAGAGTCGCCCGAACCACGTTGTGCGGATTGTTGGAGCCCAGGCTCTTGGTCAGGATGTCGGTGATCCCCGCGCATTCCAGGACCGAGCGGATCGGGCCCCCGGCGATCACGCCGGTACCGGTCGCCGCGGGCTTGAGCAGCACCTTACCCGCCCCATGGACTCCGAGGACCTCGTGGGGGATGGTCGAACCGATGCGGGGCAGCTCGACCATCTTGCGCTTGGCGGCGTCCACGGCCTTGCGGACCGCTTCGGAGACCTCGTTCGCCTTCCCGGTGGCGATCCCCACCTTCCCCTTGCCGTCGCCCACCGCAACCAGCGCATTGAAGGAGAAGCGCCGCCCGCCCTTGACCACCTTGGCCACGCGGTTGATCGCCACCACGTTCTCGACGAATTCGCTGTGCTCGCGCTCCTGGTCGCGCCCGCGGTCGCCCCGCTTCCCGCCGCGCCCGTCGCCGCCGCGTCCCCGGCCGCCCTGCCCGCCGCGTCCCGATCGACCGCCCCGCCCGCGAGGTTCCGTGGCGGCACCCGCCGGCGTCTCGCCCCCCGTCACCGTCTGCTCGTCTGCCATGTCAGAACTCCAGTCCGCCCTGGCGGGCACCATCGGCTACCGCCTTGACGCGTCCGTGATAACGATAGCCGGCGCGATCGAACACCACTGCGGTGATCCCCGCGGCCTTGGCGCGCGCCGCCAAGGCTCGCCCGGTCCCCTTGGCCTTCCCGATCTTGCCGGCCCCGTCGGGGGCGACCCCTTCGGAGTGATCGCTGACACCCAGCAGACAGACCCCACGGTCGTCGTCCACCAACTGGGCGTAGATGTGCTTGAGCGAGCGAAACACGACCAGTCGCGGCCGCTCGGCCGTGCCGGCCACCTTCTTGCGCACCCGCAGGTGACGCCGCGCCCGGAGCTCCGACCGGGACGAGGGAGATCTCACGGCTCGCATCGTTACTTGGCTCCTGTCTTGCCGGCCTTCCGGCGAACCACCTCACCCAGGTAGCGCACACCCTTCCCCTTGTACGGCTCGGGTTTGCGCAGACTCCGAATCTCGGCGGCTACCTGCCCGACCATTTCCTTGTCGGCGCCCTCGATCTTCACGATCGTGTTGTTGTCCACTGTGAACTTGATCCCCGTGGGGGCCTTGTACTCGACGGGGTGTGAAAACCCCAAGGCCAGCTGGAGGCCGTAGGGCCTGGGCTCCGCCTTGAAGCCGACGCCCTGGATCTCGAGCGTCTTCTGGAAACCCTTGGCCACGCCGTCCATCATGTTCTGCACCAGCGTCCGGGTGAGCCCGTGCAGCGCCTTGTGGCGGGCCTCGTCCGAGGGACGGGTCACGACCACCTGTTCGCCCTGAACCGCCAGCGTCATCTCCGGGTGGAATGCCCGGGACAACTCCCCCTTGGGTCCCTTCACCGAGAGAGTCTGGCCCTGTACCTGCACGGTGACGCCTTTCGGCACGGCCACCGGCTTCTTCCCGATTCGCGACATCTTCGCCTCGCTACCAGACGACGGCGAGCAGCTCGCCGCCCAGATTGGCGGACCGCGCGTCGCGGTCGCTCATCAGCCCCTTCGGCGTGGAGACAATGGCCATGCCGAGGCCGTTCTTCACGCGCGGAATCTCACGCGACTTGACGTAGCGCCGGAGCCCCGGTGAGCTCACCCGGCGCAGCTCGCGGATGACGGGTTGGTCGTTGTGATACTTGAGATACAAGCGCAGCACCCCGCGGGCGCCATCATCCAGGATTTTGAAGTCCGCGATGTAGTGATTGTCGCGGAGCAGCCTGGCCAGCTCGCTCTTCAGCCGACTCACCGGCACATCGACCCGCTTGTGGCCCGCGGCGCAGGCGTTGCGGATGCGTGTCAGCATGTCCGCAACAGGATCAGTCATGCTCATCGTCGCTCGCTCTCCTACCAGCTGGCCTTGCGCACACCGGGGATTTCGCCCCGGAGCGCCATGTCGCGGAAGCAGATCCGGCACAGGCCGAACTTCCGCAGAACGGCCCGGCTCCGGCCGCAGCGCTGGCAGCGCCGAACGGTCCGGACCTTGAACTTCGGCGTGCGCTTGGCCCGCTCGATCCAACACGTCTTTGCCATCCCGGTCCCCCCAAATCCACCGTGTCAGGTGTATGGCGTCAGGCCACCGCCAGCGGCGTCTCCCCGCGGAACGGCCAGCCGAATTCCCGCAGCAGGGCCATGGCGAGATCGTCCCGGCCCGCGGTTGTGACAATCGTGATGTCCATCCCGTGGATCTTCTCGACCTTGTCGAAGTCGATCTCGGGGAAGATCATCTGCTCCTTGATGCCGACCGTGTAGTTGCCCCGGCCGTCGAAGCTCCGGTTGGGCAGCCCGCGGAAGTCACGCACCCGCGGCACCGAGACGTTGATGAACCGGTCGAGAAACTCGTACATGCGAGCGTTCCGGAGTGTCACCGACACGCCCACCGGCAGCCCCTGACGCAGGCTGAAGTTCGCGATCGCCTTCTTGGCCCGGCGGATCACCGGCTTCTGACCGGAAATCAGGGCCAGTTCCTCCGCCACCACCTCGATCAGCTTGGGGTTCTTGGCCCCCTCGCCCATCCCCACGTTGAGCACGACCTTCACCAGCCGCGGCACGGCATGGGGATTGGTCAGCCCGAATTCGCGGGCAAGGTTCGGACGGATCACCTTGTCGTAGTACGCCTTGAGGCGCGGCACGCCCTCGGTCGACTTGGGCGCGGGGTCGGTTGCCAGGCCGCCGGCGCCCTTCTCCTTGCCGCCCTTCGGCGCCTTAGCCGTCTCGGGCTTCGGCGCCTTGGCGGCCTTCTCCTTCGTCTCCGCCATGATCAGCGATTCCTCGGAATAGACTGCCCCGACCTGACGGCGATCCGCTCCAGCGTGCCGTCGGCGTCCTTCTGCCGGCGGATGCGCGTGGGCTCCCCGGTCTTCGGATCGATCAGCATCACCTTCGAGTGGTGGATGGCGCCTTCCCGGCGGATGATCTCGCCAGGCGCGGACCCCGTCGGCTTCTGGTGCTTCGTGACGATGTTGATCCCCTCCACCTCCAGGCGCCCGCTCCGGGGAAGCACCCGCTTGACCCGGCCGCGCTTGCCCTTCTCCTCACCGGAGATCACCTGGACCATGTCTCCCTTGGCGATGTGCAGCCGGTGCCGGACGACGGGACGCTGCCGGGGTCGCTTGGCCTTGCGATAGACGAGCGGCTTCATCTCAGAGCACCTCCGGCGCCAGCGACACGATCTTCATGTAACGCTTCTCGCGCAGTTCCCGAGCCACGGGACCGAAGATGCGCGTGGCCCGCGGCTCGCCCTGGTCGGTGATCAACACCACCGCGTTCTCGTCGAAGCGGATGTACGAGCCGTCCCGGCGGCGCGTCTCCTTCACGGTGCGGACGATCACGGCCTTCACCACATCGCCCTTCTTCACCTGGCCGGTCGGGATCGCATCCTTGATCGTCACCACGACCTTGTCGCCCACGCCGGCGTAGCGGCGCCGGCTCCCACCCAGGACCCGGATCACCAGCGCCTTCCGGGCGCCCGAGTTGTCGGCGACCTTCACGATGCTCTCTTGCTGAATCATCTCCGCCTCTGTTCGCCGTCGGCCGCAGCCGCTATTTCGCCCGTTCCACGATTTCGACCACCCGCCACCGGACGGTCTTGGCCAGCGGGCGGGTTTCCATGATCCGC
>Ga0335077_10012451_pt1 | contig 10636 bp, 9 predicted proteins | sample Lox_Sample_31_FD_207151 | JGI IMG/M metagenome (GOLD analysis project Ga0335077, IMG submission 207151) | Soil microbial communities from Loxahatchee National Wildlife Refuge, Florida, United States - Lox_Sample_3.1 | ecosystem: Environmental > Terrestrial > Soil > Wetlands | place: USA: Florida...
GGCGCGCCCGCGTCGGCGCCGCTCGCCTCGGCCTCCTCCGAGGAGCCGGCGACGATCGCGAGCAGCTCGTTGGCCAGCGCTTCGCCGTTCACGTTGCGCAGCTCCGGGTGCAGGTCGACCAGCCGCCGGCGCAGCCGCAGATCGGAGATCGCGGCGAGGAAGATCGCGCCCGAGCGCACTCGCGCCTGCGCGTAGTTGATCGACGACTGCACCCAGCCCTCGCGCGCCAGGAGCTCGATCGTGGGCGAGAGGTCCGGGCGCCGGCTGTTGCCGGACTTGAAGCCGTCGAGCGCGCGGTTCAGGTCGCGCAGGAAGCGCTCGGGGTCCACGCCGAAGTGGCGCAGGATGCGGGGCACGTCCGACGAGCCCTCCTCGAGGAGCTTCACCAGCCAGTGCTCGAGCTCGACCTCGTAGTGAGTCCGCGAGAGACACAGCCCGGCTGCTCCCTCGAGAGCCCGCCGCGACGTGGCGTCGAGCCGGCCGATCAGTGAACGCAGGTCGAGGGTCATGCCGCAGCCTCCATCCAATTTCCGGCGTCCTCTGCGGACGCGAAGAGCGCGTCGTCGAGCGCCGGTCCACGTGCCTGTACTGGGCCCAGCCAGGACGACCAGCCCAGCCGGCCCGCGGGCCCCTCGCCGCCCAGCCGCAGGGCCGGCGCCTCTTCGCGCGCGAGCACGAGCTGGATCTCGAAGTCGAGCTCGCCGCGCGTTGCGAAACGCAGCAGGTCGACGAGCTTCGCGTAGCCGACCTGGTCGGGCAGCAGCGCCTCGTAGGCGGCGAGCCCGAGCGGCCCCACGCGCAGCCGGAAGCGCGACTCGACCAGCACGATCTCGTCGCCCACGAAGAGGTCCGAGCCCAGGCTCGAGTTCGCGGCCCCCAGGCGGTTGCGGTCGTCCGGCTCGATCCGGTAGGTCGCCGCGCGGAAGGGCTCGACCTGCGCCGGCGCGCCGAACACGCTCGAGACCAGCGACTCCAGCGCCGATGCGGGCATCGGCCGCATCGCCAGCAGCCCCGCGCGGGCGAAGAGCGCGTGGTCGTCGAGTGCGAGCCGGGCGCGCAGCCGCGGCGTCGCGACGCCGAGCAGCGCGGCGAGCGCCCGCTCGAACGCGCCCTCCGCGCCCCGCTCGAAATGGATCACCGGATGGTGTCGCTCGCGCGCGCGCAGGAACAGCGAGATCAAACGGTGGTTGAACAGGTCGAGGAAGTCGCGCAGTGCAGTGCTCTTCTCGCGCACCAGCGCGCGGATCTCCTCGGCGTAGCGGCGCGGCAGCGCGCCGAAGCTCGACGGCGTGGCCACGCCCATGAAGTTGACCACCAGCCGCGCCGGCGAGGTCTCGTCGGCGGGCTGCGCACCCTGCACCTCCGCGCGCGGGAAGACGGGCGACAGGTCGGACGCGAAGCGCACGACCTCCTGCTCGGGCGACGCGTCCCCGCCCGGGCGCGCGCGCTCGGGGTAGAGCCGCGCGAGCACGCGCACGGCCTGCACGAAGTCGAAGCGCGCGGTCTCCTCGAAGAGCTGCTCTCTCAGAGTAGACGCTTTTCGCCCGCCCGAGGCGGCCATCGCTTCAGCGCTCCTTCGCGCAGCCGGGTGCGCGCCACGGTTTCCGTGAACGAGTTGGTCGCGGCGTAGAGCCCGAGGAACGCCTCGAGCACCGACGCGAACAGGAACACGCCCGAGCCGGCGTAGAGCTCGGGATCGAAGACCAGCTCGACCTCGGTGCCGCGCGCGAAGCCCGCGCGCGGGCCGATGCCGGCGCGGCGCACGATCCGGCGCGTGCGCAGCCCGACCAGGCCGGCGATGCGCTGGCGGGTCACCGCCGAGTCCGCGAAGTCGTACAGCCGCAGGATCTCGCGCAGCGCGTCGAGCGCGATGCGCTCCCCGCGCTCCTCCGCCGCGTCCGAGAGCGACAGGTGGTTCAGCGCGAGGTGCGAGATGATCCGCCAGCGCGAGCTCTTTCCGATCGGCGCGCGCAGCGGCTCGGTGGGGTTGCGCAGCGAGGTCACGCGCACCACACCCGGGTTGCCCTGGATCTCGAAGTCGCCGCGGGGGTCGCCGAAGACGAGCCGCGCCGGCAGGTCCCGGTTCGTGCACAGCGCCTCGAGCGTGAGCACGTCGCTCGGGGGAACCAGCGGGTTCCACTTCTCGTCGACCAGCGAGATGAACACGTCGCTGCCGGAGTCGTCCTTGCGCAGCGACCCGCGCCGAGCCGCATGCCAGTAGGCGCCGCCGCTCCCGGCCTGGGTGCCGTGGCGCACGGTGTAGATCGGCTCGAAGCGCGTGGTGCGGCCGGTCCCCCGCTCGACGCTCGTCGCGCTCTGAATCGAGTACACCTCGTAGGCGCCGGTGTTGCGCACGTCGGGGATGACGGGGTACTCGAGCGCCGTCTGGGTCACGCGGATCGGATCGACGGTCATCTCGAAGAGGTTCACGGCAGGCGTGCAGCCGAGCCGGAACTCGTTCGGCGAGACGCGCAGCTCGAGCTCCGCCGGTGATTCGGTCAGCAGCACCGACAGATCGAGTGACTCGACCTCGCGGTCCATGGTGAGCTGTTCGAGCCCGCCGAGCTCCACGTACTGGAACTTCTCCGGGTAGGCGAAGTACTCCTGCAGCAGGCGGTAGCCGACGAAGGACTCCTCGGGATAGACGAGCAACCCCTCGTCGCGCCCGAAGCCGACCGCGCGCACGGCGTCGGCAGACAATAGCTGTCCCGGCTTGCCCGCGCGCGGCTGCACCAGCAGCCCGCGCGGGTCGCGCAGCAACAGCTCGTACAGCCGCAGCGCCGCCCCGGGCTGGGCGTCGAGGAAGAAGCGCAGCCGCCGGATCGCGAGCTCGGCGAAGGTCCGCCCGCCCAGCGCGCGCAGTCGGATGCGCAGCGCCGAGCGCACCTCGGGCGGCACCGGCTGGCCGAGCGCGGCCGCCGACACGAGCTCGACCGACTCGACCGCGATCGGCCACAGCTCGAGGTCGTAGGCGGTGCGGAAGCGGCAGCGCACGCCGCCCACCGCCTTCGTGTACAACAGGCTGTGGCGAGGCACGCGCAGCCCCTCGGCGGGGCACGGCGCGTCGGGGTCCGAGTGCAGCGCCACCGTTGCCAGCGACGGCACCGGGCTCAGATAGTGCGGGTAGACGATCCCGAGCAGCGCGTCGGTGATCTCCGAGAAGTCGTCGTCGAGGCGCATGTGGATGCGCGCAGTCAGCATGGCGAACGCTTCGATCAGGCGCTCGACGTGCGGGTCCTGGCTGCCGTTGGCCTCGAGCTGGAGCCGTCCGGCCACCTCGGGGTACTTCGCCGCGAACTCGACGCCGAGCTTGCGCACGAAGGTGAGCTCGCGCTCGTAGTAGTGAAGGAGCTCGTCGCGCATCAGAGCTCGCCCCGCACGCGGATGCGGCTGGCGTCGAAGTCGACGTCGGTGTCGAACGAGACCGGGAGCTGGATGGGCTCGACCTCGAGCGTGGCGTCGATCCGGAAGCGCAGCCGGAAGTCGTCGACGTCGTTGCCCGGGAGCGGTGTGACCTTCACGCTGCGCTCGCGCAGGCGCGGCTCGAAGCGGCGAATCGTCTCCTCGAGCAGGCGCGCGATCGCCTGCGAGTCGCCAGAGCTGCGCCAGGAGAAGGTGGAGAGATCGGGCAGGCCGTAGGTCAGGATCGAGTGACTCGCTTCGGGGAACTGTTCCAGGTCTCTGGGCAGCCAGCGCTTGGTGTTGAGCAGCCAGTCGAGGTCTCGCGCGACCGCCGCGCACAGGTCGCGCGCGTCGAGTTCGTGCAGCTGCGCGCGCGATGACCCGGCGGGCACCATCAGGCGGTCGAGCACGCCGGGGCGCAGCGGCGCTTCGCGCGCCGACCTAGCCATGGCCCGCGCCGAGCTCGAGCGCGCGCACCTCGAGCAGCCCGCGCTCGCTGTCCACTCCGCCCCGCGAGAGCAGCCACACCTTCTGACCGAGGCCGCGGAAGGCCACGCCGCCGGCGTCGACCCAGTCGGTCATGCGCCCGAGCCGCAGGCGCTCGTCCGCAGCGGCGTGCGAGCCGGCGTAGAGCGCCGGCAGGTGCACGTTCGCCTCGGTGCCGGAGCTGTCGACCAGCAACGCCGCCGGCCACAACAGGTCGAGCGGGCGCTTCGGCGCCGACAGCTCGATCCGCCGCAGGCGCTCGAACGGGAGCCACAGGTAGCGGCCACCTGCGAATACCTCGAGCGTGGGGCCGAGCAGGTCGTCGTGGTCGCGCAGGTCGTCGAAGCTCTCGCCGTCGAGCTTGCCTTCGAGCGGCGTCTCCGCGGCGCCGGCACGGGCGAGCAGCTCGCCCGCACGGTCGTGCTCTCCAACCCTCAGCGCGCGCAGCGCTTCGAGCCGCAGCTCCGCGTGCGGCGGGGCGTCGGGCGGGAGCAGCGGCGCCCCATCGCGCTCGTGCACGGCGCGCCGTTCCGCCTCGGCGTGGATCAGGCTCTGGACGTGCGAGACGCCGACTGCGAGCTCGGGGTTCTGGGTCGACAGCGCGTCGAGCTGGGCGCTCGCGCGGTCGAGCTCGCCCGCGAGGCAGAGCAGCACCGCCAGCCCGAAGCGCGCGTCGGCGTCCAGCGGCTTCGCGCGCACGAGCGCCGTCTGCGCGGCCAGCGCATCGCCCAGCCGTCCCGCAGCGAGCAGGTCCTGCACGAGAGCTTCAGGCGGGCTTGTTGAGCGAGACGTCCCAGCCGGCAGTGAGCGAGCCCTGTGACGCTGCAGTGGCGGGATCGGTCGGCGTGTAGGTGAAGGTGACCTTGCCGAAGTTGAGCGAGATGCTCTCCACCGGCATGTCGTCGCCGCTCGCCCCGTGCGTGAAGCTCGAGACCACCACGTCCTCGAGCGTCCAGTTCGCGTACTCGACCAAGTTGCCCTGACCGTCCGGCCGGTTGATCGAGATCACGGCTTCGTCGTAGTGCGTGCCGGAGCAGCAGGCGAGGAAGAGCTTGGTCGACGCCTTGTCGGTCTGCTTCACGAGCGCGATGTCGCTCATCGAGACCCTGGCGGTGGTCGCAGAACCGCCGCTCGAGCGCGAGCCCGTCGGCATGCTCGCTCCCACGGTCACGCTCATCAGCTCGATCTGTCCCTCGTGACCGCTGACGGTGCTGTCGCCTTCGATGTCGCCGATCTTGAGATAAAAGTCCGCAGGCATTGCGAGTCATCTCCCTGAGTGAGTAAATGGATTGGAAGGTCCGATTCGAGTCATTTCGCCGGGGCCGGAAGCTCGGCGACGAGGCGCAGGCTGATGCCGAGCTCGTCGAGCTGGAAGTGCGGGCGCAAGTAGGCGATCGCCTTGTAGCAGCCGGGGCGCGCCTTGTCGTCGATCACGTCGACCCGCGCCTCGCGCAGCGGGCGCTGCGCCTTCGCGGCCTGCGTGGCGTCGTCCTGGAGCAGCACGTATTGCGTCAGCCAGCGGTTCAGGAAGGTCTCGCACTCGGAGCGCGACATGAACGAGCCGATCTTGTCGCGGCAGATCGACTTCAGGTAGTGCGCGATGCGCGAGGTGGCCATCAAGTACGGCGTCTGGCTCGACAGCTTGGCGTTCGCCGTCGCCTCCTTGGTGTCGTACTTCTTGGGCCGCTGCACCGAGTTCCCGCCGAAGAAGGCCGCGTAGTCGGTGTTCTGGCAGTGGAGCAGGCCGACGAAGCCCAGGTCGGAGAGCTCCTTCTCGCGCGTGTCCGGGACCAGCACCTCGGTCGGGCACTTCGCCCCGATGTCGCCCTCGCGCGACTTGAACACGTGGATCGGCAGTCCCTCGACCAGCCCGCCGCCCTCGGGGCCGCGGATCGCCACGCACCAGTGGTGCTTCGCGAACGCGGAGGTCAGCCGCCCCGCGAACTCGTAGGCGGCGTTGCCCCAGAGGTAGTCGTCGTGCTTCTCGGAGACGTCCTCCTCGTAGTGGAACTCCTCGACCGGGTTGGTCTCGGCGCTGTACGGCAGCCGGCGCAGCACGTGCGGCAGCACGAGCGTCACGAAGCGCGAGTCCTCCGAGTCGCGGAAGGACAGCCACTTGGTGTTCTCGGGGTTCGACTTGTCGAAGATCTTCGCCAGATCGCGGGGGTCGGGCATCTGCGTGAAGCTGTCCATGCCGAACATCCTCGGCGAGCCGGCCGAGATGAACGGCGCGTGCGACGCCGCGGCCACCTCGGAGATGCTGGTGAGCAGCGCCACGTCGAGGGGGCCCTTGTCGAACTCGTAGTCGCCCATCAGCGCGCCGAACGGATCGCCGCCGTAAAGCCCGAACTGGTACTCGTAGATCTTCTTCCAGAGCGCGCTCTCGGTGAACTCGGCGGCCGACGCGAAGTCCTTCTGCAGGTCGCGCTTGCTGGAGTTGAACACCTTGATCTTGAGCGTCTCCGACGTCTCGGTGTCCATCACCAGCTTGTGCAGGCCGCGCCAGGTGCCCTCGAGCTTCTGGAAATCGGGGTGGTGGAGGATCGCGTCGACCTGCTTCGACAGCACCTCGTCGATCGCCGCGATGCGCGCGTTGATGGTGCGCACCACGTTCTTGTCGACGACCGTGCCGGGGTCGAGCAGCTGCTCCACGTAGTTCTTGATCAGGTCCTGAGCCCGCTCGCGCGCGGCGTCGTCCCGGGGCTTCACCCCGGTGTCGATCATCTGCGAGAGCAGGTCCGCCGCCTCGAGCGTCTCGAGCTCCTGGACCTTGACCGGCTTCACGCCTTCCTTCGCTGCAGCCATTTCAGGCCTCCCCGCCCTTGTCGCCGCCCTCGGCGATCAGAACACCCTTGAGCTTGTCGCGCACCGCGCTGTTGTCGCTGATCGCGTTCAGCAGCTCCTCGAGCCGGTCGTTGCCCTCGAGTCGGCCGAGCAGGTCCTTCAGCTGGTTGCGCACCTCCTGGAGCTTGGCCAGCGGCGCGACCTGCTTCACCACGTTCTCGGGCCGGAAGTCCGCCAGCTTCTGGAAGTTCAGCTCGAGCGCGAGCTCGCTGCCGTCGCCCTTCAGCGTGTTGTCGACGCGCAGCGCCAGCCGCGGCTTCGCGCTCTTCAGCACATCGTCGAAGTTGTCGCGGTCGATCTCGACGAACTTGCGGTCCTTCAGCTTCGGCAGCGCCTCGGCGGGCTGGCCGGACAGGTCCGCGAGGACGCCCATCACGAAGGGGATCTCCTTCAGGACCATCGCCCCGCCCGTCTCGACTTCGTAGGTGATGTGCACGCGCGGGGGTCGCACGCGGGCTTTGCGGTCGAATACGCTTTCCGGCATCGCTTGGTCTCCTCAGCGGGTCTTCTTGGCGGGGTCGGGAGCGACACCGCCCGGTGTCTCGATTCCCAGCGTGTTCCAGACGCGCGCCAGCACGCCCTCGTCTTGGACCACTTCGCGCAGAACGGCTTCGAACGGCATGCTGCCCCAGCGCACGGCGCGCGCGACCAGCGCGGCGATCGGGCTGTGCGGCTCGTGCTTGCGGAACCAGTCGGCCGCCTGGGCCAGGGCGCGCAGTGCGTCGTCGCGCGTCGAGATCGGCCCCGCGCCCGCGGTCGCGGGCCGCGCGCCCGGCGCAGCCGCGGCGGTGTCGGCGGCGGGCGCCTCGACCGCGGCTTCGACGGGCTTGGGCAGGGTCGCGTCGAGCTGGCCGCGGATCTCGCCCAGCAGGTCCGCGAGCGGAATCAGGTTGGGCGCGTCGGCGTCGCCGAAGCGCTTCTGCACCTGCTCGCGCAGGGCGCCCAGCGCCGCCTGACATTGCGACACCATATCGTGTAGCGCCGCGAGCTGCTCCGGTGGCGCGGTGCGCAGCCGCGTGCGCCACTCTTCGGCGCCGAACAGCCCGCGCGCCACCATCTCCTGGTGCTGGCGCTTGTCGGGCAGGAGCGCCTTCTCGTCGAAGAGCAGCGCGAGCTTCCAGTCCTCGAAGCTGAGCGGGCTCTTGCCGGGCACCGGCACCAGCGCGCAGGCCGCCACCGAGCGCAGCATGTTGCGCGAGCTGCCCAGCCAGCTGAGCGGCCGCGCACGCACCCCGAGGTCGAGCGCGCCGTCGTCCATGCCCGGGTGCAGCTGCTCCCAGAAGGCGTCGCAGAGCGAGGTGACCAGGCGCAGCCCGTCGCGCAGACCCTCGAACGAGCGCGTGCGCGCCCAGCCCTCGGTCAGCCAGGCCGCCAGCTCGAGGTCCTTGGTCTTCTCGCGCAGCGCCGCCTCGCACTCGCGCACTACGGCGGCCCAGTCGGCGGCGCGCCCGGCGCCCGTGGGGTCGTTTTCGGGCGGCACTTCGCTGCGACCGCTCTGGACGCGTTCGAAGGTGACGTCGCTCGCGGCGAGCCGGAGGTTGGCTCCGGCCGGCGCCGCGCCGGCGATCGGGAGAACGAGCGCCTCCAGCTCAGCCATCGTGAAACGGGCACTCCGCAGGTCGGGGGAGCGGGGCGACACAGAAGAGCGACGCCCTGCTCAGCCGGGGCCCTAGTAGAGCATCGGTCAGAGCGCAGAGTCAAGTCGAAATCGGAAACGGCGATGCCCCAACTCTCTCAGGCCGAACGTGCACTTACGGCTGCGCGGCCCTAGCGAAAGAAGCGCCCCTTTCCCCCCAGCTGGAGGTAGAAGTCGGCGGTCTCGGGGCGCGCAGGGAGAAGCCGGAGTCGGCGGATCGCGATCGCGATTCCGCGCTCCCCTTCGCGCCGCGCGGTCTCCACGATCCCGCAGCCTTCGGCGTCCAGATCCACCCACAGATCGCCCGCGCGCGGGGCGTCTCCCCCCAGCTCGCGACGCCCGGCCAGGACGTCGGTGCGGTCGATCGCGAAGCCCGCTGCGCAGGTCGGCCGCCCCGCTGCCGGCCGGATGCGCAGCTCGTGCGCGAGCCAGTGCGCCGCAGCGCCCGAGTCGAGCGCGTGCCAGCGCTCCTCGCCGAGCCAGCGCGCGAAGCAGTCGCTCGGCCGAGCGCGCGTCTCGAGCGCGCGCGTGGCGCGCGTGCGCGCGTCGCGACAGGCCGCGCAGTACGCGCGCGAGCCTAGCTCCTCGACCGCGGCGCGCTCGGGGTGGTGCGCGCACGCGCGAGCCGTGCCGCGATCAGCGCTCGTAGACCAGCTCCACGTCGGCGATCGCGATGCGATCGCCCGGCCGCAGCGGGCTCTCCTGGATCACCTGCCCGTTCACGCGCGTGCCGTTTTTTGAGCGCAGGTCGGCGATCGCGACGCGCCTGCCGCGCGCGGTGATCTCGGCGTGGTAGCGCGAGACCGCGCCCGACACGAGCACGATGTCGTTGTCCTCGAGCGCCCCGATGCGCGTGCGGCCCGCCGGCAGGTCGTACACCATGCCGGCGCGCGCGCCCGACAACACCGCGATCCGCCCCGCCGGCCGGCGCGCGCGCAGCGCCTGCACCACCGCTCCGACCGCGAGCAAAGCGCCGAGCACCGCCAGCCAGGGCCAGAGCGGCCGCGACAGCGCGGGGTAGACCAGCGCGCGCTCGGCGGTCTTCTCGTCCACCTCGATGCGCACGCGGTGCTCGGCGCCGTCGAGCGAGGTGGGGAAACGCACCACGTAGCTCTCGAGCATCTCGGTGGCGATGGCGTCGAAGAAGTCGCGCAGGTGGACCATCGACTCCGCCTGCAGGAACTCGCCGCCGGAGTCGGCCGCCATCCGGCGCATCTCGTCCAGGCCCTCGCCGCCGAAGCGCGCGTAGCCCAAGCTGAAGATCAGGATGCGCGGCTCGTCGCCCGAGCCGCGCGCGCGGGCGATCACTGCGTCGCGGGTCTTGTCGCTGCCGCCGTCGCGGCCGTCGCTGAACAGCACCAGGAAGGCGGTGCGCGGCAGGCCGCGCCCGGTGCGAATCAGGTCGAGCGCGCGGACCGCGCCGTCGTAGAGCAGCGTGTGCTGGCTGTGCTCCAGGTCGATCGCCAGCGCCGAGATCGCGCGGCGCGTCTCCGCCCGGGACAGCTCGAAATCGGCCGCGACCTTCACGTCCTCGGCGAAGGTCACCACCGCGACACGGTCGACCGGCTGCAGCCGGTCCAGGAACGCGAGCGCGGCCTCCTTGGCGCGCTCGAACGGGTCGCCGCGCATCGTGCCGGAGGCGTCGATCGCCAGCACGCAGGTCACGCCCTTCCCGGTCTGCGCCAGCGTCTCGACCGACAGGCTCTTCGCGTCGATGCGGTCGTCGTCCTGCCAGAGCTCGATGTCCGCCGGGCGCAGCCCCTTCACGGGGACACCGTTGTGTGTCATGGCCCGGAAGTGGAGCTCGACCGCGCGCTCGCCGTCGGGCGCCGGAAGGACGTCGTCGAGCGAGAGCTTCTCGACCTGCTTGAACTCGAGCTCGTTCGCCGCTCGCGCCGGGCCGGACGGCGAGGCCGCCAGCGCGGCGGCCGCAAGCAGCCGGAGCGCCGCGGCGCCCGCGCGCCGCACTACGCCACCCGGAACCGGAACGTGCTGCGGCCGACGCGAATCTCGTCGCCGTCGGAGAGCGACGCGCCGCCCTCGACCTCCTCACCGTTCACGAAGGTGGGATTGTCGGGCTTGAGCGGCTTGATGCCGAAGGCGCCGTCGCGGTGGATGATCAGCGCGTGCTCGCGCGACACGGTCTCGTCGCGGTCGTCGAGGCGGATCTCCGCGGTGGGCGCACGGCCCAGACGGTTCTCGCCGTCGCGCACCTTGTAGACCTCGCCCTCCAGCTTGCCCTCGATCCCGATCAGCACGCCCGCGACC
>Ga0335077_10012452_pt1 | contig 10635 bp, 7 predicted proteins | sample Lox_Sample_31_FD_207151 | JGI IMG/M metagenome (GOLD analysis project Ga0335077, IMG submission 207151) | Soil microbial communities from Loxahatchee National Wildlife Refuge, Florida, United States - Lox_Sample_3.1 | ecosystem: Environmental > Terrestrial > Soil > Wetlands | place: USA: Florida...
GTGGTGTCGTACCACAGCGTGTTTGCATTGATTCCGGCAAACGCCGATCCATTGTTGCCCGTCGAGGAGACGTACGCGTAGAGAATCTGCGAGAAGCCGTGCGGCCCAGGATTCGTGATGCCCGCTTTGCCGAACGACGTGACCACCGCAATGGCGGTAAAGCCCAGGATTGTGAGCGTCAAAATGAGCACGGCAAGCATGGCCATCTTGACGTCGTAGGATTCGATCTTTTTCCCGAGATACTCTGGTGTCCGGCCGACCATGAGTCCGGCAATGAACACCGAGAGAATCACGAAGACCAAGACGCCATAGAGCCCGGCTCCAACTCCACCAAAAACAATCTCGCCCAGCATGATGTTGATCAGCGGAATCATTCCGCCCAGCGGCGTGTACGAATCGTGCATGCCGTTCACTGCTCCACAGCTCGCGTCGGTCGTAACCGTGGCAAACAATGCGGAATTCGCGATCCCGAAGCGAACCTCTTTGCCCTCCATGTTTCCGCCGGCCTGCAGTGCGTTGGCATGTTGATCCGCGCCTGCGTTTGAGAGCATCGGATTGCCGCGAGATTCTGCCCAATAGGCGGGCGCTACCGCGGCAAGAAAGAGCACGGCCATCGCGGCCCAGACGGCCCAGCCATGGCGCTGGGATCCTGTCATTCGCCCAAGCGTGTACGTAAGGCCGGAAGGAATGGCGAAGATCAAAATCATCTCAATGTAGTTGGTCAGAGGCGTCGGATTTTCGAAAGGATGTGCACTGTTGGCATAAAAGAATCCGCCTCCGTTTGTGCCGAGTTCCTTAATCACTTCCTGAGAAGCGGTGGGGCCCAACGCGATCGTCTGTTGCGTCACAGTCTGCGTCACCGTCTTCCCGTCGGACCCTTGTGTTTGCACCGTTTGAGGCTCAACGAGCTGGACCGTGGCATACGGCTTGAAGTTCTGGATGACTCCTTGCGACACGAGCACCAAAGAAACGACGAGAGCCGCGGGCAGCAGCACCCACAGCAAGCATCGCGTCATATCGGCCCAAAAGTTCCCCAAAGTATTGGATTCGCGGCGGGAAATTCCGCGCACCAGCGCGATGGCCAGGACGATACCCACGGCGGCTGAAACGAAGTTGTGATAGGCCAGTCCCGCCATTTGCGTGAGGTAACTCATGGTGGTTTCCGGCGTGTAGGCTTGCCAATTCGTGTTTGTCGTGAACGAAGCGGCGGTGCCAAAAGCCAGAGCGGGATCGACGTTCGCCAGCTTTTGCGGGTTATAGGGGAGCCACCGCTGCGTTCTTTCGATCAAGTAGAGCAGCACCATGGAAGCGCCGCTGAACAGCAGCATCGCGCTGGTGTACTCCGTCCAGCGCATCTCGCGGTCGTCCCGGATGCGGCAGATCTTGTAGATCAATCGCTCGATGGGCTGGAACGCGAAATCAAGAAACGTCTTTTCGCGATTGAAAACGCGAGCCAGGTAAACGCCGACCGGCTTGGCAACAGCCAGAATGATCAGCAGGAAAAACGCGATCTGAAACCAACCATTGGCAGTCATGGCTAAAATTTCTCCGGCTTCAGAAGCGCATAAAGCAAGTAACCGAACAGCAGAACACAAATGGCGATCAGTATGATGTTCCCAAGCATTTTTTTATCCGTTTGTTATCCGTGCTACTTCAGGCGGTCGCATCCGCGCACGTAGAGAATGGCCACACCAAAGAAAATCACCGTAGCGAGGACAAAGACAAGATCCGTCATCACCGTCTCCGAGCTAGCATTTACGCACTTCTGCCCTAAGCAAGCGGTGAGCGCTTTGTTAAGAAACCGTAAGGGCCGAATTGGCCTTTAGCCAACCCCCATTATGCTCCTCCAAAGAGGAATTGGCGTACATTCCCAAAATCAGTTAGCCCTTGACAAGAACGGCTTTACGAAGTATTTCACCCCCCAGATTTAAGCTGTTCCGGGGACGATCGTGGGGTCGCTCGCCGCTGTCCCCCGTCCGCAGGCCCTAGTGAACACGCGCTCGCCCGTACTTTGCAGGATCCATAATTGGAGGTCTCTTCGTGACCTGGACACAAGTATATGACCCGATGGGCCATTGGTGGCTCTCCACCCTTATTGCCGCCCTGCCCATTCTCGTTCTTCTCGGTTTGCTCGCCGGACTGCGCGTTCGCCCGCATCTTTGCGCCATCGCCGGCGCCTCCACAGCTGTCATTGTCGCGATCCTTACCTTTAAGATGCCCGCTCTGCTCGCGGTTTCCAGCTTTTTCTACGGCTCGGCCTTCGGTCTGCTCAAAATCGTCTGGATCGTTATCGCAGCGGTCTTCCTCTACGACATTTCTGTGGAGACCGGCCAGTTTGAAATCATGAAGCAGTCAGTCGCCGCCATCACCCCTGACCGCCGCTTGCAACTCCTGCTCGTCGCCTTCTGCTTTGGCGCATTTATCGAAGGATCCGCTGGATTCGGCGCTCCCGTTGCCATCGCCGGCGCTTTCATGATCGGTCTCGGCTTCCGGCCGTTCCAGGCTGCTGCTCTCAACCTCATCGCCAACACGGCTCCTGTCGCCTGGGGTGCTATCGGAACTCCCGTCCACACGCTTGCAGCAGTGACGGCGCTTAGTGAAAGCGACCTGAACGCCATGATCGGCCGCATTCTCCCCATCACGGCGATCATTGTTCCCTTCTGGCTTGTCCGCGCGATGGTCAACTGGAAAGAAACTTTCGAAGTTTTCCCCGCCATTCTCGTCGTCGGAGTCTCTTTTGCCGCCACCCAATGGTTCTGGGCCAATCACATGGACAGCAATCTCGTGGATATCACCGCCGGCGTCGTGTCGCTCCTTGCTACGCTGCTCTTTCTGCGCATCTGGCAGCCGAAGAAAATCTGGCGCTTCCCGGATGAGCAAGCCGTCACCGCCGCCGAAGCCCGCGACTCCGTAAAGCACTATTCCACAGGCCAAATCGCGAAGGCCTGGATGCCTTTTGCTATCCTCTCCATCTTCGTCTTGCTGTGGGGCCTGCCTTCCATCAAGGGCGCTATGAACAAAGCCACTACGCCGGCATTCCGTGTCGTGATGGCTGACGGCAAAGTGCGTCCCGGCCCTCCAGGCTGGGACTGGCCTTATCTTCACGCTAAGGTATTTCGCACCACTCCGGTTGTCCCAAAACCGGTGGCTGAAGCTGCGCGTTTTGATTTTAACTGGCTCACCGCCACCGGCACGGGCTGCTTCTTCGCCGCGATTGTTGCGGGACTTGTTCTCGGTCTCGGGGTTGGCAAAATCTTCCACATTTTTGGCCGCACGCTTGTCCGATTGCGATTCGCGATCATCGCTATGACTTGCATGCTCGGCTTAGGCTACGTCACGCGTTACTCCGGCATGGACGCCGTCCTCGGCCTCGCCTTCACGCGCACGGGCTGGTTCTTTCCGTTCTTCGGCACTTATATCGGCTGGCTCGGCGTCGCGCTCACCGGAAGCGACACTTCCTCCAATGCGCTTTTCGGGGGCCTGCAGAAAATCACCGCGCAACAACTCCACCTCAGCCCCATTCTCATGTGCGCCACCAATAGCGCAGGCGGCGTTATGGGCAAAATGATTGACGCGCAATCCATCTGCATCGCCACTGCCGCCACCAATCAAGTCGGCAACGAAGGCTCCATCTTCCGCTTCGTTTTTTGGCATTCCGTGGCGCTTGCCGCCATCGTCGGCATCATCGTCATGCTCTACGCCTATGTCTATCCGCAATTCATCCCCAGCGGATTGAACTTCATCCATTGACGGGGAAGGTTTGTCCTATGGTTCGCGCCGCTTGTCTTTCTGAGGACCAACATAGCCGGCTCGAAGAATCTCAACGCTTCGTCCTCCTATACCGAATGGAGTAAGCTCCTTTCGTATGGATGCCTCCATCCTCAGCCAATTCCGGGCGATCGTCGGCGATAGTGGCCTCGTCTCTTCGCCCGAAGAGCTTCACACCTACGAATGCGACGGCCTGACCAATCTCCGCGTCATCCCTCTCGCCGTGCTGCTCCCCACCTCCACGGGACAGGTGCAGTCCATCGTGCGCATCTGTCATCGCGAAAAAATTCCCTTTGTCGCGCGGGGCTCCGGAACTGGCCTGAGTGGCGGCGCGCTTCCTGTCGAAAACGGCATCGTGCTCAGCCTCGCGCGCATGAATCAAATTCTCGAAGTCGACATCCCCAACGCTCGGGTCGTCGTCGAACCTGGTGTCCTGAATCTCGACGTCACTGGCCGCGTTCAGCCCCAGGAATATTTCTACGCTCCCGATCCCTCCTCGCAATCTGTTTGCAGCATCGGCGGCAACGTCGCGGAAAATTCCGGCGGCGCGCATTGCTTGAAATACGGATTCACTACGACCCACGTCCTCGGCCTCGAAGTTGTTCTCCCCGATGGCTCGCTCGTGCACTTCGGCGGCAAGACTCTCGACACACCCGGTTATGATCTGGCTGGAGTTTTTGTTGGCTCCGAAGGCACTCTGGGTATCGCCACAAAAATCATCCTGCGCATTGTGAAACGCCCCGAATGCGTCCGCACGCTTCTCGCAGCGTTTCCTTCCACCAACGAAGCCGGCGCTGCCGTCAGCGGCATCATCGCGGCTGGCATGCTCCCCGCCGCCATCGAAATGATGGACAACCTCGCGATTCAAGCCGCGGAGGCAGCTGTCCACGCGAATTATCCCGATTGCGGCGGCCTTCTGCTCGTCGAACTTGACGGCCCCATCGCGGAAGTCGAATCTCTTTTGGTGAACGTCGATGAAATTTGCCGCGCAAACGGTTCCTGGGAAATTCGCGTGGCGCAATCGGATACAGAACGCGCCCTGGTCTGGAAGGGCCGCAAAGCCGCCTTCGCCGCCATGGGACGCATCTCGCCCAATTACATCGTCCAGGACGGCGTCATTCCCCGCACTGCGCTGCCTCAAGTGATGAGCGAAATCTCCCGCCTCAGCCAGGAAACCGGCTTGCGCGTCGCCAACGTCTTCCACGCCGGCGACGGCAATCTTCACCCCCTCGTTCTGTACGACCGGCGTATTCCCGGCCAGGAAGAAGCCGCTGAAGCGCTCTCTCTTCAGATTCTCGAGCTCTGCATCGCCGCCGGCGGCTCCATCACCGGCGAACACGGCGTCGGCGAGGACAAAAAGAAAATGATGGCCAAAATGTTTGCCGAGCCCGACCTGGACACTATGCAGCGCGTCCGCTGTGCTTTCGACCCTCTCCTACTCTCAAATCCCACCAAGGTTTTTCCCACGCCTCGTCTCTGCGGCGAGAAGCCCGGTAAATACGTCCCCCATCCCGTCGAATCCGCCGGCCTCGCGGAGCGTTTTTAATGTCATCTGCTTCCCCAGAGAGCGAGTCGCGCAATGCCCGCATAAAGGCCCGCCTGGAATCGCTCCGAGAGCTATTTCAAGCGGGCAGCACGGCCGATCAGTATTCGGAACAATTCGATGAATCCATCAAGCAGGGGGAATTCGAGTCAGCCCTTGAGCGCCTGTGCGAATTCCTGATGGAGCCGGATGTTCGCCCGGTCAGTGATCCGGAAATGGGAGAAATCGTGGCTCTTCACGCCATCATGAGCGTAAGAGATCAGTGCGCCTCGAAACTGAAGAACAAGCGCATCGAGCAGGCGAAGCAATACGGCCTCGTTGAGGAAGCCATCGGCCATCCAAAATTGAAAGCTATCCCCATCCCTCCCGTGGTTCCCGCCCCAGCCGCCATTCCGGCCGCTTCTGCAGTCCCCTCCCCTTCGGCGATTCCCTCATCTCTTCGCTACAAGCTCATCGCCGTCGTCGGCCCCGCCCACGTCCGTCCTGCCGGTCCCACCGACCAAATCGCGGGCATGCAACCCAAGTTCGTCATCGTTCCTGGCTCAGAGAGCGAACTCGCCGAAGTTCTTCGCCTCGCCAATGAAGCTGGCCTCGTAGTCATCCCGCGTGGCGGCGCCACGAAACTTGCATGGGGAAACACACCAACCCGCGCCGACCTCATCCTCTCCACGGCGCGGCTTAACCGTGTCCTCGAGCATGCCTGGGCGGACCTCACCGTCACCGTTGAAGCCGGTTGCACGGTTCAGACCTTGCAAGAAACTCTTGCCCAGCATGGCCAGCGTCTCGCCATCGATGTTCTCTGGCCGGAAAAAGCAACTGTCGGCGGCATTCTCTCAACGAACGACAGCGGAGCGCTCCGTCTCCGCTTCGGCGCGCTCCGAGACCTCATCATTGGCGTGACCATCGCTCTTCCTGACGGGACCCTGGCCTCCAGCGGCGGCAAGGTCGTGAAGAACGTCGCGGGCTACGATCTCCCCAAACTCGTCACCGGCGCCTTCGGCACTCTCGGCGTCATTACGCACGCCGTCTTCCGGCTTCATCCTCTTCCGCGCAACACGCGGTCCTTCTCCATCGTCACACCCAATCCTGCCGCAACTCGCGACCTCGTCCTCGCCATCCAAAACTCAAAACTCGCTCACACTGCTCTCCAATCTCGATTCTCGAATGAAGCGCCTCCAGTCTCCGACATTTTGTTTGAAGGCACAGAAGCAGGCCTCGATGCGCAAACCGCCCAACTTCGTCAAATCTGCCAGTCCGCGGAAATTTCCGAAGCAACCTCCGCCGTTTGGCAGGCTCGCCAAGCTCTCTGGTCCGATTCCTGCTCCGCTACGTCTACTGATGTTCAAGACGTCAGCTCCGAGGGCTTTTCTTCAACCGCCTCTCCTCTTGAAACTCAGGCCCCAAACCATCAGGAGGATTCCTTCGCGATCATCAAAATTTCGACTCTCCCCGCGGACCTTGCGCACGTGGTCGAGTTCTTCCAGCGCGTAGCCATTTTGCATCGAGTTCGCTGGAAATCGGTAGTTTATGCGACTGGTCTTGGATGGTTCCGCCTCGAAGGCCCCGCGGATCATTTGCAGCCGGCAATTCTAAGCTTGCGTAGCGATCTTGAAAGAAGGGAGGGCTCCCTGATCGTTTTCCACCGCCCAGCCAAACTCTCTGCGCTCGACCTCTGGGGCACTCCTGGCGATTCTCTATCCCTTATGAAAGCCATCAAACACCGGCTCGACCCGGTCAACACGCTCAATCCCGGCCGCTTCCTCGGTGGCATTTGAACCCCTTCGCTGCCGGTACACGCCAATTGGCTCCGCCGGCGAGTGGCCTTCGGTCGTTTTCTCTTCATATGTTTTCTGCGCGCTCTGTGTCCCTGCGTTTCGCCCTTGTTCTTGCTGCGCCACGCTACGCTTCTGTCGCAAACTCGCCGCGTTTCCCCGCGCTTACCAGCGTCATCCACCGTGGATACGTGCTTTTGAAATCCGCGATGATCTCCTCGTACGGCACATCCGCGTAATTCCCTCGCTCTCGCACGTACTCCATGTGCCTCCGCCCTCCTTGATCGTACTCATGAAAGAGCGAATCGTGACGCCCGTCAAATTCCAGCGGGTGCACGCCAAACCGCTGGCACAAACTGAGATTGAAGGCCGGCGTCGCTTTAACCCACCTGCCCTCGAGATGCAGTTCCGTGAAGCTGTGCCAAATGAAAATGTCTCCGCCGATCAACTCGATCAACTTTTTTGTGGACAGATGATTGCGCACGTCCGCGAAAGCCACTCGCGCCGGGATGCCTAACGACCGCGCGCCCGCCGCGAGCAGCGCCGCCTTCGGAATGCAGAAGCCTTTTCTCGCTCGCAGGCAATCGCTGGCGCGGAAGTACCGCTTCTCCTCCCCCGCGTAATAAGGGTCGTAAAAAATCTCGTCGCGCACCGCATAGTAGAGCTTCATCGCGCGCGACGCGTCATCTTCCGCTTCCGCCGTCACCCGCCGCGCAAACTCCTGCACCCCTGCGTCGTCGCTATCTATGAACTCGCCCGCCGCCAAGTATTGTTCTGTGCTCATGGCCTCACCATCATCCCACAGACTGTTCTCCTGCAGCGTCTCTCTTGAGAAAACGGTTGCTCCGACGCCCGCGGCCCTTTCAAAAAAACTGCTTGACAGGCTTAATGCGGAACCATATAGTTACGCATTATGCGTCACCGTTCGGTTACGGATTCCAGAGAGGCTGTCTTCGCTGCGCTCGCCGATCCCACGCGCCGCGCCGTCCTCGACCTGCTCCGCCAGCACGGTAACCTGGCAGCCGGCCGCATCGCCCACGCGTTTCCCGTTTCCCGTCCCGCCGTTTCCAAGCATCTTCGCCTGCTCCGCCGTGCCCGCCTAGTTGAAGAACAACGCCATGGCCGCAACCGCGTCTACCGGCTGAACCCGGGCCCACTCAAAACGGTCGATTCCTGGCTCAACCACTACCGCTCTTTCTGGCATACGACCCTCACGAATCTGAAGAGTTTTGTCGAGGCCGAGTACGCGAAGGAAATTTCTGCAAGGCCCAAGAAGCGCAGCAACTGAATTGGAGGATGGAACATGGCGACAACAAAAGTCACACCCGATGCGGACGCAATTGTCAGCGAGATTCAAATCGCCGCGCCGCCCGAGCGCGTTTTCCAGGCACTCATTGATCCCAAGCAGGTCATGCAGTGGTGGACGAGCGAGCAATGCAGCATCGAGCATTTTGAACTCGAAGCCAAGGTTGGTGGCCGCTGGCGCTACAACACCAAGCAAAGTTTGCTGAACGTGAACGGTGTGACCAAATTTCATTGTGAAGGCGAAGTCGTGGAATTCGACCCTCCACGGCTGCTCGCTTATTCCTGGATCGCCAACTGGCACGATGACAAAACGCGGCCCACTCTTGTCCGCTGGGAACTCACACCGTGCGTTGGCGGGACTCGCCTGAAAGTCACTCACAGCGGTCTAGCACAGGAGCCAACGGCGCGGCGTGATTACAGCACTGGCTGGCCGGGTGTGCTCGATCAAATCAAAAAGTTTGTGGAAGGATAGGTTGGAAGCTAGACTTTCCACTCTACGCTCCACTCTTCATCCTCTGTGTCGTGCGCGTCAACCCGCGCTTCTCCACTTTCTTGCATTCAGGTATAAAATGAAATTGAAGCCCTATGACCGATCAGCCCCCATCGGACCGCTTCAAGACGGAGATGCCGCAGATTCCCGGCTTGCCCACGCCTGGGTCACGAGGGTCTGGCAGCAATCCGGCCGTTAAACTCGTGATTGGTTTGCTCGCCGTGCTCCTCATCGTCTTTGTGGGAGCGCGCTGGGCCCTCCGCTCGAAACAGACCCAGCCGAAGGCCTCCGAAGAACAACCGGAAATTGAAGTTCCATCTCCCGCGCCGGATCCCAGTACCTTGCTTCCACACGCCACCGAATCAAATCCCGGCATTGCCGAGGTCGCGGAAATGTCCAAGCCCTGGACCTCGAAAGAGTTTTACATTCGCGACAAACTCACCGGCGAAAACATTTCCTCACTGCTCATTCGCCTGCCCACCGGCACGGCTGCGCAGACCAGCGGCTACTGGGCCTTTGCCATCAATTCGCCTTATGGAAACTGCAAACTGGAATACATCACTGATCTCGAGAAGCTCAAAAACGATTACGGTTTTCCATCGCCAAAGCATCCCATGGTGGGGAACCCCTGCAGCCGCACGGTTTTCGATCCGCTGAAAACTGCCACTCTTCCGGGCAGCGATGTTTGGGTGCGCGGAGCTATCGTGCAGGGATCGGATTTGCGCCCGCCTCTCGGCGTCCAAATCCAAGTGCGGGGCAAGGACATTCTCGCTATCCGCGCCGAGTGAGTCTTTTGTTAGAAGAAAGAAAGCTGCAAACCGTGCGCTTTGAAATATTCAATTCGGAATTGTTTTGAAATAAGCGCTTCAGGCATCTTCGCTCCCAAAACTCACCCGAAACGCCGCACAAAAATCTCATTTCTCCGATTCGCTTCTATGCATACCTGAATCTAAACTGTCTAAACCCTCCAGAAGTATCGAAATTTAGATTTCTCACCGCTCCAATTTGGCCTGTAAGTCATAGAAAAATCTAAACATAGAAAAACAATAGCATTGGCGCGTGACCTGCATTTCCTCTCGGCAAATCGGAACCAGGTCCATTCCGTTCAAACGCAGAATTTCGCGGATGGCTCTGGTTCTGAATGGGACGTGAAATTCGCTTATTTGATTTGAGGGGGGAAGATGAATACTTCCAAAAAAGTCGACGTAATTGGCAACTGCCGATATCGGGCATCACAATTCGTCGGCTGGGGTGGCAATCTGAAGAGAATCTGGGCCTTCGTTTTTACCCTGCTGCTTGCGACTACGCTCTTGCCGCAGTTCGCCAGAGCACAGCGTCTTGACGGAACGCTTCGCGTTACCGTTACAGACAAGACCGGGGCTGGCATTCTGGACGCCAAGGTTACGGTCACCAATGAAGCGACGAATGTTTCCATCACATCGAACGCCTCCAGCGCCGGCACCTACGTATTTCCAAACTTGCTGGTTGGCTCCTACACGGTCACCGTGGAAAAAGAAGGCTTCAAGAAAACAGTCAACAAAGGGGCGCAGGTAGAGTCCAACCAAGTCGCTGAAACGGCAATCATCCTCGAGGTTGGAGAGGCCACAGCAGTCGTGGAAGTGACTGCGGGGGCCGAACTGGTCAAGACCGAATCCTCAGAACTTGGTGCGACCTTCAGCGAAAAAGTCGTTCAGGATCTTCCCGTAAACACCTTGGGCGGTGATGTGAAAGAATTTGCGGTTTTTGCTCCCGGCACG
>Ga0335077_10012453_pt1 | contig 10635 bp, 9 predicted proteins | sample Lox_Sample_31_FD_207151 | JGI IMG/M metagenome (GOLD analysis project Ga0335077, IMG submission 207151) | Soil microbial communities from Loxahatchee National Wildlife Refuge, Florida, United States - Lox_Sample_3.1 | ecosystem: Environmental > Terrestrial > Soil > Wetlands | place: USA: Florida...
CGAACTGGTGGAGATGGCAAAAAGTGACCTGCTCTGATTTTCTGAAAGAGCTGACCGACTACCTTGACGGAGCGATGGATGCTCAAACCCGGGCGGAATTGGAAGACCATCTCCAGTGGTGCCACAACTGCTACGTCGTCTGCAATACAACCAAGATGACGATCGAGATTTATCGAGACTCCCGCCTCTACGAACTCCCTGAAGACCTGCGTGAACGTTTGCGAACAGCCATCCTGTCCAAGTGCCACGGTCACGAGAATGGCAGCGTGCCAGCGCCGGTGCGACGCCGTTCCTCCCGCTCCTCGCGCAGCAAGTGACTCCTTCCATTTCTGACTTCTTTGGTGGTGGCCCCGCCTTAGGGCGGCCTTTACTGGAATTTCTTTCTTGTCACAACCATCGGTGAGCACGGTCACGGGTTCTACGCCGGCAGGGGGCTATGCTGCGAATACCGCAATCCGTTGCGGTGCACTCACGCCATAGAACCTTCGCCTCGGACCAATCTCCCAGGGTAGAAGGGATTCAGGCGCCGAAGGAGAACGATTATGCCTAATGTCAAGAAAGCTACCGGCAAGGTGTCTCGCGCCGGAGGTAAATACGTCGTGACCGTAGGAAGGAAAAAGTACCCCCTTCCCGTCGGGACGCTTATTTCTAAGGAACTGATCTCAGACGTGGTCGGCACCGAGGTCCAGGTGGCGATCTCGGGCAATTCCCTGATCGGAATCATTGGCCGTCGTCCGCCGATCCTTTGCTACTTCCCTCTTCCCGATATCTTCGACAAGGTAGAACCGCAGGTGCAAGACACGCTGCGCAAGGCATACACCCAGGCTGGCATTTTGGGGGATTAGGAAGCTTGCCGTGCCACCTCGTCGCAGCCGCGGATTCAAGCAGGTCGTGGTTGAGGTCACTGAGGCTTGCAACCACGCCTGCTTGCATTGCTACAACTATTGGCGTCCCAACCGGGTATCCCCGATTGTCTCCGGTCCGGTGCACCCTGGCTCGCCATGCAGAAAGCCCCTCAGCCGGGAGGAGATCGTCCGCCTGGTACGCCGCATCCGCCGCCACGAGCCCATTGACTCCGTCGGCATCAGCGGCGGTGAACCACTGCTGCGCCCTGACTTGGCCGGAATCATCACCGACCTCACCCTTGAAGGCCTGGGTGTCGTAACCATCACCAACGGGTCTTTGCTTACCGAGTCCCGCCTGCAGCACGTGCCGGAAGGTTCGTACTTCGAGGTAACACTCTTCAGCACGAACCGCGAATGCCACAATTTTCTTGCGGGAAGAGATTGTTTCGACGTCGTGGTTGCCAACCTTGATCGGCTACCTCGGCACAAATGTCACTTCGTGCTCGCGATCGTACTGACGCGGCTGAATGTCTGCGACGTGATGCAAACCATCGAACTTGGCATCGCGCTGGGCACGCGTGCAGTCATGCTCAACCGCGTCAATCTTGGGCGGCAGGCATTGGCCATTGCCCATGATCTTGTGCCTTCGCCTGCTGAGCTGCGCGAAGCTTTGCAGCAAGCCGACCGCGCGGCCGAAAAGTACGGCGTCGGGGTAGCGGTTTCGGTCCCCGTCCCACCATGTGTTGTGGATCCACGCGACTATCCGCATCTGCACTTTGGCTGGTGTCCAAGAGGTAGTGACGACGCCTACTACACCATCGGATGCACTGGCCTGCTCCGGCCCTGCAACCACTCCTCGCTCATATTGGGCGACCTGCGGAAGCGGAGCTTCACCAGCATCGTCAAAAGCGCCAAAGCCAGGGCGTTCTGGGCGCCCGTGCCGCAGCAGTGTGCAACGTGCACCCATCCGCTGAAAGACTCCTGCGCTGGTGGATGCCGCGCCGCCGCAGTCGAGTGCTATGGCGACGTCAATAAGATTGACCCGTTTGTAGCCTTCTCGCTGGCGGCAAGTCACAGAGAAGCCTCGCCCTTGCCGCTGTGGCGTTCAAGGAATGGCCAGACAGTCGGCCACGGGATGCAAGGCAATACGGCTCTGGCCACTACTGCTTTGCCAAATCGGGAACAGGCAGGCCTTCCGTAGCGACCTTTTATGCTGCCTGCGAATCTAAGTAGTTAGAACGGGGTTCTCGCTAATGGAGGACTACTCCGCGGAATCCGGTGAGCGCCGCTTCTTCCGACAAACTTCGCTTGCGTTGAGTTGTTTCGAGGAGGAGGAAGGTCATGAGTCTATTCGATCTGGTCTTCGGTTGTTCGCACAAACATTGCAGTTTCCCCATCACCGTCAGAGGCAAATTGCGGCGCAGTGAAGCGGCTTCAGTCACCGGGACCTACGTAGTGTGTCTGGATTGCGGCCATGAGTTTCCCTACGATTGGCAGGAGATGAAGGTCGTCCGCTCGAAGCCGGAAACCCGACACGAGCGCGAGCCACTCACGATTTTGCCCGGCCACAAAGTGGCGTGAGCTTCACGCCCGTCAGGTTCAATGCGGCTACTTTTGTCCATTTGTGCGCCTTAGCATTTCAGCTAGTGTACTGCGTCATGCAGATGGGCAGTTATGAAGTGCCGCTTTGGCGCGCTTGACTTTGTCCAGGATGTCGGTCGCCTTGGCGGTCCAGATGAAATGCTGACATGTAGCGCTGCGGTAATCGCCTGGTTCGACTCGCCCATGGCGACTAGCCGTATGATCTCCCGCTCTCGCGGACTGAATTCGACTCTGTCTTGCTTTAGGCCCGCCATGTTACCTACTGCCAGAGTTCCACGCTGCTGATTCCCGTCAGACAATAGTACTGATCGCCCGAGTCGGCCAAACCTGTCACCGGGTCGCAGACCGTCGTGTCTCCCGTCCACCCATAAGGATCAACCGGCACGCAGTCGAAGGTCTGCCCTATCACACCGTCAATGCACACGTCCGCCGCCCGCGCGCCGAAACGACTGAGCACCAGCGGAGCAGGTACGACCTTGTGCACCTCGAAGTGCATATGCGGCAGATAGTGATAAATCGGCGGCGCGGCCTTGCCGGAGAGCGCAATCAGGCATCCGGCCTGAACCGGCGTGCCCTCATCGAGCGGCAGATACACAGTCGGCGCGCATCCGGGCAGCGGATCTGGATCGTTGACCGGAATTTTGTCCTGCCCCACGTACGTGTCCAGATGCAGATAGTAGATGACATGGCTGGGCGGAATCGCCGGCGGATGGTTGGGCACGATCTCCAGCACATGATAAGCCGCTGCCGGATATCCCAAGCCAACCATTCGCGTGGGATAGTGCACCGTCCCGTTCGCCGCGGCATAGACCTGAGTGTCCATGGCCGCAACGTAGTCGATCCCGGGATGACCGTCGTAGAACAGATAGCCCGGACTTCCCCAGCCCGAATAATTCATGTCCGGCTCAAGGTCAATCGGCGGCGGAAACTGCACGTTCTGCACTTTGTATCCTGCGTTGCATCCGACGCCCAGGATGGGATATCCCGGGCCATAGGGTGCGGTCGTTCCATTGAAGGCGACCACGGTTTTGTCGCAGCCATAGATGACGTAATGCGTGGTCGCATCGAGCATCGAGTGATCGAATACCGAATTCACCGGCGCCGTCGTCGACGTCAGGTGCTGGTCCTGGTCGGGGACCGTGGCCTTCAGCGGAAAGGTGAGCTGTAGCGTCGCCGGAGTTTGCAGCTCCTGGGAGAAAGCGAAGCAGCTAACGCAAAGCAATCCGCATAACCAGAGGAATGGAGCCATCCATAGTGATCGAGATTTCATTCCAGGCATCGTTTCCCACCGAGACCGGCGGTCAGCGAATTCCCACCTGTCCGCGCACACTTTCAATGAGTTTCTTCGAATCGTAACCGGTCCCATCCTTGAAAACAGTCTCGACGTTCTCGATGTCGTCAATCTTCTTCGACGGATCGCCCTTGATGAGCACCAGGTCAGCCGCCTTCCCCGGCGCGATGCTGCCGATACGGTCCTGCTGGCCCAGGAACGTCGCGCCGTTCAACGTCATGATGCGAATCGCCTCGACCGGTGTGAAGCCCGCTTCCACCAGCAACTCTACTTCCTTCTGGTCGCCGAACCCGGGCAGAACGCCGCCGTTTCCTGTCGGGTCTGGGCCGCCCAGCAGCAATCCTCCAGCCTTGGCGAACGCGAATTCAAACTCCAGTTCTTTCTTGTACAAGCCCGTTATTGGGGAATCAAGCGGAATTCTGGCGCGTGCGGTCAGGTAGCTTTGGGCCGACTCCGCCGACATGGCATCCAGTACCCGCTGCTGCAATTTTGGACGTCCGGGCAAGAACGCTTCGAACACCGGCAAAGTCGAAGTGACGGCAACGTGATGCGAGACCAGATCGTGAATCAGGTCCTGTACCTGCGGGCCATTGATGTCGAGACTGACCCAGCTCTTTGAGCCGCCCTGCGGGCAAACGTCCGGCTTCTTGTCGGCGACAAAATCAGTGTCGGCAAAAATCGGACCATGCTCCAGGTCGTCGATGCCCAGCGCAATGGCCTCATGCCAGGTCACCGAGCAGAGATGGCCGGTCAGCTTCGCGTGATGGCTATGCGCCTGCTGGATCGCAACCGCCAGTTCATCACGCGTAATGTTCATGTACGCCTTGTACGACGTCATGCCTTCCTCGGCCCAGTAGTCCACCAGTCGCTTGGCGTCGTCGGGGCCGGTCAGCTCGTGCATCTGCGCGAACACGGTGGGCTTGCCTTCGAGATAGGGCGCACTTAGGTCAATCTTGGGACCGGGCATCAGATTGGCATCAATGCGCTTTTTGATCTTGAGATCCGTGTAAGGCTCAACGCTTCCCGTAGTGCGCATCGTAGTGACACCCGCCGCCAAATAGAGGCGGGACGCTGTGTACGGCAATTCCATGACGAAAAGGCCGGGTTCGCCAAGAACGCCGTCGGTTCCGCGCTGCACAGAGATGGAATCCGTGTAGTAAAGGTGGTCGTGCATGCCCACCAGGCCTGGAATCAGCGTGTACCCGGCGCGGTCCAGTTGCATGTAGGTCTCGGGGAATTTGACCGCTCCAAAGGCTCCGAGCGACTGGACCGTTCCGTTCGCGATAACAACTGTCTGGTCTTCCTTGGGCGCAGCGCCGGTCCCGTCAATCACCCGCACGTGATTCACTATGAACGCCGAAGCGCTCACACTCACGAACGGAGTGACCTCATTGGCGGGCTGGCTCTGCGCCAACGCGACTGAGCATGGCAATACGATGAGAAGAACTACGCCTACAATCCATCGGCTCATCTGGAACCTCGTTTGCAGCCGGAAGGATTATAGCTACTGCGATTGCAGTACATCATCAGCAACATCGAACGTGACGCGCGAAACCCCAAAGGCAGGTCGATTCATCTAATGCGGTGGAGAATTGAGGTAGCCTTGACACCAATAGTGGCCGATACCCCGAGCTTTCAGCAGCCGACCGCGATGGAGCGCGGCTTCAATCGCCTCTTTGGATTTCTCGTTGGGCTTGGACTGGGGCTGAAACACAATTACCTTCTGCAAGTGCGGGGCCGCAAAAGCGGCAAACTCTACTCCACGCCCATCGATCTGTTGGAGATGAACGGCAAGCGCTTTCTAGTGGCTCCGCGCGGGCAGACGCAATGGGTGCGCAACGCCGAGGCGGCCAGAGAAGTCACGCTAAAGAAAGGCAGTTTCCGGCAGAACTTTCGGTTAGTCGCCATCCCTGACGCGCAAAAGCCGCCCTTGCTGAAGGCCTATCTCGATAGCTTCAAGACGACCGTGCAGCGATACTTCCCTGTTCCGGCGGGTTCGGACGTGCAAGCATTCCAGAACATCGCGGCAAAATACCCGGTCTTCGAGCTGATTGCTGCTTAGCGACCGACGCTGCAGGCTCCTACTTTCCCAGCCAATCATCATCAAACGTCTTGCCGCTCTTGTCCTTGATCTCGATTTTCTGGAAGACGAACGAGACTTCTTCGAACTCTTCAAGAGCGTTGCCGGTCGGCAAATTCTCGGTAAGTTCCTTCACCTCTGAAATCGTGGCATTGGTGAGGTTGAATGAGTGGTCCACCGACTCCTTCCCTTCCTTATCCACGGCGACGAACTCAATGAGCACCTGCGTCAGGATTTCGTTTGTGGCCAGCGCAGCATAGATCTGCACGCTGGCTTCGCCCCAGCTCTTTCTGATTACGATCGGGTGATACTGCCGTTTGCCGCTGACCTGACCGGTGCCCTGGTCGCGCGGGGACGTCACATCAAAAGCAAAGCTGCTGATCAGGATCCGGTTCTTGTTCTGCTTGCTGCTGCCATCGCCAGCGAACTGGCCCTGTTTCTGGCCCTTGATCGTGATATACGCTGTGTAGGCCACGATCGCCCCTCCGTTTCAGTCAACTTACGTCCCAAAGCAAATCCGGCGGCGCGCACCACCGAACCGCTGCTAACAAAGGATTGTCTAGCTCAGATCTGGCCCGGACTCGCCGCGTAGTCGTCATCGCGTTTTGACAGCGTAGGACGATCGTCGTCCGGTTGCGACTGGCCGTTTTGTCCGGCCGTGGTGTCGGCCGTCTGCGTCTTGCGCAGTGTGGGCCGGTTGACGTCCTCGGCCACGTTCACCTTCTTGCGGTTTTCCAGCATCGCCAAGCGCGCCTTTACCTCGTTGAACTCCGAGGTGTTGACGATATATTCGGGCCGCGCCTTTAGGATGTTGCGAATCTCCTCCTGGCTTTTCTCGATGCGGTCCGGGGTTTGCGGGTGGGAGGCAAAAGCCTTGGCCAGCGTTCCCGGCTTCGTCTTCTCCTGCGCCTCGATCTTCTCGAAGAAGGCGATGAACGCCTGGGGGTCATAGCCGGCTTTGTACATGTACTGCAGGCCGAGATAATCAGCTTCCGCCTCGAACCCGCGTGAGAACTTCATGAACGTGAGCGGCAGGGCTATCTGGATGGCCAGGCTTGCCGCCTCGTAAATCCCCCAGTTGCCCACGAAGATGAGCGGAATAGTGGCCATCTGGGCGTAGTTGGCACGGGTCATTTCACGGGTGGCGTGGCGGGCGCAGACGTGCGCAATCTCATGCGCCATCACGCCGGCCAACTCGGCCTCGTCATCGGCGGCCAGGACGAGCCCGCTGTTCACGTAGAAGAACCCGCCGGGCAGGGCAAAAGCGTTGATGTCGTCGGAGTCAATGACCTTGATGGTGAACGGTACTTTGGCGTCGGAGTTGCGTACCAGGTTCTGTCCGATCCGGTTCACGTACTCGGTGATGACCGGGTCTTTGACCAGGCGGGCGCTGGATTCCACCATCATGGCGTACTGCTTGCCCATCTTGATCTCGGTGTCGTACGAGTACCAGTCGCCGATTCCCTTGCCCGAGCCGGCTTTGCCGACATTGCGGTTGCCAATGTCGTCAACATCGTTCTTGCTCTTATCGTGCGTGGCGCCCGGGGCATCGCCCGGAGACGCGGGCGCAGGAGCATCTGCGGGCGCGGCTGCGGCTTGACTTGGCGCTGCCTGAGAAGAATCAGATGTGCTGGCTGGCGCCTGCGAGGACGGTGTCTGCGATTGGGGATCCTGGGCATCCGTAGGCAGGACGAGGCAGAGGCTTAGCAGAATTGCGTTCGCAACTGCGAGAGCGCGCGACTTCATGGGAAACTCCAGTGCCTTGCGCTGAACCCACCTAGCTGGGGTGCTTCTGGGCTCATTATATGCTTGGACGGGCCTTCTGGCGCATCCGATACCCGCGGAGACAAAGATTTTGCAAAACGGGGGTCACAGCGGGGATGTTCCCAGCAGCGGTTCCGGTCTCTGCTGCTGTCATCCCGAGGAGTCGAAGGACCCCTATACAACGTCAATGAACGCGTTAGAATGATGCGGTTCCTCCCAGGAGCACACTATGGCAACAGCTACAGCAGCAAGTTCGATCCAGGCCACGCGCCGCGTCCCAGTCGAAGAATTCGTCGCAGGGTTGCGTCAGCTTCGTCAGGCCGACTTCGAAGGCGTAACCGGCACGTTGCAGTACATCACGGCCAATCCCGTAGATGCGGAGTCGCTGCGTCCCTACCTTTTCTGGAACGCCCAGCACTACACCCGCAACCTCATCGACAAGACCGATCTGTATGAACTGCTGGCCATCTGTTGGGAACCGGGTATGCATAGCTCCATCCACAACCACAAGGGTCAGAACTGCTGGATGGCCGCTCCGATCGGCCGGCTGGCGGTGCAGAACTACCGCGTCATCTCTGAAGATCTGGCGTCGCACTGCTGCGAAATCGTGCCCACCGATGTGTGCGAAATCACCTCGGCACAGCCGTGCGCCGTCGATCCGCTGAACCCCGTGCACGACGTCCGTAACTGCCGCGAATGGGGCGAGCGCGCGGTGAGCCTACACGTTTACTCGCGTCCGTTCAGCTCCTGCGTCGTGTATTCCGTGGAGCAAGGTACCTGCGGTGAGATCGGGTTGGGATACACGTCGATGCACGGAAAGCTGGTGTGACGCTGCGGGTCGAGCGGCGCTCACGCTAGCTCGTAAGTTCGGAATCGCCTCACCCAATTACCTGTTTACTATTCCATAACTCTTCCCTTGATTTGCCTTTGGGCCAGAATTCTTGGGTTGTGAGTTGTGAGCGGCCAACCCCCCCTCCCTATACTCTCTGCAAAATATTGAAAGCAAAGTACAGGACGGGAGTCTCTCCTCGCAAAATCTTGCATCCAAAGGGGTTAAATATCAAAATCTTGCATTCAAAGGACTTATAGTCCAAAATGCATCGGAACTGGAGCCCTTTGGGGACGACACTGTATTAACCAAACAGGTAATAGGAGGCTCTTTCGCTGGCTGCTGGCAACTGCTTTTCAAAGATCGCGGGCCACAGCGGATGACTCTACCTTCTGCCGGGCATCGAGACACCAATCCCAACGGAACCAGAGTGCGGGAAAACGGTTTGATGAAGCAAGGACAATGCGGCGCGGTCGCTTACGAAGGTAACCTAAATTCCCGAAATGAAGGCCACAAAGGTGCAGGGCTAGAGACTAGGCAGATGTTTCGCTCCTCACTACGCGCAAAATCGGCGCGGATTTTGGCTGAGCCAACTACAGCTGCAAGCAATCGTTAGCACGTCCTGCGCACCAGCCCCCAAATGCTTGGCCCTAACCCCCTGATCTGTGCGCCGCGTCACAAGCCGCCGCTCTCACCGGCGATATAATCTTGAGTTCGTCAATCTTCCCCGCGAGCAGGATTTTATGACCATCATCAAACAGGACGACTTCATCCAGAGCGTTGCCGACGCGTTGCAATACATCTCCTACTACCATCCGCCGGACTTCATTCGCAGCATGGCCAAGGCCTACGAGAAAGAGCAATCGCCTGCTGCGCGTGATGCGATGGCGCAAATCCTCATAAATTCGCGCATGTGCGCCGAAGGCCATCGTCCCATCTGCCAGGACACCGGTATCGTTACCGTCTTCCTCAAGGTCGGGATGAAGGTGCAGTGGGACGCGACCATGTCCGTCGAAGAGATGGTCAACGAAGGCGTGCGTCGAGCCTACCTGCATGAGGACAACAAGCTGCGCGCCAGTATCCTGGCCGATCCGGCCGGAGCGCGCAAGAACACCGGCGACAACACTCCGGCGGTTGTAAACGTGGCGCTGGTTCCGGGTGACAAGGTCGAGGTCATCGTCGCGGCCAAGGGCGGCGGCTCAGAAGCCAAGTCGAAGTTCGCCATGCTCAATCCATCGGACTCCATCGTGGAGTGGGTACTGAAGACTGTGCCGACCATGGGCGCGGGCTGGTGTCCGCCGGGCATCATCGGCATCGGCATCGGCGGTACCGCCGACAAGGCCATGATTCTCGCCAAGGAAGCCCTGATGGAGCCTATCGACATCCAGGAGCTGATCGCGCGCGGGCCGAAGAACACTGCCGAGGAGCTGCGCATCGAGCTGTACAAGAAGATCAACGCGCTGGGCATCGGCGCGCAGGGGCTGGGCGGACTGACCACCGTGCTCGATGTGAAGGTCAAGGACTACCCCCCCCACGCCGCCAACCTGCCGATCGCGATGATTCCCAACTGCGCCGCCACGCGCCACGCGCACTTTGTGCTGGATGGTTCAGGTGCGGTCGCGCTGGAGCCGCCGTCACTCAGTGACTGGCCGGAGCTGACTTACGATCCGGTCGGCGCGCGGCGCGTGAATCTTGACACCGTGACCCGCGAGGAGGTCGCGACCTGGAAACCCGGCGAGGTGTTGCTGCTGAGCGGCAAGCTGCTCACTGGCCGCGATGCCGCGCACAAGCGCATGACCGACCACCTCAAGGCAGGCAAACAACTTCCGGTTGACTTCAACAATCGCTTTATCTATTACGTGGGACCTGTTGACCCGGTTAGAGATGAAGTCGTAGGCCCGGCCGGCCCGACGACCGCCACGCGTATGGACAAGTTCACCCGCCAGATGCTGAAGGAGACTGGCCTGCTCGGCATGATCGGCAAATCCGAGCGCGGGCCGGCGGCCATCGAAGCCATCCGCGACCACAAGGCCGTTTACCTGATGGCGGTCGGCGGCGCGGCGTACCTGGTGGCGAAGGCGATCAAGAAGTCTCGCGTCGTCGCCTTCCACGATCTCGGTATGGAAGCCATCTACGAATTCGACGTGCAGGACATGCCTGTCACTGTCGCCGTGGACTCCAAGGGCAACTCGGAGCACGAGAGCGGCCCAAAGGAGTGGCAGGC
>Ga0335077_10012455_pt1 | contig 10635 bp, 11 predicted proteins | sample Lox_Sample_31_FD_207151 | JGI IMG/M metagenome (GOLD analysis project Ga0335077, IMG submission 207151) | Soil microbial communities from Loxahatchee National Wildlife Refuge, Florida, United States - Lox_Sample_3.1 | ecosystem: Environmental > Terrestrial > Soil > Wetlands | place: USA...
CAACGTCATCGGCCAATGCCTGCCAAAGCACCGCAACACCGAGTTTTTGAAGTTCCTTCGCGCCATCGACCGGCAGGCGCCCAGGGGGCTGGCCAACGGCCGCGCAGGCGGCCGGAGTCCGGCGGGTTATCTTCTCGGGCGTGTACCATCCGTCGCTGTCGCTGGTGAACCACGCCAGCATGCGGCCGGTGGAGGAGGCGCTGTACCGCTCGGACCTGCAGTTCACCATCTTGCAGCCCGCGATGTTCATGCAGGGCCCCCTGGGCGGCTGGCGGTCGGCAGTTGATAACGGGATTTTCGTCATGCCCTACTCGAAGGACTCCACGACGACGTTCGTCGACTACCGGGACGTGGCCGAGGCCGCCGCTGTCGCCTTGACCACCGAAGGCCTGGTCAACGGCACCTTCGAGCTGGCGGTCGGCGGCATGGTGACCCCCGCCGAGATAGCGGCGCTGATGACCCGGTATGCCGACGGGAGGTAACCGCGCAGGACGCCGATCCCGGCACCGCCCTGCAGGAGACGCCAGGCGGATCCATGAAGGACGGCTTGCTCGCGATGTTTGCCGATTACACCGCCCATGGGTTCCACGGTGGCAACAGCCTGCTTCTGCGCGTCATCCTCGACCGCCCTCCGCGGTCGCTGCACGACTTCTTCGCCGAGCTCGCCGGCTGAACGCCAGCCGCACAGCACACCAGGAGGACGCATCATGTCCGATCAGCCAGATCCGATCCCGCCCAACGACCTGTCCCGCAGGCTCACCATCGCGCGGCCAGCCGAAGACCAGAGCCTGCTGCATATCGGGCTCGTCGGGGACACGTACACGATCCTGGTGGCCGACCAGGATACCGCCGGCCGGTGCACCCTCATCGACATGCACGTCCCGCCGGGCGGCGGGCCGCCCCCTCATTGGCACGACTTCGAGGAGATATTCACCATCTTGGACGGTGAGGTGCTGGTGACGTTCCGGGGGCGGACCATCACCGCCCGGGCAGGGGAGACAGTCAACGTGCCCGCCAACGCGCCGCACTCGTTCACCAACGCCGCAGGCACGCCATCACGGCTGCTGTGCATGTGCGCGCCCCTAGCCCGCCAGTTCAAGACCGAACTGCTGTCCCCGCCCGGCAGTGACTCGAAGGTGTCCGGAAATGACATTCACCCTGGATCCCGAGGTGGCCGCGGTCCTGGAGGCCGCCCTGGAGACCAGCGGCCCGCCGCCGTAGCCGCCGGTCGGCGACGTGCAGGCCCGGCGCGCAGCGCTGGACGCAATGCTGGAGTACTTCAACAATCAGGCGCAGCCGTCCGCTGACGACGTCGAGGTGACCGACCACTAGGTCACCACGGCAGACGGCGCCGCGCTGCTGGCGAGGTGGTACCGGCGGCCGTCGGGCGGCACGGGCGCCGCCCTTCTCTTCCTGCTGGGGTGGCGGGATGATCATCGGCTCAGTGCCCATCTTCGACGGGACTGTTCGCGGTACGTCTCCCGGACCGGCGTCCCGATGGTGTCCCTGCCGTGCCGGCTGGCACCAGAGCATCCGGACCCGGTACCCGTCGAAGATGCCTACGCCGGCTGGTCTGGCTGGCCGCCCACGCAGGCGAGAACTCGGCATCGACCCGGGCCGCATCGCGGTAATGGGGGACAGCGCAGGCGGCGGACTGGCCGCGGGCGTCGCTGGCGGATAACCAGCCGCGGCGACCCGGCTCGGCTCGCGGATCATTTCAGGCACGATCGCCAGTATTCCGCACGACACGGCAAGCTTCGCGCCGCCGGCCTCATCCCCTGATGCCGCGGAGGGTGTACGCCAGCGATGTCTTTGCCTTGGAGCGGTAGTTTCTTGTCAGCGCGCCGAGCGGGCAACTTTAGTGCTGGTCCGCCTAACCAAACGCTCACCTCCGGGAGCCCACGGTGATACTCCGCCTGCCCGAGGTTCAGGACTGCATGCTCGGGCTGGGCGGCGGCATCGGGCATGCTGGTCTCACTCCGCCTGAGGCGCTCTGTGCTGCGGGTCGCGTCCGTGGCCCTGATGACGTCCCCGCCCGGGGACGGCTACTGTCGGTCCTTGACCGGGTGAACGAGCGACGATGGAGGTTCAACATGGATGTCGGGATCGGCCTTCCGAACGCAGTTCCGGACACGGAAGGCAGGACTCTCGTCGACTGGGCCCGGCGGGCTGACGAGGCTGGCTTCAGCACCAGTCTGGTCCCGGCCTGCACCCAGGCGTTCGGCGGCGGGACAGCGGCTGGCTGACCCGGAACTGTCGGGACTTGTGAGCATGGCTGCTGTAAAGCAGGTCAGCAATACTGAAGAATCGAATGTAGGGCCTATCAGGCGGGGCGGGAAGTCGCCCCGGGCGTGAAGTGATCATCTTACGGGCCGGTGCGCGCGGGGCGGTGGCCGCTCCGGTGTGGCTGTGCGGAAGTCAGACTGGATGGTGGCGGGAGGTGGGATCATGAGCGTCGCGCTGGTCGACCACACCGGGCCGTGGACAGCCGATGATGTCGAGGCGCTGCCGGATGCCGGTGATCATGCCCGTTTCGAGGTCTACGAAGGTGGGGTTCTTGTTGTGAGCCCGGCGCCGGGCGTGGGCCATCAGCGGGCGTCCTACCGGCTGCACCGCGCTCTGGCCCAGGCGGCCATCACCGCGGGCGCCGATGCCGAGGTGCTCGAGGCGGTGAACGTGGCCCTGCCCGGCGGGAAGCTCCTGGTCCCTGACGTCGTGGTCGTGGCCGCCCAAGCAGTCGGTGAGACGGCCACCAGGATTCCTTGCGAGGCCGTTCTGGCCGTCGTTGAGGTTGGGTCCCCGTCCACGATGTCGATAGACCGGGCGGTCAAGCCGGCTATGTACGCGGACGCTGGAATCCCTGTCTACTGGCGGGTGGAGTTGCAGGGCACGCCGAAGGTCGTCGCGTGCTTCCTGAGTCGCGGCCGGTATGTCGCCCGGACCACGGTCGTGGCAGGCACCCCGGGCCGCATTACCCGGCCCTTCGCGGTCGAACTAGATCCCGCAGACCTCACCCGCCGCACTACCTGAATCGGGGCGACCCTAGACTGAGCAACTCTGGCTGATCTGCGCTCGGCCACGACCGGAGTAGGAACGTCGCAGCGAGTCGGCAACCAGAAGGCGGCTGTCTCGACAGACGGCATTACCTATTACCTTCAGTGATGCAGGGGCCAGGGAGACGCTCGCCGAGCCGCCGTTCTGCGCGGATGTCGGCTGTATTTCGATCAAAACGCTGGCCGCCCGGATCTGGGTATTCTGTGCGCCCGCGAACTGGGGTCGGGAGCCCGCCGGACCCGCGCGGGCGGTCAGGCCGTACCGCACATGCCGATGGGCGGACGGGTGGTGCTGCGTCCGTGTCCTCAATGATCCGCTGACGTACCGTACATCCCGCTTACGCCGGTCTTGGGGTACACGGCCACCAACGGAACTTGGAACTCTTGAGGTGCCGCCACCTTGCTCGAGTTCATACCAGGCCGTCGAAATCTCCGTCCTTAGCTCCTTTGAGAAACGCGTTCCACTCATCTGGTGTGTACTGGAGCAGGAGACCGTCCGGCTCCTTCGAGCTCCGAAAGACCACCATTCCATGCGCCGAGGCGACTTCGACACACGACCCACTCTCGCAGCGCGCCTTGCGCCATGCGAAGTCGGTTGAGCTGGAGCTATCTGGAGACATCTTCGTCTTCTTCCTTCTGCCTAATAATCGCCCTCGAGCTCGGGGGCGATGGACGAATTATAGCTGCCGCGCCGCCGCCGCAGCGAACGCCTCACCGATCTTTCTTATGGACTCGAGCGAGGACTCCGAATCGAGTGCGGAGGACGCCAGAAAATGAAGCGCTTCACGGTATCGTACAAGATCGGACTCGCGTTCGACATATAGGTTTCCGACCAATCCTTCCACATATACAATATCCGGGACGGAAGGGTCATCGAATTCAAGGAAGTTGAATGTGCTGTCCATCGCAGGGTGCGCGCCAGCATCATATGGGATTACCCGGACCGTCACATTCGGCAGCTCAGCAGCGTGAAGGATTCGATCAGCCTGTACACTCATGATGGTCGCGTCCCCGACGCGCCTGTGCAACGCTGCCTCGTCCATAAACGCGTCGAAACGCACAGGCTGTGTCGCGCTGAGACGCCTTTGCCTGAAAGTCCGCGCTTTAATGCGCTCGCGCAGCGCATCGTCGGTAATACGTGGGAGCCTTCCTCTGATGAGCGCCCCAGCATACTCTTCTGTCTGCAGTAGGGCGGGCACGAAACTTGTATGAAATATGGAGATTTTGGCGGCCTGGTCTTCAAGGCCTATATAGGTGTAGTCTCTGCGATTTCCAAGGTCATCATAGTCCTGCCACCAGCCGCGCTCTTTCGCCCCCCGAGCGAGCGACTTCAAGTGCTCTTGATCCGTGGGGTCACGCACATCATAGATGTCGCACAGGTCGCGGACGTCTCGCAGGCTTGTCGCGCGCTGACCCGTTTCCTGGCGGCTGATCTTGCTTGGCGAGCAGAGCAGTCTCGCCGCGACATCCTCTACGGTCATGCCCGCCTGCAGCCGGAGTTGACGCAGCCTGAGGCCCAGCTCTCGCCGACGAAATGTCGGGCTAGCACCAGCCACTGGGATCTCCCTGACAATGCGACTCCCACCACCAACACGGATAGTTGGAGATATACCAAAGTCTAACGCCCGAGGAACAGTCCTGTGGCATGTGCCCCGGCCGTGTGCTTCGGACATGATTCCGGGTACGTACTCCCTGGGTCAAGCGACTTGGTCCCACCGCCATTAAAAGGGCCGGAGCGGACTGATCATACAAGCGCGGAGGCTACCGATCTTTCTCAGCCGAACCCATGAAGATGCCACAAGTGATCGCAGCGAGAGCAGGCGATGAGCAGGTCCGCATGCTCGCTCCCGCACGTGTGGCCGCGACCGTCGGCCGAGAGTGAACGCCCGCGCCGACACCTCACCCGATTACAAGCAGCGAGCCTGGCCACGAGCGAGCGCTTGCTAGGGGAACGGAGGCGCGCATGAGAAGCCGACCCGTGTACCGCACTGTCCTCGCTGTCGACGTGGAGCAATCCACCCGACGGCCTAACCCGGTCAAGGAGCTGTTACGGCTGGAGACCTACCGAATCGTTGAGGCTGCGATGCGCGTGGCGGGCATCCACGCGTGCTACTGCGATCCCGTCGTCGACCGTGGCGACGGCGTGCTCATCTTGGTCCGCCCAGTCGACGAGGTGCCGAAGACGCTCCTGCTGCATCCGCTGCTCCCGGTCCTGACTCATCTCCTCATCGACTACAACGCCACCCTTCCCACTGCCCACCGCAACGGCTGCAGGCTACGGTTGCGGGCAGTCATCCACTCCGGGGAGGTGCACAGGGACGGTAACGGCCCATTCGGCGAGACCCTCGACGTAGCCTGTCGCCTTCTCGACTCCCCACGCTTGAAGAGCTGCCTCAAGTGCACGCCCGCACCGATCGTCCTCGTGGTCTCGGACGACATCTACAGATCGATCATCCGGCACGGATACGAGGGAATCTCGCCAAGCACGTTCACCCAGGCTGTGTCCGTGCACACAGCCGGCCAGCGCACACGGGGCTGGATCCACGTTCCGACGGTCATCGCCGCCGACCGTCAACTGGACTACCTCGCGGCCGCGCGCTAGCACATGTATGCGATTCGGTGGACGTCGCGGCCACGGTCCTATGCACCGAGGTTCGCCGCCTAGCGTGCTGCTCGCGCCGGGCTATCGGTGAGCACCGCCCGCCCGCAAACCGGCACTGTCGGAAGCCGAGTTACTTGCATTGCGGCCGCACAGCAGGTGCCAGATCTACTAGACCGCCGTAACTTCGGACTAGATCACACCTGAATCAGAGCGCCCGAACCGAGGAATCGGTGAGCATGTATCGAGGCGGTCTCGTGTGGGTCAAACGATCACCTCAGCCTCGACGTCGCTTGCGTCAAACGTCCGCTCATGCCGCTGCGGGCGCGGCGCCCGTTTGAGCGGCTGGCGCAGAGCCTGTGACCACGAGGCCTACAGGAAAGAGGAAGACGATGGCACTGCCGACTTTGGACCCCAAGCCCGCACTGATCGTGATCGACTTGCAAAAGCGAATCGTCGATGCGCCCACGGTCCATCCCACCGGAGAGGTTGTCGAGCGTTCTGCCAGCCTGGCCGACGCGTTCCGCCGCCAGGCTCTCCCCGTTGTGCTGGTCAAGGTGACCGGTGGAGCACCAGGGCGCACCGATCGGACCCGCCCGCCCGAGATCATCAGCTCTCCTGACTCGGCCGACCTTGTCGACAAACTCGATGTGCAACCGGACGACCACCTCGTCACCAAGCAGCGGCGGAACGCCTTCCACGACGCTGGGCTCGACGCTCATCTACGCGGCCTTGGCGTCACCTAGGTCGTGCTGACCGGCATCTCGACCACCTCAGGCGTCCAGTCCACTGCCCGCTCCGCATACGACCACGGCTATCACGTCGTCTTGGCAATTGACGCTATGACCGACACCGATCCCGAGCCCACGCCAACAGCATCGAACGCATCTTTCCCAAGCTCGGCGAGACCACCACGACCGCCGAGATCCTCGACATGCTGGCGGAGACGAAATGACGCTCCTCAAGAACCGCAGAGGCAGAGACATCCATTCGGCGTGGAACCGTCCGAACCTGCAGGGACCAGAACTACTCATCGTGACGAGCGACGACTTCGGGGAAGGACGGTCGATCACGCAAGAGCATGCCGGTAAGCGGGTTGGCGGAAACAACCTGTCCCCCGATCTGAGCTGGAGCACGCCGCCACCCGAGACGACAGAGCTGGTGCTCGTGGTCGAGGGCCTCGACGTCCCCACATCCAAGCCAGCCGTGCACTGCCTGGTGCTCATCGATCCGTCCCGGCTCGACTCGCCCCATCACCTACCCCCAGGCGCGCTGTCGGCAAAAGCGCCCACCGCCGGGGTACGGATCCTGCGATCCACCATAAGTCGGGGATACCACGGACCCGAGCCGATCAAGGGCCACGGGCCACATCGCCACACATTCCAAGTCTTCGCCCTCTCAAGCGCAGTCAGCACCACCCCTGATGCGGCGAGACTTGATCGAGTTAGGCCCCGCACCCTTCTCAACTCCCTCTCCGCACCGGTGATCGCCAGAGGTCGGCTGACCGGCGATCACGAACGTTGAGCCCACGGCTCAGATCACCATGATCCTCTCAGCCTGCAGAGCCTGATCCGGTGGACGACGACAGCCTTGCTCAGGGGCCCAATTTCGTCCAGCGCACTCTGTCTTCGCTCCGGTGGCGGAACTTCCGCCTGTTCTTCATCGGCCAAACCATCTCCCAGACCGGCAACTGGCTCACCAATGTTGCCCTGACCCTCCTCATCCTGCACCGCACCGGAAGCGGCGTGGCTCTCGGCTTGCTGGTGGCGTGCCAGTACGGCCCGATCCTGCTGCTGTCTGCCTGGGCAGGTGTGATCGTCGATCGAACAAGTAAGCGCAACCTCCTGTATGTCACGCAGGCGCTCGAGACGTGCGAATCGTTGGCGCTCGCGGCGCTGGCATTCATGCACAACGCACCGCTCGCCGCGTTCTACGGCATCGCCGTGGCAGGTGGTGCTTTGCTGGCGTTGGATAACCCGGTCCGGCGGTCGTTCGTCAACGAGATGGTGCCGACCGACGAGATACCCAATGCCGTGACGCTCTACAGCGCCATGAACAGCATGGCGCGCATCGCGGGACCCGCCTTCGCCGGCCTGCTCATCGTGACGGTCGGCTACGGGTGGTGCTTCACGGCTGACGCTGCCTCCTACGCGGCGGTCCTCACCGCACTCGCCATGATGCGATCGGCCGAGCTGCACCGGCTGCCGGTGACGCCTCGTGGGGCCGGACAGGTCCGGGCCGGACTCAAATACATCTTCGGCGTGCCAGATCTCTGGATCACCTTTGTAATGCTCCTGCTCATCGGAATTTTGAGCTACAACTTCGCGGTCGTATTCCCGCTCTTCGTCGAGAAGGGACTCCACGGCGGCAATGGCACCTACACCCTCGTCTACTCGGCCTTCAGCGCAGGCGGCCTGGTCGGGGCGCTGCTCGTCGCCAGGCGTTCCACCGTCAGCATTCGGACGGTGGCGGTCGGTGCCGCGGGGCTCGGGGCGGCCATGCTTGTCCTCTCAGCCGTCCCCAGCGTCGCCCCCGCCTTCTTGGTGGCGACCCTGGTTGGTGCCGCCAGCGTCGCCTACATGACGGCGACGACGTCCATTGCCCAGCTCCGAACGGAGCCGCACATGATCGGGCGGGTGCTCGCTCTGCAAACCGTTCTCCTTGTCGGCACCGCACCGATCGGCGGACCAATCCTCGGGGCGATCGCCGACGCGAGCGGCGTCCGCGCCCCAGTCCTCATCGGCGGGGTAGCCGCTCTGGCCGCTGCAGCCTTCGGCGTGCTCGCTGCCCGTCGTGTGGACGCGCGTCGGGGTTATGGCTGAGGCGCTTCCGAATCGTGCCGCATCGGGTGGCCTGCGCGTCGCAGGCCGGCCATCAGGATCCCGAGCAACGCCACCGAATGCGCATCGGTGGCGTCGGTCTTGCGGCCCTGGCCGCTCGCGGAGACCCGCGCGGTCGGCCCGGCTGCCGCTTGGCACTCCGGCATGAGCTACATGGCCGCGGGTTGCATGTTGCATATGGTGTGGGCGTGCCTGAGATTCCCGCGGCTGTGGCCGCTGAGCTGGCGCGGCTGCGGGCGGAGAACGCGCGCCTGCTGAAGATGCTGGAGCTGAGCCCGCGGCAGGCCGCGCCGCCGGGTCCGGCGCAGGCCGGCTTCTTCGATGCGCCGCCGGGACCGGTCCATAAAGACTCGCCCAATGACGCGAAGGTGGCGTTCTTCCGGGCGCTGTTCGCGGCGCGCACCGACATCTACGCCACCCGGATCGAGAACTCCCGTACTGGCTGGAAGGGCTGGCTCCCGGCGGTGCGCGGCGGGTGGCGGCGCGGGATCCCGCATGAGAAGCGGGACTACCTGCCGCTGACCACGGATGTGCTGGCTGCTCATCTGAAGGGCGATGCGCACGTCGGCGTTTATCCGCTGCTGGACGGCGACCGGTGCTGGTGGCTGGCCGCTGACTTCGACGGGCAGGATGCGCTGACCGAGGCGCTGATGTACGTCAAGGCGGGGCGGGCGTTCGGGGTGCCGGTGGCGCTGGAGGTGTCGCGTTCCGGGGTCGGTATGCACGCGTGGGCCTTCTTCACCGCGCCAGTGCCGGCGCAGACTGCCCGGCGACTGGGCACCGGCCTGCTGCGTGAGGCGATGGCGATCCGCGGGAAGGTGAACCTGGCCAGTTATGACCGGCTGTTCCCGTCCCAGGACCTGCTCCCGGCCGGCGGTGCCGGAAACCTGATTGCGCTGCCGCTGTTCCGGCCGGCCCGGGACCGCAACGCGACGGTGTTCCTGAACTTGGAGAATCTCGAACCGCACCAGGACCAGTGGTCTTACCTGTCGACGCTTGGCCGCATGACGCCCAGGGAGGTCAGCCGGGCCGCGGACAAGGCCGGGCGGGTCCCGGCGGGCAGCGAGGTCACCAGGCTCGCCGCGCCAGTCTCCACGAAGATCCGGCCGGAGGTGACGACTGTGGTCCGGGCCCGGCTCGGCGCGGGCATCCGGGTCGAGCTGGCCGACCTGACGCCCGCGCTCGCCGCGTCGCTGCGGCACGCTGCCTCGATGCGCAACCCGCAGTTCTACGAGAAACAGCGGATGCGCGCCTCCACCTGGGACATACCCCGGTTCTTGCAGTTCTTCGACGAGACTATCGACGGCGGGCTGATCGTGCCGCGTGGCATGCTCACCACGGTGACCGAACTCGCCGCGCAGGCAGGCGGCAAGCTGGACCTGACCGATGAGCGCGCGGCCGGCACCACGCACGCATTCACCTGCTCGGCCGTGCTGACCGGGCCGCAGCAGGCGGCCGTCCAGGTCTTGACCAGGCACGATCTGGGGGTGCTGGTCGCGCCACCCGGAATGGGCAAGACCGTGATGGCGTGCGCGGTCATCGCCGCGCATCAGGTCTCCACTCTCGTCCTGGTGGATCGGAAGACGCTCGCGGACCAGTGGCGGGCCAGGATCGCCGAGTTCCTCGGCGTCAAAGCCGGGCAGCTCGGCGGCGGCCGGGCCAAGCTGCGCGGCTCCATCGATGTCGTCACCTTGCAGACCCTGTCCCGCCGCGACGACGTCGCGGAGCTGACCGCCGGTTACGGCCTGATCGTCGCCGACGAATGTCATCACGTCCCGGCCGCCGCGTTCGAGCATGCGGTCAGGCAGATCCCGGCACGGCGCTGGCTCGGACTGACCGCCACCCCGTACCGCCGCGACAAGCTCGACGACCTGATCGCCATGCAAGTGGGACCGGTCCGGCACACCCTCGCGCTCTCCCGCGACGCAGCCGGCCAGGACACGCTTGTGGGCACCGGCCGGCCCACCCCCGTGTTGTACGTTCACCCGACTGCGTACCGGTACGACGGCGATGCTGACCCGTCCCGCCCTGGCGGCATGACGACCATCTACCGGCACCTGGCCGCTGATGAGCAGCGCACCCGGCAGGTCATCGCGGACGTCCTCGCCGCACTGAGCAAGGACCGCAACTGCCTGGTCCTCAC
>Ga0335077_10012456_pt1 | contig 10635 bp, 6 predicted proteins | sample Lox_Sample_31_FD_207151 | JGI IMG/M metagenome (GOLD analysis project Ga0335077, IMG submission 207151) | Soil microbial communities from Loxahatchee National Wildlife Refuge, Florida, United States - Lox_Sample_3.1 | ecosystem: Environmental > Terrestrial > Soil > Wetlands | place: USA: Florida...
GCAGGGGCTGGAAGTGGCAGGAGAGACCCGGCCATCGCTCCATGTTCTCCTCATCGATCAGTCGGCCTTCCTCCTTGAACCGTTCGTGGAGGGGCGTCCCGCGTAGGGGAACAAGGATATTGAAATAGGCGGTCTGGGCCTTGTGTTCCAGTAGAAAGTCCAGCGTCGCGTCAAAGACGCTTTCGTCATCAGAGTCGTCACCAAACACGAAGTTGAGGGAATAGCTGATATCGCGCTTGGTGAGATTGTGGATCACTTGCGAATATTCAGAAGCCTTGTTGAAACCCTTGCGCATGGCTTTCAGCGTATATTGATTGATGCTTTCGATTCCCATATTGACGTGGAGCATGCCTGACCGCTGGGCGAGGTCCATAAACCTTTCGTCAAGGCAATAGTGCGCGGAAAAGAGGGTCGACCACCGAATGCGAAGCGGTATGAGCGCCTCCATCAATTCCATCGCGCGTTCAGTGTCGCCTGCGAACTGGCTGGCAGCAAAAAAGATGTGCCTGCTGCCGCATTTCCTGATTTCTTCGACCACCTCGGCTGGTGGTCGAGACCGGTACCCAAAATCCCCATTCAACCGCCGTTCGGCGCAGAAATCACAAACGTAGGGACAGCCGCGCGAATACTGAATGACGAAGGGCCGATAAAAGACGTACTTCCTTGGATTGAGCAGGTCCCAACGGGGAGCTGGCATCCCCTGAAGGCACGCAGGTTGGTCCCGGCGATAGAATTTCTGAAGCCTCCTGGCTGCAGCATCCTCGAGCATTTTCGGGAAGACTTCTTCCGCCTCGCCGATGCACACTGCGTCGGCGTGTTTCGCTACCTCTTCGGCATGGAAGGTCGTATGGGGTCCTCCCATGAGCACCGTGATTCCCCTCCGCCGGAAGTTGTCGGCGATCTCGTAGCCACGGAAGGATGTGACCGTCCTGATGGTGATCGCGACCACATCCACGTCGGCATTGAAATCGAGCTTTTCTGTCGCGTCGTCGACCAGCGTTATCTTCCACTCCTTAGGCGCAAGAGCCGCGAGATAGGGAATCACCGCACCGACCAGCTTCCTCTTCCTCAGCTTGTACGGGACCCGGAGACCCCGATAGCGATACCCCGTCGCTTGGGTGATGAGCAGTCGTGGCATTGTGGAAAGCCTTCCGTCCGCTGGTCGGGCGCTGATCAGCTCAGGGATTCTTGTCGCAGCAAGGAGTTCATTTTACCTCATTCATGGGTCCCGGGGGAGTCTCCAACGGACACGAACGGAACCCATCAGATCTGCAAACTTCAAGGCTATGCAGAGCGGCATGGAATGGCTAGAAACAACGAAAGCACAGAAAAAGCGTAACTCAAATGTGGTGCGGGGTTAGTCCGTCGGGGAGCCAGGCCTGCGAATGAGCTTGGTTCGAGTCCAAACCTCGCAGCCGATCTTTCAATAGATTAGCTTGGGCGCTTTTCAAGGCCGACGATTCAGAAGTTTTCTCTCGCCGCCTGCCTGGTGGTAAAGTCCTCTACGGATGATGCCGTTGAGGTTTCATTCATCGGATCAACTCCCGCGGCCAAGACCGTGGCTTTTTGGGTTCGGTCAGATTCACCGCGCCCGGTTCACAATTCCAAGGCAAGCTCACTCGTCACCGCAAGTGAAGATCTTCAGCCTGTCCCAATAAAGGAGGATGTCTATGTTTTCCAGTCTCACATCTCGCCGTAGCTTTGCCAGCCGCCTCGCCTCACTTTTTACCGGTGTGGGCGCCGCCAGTCTGCTTTCTGATACTGCTCCTGCAGCCGCGCAGGCGCCGAGCGGTGTCCAGAAACTCGACTACGAAGGCAAGACCGCCGGCAACGGCTTCATCACCCCACTGGTCATTCACAGTGGCGTGATTTACATTGCGGGACAGGGCGCCCATTCGCACGATTCTAGCGAATTCCCTATGGACATCGAAACCCACACAAAGAAAGTCATGGAGAATGTGAAAACGCTTGTCACCGCGGGCGGCGGCACCATGGATAGCATCCTCCAGCTCAACGTGTACCTCGCGGATATCGACTTCTACGAGGGCATGAACAACGTCTTCAAAACCTACTTCCCCAATGGCGGTCCGGCACGGACCACAGTCGCCGTCGCCGCGCTGCCTGGCAAGTCTCTCGTTGAGATCAATTGTATCGCCGCCGTAGTGAAGAAGTAGACGCGGAGCGGCGGAAGGCCGAATCCCGTCCAGCTCAATGATTCACTTCTGTGCGTCGGTGCTTTCAATTTCTGCCTTGCTGGCACGATAGCGATGAGAGCTTACCGTCGTCGCATCCAAACAGAACTTTCGAACCGATCAACGAAGGAGTGGAGTGAATCCCGCCGCCGCTTTGGAACTTCCACCGCAGTTGCCCGTTGGTTGTTTGGCTTGCATGCAGGTGGCCGCCCGTTGAGGTCACGTATAGCGTTTCGCCCCGCAGTACGGGCGCTGTCCGTATCGAACTGCCCACGCGCATCTGCGAGCGAACGCTCCCGGGTGAGGGCAATTTCGGCGCGCTGTGCCCGCCGGTTCGCGCATTCTCTTTCAGTAGCGTTACCCAATTATCTTCTGGAGCCATTTGGTCTTCTGGCATTAGGGGTTCTATTGTCATCGCCGTCTGCTGAGTTGCAGTTTCCTGTGGTCGATCTGTTTCAAGCCGCTAACGCCTAATCCTAGCTTCTCCGCGGCCGCAATGTGCCCCGGCTGCCTGTAAAACAGGTTCTTGCTCGCGTCCTCGTAAAATGGCCTGTTGTCCGTGGTGATGCTGTTCGGAGTGTGCTCCCACACTGATGGCGCGCTTTCTAACCTACTGACCGCACGCCTTTAATGATTTCCCGCACCAATTTCGGCGAAGAACAGCATGCCGGCGCTCCGGAGGGATTGATCTTGATTCCCACAACGTCTTTGGGCTCGATGAATTTCGCGTAGGCTGCTTTCGCCGAATTCTCCCCCGTCAGTTCCTTGAGCCCGTGTTCCAGCATCTCGTGAATGACCGGTTGCGATACCCGGTTTGCCACGATGGCTCGTCCGTCCGCCACTTCCCCACCCGGCCAGGGTATAGTCCCGGCATTCCCAGCGCAGATTTTTTGGCCAGCGGCGCTTCACGCACATCGATGGGCGGAACCTTCGGCATCACGACTTTGTCGCTGGCGAGCGCCGGAATCCCTCCTACAAAAAGTGCCGCACTCCCGACACAAGTCCGCTAAACAAATGTCCTTCGGTCCATCTCCATAGTCCGCTCCGGCTCTTTTTCACGCCCAAAAACGCACTGCACGCTTTGTGACTCACCAGCTTATTCTTAATTGCACTTCGATACGAGAGCATGACAACGCCTGCTGAACTCAGTAGACTCTCATTAATCCGTTTCAATACTGGATGATTCTTCGGCTGCGTTTTGTTCTCGTTGATTCTAGTGACGCGCTTTCCCACGCTGCCACCTGCGCAGGGAAAAGGAAAGGATCCTGTATGAAGCTCTTTGCAACATTGCTTCTTCTCTTCGCCCACGTGTTCTCCCTTGTGGCTCTTCAGCCGGGCGTTGCGGGGCAAACTCCGCATTACGATCTGCTTCTTAAAGGCGGCCATGTCATCGATCCGGCCAATCACCTCGACGCCGTGATGGATGTCGGCGTGTTGAACGGCAAAATCGCCGCCGTCGAAAAGGACATTCCTGTCTCATCCTCCGGAAAAGTCGTCGATGTCTCCGGCTTGTACGTCACTCCCGGCCTGATCGACATTCACTATCACGTCGGCGTCGGTGGCGCTCCTCTCAACTGGTTTGATCCCGAAGCGCGCTCGCACGAAGCCCCCCTGGGCATTCCCGCCGATCTCGCCCTGCAATCCGGCGTAACCACCATCGTCGACGCCGGAACCTCCGGCGCGGAGACCTTTCTTCAGGAGAAAGAAGGGGTCATGGATCACGCCAAAGTCCGCGTCCTCGCCTTCCTCAACATTGTCGCGAACGGCATGAGCGGAGGCCTGGAGCAAAGTGTTGACGAAATGGACGTGAAACGCTGCTCGGACACAATCAGGAAATATCCCGGGCTTATTGTCGGCGTGAAAACGGCTCACTATTGGACGGAACAGCCCTGGGACGGCGAACACATTCCCTGGGCCGCCGTCGATCGTGCCGTCGCTTGTGCTCAGGCCACGGATCGTCCTGTGATGTTTGATTTCTGGCCCCGGCCGGACCGCACCTATGCCGACCTCATCCTGCAAAAAGCGCGTCCGGGTGATATTCACACCCACGTCTTCGCGCAACAATTCCCCATCGTTCTGCCCGACGGCAAACTCAATCCCATCTTGCTCGAAGCGCGAAAGCGTGGCGTCATCTTCGACGTTGGCCACGGCGCCGGAAGTTTCTGGTTCCGCAACGCCGTCCCCGCGGTGAAGCAGGGCTTCATCCCCGATTCCATGTCTACGGACCTCCACACGGGAAACTTCACTCTCCTCAGCTTTGATGAAGTGATCTCCAAATTCCGCTCCATGGGTGTTCCATTGGACGACCTCATCAAACGTTCCACCGTGAATCCCGCTGCCGAAATTCATCGCCCTGACCTCGGCACTCTCTCCGTTGGACAGGAAGCGGATATTGCCGTTCTCGAGGAACTGCATGGCAAGTTCAGCTTTATCGATTGTGGCTTTGCACGCATGAATGGCAATGTCCGCGTCGCGGCGCGCATGACCGTGCGAACCGGGCGCATTGTTTACGACCCTTCCGGTCTCAGCATGGTTGAGTGGGAAAAAGCTCGAAAACAATACTTCACCCCGCCTACCCTTGGTGCCGATGCGGCCTCGACAGCCGACGATTTCCCGCGCCACTGAAGGAGGCTTCCATGTCTGAAAAAATTACGCGACGGAAGATGCTGCGCAATGGCGCGCACGCTGCGCTCACCGGAGCAGTCGGCGCATGCGCTGCTCCGGCCTTGCGGGCCGGCGATGTCTCTTCTTCCTCAGTCCCGGCCAAAGGTGTCGACTACTACCAGAAACTCGGCGTGACTCCTTTCATCAATGCTGCGGGCAGCTACACCGTACTCTCCGGCTCGACCATGCCCGATGAGGTCCAGGCTGCCATCGCCGTGGCTTGTCTTCAGCCCGTCAACATCCTCGAATTGTTTTGCTGAAAAATAGCAGGCTTCTAAGGCAAAAGGCTCGCCGGCAACGTGTCTCAGCCGTTCCAGCTTGACCGCCGGGCTTTTTGGTGGAAGAGAAAGGCGCGCAGTGGCTTCTTCTTCGTGATCGACCGCTTTGGCGAAAAGTACTTTGGAGCCAGGTGTCATACTCCGGGTGCTCATCTGCTCCATATAACTCATCAGCTTGTTGAAGTGAATCTTCGGGGCCGAAACAAACGTGCCTACCCCGCGCCGGCGTTCCACCATGCCCTCTCGTTCCAGCGTTGCTAGAGCATGCCGCGCGGTCATCTGGCTCACTTCATGCAGCCGGGCCAGTTCTTTGTCTGTTCTCGTTCATGCCTACTCCGATCTTTCCACTCACACCGCGCAGGAGCTTGGCCGCACAGCTCCCCATTCGATTCCAGCTCACAAGCTCAATGCCGAAGCGCTCGAAATGCAGGGAAAATGGGACGATGCATTGCACGAATACGAGACCATGATCGAGAAGCACCCCGAGGAACCTGGACTTCACTTCTTGCTTGGCAGGCTGTTGCTTTCACGTCCCGACGCCGATGCCAAGGCCACGGCACGCGCCGAACAGGAGTTTCAGAAAGAGGTCGAAATCGATCCGAAGAACGCCCCCGCTCACTACGTCCTCGGAGAGCTGGCTGGCAGGGAAGAAAACTGGGACGAGGCGATTCAACAATTTTCGGCTGCGGCGAAGCTCGACCCCAATTTCGCGGAAGCGTTTCTTGGCTGGGGATACGCGCTGGTCACGGTGAAGCGCTATGAGGAGGCGATTGCGCCCTTGCGCGTGGCTGAACGCTTGACACCAGGGAATCCCGCCATCCACTGCAACCTCGGCACCGCGCTCTCCCGTTCCGGGCAGCGAGAGGAAGCGGAAAAGGAATTTGCCATCCACCGCAGCTTGGTGTCAGCCCCACCAGGCTCTCCCGCCGCTCAGAAACCGCAATAGGCGTGGACTCTCTGCCAGGAATGGTGGTCTTAGCCGCTAGCGTGTTGACGATTTCAGAAGCTCCGCCGCCTTTTTTTCTTCTGCGCCGGCTTGCGAGATACGGCCCGCGCGACGGTGAATCGCCGCCAAGCGCTGATGTGGTGTCGGATCTGCCGGCGCTAGGGTTGCCGCTTCCTGCAGATAACGCAAGGCGTCGGAGTCTGCTCCAGCCTTCTCTGAGCGTGCGGCCATTTCCATCACAGACTGATAGAGAAGATCTGTGGTGGCCGCATCCTGGGAGTTGAGCTGATGAGCGTGGTGCAGGGCTTCATAGGCGGCCTGCGGTTCGCCTGTATTCCACAATACCGCCCCATACAGGGCGTTCAACGGGAAAAGATCAGGCCACCGCTTTACGGCTGATTCCAGCGGCGTCCGCGCCTCTTCAAAGCGGCGCAGTTGAACGTACGTGTAGGCGAGATTGTATTGAATCTGCGGAGACTGCGGCGACAGTTCCGCCGCGCGCTGAAGCGGTTTCAGCGCTTTCTCCAGTTGGCCATGCTCGCCGTAAAGGACACCGAGCGCCGTCAGCACATCGGCATCATTCGGATCGTCGAGTTGATCGCACGAAGGCGCCGCTTCGTTCAGCCCGCGCCCCAATTCCTGGCCGCATTGGTATTTCAATTGGCTGAGCTTGTCGCTCTGCACCTTTTTTTCCCTGGTATTCTGGAACGCCTGCTTGGCCTCGTCCTCGCGTCCTGCTTTGCGATACAACTTGGCCAGTTCGTATTCCGCGCGCGTGTCTGCTGGATTTACTTCCATCGCTTTTTTCAACCACTTCTCGGCATCATCGTTGGAGCCGAGCTTCAGGTACGCGAGGCCCAGATAAAACGCCGTGTCCGGATACGGGGGCTGTGCGCTTGCTTTGCCAAGACGCGCTGCCGCGCTCTTGTAATTTTGTTCTTCATAATCCATGCGCCCGAGATAATAGAGGATGCTTGGCCTCTCGCCCGCGGCCCGGCTCACGGTCTCAAATTCGCGGCGAGCCTCCTGATTTTTGTGTTGTTCAAAGAGTGCGACCGCGAACGGAAAACGCGCCCGCAACGCCATGCTCGGGTCGATCGCCAGCGCCGCCCGAAACGCTTTTTCCGCATCCTCGTATCTTTCCTGTTTTAGTGATTCGTAGCCTTTTCCGAGCTGTAATTCCAGCGAGTCTTCCGCCATTTTGTTTGGCTGCTTGCCCTGACTGGCGGCTTCCTGACAGGAAGAGGATCCTGGCAGCAGGAACAACGTCAACAGAGATGTGCGGAGCCATTTGCTCATGAGTGGCAACCACGCTTCCTTGCCCAGACTACCATAGCCCTCGCTGCGTCACGCCGAGTCGCCGCCTCTGCTTGACGCCCTCCGACCCCGATGCTACATTGCCGTTTCCGCACAGCAACACCAGGAGCGTTCGTCTGAGCAGGTCTCGCCGGAAGCCTCATTCCATTTTCCTGAGCCGCCGCCAATTTCTACAGTATTGTCAGGGAGCGCCACTGGCCCTTCTTCCCTCGGCAACAATGTTTGGGTCTCTTGCTCCATTTTTTCCGCAAGCAGACCCCGCGCTGCCAAATGAACTGCAGCTCCATCCTCAATACCGTCTCAAGAGAGGCTTGGAGGCGATTCTGCGCAAAGTGCCCTCCGGCTTCGATGACTTCATCACGGAAAAATACCAGGATCAGGTTGCAGCCATCCTTAACCAGTGGGGTTCGCAACTGCTCCTATCGCCGCAGGACCTCTCCGCTCTTGCCCGCGCCCTCTCGCCGGGCTTTTCGGCGTATTCTCTGAGCGCGGCTCGTTTACAACCCGTGGGCCAACCTGCGCCTCTTCAGGTTTGGCGCGTGCAATACCCGAAGGCGGCTCGCACCAACGGCAAAACTTTCCTTTCCGAATTGCGCGGCTACCTTGGCTCATTTTCCAGACTCCTCACAGCGGAATTTCAGATTGTCCGGATTCAGGCCGAACCTCTCCCCTCTTCGCCCTCGGGAGGTTCCCGGCGGCTCACTACACTTGTCCGCTTTGAACTTGTGGGCGCGGGCAAAGGTTTTCATCGGGAACAGCGCGTGGGCCAATGGGAGCTCGCCTGGGAATGGAAACCTCCTGGTGATTTGCTTCTGCAAAATTGGACCGCGATCGAGGAGACACGCAGCCGCACTCCGGTGCCGGTTTTTCGCGACATCACGCCACAGGCCTTTGGACGCAATCATTCCTACGCTTCCCAGCTAATCTTCGGGATCGATCATTGGCGAACCGTCCTCGATGGCGCATCCGGGATCGACATTTACGGCCACAACGGAGTCTCCGTCGGCGATATTGACGGCGACGGGCTCGACGACCTGTACATTTGCCAGCCCTCCGGGCTCCCCAACCGGATGTTCCGCAGTCTCGGCAACGGCGCCTTTGAAGACGTCACGGAATCCGCGGGCGTCGGCGTGCTCGAGAACACAGCCTGCGCCTTGTTCGCGGACATCGACAACGATGGCCGGCAAGATCTCATTGTTGTGCGCACCACCGGACCGCTCCTCTTTCTCAATCAGGGCGGCGGGAAATTCCGCTTCAAGCCAGACGCGTTCCAGTTTGCCGTTCCGCCCCAGGGCACATTCACCGGTGCGGCGATGGCCGATTACGACCGCGACGGCTGGCTGGATATCTACTTTTGTCTCTACACCTACTATCAGGGTGCCGATCAATACCGCTACCCCATGCCGTACTTTATTGCGGAGAATGGCCCGCCCAATTTCCTCCTGCGGAATAGCCGCGACGGCACATTCCGCGACGTCACCAAAGAATCCGGCCTCGATGAAAACAACACGCGTTTCAGCTTCGCTTGCGCCTGGTCCGATTACAACGGCGATCTCTGGCCGGATCTTTATGTTGTCAACGATTTCGGCCGCAAAAACCTCTACCGGAACAACGGTGACGGCACGTTTACCGACGTGGCGGCAGAAGCTGGCGTCGAAGACGTCGGCGCCGGCATGAGTGGCGCGTGGTTCGATCTTGATAACGATGGCCGCGAAGACCTTTATGTCGCCAACATGTGGACCGCTGCGGGCATTCGCGTCTCCACGCAAGACATTTTTCAGAAGGACGCCGGCCCCGAAGTCCGCGGCTTCTATCAAATGCATGCCATGGGCAACGTCCTTTACCGCAATCTCGGCGACAAGTTCGAAGATGTTGGCGCCCGCTCCGACACGACCTTGGGCCGCTGGTCGTGGTCGAGCGACTCCTGGGATTTCAATCACGACGCCTACCAGGACATCTACATCGCCAATGGAATGATTTCGGGAACTACGCGGGATGACCTCAACAGCTTCTTCTGGCGCCAGGTGGTTGCCAATTCGCCGAATGAGGCAAGGCCCAGCCACGAGTACGAGCAAGGGTGGAACGCCATCAACGAGTTGATTCGCTCCGACGGTACCTGGAGCGGTTTCGAACGCAACATTTTCTATCTCAACAATCGCGACGGCACCTTCTCCGACATTTCGGGAATCGTCGGCCTGGACTGCATCGAAGACGGCCGCACGTTTGCCCTTGGCGATTTTGATCAGGATGGACGCCTGGAAGTTGTTCTAAAGAACCGTAATAGCCCGCAATTGCGCTATTTCAAAAACATCCTGCCGGAACTTCCTCCCGCGATCTCGTTTCGACTCACGGGAAGAAAGAGCAACCGCGACGCGATTGGTGCCAGAATCACGGTCGAATCCACAACCCGCAGCCAGTCGCGCACGCTCCGGAGCGGCTCTGGATTTCTCGCTCAGCACACCAAGGAACTCTTCTTCGGCCTGGGTGAGGAAAAGTCGCCTGTGCAGGCCACCATCCAGTGGCCCAGCGGGCTCGTCCAGAAACTGCATGATTTGCCCTTAAATCACCGCATCTGGGTCGAGGAAGGCTCCCCAGCCTCGCGCCTCGAGCCGTTTAACCCATTTTCTGCGGCTCCCTCAAGCGAATCAAAACTCTCTCCCCCTCCTCCGGAAGCCTTACCGCATCAGTTCGAAACCTGGCTCCTCGTTCCCATTCTCGCTCCGGAGTTCTCCCTCCCCGATTTTTCCGGGCAAATGGAAAATCTCACTTCTCGCCGTGGCAAGCCAGTCCTGCTCCATTTTTGGTCCAGCACGTCAGCGAGTTCGGAAAAGGACCTCGAGGAGTTCGAGCGCCTCCACGAACGATGGCAGCGGGAAGGCTTGCACGTACTGACAATCCAAATCGACCCGGCACGCCGCAACGGCCCCAATCGGAAACCAGTCTCAAGCCACCGCTACTCATTTCCGATTCTCGCTGCTTCTCAGGATGTCCTCGCCACGTATAGTCTTCTTTTCCGTCAGTTGTTCGACCGTCATCGCGACATGAGCGTTCCCATATCTTTTCTCATCGATCCTTCCGGCCAAGTCGTCAGAATCTACCAGGGCTCTGTCCCGATCGAACACTTCGCCGCGGATTCCAAAGTCATTCCTCGAACCGATGCCGAGCGCCTGGCGAAAGCTTTGCCCTTTCCCGGCCTGACTGACTCTTACGACTTCGGCCGAAACTATCTTTCCCTGGG
>Ga0335077_10012457_pt1 | contig 10634 bp, 8 predicted proteins | sample Lox_Sample_31_FD_207151 | JGI IMG/M metagenome (GOLD analysis project Ga0335077, IMG submission 207151) | Soil microbial communities from Loxahatchee National Wildlife Refuge, Florida, United States - Lox_Sample_3.1 | ecosystem: Environmental > Terrestrial > Soil > Wetlands | place: USA: Florida...
CAGGAGGAACAAGTTCTGCTGCGGCCGATTCCCTGAAACCACGAAGTTGTTGCCCACAGTGGAATTCGACACGCCGATCCCACCCGTTTTTTCGAACGTAAAATTCACAACACCCGGATTGAGCGTAAGAAGTTCATCGTAACTTCTCCCATTGAGGGGAAGGTCCTTCACTTGTTGCTCACCCACCAGCCCGGAGATATCTGTCGTCGTGACACTTACTAGCGCAGCGTCGCCATCCACGGTGACTTGCTGGCTCGACTCGCCGACCCGGAGAGCAAAGTCCACCGAGGCATCTTGGCCCACGACCAAATGAATTCCCGTGCGTACCTCTTCCGCGAACCCCGATTTCTTAGCGCGGACCTCGTAGTGTCCAACGGGCAGCTCGAAGAGTTCATAGCGGCCGGCATCGTCGGTTGCTGTGGTGCGAATAGCTCCCGTATCTACGTTTTTCGTCGTCACTGATGCACCGGCAACAGTTCCACCGGACTGATCCGCGACCGTCCCCGAGACGACAGCCGATACCTGAGCCGAGCCCAACGACGAACTCAGCAGCAACAAAACGCAGTATCCGAATGTGCAGAAGCCAAACGTGTTCTTACATACTTCAGCTGCAGGCCGGCAAGCAAGATTCCTCATGTAATGTTAGATTACCATTGTAACGGATAGACAACAAGCCGCCAATGAGCGGATCCTTGTGGACTGGGCTCCCGAGCCGGATGTAACACCTAACAGAACTATATGGCCAGTCGGATCGAAAAAGACTCGCTGCTGGATACTTGGAAGAACCCTCTTATTTTTGCAGCCGGACTACTTCCAGCGTCTCCAGCATCCGGACGGAGCGTGCACCCGCTTTGTCGGTTGGGCAGACGAGCCGAAAGGGCCCCTGGTACCCAAACAAGGCCTTCCCGTTCCGCTTATCGGCGACGATAATGTGTTCATCGGCGAAAGCCGGGTCGACCTCCGCTAAAGTGAAAACGACTTGGTAGCCGTCATGGGCCTTTGCAAGGACATAGCTAGTCAGGGCTTTGCCGCGCAGTTCCTTGCCCAGAGGGGCGCCAACGCGCTTCAGAATTTCCCGCAATGCGACACCTTCGTAGTCGACCTTTGTTCCATCCTGATCTGGAATGGAAACGGTCTCGCGAGGCATGGTCGCCAGATCTTCAGCCCCTAAAGTCTGAGGGGAAGAAATATCTCCGCTGATGGCTAGCTTCGCCGCTGCGGCCGGCTGATTGCTCTGGGCGGCCGCCGTGCTGCAGAGGCCCAGCAGAAGGGCAACGCGGCAAATTGCCCGATGCGTGTAACTCATACAAGACATTGTCATGCTAAGCTTTTTAGAAAGTCCAGGCCCATTTCGGGATTCAATTGTAGTCCTGCATTATGATCGTCATACGGAACGGATTTCGCGGACACGATGAACAAAACGGTACCCCAGATTAAGAACATGCTGCCTAGACTTCGCCAGAAGCGAGGGTTGTCGGTAGCCCACTTGGCAAAAATGGTCGATGTCACGCGCCAGACCATCTACGCCATGGAAGCTGGGGACTACGTGCCGAATACTGTGGTCGCGCTCAAACTGGGTCGCGCTCTGGAGGCTCGCGTTGAGGATCTATTTGCCTTGACTGAGGAGTCTCCAGCGCCAGATCTTCATGCCGACCGAGTGGTGCTGCTGCCTGGTTCCGACGACCTGCAGCCTGGTCAACCGGTACAGGTATGCCGAGTGGATAAGCATACGATGGCCGTCTCTCCATCGCCGATCGCATGGCACTTTCCTCCTGCCGATGCGGTCATTGTTGACCCTGCGGGGAAAGGGAGAGTCCCGCGAAGCGCCAGCGTTAAGCTTTTTCAGGAAGAGGAACAGCTTGGCAACCGGCTGCTTATGGCGGGGTGTGACCCGGCGATGTCCGTGCTGGCCCGACACCTGCAGAGAGCGCACATAGAACTGGTTCTGGCCCATCGCAACAGCACGCAAGCGCTGGAACTGCTGCGCAGGGGATGCATCCATATCGCAGGCTCGCACTTGCGCGATGAAATCACCGGCGAATCCAACCTGCCCAACGTCCGTAAGCTATTTCCTGGACGCTCCGCGTCTGTGATCGCATTCGCAGTGTGGGAGGAAGGCATTGTGGTTGCTAAGCGCAACCCAAAAGGCATTAAACAGATCGCTGATTTCGCTCGAAACAACGTCGCTTTAGTGAACCGGGAGCCAGGGTCCGGCAGTCGCCTGCTCTTGGACGCCAATCTTAAACGTCTTGGCATTCCAACATCTAAAGTGAACGGATATGATCAGGTCGCGCACGGCCACCTTCCGGCCGCTTGGCAGGTGAGAACAGGGCGGGCGGACTGCTGTGTGGCGACTCGAGCGGCGGCCCGCGTATTCGGCTTGGATTTTGTTCCCTTAGTTAGTGAGCGGTACGATCTCGTGATTCGAAAACAGCATCTCGAACTGCCGGCTGTGCAGCTACTCATAGACACATTAAATCGGACGGCCTTTCGAAGAGAGCTCGAAGGCCTTGGAGGGTACGACACGAGCGGTGCAGGTCGACGGCTGACGTGACCGGCCTGTAACCGCGAGAGCACTAGTCCATGTTTGGCCACATTCTTTTTACGCCGCTTCTCTGACAGGGCAGTCGTTCACCGAACGATGGCCGAGCCTTGCGCCCATAGCCGATCGTGGCGGTCTCCTTAAAGATCGTGATGTTGTCATTCGTAAATGGCGTTGTCAATTACAAGAGACGAATCCTGCCATGATTTCACCCGCTCCGATCTCTGGGTGCCGGTGATACGGTTCGGGTCAGAAAACTGGTGGAACGAGCCGCGCTTGGCTTGAGCCGACTCCTGCCACGCGAACTTGCGGTGGCTCTGCTGGCTCTCCGCACGTTGGGAGAGCTTCTTTATGAGCGGGGCGATTTCCGGAATGCATACCTCATTCAGCGGGATGCGCTGCAGCGCGCCTGAGGCACCGCAGCCCAATTCGCATATTCTGTACCGCCCGCTAACGGGTCCGCAAAAAAAAGAGTGAACAGAATTGTCAGGGAAGGAATATTCATTGTAGATGGCCTCTCACTCCCTTCGTAAAAGTCTTCGGGCCTCGGGAGTTCGATTGCGCGTTATTCTGGAAGGGCTTACGGTCGAGGGTATTCCATGTCGTCCAACTTGACAGAAGCGGCCGCGCGGGCGCTCCCAATCAGATCTGCGGCCTATCCTGGTGGCAGGCGGGATCGACTTGAGGAGGACGTTGTCGCCCTGTTCGACGAGTTCAGAGATCCCTTGCTGCGATACTTGTCGAGCGTTGGTATGGCGTTTCCGGATTGCGAAGATGTCATCCAGGAGGCATTCTTTGCGCTTTTTCAACATCTCCATCAAGGCAAGTCCCACGACAACCTTCGTGGCTGGTTGTTCCGAGTTGCGCACAATTTGGCCTTGAAGCGGCAGTACCGAACACGGCGAGATTTGGAGGTGCCGAGCGAACCGGGAGCCGAAAACTCGGCCATGGATCCAGCCCCGAGTCCGGAGGATCAGGCAGCGTACCGCCAAACGCGGCTGCGATTGCTCGCCGTTGTAGAGGCTTTGCCGGAACAAGATCGCCGGTGTCTGTTTCTGCGCGCCGAAGGCTTGCGCTATCGGGAGATCGCCGGGATTCTCGATATGTCGCTTGGCGCGGTAGCCCTTTCATTGGCCCGATCGTTAACGCGGGTCGCTCGGCGAGCTAAACAGTGCAACTTATGAAACGCGAGGATTCACATCTTTCCGACCAAGACTTGCTGTTGAATGTCGACGGAGAGCTTTCGACTTACGATGGCAGGCTGGCTCGGGCGCATCTCAAGGCGTGTGCGCCGTGATGAACTCGAAAATGCGATCTCCGGCTTCGTTCGCTTTCACCACAGCCAATTCGAGGCAAAGTTACCGCCTCCCGATGGTCCGCGAGCGTTGCTAAAAGCCCACTTGGCTCAGCTAGCTGCGACCGAACCGAACCGATCCTCATCGTGGTTGGCTTTGCTCCGGAATCTACGTTGGGCGCTAACAGTCGCCGTATGTATTCTCCTGGCAGTTGGTTTGTTCCTTTCAAACGTTGGACGCCGCACATCACGGCCGCAGATGGCGATTGTCTCGATTCCTGATGGCAGACTTACTCCCGGGGCAGCACTCCTCGTGGACCGACGAAAGCTGTGCACCGAACCGAATATCAAGAATAAGGAGGTTCCGGTCGCTCTTCGGCGCAGGGTGCTGGAGGAATACGGAGTTGCGAGCGCCGAACCACGAGCGTATGAGATTGACTATCTGATCACGCCGGCGCTAGGCGGTGCGGACGACATTCATAACCTCTGGCCCCAATCTTACTCGAGCACGGCTTGGAATGCGGACGTGAAAGATGCGCTGGAGGACCGCCTTCGCGAGATGGTGTGCGACGGGAACTTGGATTTGACGGAGGCCCAGCGGGAAATTGCGGCAAACTGGATTGCTGCGTACAAAAAGTACTTCCATACAGACAAGCCGCTGCCGGAAGCTCGTTAAGGGCGGTCCGGTCACAAAGCCCACTGCAGGCGCGACCCCCGGAAATCGCGTGGGAAAATAATTCTGAGGAAGACCTGAACAAGAGGCATCGAAAAAGGAACATTCAGGTAGAACTCATGTGTCGACGATTCCTCGCCCTTTCCCCTTTTCTTCTTCTCGTGCCAGGTCTTTACGGACAAACCGACACAGGGGAGTTGCGCATCACCGTCACGGACGCGACGCAGCGCGCCATCCAGACGAATGTAGCACTCATCAGTGAAGCGAATCAGTACCGCCGGACTTTCCAAACAGATGCAACGGGCCGTCTTTCAGTGAATCGGCTGCCCTTCGGTGTTTATCGCGTCGCGGTGGAACAGGCCGGGTTCGCGTCTTATTCGGGCTTGGTCGAAGTCCAATCCGCGCTGCCAAAAGTGCTGACACTGGTTCTCACTGTGGCGCCGATCGCTACCACGGTAACCGTGACCGATAGCCAAACATTGATCGATCCCAACCGGGTTGGAACTGTCAACCGGATCGGATCGGACACCATCGCGGATCGCCCGGCATCTCTCCCGGGACGCTCGATCGTCGATCTGGTGAATTCGCAGCCGGGTTGGCTCTACGAAGGAAACGCCGTTCTGCACCCGCGGGGTTCCGAGTGCATGACTCAGTTTGTGGTCGATGGAATTCCCCTGACGGACAATCGGTCGCCGAGTTTTGGTCCGGAGATTGGAGCGGACGACGTGCAATCGCTCAGCATTTACACGGCCGGCTTTCCGGCGGAGTACGGACGAAAGCTGGGCGGTGTGGTCGCAATCGAACCAGCGAAGGACACGCTGCCGGGATTTCACGGAGAGTTCGTCGGGTTTGGGGGTAGCTATGCGACCGCGGACGGCTATTTTCTCGGCCAGTACGCTTCAGGGCGCAACACTCTCACTTTCAGCCTGGACGGATCCGAAACCGATCATTACCTGAATCCTCCGGTTCTGCAGAACTACACCAACCATGGAAGTTCGGGCAGTTTCTCGCTTCGCTACGAACGGGATCTGAGCGATAAGGACCGCGTGAGCCTGTCGGTGACCCATGCCGTCTCGCGGTTTGAGGTGCCGAACGAGCAACTCCAGCAAGCTGCGGGGCAGCGCCAGGATCGAGGCATCGTCGAAACCATGGGCATCGCGTCGTACCAGCACATCTTCACGCCCAACATCGTGGGCGAACTGCACGGTATGGTACGGGCCGATGAACAAGCCCTGGATTCCAGCCCACTGTCTACTCCCGTCATTGCGTTCCAGGACCGCACGTTCTATGAAGGGTATCTCAAAGGAGCGCTGTCGATTCACCACGGACGAAATGAATGGAAGGCCGGCTTTGAAGCCGATTCCACCAAGCTCCACGAGGAGTTCAGCGACATCATCACCAATCCCGATCAGTTCGACGACGGCACGCCGAAGACGTTCCAATTCAGCGGCAGAAAATGGGACCTCGAACAGTCCGCCTTCGCCCAGGACGAAATCAATCTCGGCAAGTGGCACATCAGCGCGGGCCTGCGTTACGACCACTATCAGCTCCTGGTCAACAAGACCGCATTCAGCCCACGGCTGGGCGTCTCCAGGTACTTCAAGAGGGCGGATCTGGTGCTCCACGCTTCGTACGACCGGGTATTTCAAACACCGTTTTTCGAGAACATTTTACTATCCAGCTCCAACCAGGTTCTATCGTTGAACCCAGTCTTTCTGCGCCTTCCCGTGGAGCCTTCCTACGGCAATTACTACGAGGCCGGGCTAACCAAAGGCTTCTTCGGTAAGGTGCGTCTGGACATCAACGGTTTCGACCGGCACGTGAACAATTACGGCGACGACGACCAGCTCTTAGACACGGCGGTAAGTTTTCCGATTGCATTCGAGAAAGCCCACCTCTACGGAGCTGAAGCCAAGCTGGAGATTCCGCATTGGGGACATTTCAGTGGTTTTGTCAGCTATTCCTACATCGTCGGCGCGGCGTACTTCCCGGTGACGGGCGGTCTGTTCCTTGGCGAAGACGTTGCAGGCGCGGCGGGGGTCGGCCGTTTCTGGGACTCGCAGGATCAGCGGAACACAGTTCGCGCTCGCTTTCGATGTGATCTGACGCGACGCCTCTGGGTAGGTGTTGGCGGAGAATATGGAAGCGGTCTGCCAGTTGATTTTGATGGCGACCAGCAGGACGCCATCGCCCAGTACGGCCAGAAGGTCGTCGACCGCGTAAATCTCGTTCACGGACGCGTCAGCCCGTCGCTGTCAATTGATGCTTCGCTCGGAGCTCAACTGATCACTCGGGAAAAATTGAAGTTGTCCCTTCAGGTGGACGGGACGGATCTCAACAACCGCATCAACGTGATCGATTTTGCTGGTCTGTTCTCCGGCAATGCGATAGCTCCGCAGCGCAGCTATTCCATTCGCCTTCGAGCGAAGTTTTAGCCTGACAGAAACCGGGAATTGTTGAATCCTAATACGAATGAGTTTAGTTCTCCAAAGGAACGCGAAGTCCGGTTCTATTCGTTTGACCCCAGGAACCGGTTGCCGCTGTCTATGATCTCCTCGATCCCCGTGTGGACTGATAGCGGGTCTGCAAGCTAAAAATAGGAGCCAAGCGAACGGCGAACAGCGTGTCCAACTGACGTCCAGTGATCTACGAGCCGACCTTCCACGCTGGTCGCCGAATGGCAAGAGCATCGTCTTCAGCGGGTCGAAATCCGGAGGACCCTGGAAGATCCATCGCATCTCCACCGATGGCGGCAATTTGGAGCAACTCGTTCCCGGCGAAGTCCGGAATTCGAGGTGTCGTGGTTCCCGGACGGCCACTGGATCGCGGCCTTGACCACAGACTCAATGACTTGAAGTTGTTCATTCCGGGAGGGCTGGCGCCTGGGCCTTCGGGTTGGTGGAGCGGAGTCACGCCGGATGGATCTCCGTTGCTACTGCGGGATAGCAGCATGCAAGAGGCAAATGCGCTCACAGTAGAGTTCTGGCGATTTCGGTTATGCACGCCGGAAAGACCACTGAAGGCGCATTCACGGAGTTACCGGCTCGAACTTCCCCGGTGGTCACCGCTTGTTCTGTAACAGCAACGCCCAGTCCAGCCAGCCCGGCGTATGCGGTGACGTCCACTCCCCGCCCTGGACCGGCGGCAGCGGAACTCTTTCTCCTGTGAACGCGCTGAACCAAGTGGCTTCGTAAGTTCCCGGCTCGAGCCTGATCTTCGCACTGCCTTCCTTCGGCAAATACACGGCGTAGATCTCGCCGGGCTTCGCCAGGCACATGGCGCCGCTATCGACCAGTTCGTCGTGCGGTTCCATCTTCCACCATTCAAAGCTGGTGAAGAAATCCACCATGTGCTCGTAGCCCTTGAGCATGGTTTGCGTGTCGTCGCCGCGTCCGTTGATCCAGCCGCCGCCTGTGTCGGGCCAGATGTTGGTGCCGCGCCGGGAGCTTTCACCTGCGGTCCCATAAGCGCCGGCCATCGCGATCTCCCACGCCATCTGTCGCAGGGTCTCGGCCGAATCCGATCCTGGTCCCGGCGCCCAATGTGGGTAGTGGTCCTCGTATCCGTACTCTTCGTTGGTCTGCGGGATAATGCGCCCGGTTTTCTTCTGGATCTCTCGTTCCTCCAGCATCAGGGCATGCTGCGGGCGCCGCCAGTCCTGAATGGAAGTAAACCCGAACCAGTCGGAGGCGCGATCTTGGTTTTCGCGATGCACCGGGTGGCTGGTGGCCAAATGCTTGTATGGATCCCAGCTCTCGATCAGTTCTCCCGTCGCATGCACCCACTTCTCATCGCGGAAGGTGTCCATATCGTCGCCAAGGTCGTAGGTGATGTTCGAGAACGCGCTCAGCCGCGCCACCATGTAGCGCAGATAACGCCGCTCGTCGTCGCTATATTCCTTAGGCTGCGCTTTGTGAGTCGAGATGTCCTGCACCGCCGAAATAATCATGTCGCGGTCCCGTGCGAACCGTAGCATGCGCTCCCATTTCTGCCAGTACGGTATGTTGAACCGCGTGTAGTCGATCCCGGGCGTGGCGAAATTTTCGGGATCTGTGGCCAACCAAGGCCGCAGGGCCATGTTGAAGTTGTCGCCGGTCATGACCGGCTCGCCCCAGAAAATGTCGGCCGCTCCTGCCACAAGCACGCGCATCCGGTTGATCTTCATCTTGACCAGACGTTCGATCGAATAGTTGATGTGGCGTTCCTCTTTGAAGCCCATCAGCCAGAAGGCGGTGGTGCCATTGAAGAAATAGTGCTCGCCGGTGCCTTCCCAGATGAAGTGCCAGGGATACTTGGGATCCACGCGCAATAGCCCGCGCCGATGGCCGTCGGTCGCGCGGAATGTGCCGGAAGCAGTCTTCTCGAAGCCACCTTGCTGGTAGCTGATGTTGTACGTGTAGTCGCCCGGCGAGGACGGCATGAAGCGGATGCGAAATACGCTGCCATCGGCGGAATCGCAGAATCCTTCGATCGCGGTCTTTGCGCTGTCGCCGGTTTTGCCGAAGGCGCCGCGGAGTGTCGCATCCATGAACGGGTTCGGCGCGTCGGGTCCCGTGACATTCACGGTGACTTCGACAAAATCGTAGGCTTGGACGCTGCCCGCCGGCTGTGAAAATGAGACTTCGCGAGGCGCGCCTGCCAATACCGGAGCCAGGGCCGCCGTCAACCACAAGATGTTTCGAACCATGCTCCCCCCAAACGTCGCTTTAGCGTACGGAACAGCCAGACCTTCTGTCTATCGAAAGCCTGCGATCGCTTATCGAAATCCTACGATTTCGCCGGCTGCAGGCCAATCTCCCAGTATGCGTTATACAATTCGCTATGCTTATGCGGCGCATGGCGCTTGTCCTCTGCTTGTTGTTGGGCATTCGGGGTACCTCCTCCGCCGAAATCGCCGGACCGCTCACCATCTCCGGTAATCCGAACTATTTCAAAGACGCGAATGGCGCCATACTCATCCTGAATGGATCACAGACTTGGAATACTTTTCAGGATTGGGGTACCAACGGGTCGATCGCGGCATTGGATTTCAATGCCTTCGTCGACTTTCTGACCGCCCACGGACACAATTTCACGCTGCTCTGGATCACGGAGATGCCGAAATTCTGTAATCTGCCAGTCACTGCAGCTTCCCCGCCGGATTTCGTGGCTAGCCCGCTTCCGTGGCTGAGGACCGGCCCGGGGAACGCCAGCGACGGAGGCCTGAAATTCGATCTGACGAAGTTCGATCAAAGCTTTTTCGATCGTCTGCGGATGCGCGTTCAGGCTTTGCGAAACGCCGGTATCTACGTCGGGGTGTACTTATTCACTGGCGAATGGCTGAACGTTTTCCGGTGCCCCAGTGACGGTTACCCGCTTACCGGAGTGAACAATATCAATGGCGTGGATGACGGCTACACCAGCGGCAAGAAAGGTCTTGGCGCTTTGACGATGACCGCATCCAATGGCATTACCCAGTTCCAGGACGCTTACGTGGAAAAGGTAATCGACACATTGAACGACTCGCCAAACGTGCTTTGGATCGTCTCCGAGGAAGCCCCTGCCAATTCCACGTGGTGGAATGCTCATCAGATTTCACACGTTCGAGCGTACGAGGCGACGAAGCCGCACCAGCACCCCATCGGATACGCAGCGCTAATCGGCGCCCCGGATACCATCATTTACAACTCTGATGCCGACTGGGTTGCGCCACAAGCTAAACTTTCCCCTGTTAAGTCCTGCGGAAGCGGGCATCCCACCTGCAAAGTGAACGTGAATGACAGTGATCATTCCAACTTTGGTATGTGGAACGATACCCCACAACAGAATCGCAATTACGCATGGGAAAATTTCATGACCGGCAATCAAGTGCTGTTCATGGACCCCTACGTCATCTACTACCCGCGCGAGAACCGGAATCTGTGCGTTTCTCCAGCCAACGGTATCTGCAGGGTGCCTGACGCCCGCTGGGACAACTTCAGGGATAATCTCGGCCACATTTTGCGCTACTCCCGCAAGCTGAATCTGTCTGCTGTTACGGTGCGCGGTTCGCTTTGTTCGACCGGTTACTGCCTGGCGCAGACGCCATCTGTTGGTGCGGAATATTTGGTCTACGCTCCTTCTGACGGCTCATTCACGGTGAATCT